>Ga0307509_10000170_pt1 | contig 102744 bp, 114 predicted proteins | sample 10_EM_MG_FD_202245 | JGI IMG/M metagenome (GOLD analysis project Ga0307509, IMG submission 202245) | Populus trichocarpa ectomycorrhiza microbial communities from riparian zone in the Pacific Northwest, United States - 10_EM | ecosystem: Host-associated > Plants > Roots > Unclassified... | reverse complement strand
TCGCACAAGGTCGGAAGTAGTGGTGAATGTCAAAGGCTTAAATCTGATATCTACTTAAGTTTAAGCATTTGGCATTCTACTTCGACAACCAACTTTTCCTCAAGAGAACTAAATTGAGTGAAGCTTCAAGCTTAACTATATTAAGTTTTACCGTTGATTCTTCTGAATTATTTTACCTCATCTTTATCTTCTACTTTGAGTGTTTGGTGCGGTCGCAACCTTAGAGTTCACCTCTCTATAGGGTGCCCCCGTTACACTAAGGTTAACCAGCCTTTCATATACTAAGTATACCAGACCATACCATCTCAAGCTACCTCTTGCTATACCATTTGGGCTAAGGTGGTACTTATTGTAGCTACCTATCGTAGGGTCGTTACATTGGTACAGCTATAATAGTGATCTATCTTCTAGCTAGTAAAGATGTTAACTCCAACACCTATAACATTATCCCTGTCTTATTCTACCCCCACAATCTTACCAGCTCAATACTACTTCTCATCTAAATAAATAAATAATTATCTATTCCCCAGCCCCACTATTACAATTATCACCACTCTCTCCCTAGTGTGAATCAGCATTCTATGGTTCAATTCTCCACTCTTCTTCCTCTTGTTTCATATTTCTCAATATCCTAGCCTGTTCCAATAATATATAGGATGATAACTAGCAGAGATAAGTAAACGTTCAATTAAGTAAAATAGTGTATGCGCTAGCATTATTAGATTCTCTTGTATGCATATATGTATATAGTCTTTTGTATTAATTCTATTGTCCTTTTTGTGTTACAACAACCAGGGTCATCTTAGGGCTAGTACTTTTCTGTCTCTTGCTTTTTGGCTTTTTGGACTTACTCTCATTGAACCCTGTAATGGCACTATCTCTTGTTATCAGGTTTCTCAAGTCTTTCTCTACTCTCTTAGTTTAACCCTTCTCTCTCACAATTAGGACTGCCTGGAACTTCACTCCTCTTAGTATCTACATGGTACATTGGAGATTTAGGAACTCTTACTATCATATAAATATTAAATCATGAGACATTTTCTCCTCCAATAAGCTCAACTCTGAATTTTAGTATTTACTAGTTATTTGTTGTAGTATAACTCCCCAATTATGTACTTGATAGTTTCACCTTTCCTTAAAGTAATAACTCCATCCACCTCAATCTCAGCCCCTGTAGCTTTCTTCACAATATTCAGTCTTCTCATATTCCTACTCTCTCTCTTGGCTGATGCTATACATCTACCCTTTTTATACAAGCAATTTTCCTTTCCATCTTTGTTTTTAACCTCTTTATCCCCACCATGAACACCTATTCGTGTTTAGAGATATGCATCTTTACCAACTTCTCAATTTTCACATTCTTTTCAAACTATTTTCTGATATTCCTTTATATCTCAAGCAAAATCGTTCTGATCTCAACCAACCACTAGGGTGTATGCACTATCAGAGTACTGCCTGATATAGACTAAAAGACACTAGATTTATTTTATATCCATATTTAGTATGAAACTTAAATTTTAACTATTGCCTATTAGGAATCTAGACTTATGAATCATATGATATCCATACTCTAAAAGTCAAGAATTTTGGCAATCAGTAGACATTTAGTTAATATTGGCCTATTGGAAATGTAGACCTACCGATAGTTTGATGAAAATACTCTAGAAATTGCACAGATTGTCAGCTATCCCATACCTCATTAATATAACTGTTTAGAGCTTATACTATATATATATATTCAGTACAAGACCTCAACACCTTTTACAAGTTTCTCTTATTTATTACTTTATACCAAGAATAACTTTGTATAATAGCTTACTGTCTGATATTAATTTGCTTTTAAGGTCAATATCAAGTGCTAGTATCAGTTGAGTTGAATTATGACTCTTTGGTTGTCAGAGGGTATTTTAATAGAAATGAAAATAATTATTACCAGAATTCCTCTGTTAGGTAAATTCATAATAATATTCATATTCTGCAAATTAAGTATTTACTCAATCAGCAAATATTTGATTGAAATGTGACAATTGAAAATAATATATTATTTATAATCTGATATACATACCATAGCAATCATGTATTTAGTTAGCCAGGATACATTTAAGTAAGTCTAACCTCTTAGGACTGGAGACATACAAGTATTTGCACAGCAGAATATTGTGACTTAGTTAGTCTTATACATAGCTTTGTACTATTAGTTAATTTTTGATAAGATTTATCATTTTAGCTTTTGTTATATTCCAGGTTGATTGCTAGTTCTGGTATTCATGAAATCAGGTGTGATCATGTTTATTATCAGAGTGTGTTGTTGTATAGATGAAAAAAAAGTTTCTTGATAACAATTAGTCTGTCAGGCATATTTATTCATCTAACATCCTACCTATCCTATAATCAGTACAACTAGAAAGGACTTACATAGACTTGTTCTCAGACTATCTTGCAACCTTAATAAGATAGTAAAACTCTCCTATTATCATTGTATAATACTATAATCTTTCTATTCTTACTCTATTATATTATAACAGAGCACAGTATAAGGTTTATCTTATAAGACTAGAGAGCTTGCATATGAAATATGCTATCATACAAGCACTATAGAGACATAGCTATAGGCCAGCTGTTATTATAAGAGAGACTCAGAATGATGAGTAGTAGAGAAACTGAGATGTTTTTGATATTAGATGTATGTGGCAAGTGTGCCCACAAAGAGGTAGAGTGTAGAAGTAATGTACAGAGAAAGGAACTCAGCTCAGACTAAATACAGCTTGTAGTATCCACTCACACAGTGGGCACTCTATCCCACAAACACCAGTCACCACTGTAGGGTTTGATCATAGTCGTGCTCACACTAACAAGTGTGCCCTAACCTAACATACCCTGATAGGATTACTCCATGTTCTTAAAAGTTGCAGACTAAATTAATCATAGATCTGGAAACTGGTTTTAAGGGGAAAAGAATAATGTATAGAGAGAGACTATTTACTGGGTTATCCATTTCTCCAATCATCCTCAAGTGGACCTTCAAGTACAAAAATAACTACACATCTACAAGTATTCCAAACCCAAAGATACTATTTCCACAGCCTGTCACGCGATATTCCTTTCCCCCTCTTTTCTTCACCGCTTTATCAGGCCTGAAGGTTTTGAATGTGCTATGTGATAACCTGCTTAATGGCTCTATCTCCCATAAAAGCTAAAATAATTAAGGATTGCGCTAGGGTTGCCCAGAACTTGCTCTTTCAAATTTAGGGTGAAACATTAGAGAGGTGGTCCTCCAGCCCCTCGGTCAAGATAACCGAATAATAAGAAAATACAAACAGACCCTGCTAGGTGAGGCAACTTCGACACTCTAGAGGGATTCCCAAATTATTATTGCAGTTTTTGAGGTAAACCCTCAGCCATTGCTATCCCCCCAGCTCTCTTTTTCCCTTTTCTTTTTTCCTGATTGTGAATATAGGGTGTCTAATGCTGCCCTCAGATATGCTGCAACAGTTGCCGAAAGTGTCTTATACGATAAGGTTGATTTCATCTAAACATGTATGGTTCCCGAAGACTAAACTCTACCCCAATTTTCAGTCCAAAAGTGTGACGGCTTAGCTGCAACACCAAGTGTAACACTACAAAATATGCTACCCTAGCTCCTATATTATACAACCCTAACCAGTAAATTCATAAAATATCACCACTTTACTGTTATATTGTATTGATAATTATTCAAAAGGAATGTATCTTGCCTGATATTTTGCAGGTTACATAGAAATACTACTAGAAGAAAACATTCACATAATGGATATATATAGAAATCATATTATATATGAGCCTGTTCCAATTAAAAACTCACTCTCGGCCACAACCACAAATAATTTATTTTTGCTTAACCACCTAGCTAGCCCTCTAGAGTATGAATTCAGCACTTCAGAAAATATTATTGGTGACCCAATGACCTCTGTGGAACCTTTTATATGAAAAAAACAAAAAATTCATGAAATACAGTTTTTATTATCTAAAATAACTCTAGCTTTCCAGCTAGCTATTAAACTAAAATTAATTGCTAAAAGGTAAGTGGTTGTTGAGCTATTTAGCTTTCAAGATGACTGTTGCAAAATACTATCATTGTAACATCCTACTTCTTTATATAAAACAGGTGGATTACATAATATTATTCTAATGTAATCACAATAGTTTACACCCTGTGTTTGTGGAAAACTAATATAAAATCATTTAAACAAACATACTTTTTTAATTCTATCTTCATACATTAAGACCAGTCACATTAAATTATATTTTAGAAGTTTCAGAATAATATCAAAGTTTTTTTGGACTCGGTAGATGGAATTTGAAAGAATGGTTTAATAAAAGTGGACTTATCTCAAAACATTTATGCATAGTTACTTAGGTTGCAAGGCATTTTTCTACTGACAACAAAAAAGGCCGAGAGTCAGGTTTTAATTGGTACAGGCTCATATGATCTTGAGAACTTCAAAAAGCATATGCATATAAAATACTTCTGATATTGATACATTGTATGTCCTAAGTTCATGTTGACTAATTAAATTGAACAACAAGTATCATATTTATCTATTATTTTACATTATGTTATTTTATTCTACATAATAATACTTATATTTTATGAATTTATAAGTTAGGGTTGTATGAATTAAGTATTAGGGTAGAACATTTTAGAGTGTTACACTTGGCGTTGCAGCCAAGCCGTCACACTTTTTGACTGAAAATTGGGGTAGAGTCTTGTCTTCCGAAACCATAAAAGAAAGCTGCTGAAGGGGTGGGAGTTGTTGGTATTTGGTGTTTTCCTTTTTATGATTTCCTCGTCCCCTCCAGGGTAGTGGCATGGTAGTGAGGCACCTATTATCACTCGCTGATACACTGTTACCTCCTATTATAATACCGCTACGGCATTACCAGTATCGTCGTCACATTTCCCATTGAGGGGAATGGACCAGCCAATCTGAGGGATACCATCAAGTCTATATAATATTGGACTGCTAAGCGGGAGAAAATTACCAGCTGTTGAGCACAACCCATCCATCTCGCACCATGATGAGGGCAATTCGGCTCCCGTTAAGCAGGTGGGGGTTATTCCATTCTTGACAGCTTAACCACTACGTCGGTTATTTCACGTAATAATAATCATTACCATAAAACAAACTGCTACTCTACCTTAGTCCAGTGAGAAACTAAAAATCAAGGAAAAGATATAGCTCTGTTGCCATTGTAATGGACACTACGAGAACTTACAAGTATTAGACAGGGCTTCACGGTTAATTTTGTTAAGGAACAATACTTTAAACAAATCATAAAATGGGAATAATAACAATTACAACAGCGAATCTATCAGTTAAAAAAAAATCCATAGAATCTAATATTTGATCCAGAGAACTTTCTTTAGATAGTGTTGAAAGCACAGAATGATGTTTCAATACTTTATTTATCACCAAGTTAAGGGAGCCACCACCCGTCCAGGCCTCAACAAAGCTACGGCTGCTGTGGAGTGTTGCATTGCTATCGTCGTTCCGCGGTTAATTTTGTCCACGAACCATATTAATGAAGAACGGTCCCTTGAAAAAGCTTTTTCTTACCGTAAGGATCCAGATCTCAGAGCAAACACCTAGGGCAAATCATTATTTCCAGCTAATTATCAGTTGGCTGAAACTTCAGGGTTGACCTATCAGGGTTCACGATTTTAGGGCACGTATATACTGTCTGTATGGTATAAAAAGCGGGGCCAAAAACACGGTATTCTATCATAATATACATACATTTGAAAGCCCTAATCTATCGCAGTATAATATTTCCAGTCTAAGACACCCGGAGGAACGAGGGAACGAACCGGGACTTCTACTCGTAAGCCTCACTTTCGTCGGCATCTGCCCCTTCCTCAACGACACTTCCGCACTCATCACTTTCCCCAGAGCTATCGTTGTCTTCCTCTTCCTCATTTTCAAGCCCCTCTATAGGCTCCCATTCATTGTAGTAGCATTGGATCCATCGTTTGCTCCGCTTTAGGTTGTATGGGTCAAATGGGAAATAACTATCGAGTTCCCCTTGGCCACTCAACCCTTTGCGTTTGTTCTGGTCGATGATGGTAAAACAGTAGACTAGCTGAAAGTGGGATGCGATCTTCGCAAACGTCTCGACAACTGCTGGTGAACAAACCTGTATTTTTAAAAACCAAACCTTTAGCAAGCGAAAATTTCACAAGCAAAGTTACACGTAGGGAGCATACCTTTAAAGGGTTAAACTTAGAAGTGATAGCCTTGTTAAGATTCTGGAGAAATCCCATCCACCGCTCTCCGACAACACCAAACTCATCTTCCTCAACCTCTCTAAGATCCTTCCATCTGAAACAGAAGATATACATGACAGCCTGACAGACACTGTAAAACCCACCCCATTTTGAGACGTCAGGACCCTCACATTCTGCAGACCGTTGATCTACAAAGGCCCCAAGCCATCGGCACATAATCTTCGTGGAAATTTGGACATATTGCCCAGGAACTAGTCTAGCCCTAGCAATGAATGAAGCGACATAAGCCGCTGCTGCTTGCCTAGCGCCAGACTGAAGCGTATTATCCAATGCCTTGGTGATAGCAGTAACGCAGAAGCTATCTGAGAAGCGTGGAGCTTTCTGTGCGGCCCAGAATATAAGAAATTGTGTGTAGCGAGAGCGATACGTGGGCAGAATGATTCCACTGAAAAGCTTCATGATAAGCCCAAAGCTTTCAATAGACTCCTGGGTAGGGCTTTCAGTACTCTTGGATGGAAAACTCTTTGAGTAATAGGAGAACAATATGTCAAGCATAACGTCGAGCTTATCCACAGTGTCCTTGATGTTTGCCACAGCGTCTATGCCATACTCCTCGCCTGAGTCGTCGCTCTCCATCTCATCCTCCTCCATCTCCTCTTCAGCTCCAGTCACGCCCCTACCCTCGTTTCTCTCCATTCCGGCCCCCACAATCTCAGCTTCCAATTCCTCGCTTTGCTCATCTTCTAAGTCGTTGAGGTCGGCTTGAATTTCGGTGTCGATTTTAATGACCCGGTCGGTGATGAAGGTCAACAACTTATTTCGAAGTGAAGGAGCATACTCGATAACTCGCAATAAATTTGTGATGTAGGTAAGGTGGGCCCTCTTGCTCTCGCTCTTGTGAGGAAACTCGTATATCAAAGCCGGGAAAAGGGTAGAGAATGCTGCGGTCGGGACTAAGTCAAGAACAAACTGCAGTGCATGGTGAACACGCTCATATATGACACTTCTCTCGACCGGCGAATGGTTGGGTAGTTTGCCTGCTGAGCTATGCACTATCCAAAAAAAAGTCAAACCTAGAACACACAAGTAAATCAAGGGAATATTCGACTTACACCAGACCAAATGCTGAACGAGCATGTTGACAATCAAATCCATATAATTTGAATGTGCACTGACTAAATTACCCAATAGTCTCACATAAGATTCCACAAAACCACTCTCCCTTGCCACCCATTGGCAGTTGATAATGTCTTTTACTAGCTGGAAGCACGATCCATTTAGCCTCGAGACAGTATTTGTAAGAGCCGAGATGGTATTCTGCAACTCCAGAGAGGATGGTGTATCTTCACCTCCGGGGTCAGCAGAGAACATCCGCCGAAGAAGCTCAAAGTTGGCATTGTTCCCCTGTCAACCAAATCAGTATCAGTTGCGGTGATCTTGGTAGCGGCTAGATAGGATCAGGAAACTTACAGCAGCTCGCTCATCAAGAGCATTGTTCACAAAATTTCGGAACAGGGAGTTGGTTGAATTTATTAGGGTAGTTTCTGCCTTGATCTTCTTTCCGGAAGGGCCCTTATCCTCATATTCGGACCCGGAAGTGGGCCGCTCACGCTTCACACTCGAGTGAGCCTGATGGCCCACGGCAGACGATTCTAACATGACCAGTACGAACCTCCGATAATTCCAGCACGTTGGGAGTAGCGTGAAGCTGGAAGGAGAGGAGGGGAAAATGGTAAGAGAGGGTCTTGGCACATGAGGCTTCTGGATAACGCTGGTGAAATCAAGTACCCGTGCCAAGGTTACCCGCTCCAGTACCGGGAGAGGCGTTCGAATACCGGGGTCTCGAACCCACAAACGAAACCGGAAATGGGGGAACAATTTAGCGGTCTACCGTGAGTTAGAAGATTATGCTCAAGCACTATACTAGTACTTTAGTAAAGATTTCCATCTCTCGTAGACAGGGGGGGGTAGGACGGGTAGTGTAAAAGGTCTAACGGCATACCCAAAATAGGCCGCTTATTGTGCCGGTATGATACAAGGACTGCGCCTTCCATCGTCCCAATTCCCGAGAGACCCCAAGGAGCAAAGAGGTTAGGGTGAGTAGAAATGTTCGTTGTGAGCCATGGTCTTTTCTTTTTAATCTGCTATCGTACCGCCATTCGGGAATCAGCCATTAGAAGCAATCGATTTATAAGAATCTGTGAAAGGGATAGTCCCAATTTATGTCCGAATTACAGGCACTATGCCAACAAAGTTTCTATCCAAGGTTCCCCGGGCATTTGTACTGTCGCTCTCGGCAGGAATTCACCACAACAGAGAGTTTGCACATGGAGACCTAGGTGGCGGTTAATAGGAAATGGACCTAGGTCTAAAAATGAGTTACGCAATAGGTGTAGGTATCATAGCTGGAAGATGGGGATTGAATATCATACAGTAGGGTAATATCGCATTGCCCTCAAATTTGTTCCCTGGATTCCCGGCTACACAAGTGGGGTACTACCCATACTGACTGCAATAGGACAGGTAATAATCTACTACTGAATACCCAATATTATCGTCAGTAAAATCTTTTAATAAAATTTAAAAAGAGAGCTGTGTTGCTGCTGATTTGTTGTTCCAACAGCCATCGGATCTCTTCAGGTCTGAAAAGCCCTACTGTATTTTACACCTCCTCCAGGTCTCGCAACCCACCTGGGTGTCCAAGACTTTTAGGTTAACAGAAAATAACTTGTTTTCCTACCACCTAGGTCTCCTTGAGCAAACTCTCTAACAACTCACACTTTAACGACCTCCCCACCATTTTCATCGAGTTGATTTGGTGCTGAACCTGCCGAGTGACGAGAAACTCAATCAATCTGTGCCAGCATCCAGCAACGTGTCTCGGGCGGTTGGTGCTACAACTCACTCCCCCCGGCTATACTTCCCTGTGCAGCGAACTGGAGAATCCGGTTCTATTCCCCCGTGTCTTGGAGATTGAGAGGCACCAGACCCATTAAAACAACCGAAAAAGCCGACTGTGGGGGAAGTGCGAGGGGACGATAAGCTTATGAGACGAGCTGAAGGAAAGGGAAGCAAGGAAGTAACAGTCAGATGAAAAAGAAATGGGTATATGAAGAGTCCCAAACTACTACTCCTCCTCTCCCACCTATTGTTTGCATCGTACTGGTTAGGGTTCCTTTTTCTACAAAGGGGTTCCCCCCGAGTGCTGTTTGCAGTTCGATGCTGTGAGACTGAGCCCACCGAGAGGACTCCGACCTCGCTTCAAACCCAGCCGGGTGAAACCCGTGGAGAAAAACGAAGAGGGAGAGACACTGGCAATACTGGTACAATATTCCACAAACAGGCTCAAAATGCAAAAGAGAAACGATCACTTAACAACCAATTGCGTACCAATGATCCTCTAGACGTGAGAGATCCAAGGAAGGAAGGACAGCAGAGACAGGAGCAAAAAAGAAATTGCGCAGCATAGAGGGTTCTGATTCGTTGCTTGCCTATCTATCCCTATTACTGATTCCCCAGCATATTCGCCCGCTCATTTGTCACCATCCGATACAACCTGCGCTCCATTTCTAAACTATGGAATAAAGCATTCACATATACAGTACTCACCCCAAAACCCAACCAAGACCAACCCACTCAATACCTTAACCTAGTTACCCGACAATATAAACAGACAGTGCAATCGATTAAACTTCTAAGACCACCACCCCCCCCCCCCCCAGAAAGTTACCGCAAGAAACTCGAATAATTGGACTTCGCGCTAAGACGTCTGAAGACCTTACCAGCAAAAAAGGAAACTCAAACGTCCTAACATGAGGTCCAACTATTCGGGTCCTCACGGTATTATATAATATTATTATACAACTTGGATTTAAATTATAAAGCCGTGAAATAACAACTTCCTACATAAGTTCTCACCCTGATGCTAAGAGCCGGAGCCAGGCTACTTACTTACTTGGGCATGGCCAGTGGCACAATCTACCAAGTGGGGGTGATTCGAGACCTTCCGTAAGGACTATTTTGTGGGCGACCATGGGTTTCGGATTGCCAGTGAATTTGGATAGTTAGCCCCCCGCGTAAGGATGCGGCAGCTCAAGGTCACACGGGTCACAAGCCAGGGGTGGTGATAGTATGTGCACTATTTTGTGATAGTGTTGACACGAATGCTCCCTTCAACCACTCCTTTAAAAGATCCCCAATCCCTTCAACCTCCACCCACCGATAACTTCATTCACCCACAAGCTCCCCCACACCTTCTCATTCAGCGCAACAGTAACAGTTTCTAGCACTCATACTATTAATAAGTCACCATACGGTACCCGGAGAGCATAGCGCTGCTTTCTAGGTTGGCAAAACCTACAGTAGGTTCAAACCCCACCGCCCATTGCCCATCGAGTGATACCTCATGCCTGCAAGGCTCAAGTTCAAAAAATTAAATTAAATTTAATCAACCCAATTCAATCCCTAAAACCACCACCAAACCTACTCAATCCAACCCGCCAAAATAAGGTATTTCATACAATCCAATCCCACCCAATTTCCATTCTTCGCCAATCATCCCAGCCCGCCCAGAACCTCCCCAGACCAGAAAAGAAATAAGTCTTAAACATAGAAACGAAAGAAGGAAAATATAAAGGAAAAAACCCCTACAAAAGAGCGTAATCTTCCCAGGCGACGCATAGGAATGAGCGAACAAGCGATAGCCGACAAAAAGATGTACACACTCCTCGACCTTTTTTTATTTTTCACAACACGCTATCAACAGCACAAGCAAATCGAGTGTTAGATTCTACAATGTTGTATTTGTTTCTTTTTTTTTCTTTTCTTTTTTCCCCTCCAAATCCCATCCACCGCACTCCGGCTCAATAACACTCGGGAAAGAGTGTAAAGAGAAAATATAAAACAGATTTTTGAACCCTCATGATCAACCGACAACAAAAAAAGCACGCGCAAAGTAAATAGAAGGGAGGGAAGAAATAAAAGAAAAGAAATAAAAAAATAACACTTCAACCGCTGGTAGATGAAAGCAGACATTTTTTTGCAGGAAAAAAATAAAAGAAAAAGGCAGATAGATGAAGAGGAAAAAATGTACATTTCCGCACCAATCGTGATACGATACGATAAGATAGGTAGGTAAACAACGCGAATCCCGAGCACATTAATAAGGAAAAGACACAGACAGAAAGCGGGAATGAGATAAAGCTAAGCTAAAGCCAGAGCAAGAAAATATATGGGCATAAATAAACAAGTGTCCCTATTACTTAAACTTCCAGAACGTCCATACTTTGCTCCACCGCTTTGACTTCTCTTTCTTGGGAGGGGGTGCCCTCTCCTTTGGCTCGTTCATGGGTGTCGATGGCATATTAGCGTACAATCCCCCGATTGTCATAGTGCTGGATGAGGAGGTTAAACTAGGTATGTCATCAACGCTCATGCGCATCTCCGGACCGGGTTCACCGAGGAAGTCTGAGTATGGGTCGAAGCTGGACGCTGAGTCTGGGTATTCATCTCCAGGAAAGTCGAGTTGGAGGGGGGTGTTTGGATTTGAGGCGGCAGTGACAAAGGTTGATGGTGAGTCGAGCGGCTGAGAGTATGGAGGCGGTTGAAAGTGCGCTGGAAGTGTGACGGTTGAGCTGGACGAGTCGGGGGTGATGATGTCTGCTGGTGCGCCCTTGCGGCCCGAAAAGGACAATGGGGATGATGGCTCGACTTCAACATCCGAGGGGCAGTCGATGGAGTTAACTGATGTTGTGCTGCTCTTCGGGTTAAGAGAAGTGTTGGCTGAAAGTAGACTGCTCTCGCTCTTCCATTCCAAATCGCGATCTCCTCCACTTCCCCTCCTCGATGTCGGACGTCCCAAATCATCAGATCCCCATTCCATCACTACATCCTCCTGCCAGTTCGCCCCATCACCATCAACAACCTTGATACCAATTCCAAGACCCTCCCCACCATTCATCTTGCCTTCCTCCTCATCATCCTCACTTTCAGAGCTCTCCTCACTATCCTCCTCTTCATCCTCTTCGAACACATCGGCCATATGACCATCGCCCTCGTGCTCCGAGAGAGAGAAAAGTTGCATCTCCGGCATGCTCTCACTACGTCTATGGAAATACCCATTTCCCTTTAATCCAACCGCAGAATGCATTCTTCTCCGCCTAGCGGCGGCAAATCCAGCACTGGGTCCGGTAGGAGTTTTGAAAGGCCCTAAAGCAGCATCCAAGTCAATGATAGGGCTCTCAACTCCAGTGTCGATGACAATGTTTTCCGAGCTGGAGTTCGCTCCTAGGGATTCATCAACCGGCATGAGAACATAGCTCTCGTTCCAAGCAGCCGAAATCCACTCGTTGTCACCCAATTGATGCTCTGACCTTGGCAATGGTGGTGTTGGCGATCTCCTTGGGAGAGTTCTAAGTTGCCGTTTCGAGTGACGAAGCCCACGCCCCTTACCCAGAATTGTCCCAGCCCAGTTCTTGATCTGCTTCTTACTCTTCCTCTTTTTCTTCTGTTTTTTAGATGCCGATTCTGAAGGCTCCTCAGAAGGAGCTAGGACTTCGTCGCTTGCACCAGTAGAAGGAAGGTTATGATTGTCAGAGAAAGCTCCGGTTCCGACCAAGGGGGAGTAGTCACTAAGGGCTTTCTTATGCATCTTCTTGGACGGCGGAAGCTCGGTGGGAGAGTTGTCAGTAGTTCCAGGGGCGCTGTTAAGTGAGGGTGATGCTGTAGCCGGCCTCTTGAGTGAAGGAATAACCACTTCACTTGCCCCGCCATCTATGGCAACATTTGGTGGAGTCAGCAAGATGGCCCCTGCGGTTGAGGGTCGGTCTGATGTCGCCCTTAAGGCAGATGTAGGCTGTGTCATGGTTTGGGAATTGCTTCTGGTACGGCCATGTCTTCGCGGGGGTGAAGCCTCAACTGCGGGCGATGGGGCGGGCAAAGGAAGCACACTGGCAATACTGTTAACACTGTCTGTGCCCGCATGGCCCCGGACGGTTGCCAAACTGCTAGTCTCTGTCCCTGCTGACATCGGCCGGGGAATAATTTCTACATGGTCAATAAAGTGAACCCGGTTCTTCTTATCAGCTGCGCTCTCATAATCCATCAAAGGACAAGCTGGCGAAGGAAGTGATGAGGAACCTAGAATACTATTAGGAAAATCCAAATAAAAACGTTAAAGCCGAGATATACCATTGAATCCCGGACTAACAGGAGCACTCCAACTGAGCAAAGGGCTGCTTCCCGCACTAGCGATTGGCTTGGGCAATGAAGCTTCTACCTTCCCAGAAGCAGTTCCTTGACCACCACTCTCGCCAGTGCACGCCAAAGCTAGGTTTGGGGCACTTTGGCTCAAAAGGCTCCAAACATCCCCACTAGAGATGGCCCCGGACCTGCGATGGGCATGACCTCTACGAGTAGCCCCTGGTGGTGGTGGTGCGCGTTTCGGCCCAACATTTTCAGCAATAGCCGGGGAAATATCCTCCTTTTTTGGTTCCAACACAATCGGACCTCCAAGTAAATCACTCAGCCCACGATGATGTGCCTTTCCCTCGGGAACCGGACCAACTTTAGCTTTGGTGCTCAGACTTGCGTTCAAAATAGTCGGCGTAATTCCAGCCCCAAGTACCCTAGCTCCAGATTTAACTCCCCCAGCATGATGCGGTATCAGTGGTCCCTTAGCATCCCCTACTTCAGGTTCCCCTGGAGAAATGGGGCCCGGAAGTCCGCTGGCTTCAAAGGAAACTGCACCCGCTGATTTTGAGCCGTTCGAAAGTAACGAATTTGAAGAACTAGATTTTGGTCTCGCAGTTGTGAGGGTGGCAGAGGCTAATGCCGCAACATTGTTCAGGGGAACAGACCCCCTTCGCGGAGGAAAGGCCGGAAATGAGGGGGGTGCGCCCGGAAGTAACGATTGCGATCTCGCATGTGGTAGTGCAGGGAATGTGAAATTCGGGTTAACATCGCACTCCAGTCTAGTGATTGAGGGTTCGCGAGTGTGCAAAGAGCGAACAGTGGTAGCCATTACTATTGGTGATATTACTCTTATCACAACGTATGAATTCCGAGGAGTCTCAGAAGTGATCGGGTTGTAATAGGCGGAAATGTTGAAGGGGGGAAAAAAGAAAAAGAAAAAAACAGGATCGTGACTAAAGAAAAAATGAATGTAGCGGATTCGTGCAGCGCGTGGGTCGGAGTCTCGTGCAGAGGAACTAATGTAAGAATTATTAGCCACCAACGCTATTTCAAGACCTCAACCCTCCCGCGAGACGCAAATCGACCAGTCACCACCGGCCGCCCAGGACGAAGCGAGCTAAGCGGTTGTCCGCCGGTAGCAAACCGTCGATAATGCATCTTCAAGTGAAAAAAGATGGGGAGAATAAAATAATACCCACTTCTCCCTCTCCCAATATCAAGGCTCAAAGAGTAACAGAAGGGGCGGAGGGGGGAGATGCAGTGATATCCAAACTAACCGAGTTTCTTGTTCCTCTGGTATTGACGAAGCAGTCTACCGTTGGAGGCCGCTTCTTCACAAAACGCAGAATTTCGTTCAAAAAGGAGTTTGAGAATCCGTAGGGAAATCACAATCTCCACACGTGAAGAGTGCAATTACAGAAATAAAAATAAAGTACTGGTCGTAGAATCGGAAGGATAAATAAAAATGAATAAACCCCTTCCCGTCGGCTAATGTCGGGGGGTTTCGATTCGGTTAGGAGTGAAAATGAGGGGAATTTAGAAAGAAACCCCTCCAAAGAAAACGCAGCTGCTAGAGCCCGTCGAAAGAAGTTGGAAATAAAACAAAAAATCGCAAAAACACAAGACGAAAGACGTAAAAGTCAATAATGCAGAGGTCGGAGAAAAATTGTTGGATGCCCACGAAGACACAGTAGATCGACGGTTATCCAACACTCCGGAATTTCCTTGCTCGGGTCTGCAGGGCTTTTCGACGATGCAGGCTGACCAGTAGTTGGTAGTTGCGTAGTGGATGGTGGTGCTGAAGGTGCCCTTCTGTTGGTTGTCTGACAAGCCCAATAGGAGAACAGATGCCCTGAAAAAAAAAACACTTGGACCAAATCACCATACAAAAAGTTAAAAAAAAAAAGGCACGAGATTTTGTGATATCCCTATTGCACTTCTTTCGCTACTTCTTTTTTAAAAATAAAAAAGATGTCGTCGCAGCAAAGCCCTTTATTTTTCTATCCTTCCTAATACGAAGAATGGAGAAAAACTTGGATTAATTGTGAAGACCGGATCGACAAGTCAAGGCCCGGAATCCCAGGTAACCTCGAGTAAAATGGACGAAAGGATAAGAAATTCCGAAATATGTTGGACTTAACGAGCGTCGGGGATTGTGGCGAGGGGGGGGGGTGGGCAAGAGAGAAGGAAAGGAGGAGAGGGAGAGGAAGGAGGGAGAGAACCGGGTGACGAAACAGAGAAACAAAGAAAGAGAGTGGACGGCCAACAGAGCTAGGCCTTTGGACGAGTTCGCAAAGAGTCGGAAAAAAGAAGGGAAGGAGAGGGAAGAGGGGGAAAAAAAAAAGAAGGAAAAGGGAAAGAGAAAAGGGAAACGAAAGAACAGATGGGAGGGAGGGACGAAAGGGAAGGATGTCAGATGTGAAGATGTTGGAGGGGGGTGTGTGTAGAGTAGGTGAGGTAGGGGGTGGGTGGGTGGAAAGGTGGAAAGGGTGGAAGAGATTGATTGAATGAGCGGCGGTGTGTGCACAACAAATGAGTGACTGAAAGTGAGTGAAGGGAGTGAGAGAGTGACTTGGGTAAGCAATAACCAAATTGAGATGCGAGTGGCGGTGGGTCAAGCCATGGGAAAAATGGAAAACAGACAGGCCGGTTTGTGAACCAAGCGAGAGAAGCAGGAACAACTTTTTTGAAGCAGAATCTGGACAAAAAGGTGTATGTGTGTGTGGTGGACACTGTCAGAGAGTTAGAAAGGGTTGGGGTGGAACGGGGAAGGGAGAAAATGGAAAGGAGAAGAAGTTTAGTTCAGTTCAATTCTTGTTCTTCTTTCCCCAGTCCCGTCCTCATTTGACTCCTACCAATCAGCCAGCCTGACACAGATTGATTTGATCTTCAAGTGTCATAACTGAGGCAGCAGGAGGAGTGCAGTCCCGTACCGTATCAACTACAAGTATCACCATAACCCATGGAACAGGTGCGCGACAACAAACACCGGTACCTGGTCTCTTTCAGTTCCGGAAAAATGGGTGCAGGCTGGAACAGTAATATCACAGCGGAACCGTACCGCCATCATACCACAATATTATTATGTACTCGAGTACAGTAGGTACCGTCATTCATCTTGCACCAGAACTGTACCTACTTGTTGTCCTCGAGTACCTGTACGGTGCAGTACCTTCCTGTGCTTGTACCGGTACTTTACACTCCGCGAATAAAATATGAATCGAAGGGGCAAAAAAAAAAAAAAAAAAAAAAAAAAGTAAAATTACTCGTACTCGAATATGTTTTCGTTTCTTTTCCCTTCCTTCTCGGCAGGGCATAAACCGGAATCGGGTAAGATGTGCTGTACGGCACAACCAGCAAGTCGAGATTGGAGTGTATGATATGTGCCAGAGGGTGCCTGCCCAGCTTTTTTCTCATGGGCAACTTGTTCGCCAACTGCGGAAAGACGAGCCTCTGTCCGTGCGACTCGAGACTAACCAAAAGCGAGACCAAACCTGCCCTCCTCTCCCATCCTCATCACCACTTCTCTCTGAGGGGAAGGAAGAAACAGCAGGCAAGGCAACCTCACACAAAGTATGATATCAAGGTCGCCCACCGACCAAAGTTCTGTGAGCCCGATGCAAGTACTTTAGCGACCGCAAGCAATAAGTCTACGGGAGCCTGCGAAACCTCCAGCCACGAGGCAAACACCGGCCAACCCTTTTAAACACCCATCCACAATACAATTCAGTACTCGCAGAGTGCTGTACGGTATTGCGCCGTCCAACAGTTTTGTCAAACTCAGACCAAAAGGGAATCACCACCCAAATCTATCCATCGCCGCTTTTACAGTGCCGGTAACCTCCCTGCATCCCCTCCAACGCAGGGGACGCCCTCGATTTCTTGCATCCAATCCCCTTCCAGCGCCTAAAAATGGTCACCTTTTCCTCCTCCCTCCCTTCGGCATCTCGCTTTCGCAAGCGGGAGCTGAACGAGAAAAAGGAATGAAAAAGGGAAGAAAAAAAGAAAATATTGCTGCGGTTCTGCACAAAAGCCAGTGGTGCTAATTTCCCCTTTTTTTCGTTTTTGTTTTTTCTCCTTCAATTCGGCCTGCCGAGATTGGGCAAGCATCGCCCGGTCTTGGGAGAGCTACTCGAGATACGGCACGATTGAGCCGCATTTTCAATGTTTGTTTTGCCCCCGCGGATCCGATGAATGGTTGGGTCTAACGCTAGTCGGGAGACAAGTACCTGCTCCTGGGGCGAGGAAAACCAAGAGGACGATGTGTTGTTTAAAGTGTTGACAGGTCCTCACAGTACCGGTACCAATAAACATTGTCTATGCGGCTTGTGCTTGGCCTCCAACTTATCTCTGCTGCGCGGCAGCTGTCTCGATCTCGTCCAAACTCGTCTTGTGAAATAACTTACCCGTGCACGACGATCTCGGCAGCAAAGATGAGCATCTGCGCATCTCAGTCAACAGTCAAGTGACGAGTGAGAAGCATACAGGTACCACAGCAAGAGTTGTCTATCACAAGGGAAATGATAGTCATACCGTCCGTACCTCCCTTACGGTACACCACCGTAGGCACTGTATCACACTCTGGATGTGTGGAGTGCTGGTGGAAGATAACAAATAAAAGTACCAATCATGCCGTCGACGGGTATGCATTAATTGGGAAGTGGGACTTGTGCGAGGTACTGTACTGTGTATGATAATTAAGATGAAAAATCTCACCCATACAAACTTCCTTACTCACTGCAGCGCCGCAAAATCCTTTCAAACCGTTCGAACAATCCTGCAATCACGCTTGTAGTCGAGTTAAATGCGCACAAATGTGCCATGCTAGTACGCTGCGATCCCACCATCACGGTACTGTAAAGACCCACATAATGTGCTGCACACTGCTAGCACTTGTATCTACAGTAGCATAAAGCAGCCGAAAATGAGATGGGCCCTTCTCCGCCGGTTGGGTGGCTGTGTAACAATGGTAGTTTCTTGAGATACCGGTATCGTACCTGTACTCGTACTGTACTCGTTGCCAGACACTAGCACAGCACAGCACTGTACCTGCTGCGCAATAGAGAAATTAAATTATCGTCGCAACAGCCAGCACGCCATGTATGCCATACCTTGGTTAGTAACTTGAAAACGGATTTCGTGGTTGAAAGATACATCTAGCCAGTACAGTACGGTACTAGTACCTTACTTGAGCACTATTCCCGTACCCAAGCCTAGTCAGCAGCTGATGGAGTACTCGAGTACCGGTTCTGTAGAGTACTCGTACGGTACTGTACTGTACCTGCTGTATGAATCAAGCACCGACACCCCAAACCCCACCGAAAACACTTCCAACCAATCAAACAATCGATCAACAGCATTGAAATAAAACCTTCAGCCCATCCCGTCCTTCCAAACCCTTCCAAACCATTTAAATCACTGCCGTACCTGAATAAACAAATGGCGCCACCAGAGCACCACCACCACATTGCCTGTCGCGCACGTACGATACGTACCGTATGATTACGCACACGATGGAAAATCCCTGCGGGGGAGTGGGAGATTGGCTGGTTGGAGTCGTGGCTCGAGTAGGAATAGTTTGAGCAGTGAACACAGCGAGGACAGAATAGCACCTTTGTGCTGTACTCGAGTACAGGTCAGCTTGGGGACTCCTTTTTTCTCCTTCTTCTTTGTTCTACGACATCCCACTTTCTTTTCCCCTCCTCTATCATCATACGTTCAACTCGACTACCGTAAGCCCCCGCACCTTATCCCGCCAACACCTTCCCCTCCATGATAAAACTCGCAACAACACTGAAACACCCATACCAGCTATAAAAAACGTAAATAAAAAAAAGATCTACCTTCATGCTCCCACATACAAGTGCGAGCACAGGTACAATACGGAACCTAGTGTCTGGTCTATCGCTGTCGCCGCATAACATCCATCCCTTTAAGGATGAAAAAAGTCGGTCGTCGAGTGTGGGGAATGTACTCGATTCCTTGCGCGGTGATACTATACCGGTATTGAATCATGGGGTATCACGTTATTTGTTGCCTTTTCCGTAGGGGTTGGTGGGTAGGGTAGGATACCCGCAGGGCGATATATTGTAAGGTTTCTTAGGCCAAGCCAAGGCAGGCCGGAAGGTATGAGACGAGATTAATGAGTAGCACAAAGCACCCTGTTTTAGGAGGGTGTGAAGAGATTGGGTTGATGAAAAAGGAGGGGAGGTTGGTTTAGCGAGTCTCGGTGTCCGCGAGCTTGGTGTGTGCAAGTGCACAGGAACCAGGAGTGAATATTGGTAGTGTATCATAGAGCACAATATTGCTACTGGGGACTTCGGACATGATGGGGTGGATCACGAAGTCTCACTCTAAAAAGAGTGATGAATGTAATAATAATAATAATAATAGAAAACCACCCTGTCGGTATTCCTCGTCCTATCATCGCGGGCAGACAACAAGCACCGTATCGTAAAGCGGGACGGACGGACGGGCACGTCGTCCAAAGCACCGAGCTCAGCTCAAAATATCGTACTCCACAGTAAATAAACAAAAACAAACAAAACCCCCAGGAACATCATTGATTCATACTTCCCCAAGCGAACCCCGAGGCCCCTACTGGAGTTTCGTTTGACTTACCTTTGCTTGATGATACCTGTGTCGGTGATGCCGGCTGGTAAGTATCTGAAAACACGGCTATCGCTGCACAGCCACCCAACCAACGAAAAAAAAACACTTTGGCTCGTTTTCCGATACTTTACGCCAAATACAAGCACTACTCCGTATACGGTACTCGAGTACTGCTGGTCAGTACCGTACTGGTACGGCTCATAGCCATGGTTAGGACTTCTTCTTTCTTTAGCTTCTCACACTTGGTTGGTTGGGCCATGAAAGAGGGAGCACGAGTGGACGCACGGCCGGTGGTAAGGCTGGAAAGTCAAACTTATCTTCCAGGTGTTAGTTCAAGCATTCCCAGCCAGTCAATCAATCAGTTACCGTATCATAACTAGGCACACACACACAGGCACCCGCATAAAACAACCGAATAGGAACCGGACCCTTCATCCGGGAGAACCCATCATACGGTTCGGTAATTGCTGTGCCTAACCGCGACGAGGGGTGGGACAGATAATCTCCGTTGCCTCAACAACGACACTCACTCACTCACTCACTCACTCACTCCCTTCTTGCTTCCTTCCTTTTCCCCCTGACTTGGTCGAGCCGAATGGAGGGGATCCGGTACAAGTAGTGGGACAAAGATTGCTCCTGTGCTTTCACTCGTAACCTGAGCAACTGTGATAAATGGGGGGAAAAGGCCAAATATGGTACGGAGGGCTTCGCACTTGGATTTGATTTTTTTTGACAGGGATGGTTGCTACCATCGCCGCAAGGAATGCCAAGATGTTAAATAATAATTACAATAGCCGGGGCAAAATCTGAATCGTATTGTGCACACTGGATGCTATTTCTATCCACACGGTCCATTTTACACTACGACGATTTGGGGCCAGGTTTGGGTTCTTAGGCTTCCGCTTGTCTTTGGATTACTGTTCTCGTATCATACTGGTGCAAGTAACTTGTACCCCCCACCTTCCCCCGATAAAGCCAGCGAACAGTTAGTTTGGGTTTAACCCACGGAGTACAAGTAACCCCTGTCTTATGCTAGAAAGATCCTTTGTGCTGTACCTTCTCACCCTGTCCTAGACTCTGAGTTCTCTGAGTTGCTGGATCTTGAAGTTTCCAGCTGTCCACGTCAGGTCCGCACTAGTGCCCCCATATTCGGCATTTCTCGTAGGGATTATGTCTAACTGCTATTATAGATCGGTCCCTTCCACCGTACCGTAAAAATAAATGAAAAGCTCTTGGTTCGCTATCTCCGTGGTCAGCTTTAGGATGGTTCAATTTGACAAGTTGACAGAAAAATTTGGACCTGCCGGTGTCAGTCAGTTCGTGAGGTCCGACGTGTTCCTGAAGGGCAGATCTCACCGTGACAAGGAAGGAGGGACTATCATAACCAATTCTCAAGTGAGACCTTTTGTCTTTCTGTGAGCTTGGGGGATTAGAGGCGTGCTGGAGATGGCGAATTGGAAAGAGTTTTTAGGTACTGTACCGGTACTCGGGTATGAATGTCGGGGATAATATTCGGCAATTGTGCTACTTTGAGACTTTTTCCAATTACTTGTACCTGCGCTTCTGTCTTGGTATACTGTAGCCCGAGCCTCTGTATCTTCCTTGTGTTCAGGCTTCTTGCCAACTTCGTCCGTCCGGTGTGCTAGATTCGGAGGTTAGAATGCCAACATCTCATCCAGAAATGGCATCATCATGGGGAATCACTCGCTTGGTGGTTTACAATAGGGGTCGTTTGGTGACCTGACGAAGAGAGGCCAAAACACACAAGAATTGCTGGTTTTCGAGCCATTGTATTCTCACCACAAATGTCTTGAAAGTCAGCTTTGGAAGGGGTTTTTTTTTGAAAAAACTTAATATGTATGAAGTATGGTGTGTGTGTGTGTGTGTGTGTGTGTGTGTGTGTGTTTGTTCCAGGTTTTTGTCCGGAGTTTGTGTAGAGCTGTTGATACATATTATTGTTTCTACCTAGGGTGTTTGGGTAATGACAGCTCGAGAACCAGAAAATTTTGCGTTATGGTCTCGGTCGGGTTACCGGGCGACCCCTATTAGCTTACCTGGTTTTTTTGGATGGTTACGGCGCAAGGCGACTGCTGCGCCCAGTTTCTACAGTGTTCGTCTTGGTTCGGGGGGGTTTCTCTGTGCTCTTGAGTTCTTTTTCGTGTTGATTTGGTTCAGTACTTCGTGTGCCGTCCATCCCCTGGCCTTGACCTCAGGTTCACTGAGCGTTGTTGAACGCAATTGGATAGGAACCAACCCCAGTCTTGGAAATAACAATTGCTGATCTCTGGTTCGCCGAGTGTCTTGGGTGGCCAATAGGCTCGCATAACCTCTGTCATACGTGGCTTCCACATTACCGATATAACAGGCTTGCCGCTCCATACCATTTGCTATCAAGAGATCTTAAAGTGCCCCTCAATGGCGGCGATTCAAGACTGACTGACTTCATCTTTGCTTTCATTGAAAGAAAGTAAGTATTGCGAGCCCTCGCATACAGTGATACCTTGTCGAAAGTTAACCACTTACTCTTGACTATCTTGGTTTGTATGGAAAACCTCCTCCCCTGTCTTATTGGTTGTAATTGATATGCGCATGTTTTTTTGTTACAACTTGTCAGTGGTCGGCCTTGGTCTTTTTTTCTTTCTTTCTCTTCCGCTGATACACCACACTACTCACAACTCTTTGGATGGCAGAGCAAGTCAGTAATCCGATCTCGTTGCTGCTGGCCGGGTCGTAATGGGATACCGGCACTTTAGGCATGGGTATTCACAAGGGTATGGACACGGATGAAATCACAGTATGAGAGAGGGATGCGATCATTTTTCGAATGTTCAGGGGGGTCGCGGGTTGCCCTGCTCGTAATGTCCTGACGTTTGTGAACACGCCTTGGGCCGTATTTTTCTACATACTGTATGTATCTTAGACCAATAGTGTAGAGCTTAACAGCGCATAAAACAAGGAGCTTTGACCTGGGCCTAAGTAGTTGGATGGTTAGGAATGCTCCTGGGATTCACTTATTTTCCTTTGAAACCTACTGTACTGTATAATACCTCTTGGTTGATCTCATGCATCTAGTCTTGGTGCTAGATGCAGACGCTAATGTGTTCACCAGCGTCAAGATATTATGGCTATAGGTTAAACAGTTTTTATTAAAGGGCCTTAAGGGTTCTAACCCTGAGGAAAGAGGCATTGTATGATATAAAGAGGATGTGTTTGGCTATCGATATTGTTGACCTTTGTCTTCTTTTCACTTGACCAATTTTTCATTTGCTTGATACCCAAATACTCAATTTTACGCAGTTGGCAGAGCCGAGCATCAGAGTTTACCAATTATTTTCTCCAGAGTGTTCACGGAATCTCTTCTCTTTCAGAATATGCCCTCCCTGCATGTTCATATGGCCTATAAACTCCTTTTACACACACTCCCATATTTCCCATTCATAGGATGTAGTAATTCTGGTGTTCGAATGCAGTGGAAGTGGCACAGTGCGTAGCAATGTTGCTTCAAGCTATTGAAGCAATCATTGGTATTGCGGGTTTGTTGGAGGGTTTTTTTATTGATGGACTTTTGTCCACGCTGGAGGGTTTGTGCCGTCCCTGTCGGGTCTGAGGCAGTGGTTAATACTGGTGGGCAATTTTTGTTGATTACAGCGGGCTCGTATATGTGCGGTTCGATGGATTTTATTACAATACTATGAAAGGGATCACCGTCGAGTTGGCATTTAGACCCCTGGGCATTATAGTACTGTACCGGTACTCGAGTCTGTTCCAAGGGGCACACCAGCCCCCGACCGCCCGCCTGACCCCTAGTACCGTATAATCCACTCTCGGGTTGTTGTGATAGTAGGAATTGCGACATCGACCCATGCATGATAAGCTTTAGTTTGACAGGTTACCATTTATTCAAAAGTTTCGGTAAACACCAGGAAGCATATCCATCCGGGTCCTCTATCCTACAGCAGTACATAACCACGAGGTACGCCAGCTCTACCTGCCTAGTCCATTGTACATATGGAAAGTACCACCCGTGCGACGCATAGAAAACCCGAGCATCCGACTAACATACAGCAATCTTCAAAATAAACCATCCAACCAGGATACTACAAATGAAATCCACCTCTCTAACCTCCTCCAAACACTACCATGTGCAAGATGCTTGCCGACATTCCAAGTCCATAATCCGGCTGACCGGTCACGCATGCCCAAAACAAAATCAATTTCCCGATCCCCCCCCAACCGGAAGCCTCACTCCGTCGGTTCTTTCTTTTACCCCACCGTGCTGTGTTCTTTGCCTTCTGCGAGGCACCGCCAGCCACTATAACCCCACCAAGGACGGCGTCCTCATCACCGGAGGATCCCAATTCCCTGGTCTTTATCGTACGTGGGCTTCCCAAAGTAGGCCAACCCCCTTCCCGCGCCAGCTCCTCATCCCTCCTCCTCACCAAACCCACCATCTGTGATGGGATCAACGGATCCAAAACCGAATCCGCTTCCTCAATCAGGTCCACTTGAAACCTGTTGACATCGACTGCCATTACTGGCACAAATTCGTCAGCCGCGGCCAACTCATCCTCGTCAGCCGCGGCCAACTCATCCTCGTCCTCCACTTCATCAGCCACACTGTGGCTCCCCTCGATCGACATTTCAGCCACATATGGTGTAGCCTCACTAGCCGATTCCTTAGCCACATCGTGGCCATTATCTGTCGACATCCCAGCCACACTCGGTGTGGCTCCGTCGCCCGACTCCTCCTCAGCCACCCCCTTATCCATCCGTGGCTCCGCTCCCCAGTCTTCGATTTCCACGGTCGAATTGACCGTGTCCCGTAGTCTGTCCCTTTCTATCGTAACGAAGTGTAACCTCCGAGATAGTATTGAGACGTGGTGTTGCAACTGTGAAACTTCTGCCTCGAGGGCAAAATTCTTCTCGATCACCCGTGATAACACCACCGACCCCTTACCGACAGAGGTGGCGGAAAAATTTGAGGAACCTCGCTTAACCATATCGACCGAAAAGAGGAAGAATGGATAGTGATGAGGGTTCTCGAAAATTAAATGAAAGAGATAAACTGATCTCTTAAACAAAGATTAAAGTCAGAGGAAAGATCTCTGAAATTAAAGACTTGAAGCTATCGCGAGATTGACTTCAAGGACTCGATTGGCTCAACCACTGAATGTGACACGTCACAAGATGTAGCGAGTACAGGTTACCAGAGTTGCGAATGCTGGTTGATGAGATCCCGCAGGATCAAGCTTTAATGTGTGATAGGGAACACACTAATCTTTCCTAAGCGGAGGTTGGACTGGCGGGTAGGGGTAGTGGATTATACGAGATGTTACGGTACACCGCCGTAGAGGGTAGTACAAGTCCCGGTATTCCTAACTGTGAAGCCTCTAGAAGCCCGGAATGTCTAATCACCAGCGTCCGTCTCCCGGGCATCGGGCTCGTAATTTAGGTGTGTCCGGGTAACCTGAGGGAATTACATCAGCAGCACACAGAATGCCTCACTCCCGCGCACCTCACCATTCTGAAACTTCGGAGTATCCTCCTCCCCCACCTCCCTTATCTTTTTTTCCCCCCTTTTTCCTTTCTGTTTCTGTTTCGTTTTTTTGGGGGGTACGGTGTGAGTGGGTGAAGATGACGACACTCAAGATCACAACCTCGTTTGCCTTGTCATTGGGATGGAAGAGAGTGGGCGTTTCACTCTTTGGTGGCGATGCCTGGGGTTGTTCAGCTGGTAGAGGGAGAGGAGGAGTATCACTGTTTCCCCATCAGAATCGGCATCAGCATCGCCGTGGGTATTTGATGTTGAGGACTGTGTTGAATCCAAGGTCGGTCAGTCTTTTTTCTTTTTTCTTTACCACTCGCCAGACATTACGAACTTTATTTTTTGTGCTTTTCCGTTTGTTCGTTCGCTTTCAAATGATGAACAACATTTCGTTATTACCCAGCTCACTCAGACGTAACTTCCTGGAGGAAAGTAATCCCCTGGTTGAACGAATGCTGTGGACGCGAATCTGCTTCTGACTATTGTATCCATTGTCCCCCTGCTTGTTGTATATCCCTCGGTCTGTCCGTGTGTTGCTTTGACCTTGCATCTGGCGGACCATCTACAGCACATTACAGCGGCTAACATACATCCTTGTGATGAGCACTGTAGACAAGGCTGGAGCTGCCGGTTGCTTTGCCATCACCTCCGAAGTCGATAATCCTTCTTACAACGCCTCAGTTTGCTGGAGAGTTGGCAAAAGAGGGTCTAGTGTTTCTATCAAATAATGGCGCATGCGATGTTTTTGCCGCAGCTGTCGATTCACTGCCCGGTGCCCAATCCGCTACAGGTAGCACACAGGGATACAGCTGGCTGATCACTTCCCACTCAATACCAATAAAAATTCCGCCCACTGCTGCTGCGGGCACCATTCCCGCAAAATCATTGTCCTTTAGCCTGCGGTCGAGGAAGTTTACCCTTCCACTGGCAAACACCCTCTTCCACACGGGCTCTCGAACAACTATCATGTATATCCCCGCTAGAGAGAACCAGATCCCGGTGACCATCGAAGCAGCTGAGGGTGTGAGCCCCAGGGAGGTCGAGGAATTCGCCCAGGCCCAGCAAGACATCAAAGAAGCCTGGGAGGAACTAGGGGAGTTGATGAAGCTGGTCGGCCAGCGATCCGGCGTCGTTCCTCCAACTGAAGACTCCGAGAAGGATTGCGTGGGTATCATCCTCCCATCAACTCACTTCCCCGTAGACACCAAGGTAGATGCCCACCTCCCCCTGAAACAACTCACCTTTCCCCGGAGAATAGAAGCAGGGATGGGTAATATCCTTAAGCAAACCTCATCCGAAACCGACACTCCCCAAGGTGCTAGTAGAGAACTAGAGAAGGCAGTTCTGGACTATATTTCCTCCTCGTCTACCCCTCCGCTCTCCGAAAAGCTCTCTATATTCGCAAGGCTGACCCCACATTCCCCTACCGCGCACGAAAACCTATTTACCGCCCCAGGTGCACGCATACACCGTGTGTTATCTGGCGGTGGGGGATGGGGGAACAAAGCCGGATTACTATCTTTGGACCCGCAGTCGGAAACTCAAGTACAGGGATTCTCCGATAGTTTCGAGTCCGGCGAGGGGGTCGTCAAGGTTGGGGAGTATGTGCAGTTTTTTATCGCTGAGCAGCGGGGTGGCGATGATTCGTGGCGCGGGGTCGTATTCGGGTGCGTGCCCAAAGTTGAGGAACTTGTTGAGCAGGGAGGGAAGGAGGAGGAGGAGGTCGTGATAGACGGACTATTCGGAGGGGCATCGGAAGAAGGTGTCTGGGTTGGCGATAGGAAAATGGATGTTCCGGGCGGCGTTGTAAATACCCTTGTCACGGAGTAGCTTGGTTCTACTCATTCGACTCGCCCCTCGTGTAGGTTGATAAATGGATAAGGTATGATAACCAAATAAACCCTGAACATACAAGTAACAACTTGTCCATCCACCCTTGTGCTACTTTTTACGGTAATTTTTTTCGTTCCTGGCGTTCCCACCTGCTGCAAAAGCCCTATGTCACTGGCTAGCTAGCGAATATATCCGAAACTCGCGGGCTAGGATATGGGGTCCGAGTACTCGTACTCGTACTGTACTGTATAGTGTTACAAGCTGTGCTCCGTGGCGGGCGGTCAGCCTGCCTCGGATTTATGAAACGGAACTGAGTGAGGTGCTGTGGAGTAGGTTTGTGGGAGTGGGGGTTTCTGTGGCGCGATCCTTGGGTTGGTCGCCTACCTGATGTTTGGGTAAAAGTCGTGATTGAAACTGCGCGCTTCTACTACTTGAGTATATAAAGTTAATCCGGAACAGCTAAAAACGCTAGCACAGGCTCAGAATAGAAAACGAGTTTTATCTTGACCGCATGACCACTCTCCTCTTTTCTTTCTTTCTACACTAGTCGCCTTCTTTTACTTTGTGCCCAGGTTTCCCTCTCCTCCCGCTGCCCAGCTGCACTAAGAAGCTTCACTGCCCGGGCATTCGCTCTGTACTTCTCGGTTTGTGGCATTGAAGTCCTCACAAATTCTTCCAGCTCCTTTAAACTAAACCTGATATCATCTTTAGGATCATTGCCCTCCGGAACATTGCCCCCCAAGAGATCCTCCAATGCTACCCCAAATCCGGATAGTCTTTCCTTGTCCAAGTCCCCCTCAGGTGATGGTAGTAGTGTAGCCATAAATGATTCCCGAATATCTTTCCCATCCTCGCTGGCTTTATAAACGTGCACTGTCGCTCCTAGAGTGCCAACCAAGGGTTGCTTTAACTTGCCCTGGCGATTCAAGTCCATTAATCTTGCGGAGAGATAGTGATATCCGGTGGTTTCATCGATACTCTTCACCACCATCTGTTCCTCACTTATGGCCACCAGTTCCTCAACATCTTTCTCACCACCACCCCCCCGCTCGTCATCTTCTACCCCCATCACAGTCTTCCCTTCTCCTACCTCCGGTTTATCTTTCTTCACTTCCGGCCTGTTGCTCCCCACCTCCAGTGAACTCCCGTTATAGCTTTCTGTGAATGAAACTGAAATTACAACTCTTGTCTGTCTATGAGTATGCAACAGCCATAACCGCGCATCATCTAGCAAAGCTTCGGGCTTTTCGCTCCATTCAGCCTCGCATACGACTGTGGGAAAACTGCACTAGGCAGCATGGCATAGGCATCAGGAATCTTCCTTGATCTCCCATAAGGATCTTCGCTGAAACCTTCGAAGCCTATAGTAGATACTATTAGATATAATAATAATAAGAGTGATTAGATATCATACCCATTCCGGAACCAACCCTCACCAAAGCTCTTGCCTCCTTTGCCCCAAACCGCTCAATCAGGGATCCGAAAAGGCTATGGGTAAAAAACTGGGCAAGTGCCCCAGGGTCGGGATAGGAGAACATTTAAGAGCCTGTTTGGCTGCAACGCTTCCGTTCCGTTCTCCCATACAAATGATCCTTTCCCTTCCGTTTCAAAACGGAGAGAAGGTGATTTTCACAGCAGAAATGGTCGCCCAACGGAACGGGACTGTTGCAGTCAAACAGGCTCTAAACGTTTCGCCGAGGAAAGTTGTATTCTTGCCGGATCTTCTTGTTTTCCATTACTCCGGGGTGCTCCCTCTCCCATCTGCTGACTTCCTCCAGGGAAACTCCGTTCCAGTTTAGCTGACCCTCCAATGTATCTTGAAGTCTGGGCTTAGGGCACTCAACGTGTGTGGTTGCTTCACCAAACTCCCGGGATAGCCTGAGGACTGGCACAGTTCGGAGAGTGTATCGTCGTCCATGGGAGCTGTTGCTTGGGGGTCGATTGGGGGTTGGAAGAGCTTTTGGGATAGATAGTTTTGGACGGGGAAGTTCGGTTTCAAAGGTAGATCGTGTCTCGAGCAATTGTTGTGGGGGATAAATCGCGTATGATAAACCGCCAAACGGTCGAACTAGAACTAGGGCTAAAAAACTAAAGGGCACGTATGATATAATCGTAAACTTTCATTCGCTTCGTCATCCTAAAACTAAACTGACTAACCAAACATACTCCCGCGTCCGGGTTGAAGTCGGACACCTTATCATTCATTTTTTTTTACCGTGGGGGGTGCTCAGGATGCTTGCCAGGATTTTCCCCTAGGTATCATAGGACATGTAGATATCCGCTCACTATATATCACTCGAAATTTGGGGAATGTTGGTGGTGGTGCTTATGCGCCTACTGTACTGTGTTGTCCTGTCCTAGGGAAGCTCATGGCGGCTAGGGAGAGGATATGGGCTGGAAAGTTATTCCTCCCTGCACCGTGATGGATACTCCACACATGTACTGCTTATATAGTGAACGAAGGGGCTTTCTAACTGGCTAGGTAGTATATAAACAAAGAAGGAAAGAAAGCTGATATGGAGAAACTGAGAACGAGATAGCTTGTTTTATTACATTATATGTGCTATATCATAATGTTTCTCTGCATAGCAAAGGCCCGGCATGGCGAGGACTCACCATTTATTGGTTCCTCTTTATCGGGCTGTGTGGTTTTAGGGAATAGAAACCTCGTTTCCACTCACTGCGGCCAGAATTTATAACTTTTGGAGATGCTTCCCCTCCCCGATCCCAACCGGAGAGCTACGAGGACCAACAGTCCGGTAGAACCGGGGTATAGCCATATTCAGAGTTGACTGTGCTGGGAGTCCCACGATGCTAGGAAACGGCCTGGCGATTCGGGATCGCGCAATATTCGACACCCACATCTAAACCGGGTTGGTGTTATGATATACTTGGGCAGGTTGCCCGCCTGGGAATTGCACTGCGGGATGGTTGTTGGTTGAGGGAGGAATGAAAGGCAGGGTACTCTATATGAACCAAGACTGGATTGGATGGAGGGTGAGAAGAACAGGGGGAAGAGAGAGGGAAAGAGAGTAGGAGAAAAGGAGGGGAAGAGCGAATTCTAGAAGCATGTGAAGGATTAAAATTTAACATTATGGGTGAATAAGTAACTGTGGGAAGGAATGGCCAAATAAATGAATAAGAAAACTCACCCCCCTCCTCTCCCTCTTTGACTTACTACCCATGAAAATCCCTCTAATATCATACCAAAGTCCGTCTCCACCAGTCCAAGTAAATAGGGCCACCACAATTAAAATTTACAGAGGGCAGCACTCGGAATGCGCCTCGAAGTGATTAGTGCAGGTGCAATATAGGCGAGTGATCAATTAAATGGTACCGAGCGTGTTCACTACACTCCCGCCTCTTCGCCATTTAATCTCCCGAGAAGTTATCTTTGTTAGCAATGGCCATCTAACTTAGATCGTTAATAACATAGCGCTGTGAGTAGGATTTCTTGCGGACTATACTAAAAAAAAAGTGAGAGAGCCAACTCACACAAAAGCCACTACCCCAAAGTCTCGGTGATTCACACGCTTTGCACCAAAAATCGTCTTTTCCGGGGGTTTTATTTTTATTTTTTAACCAGATTCCTATGTAGACAACTTTCCAGGAACCATCCAACCAGTTATACACGCATGTAGAAAAAGATCCCTCATTGCTGACAGAGTCTCCTAACAACTTCCTCATCATGTTGCGACTTATCGGAGATTGGAGGGTTGTTGTTGTGAGTGGTTGGTTGCTGGGGTAACTATCATAGCAAAATTGTGACTGATGACTTTTGAGCGGTGGCTTTTTATCATACTCCATGGATCAGTGTTGATGCATACCTATTGTTGACCTATTCAATCGGCCAGTCCTTTAGTCATTCAATTCAGCTAGCTAGTCGATCAGCCGGTATGCAGTTATGCACTACCGGTATAATAGCAAAAGCCCGATTTCCAGAGCGAGCGAGTGACACAACACCCCCTTGTGGCGCAGGTATACTATACCAATTCCTATGCCACCACCACATCATATTATACCACGAGCCAACTCCCCTAGTTAGTAGTCGCGGTAGCCCGTTAGCATGTTCTGTGCATGATATATAATGCATACCCACACGAAAGCTTGAGGATTACAATTAACTAATCAACGCCTGCATCACTTTTTCAAAGGAAAATTTCTGAAGAGTGGTTGGTTGGTGTACATGAGTGAGAACTCATGACTGTATATAATATGAGACATCTGTGTGATACCGTGTTAAACATAGCTCTTTCATCTGGTAAAGGCGATTACCGGAGGGCTGATGTAATTAATACCAAACCCCCCTACCCGCCCCCGACTCACGGTGCATCGTATCTTATGTAAGGGTGATGGGAGACTACAAGTCTGAATGGTATCGAACTTCGCTCGGTATCCTCGCTATGCAAGCGCCTTCTGTAAGCCTCTTGGCGGAGTAATAATTTCCATCTCCCCCCCTCCAATGCCTCAGCCCTATGCACATCAGACAGGCGCGCATAGCCATTTCTTCTTCCCGTCACTGTGCATACGTTCAATCAAATTACGTTGTTTGCAGTGTACAGGACTGTGCAGTATACCTTATTACGGTGGATGAGTAAGTAAGGCTGTAACTTAATTCTTTGGATACGTACGATGAAGCATCATGAACACGAGGGATCGTATACATGAGTCACTCCCGGTTAGACACAATCCTGCGGGAGAGAAGGAAAAAAAGAAAAAAGTGCTTTTACGGAGGCCTAGACATGGGTTATAAAGCTGGCGTTATTGCCAATGGAAAAACGCTTGTATTGGGTTTATGCGGTTGTATAAAACTACTTATTTGTGCAAGGGAAGAAAGAAAGAAAGAGTACGAGCAAGGAAGGGGAAAAAATGAGGGGGGAGGGGAATGCAAGAAAGAAAATATGGTACGTCCCCCCCCACTGTCTCGCAGTGGTCCCTGTTATTGACTCATCTAGTTGGACCCGCTTGCTGGGATCTTTCTCTGCGTCATGGGCAATCCGACAGGAAAAGGAAATTTAAAACGCGGAAAACAAACGATAGATAAATATGCCCTGGCCCTCGTTTTCAAGCTTCCTGAGCCCAAGCCTTTGACAACCACTGTTTGAAGCTCAGAGTTTTCACTTCCGGGTAGCAATCGTTCGCGTTTGCTCCGAGAAAGTCTAGCTCCCCTCTCTGTGTGGCGATCAGTGCTTCGAGCTTCGAGACTTGCTTCCAGTCCTCCGCTTCTTCGGCGTCGATAGCTTGCTCGTGGAGCTCCTCGCTGCTTATGATCGTGACGTCGAAGGTACTGCCTTTTGTTGAAGTTAGCTTTGGTCGGGCCGCATTTCGGAAATCGGATACGTCGCCCTTACCTTTCACAGCTTCAGCTATTCCGACAAAATCGAGTAGCTTAAGTCTCTCACCACGCATTCTGAGCTGCTCCGGCCAGGTCTCCATCCTTAAGCATTTTGCTACAAACCTTCCCACGTCTGCTGCAGCAGTAAAACAAGCATAAACGTCATCCCCCTTCTCGGTATAGGCGGGGATGGTGGCTCTCTCATTTCTGAAATCCAGCATGTAACACGCTTCATCTCCAAGGAAGACCCTACCGGTAGGTGTCGCTTCGAGGATGGTTCCAGCACTCACTCCGGACCTCGATAACCCTCCTGGATCAAACCATTCATAAAATATTCCGCAACAAAAGGCAGTTGATTGTAATTTCTCTTTGACCTCGCGAAGTCGGTTGAGGGTATCTATCTTTTCCCTTCCCTGCTCTATCATTGGGCGTTCATAAGGAACACCCTCAAATTCTGCTGGAGCAAATCGACGTACGCAGGCGGAAATGCAGGAATCTATGAGGGCGAGCTGAGGCGTTCCCGACACTGTCGATACGACGGTATCAACGTCGACCAGAGCAGCATGGAGAGACTCTGGATTGAAATAGTCAACCTGGATCACCCGAAATCCTTCTTCTGCAAGTTGTGGCCGTTGCTGGTCTAAAGTTTTAGTCAAGCCCAGAATCTTGGTGTGGAGAAAGAGGGGGTACTACATATCTGGATAGCATAAAAACTTCGTGCCCCTCTTCCGCTACTGCTCTGGTAATGTGTTGAGCTAACCCGGCGGTCCCTGCTATAGCAACCTTCATCTTTTGTATCGATAACGAAAGCGAGAGAATGGCGGATGGAAATACAGGATGTTGTAGCCCCAGATTCCCCTTTGATGTGATAGGAGAATAATATGAGGATAAACCCTCCTGAAGCCGCGTCTTCGATGCGTGTCCCTGGCCCTAATGCTGAACTTAGGAATCAACGACGTAGTTTATAGAATAGGGAAGAAAAAAAACCCTAACTTAAGATGAGAGGCTTATCCCCTATTCCCACAGCGCCATGCAAAGGTGCCTCGATTTTCCTCTTCGATCGTTGCGTAAGCACGGGATGAAAAAGTGCGCCAAAAAGCCCGGGGCAGATGGCTATAGGCTTCAATAGAGGGAACTCAAGTACGTTGTATTTAGCGGAGGACGACTATTCGGCGGCAGATCTAGCACTCCAGCTAGTTAGCCACTGAAACCTGCTCCGCCCTGCCCCTCGTAAAATATATAGGTATCGGCCATCTTACGTAGAACAGAGATCGAGCGAAATCCTAGCTATACGATTTTAGGGCAAAGAGCCAGTTACATTGAAAACCCAAGATTGGAGAATAAAACAGAACTGCATCCTCCTGGCTCACCGAAGAAAAAAATTTAGGCTAGATAAACCCTCGATTTCAACCCCCATCCCCTCATGAACATCGGGCCTGTAAGAACTATTCTCAGCAACCCCCTCTTTTCTTTCCCGTAATCCGTACCCCTTTCACTTCTCCCTAGGGCTGCATAGACTGATAAGTATTTCTCAGCCGCCCGGGAATATCCCTTGTCATTGTAGCCGGTATTGTCCTACCCTTAGTGATTTTATTCCCAAAGGTAGTAGCAAATGGGGTCCCTTATACCCACCCACCCCCAGACATCATGTCTCGGCCGCTCAAAGTGCCCAGGAAGCCAGGTCTCAGAAAGAAAGCCCCAAGAAAAGTCATTGTACAAAAAGCTGAGAAAACGGGCCCTTCCAGGATATAATAGAGACAAAATCTAACCTTAATTCCATCTACACAACATACACTCCTTCCGTGTGACTGCCAGGCCGAAGAATCCCACAGAAGGGAATAAGCAAGGCAAGTATCGATGCGTGCCAGGGGATTTCCCGTAGTTCTGCCGATCTCAGGTGAGAGAAGGGCGCCACCCACCCGTTAGAGCCCGATATTGTGAACGTGATTATGCAGAGGAGATTTATAGCCCAACTAGGTTGTCGTATAGTAATAGTCAGCGGTTGGATCCTGGGGGGTTATTGTGCTTCCTCTGTTTGTGAGTTTTCTTGTGCTTCTAGGCTTTGTGGTTTTCTGTCTGCTTGGTTTTGTCACTTTTCAGACTATTTACTTGGCCAGTCCTGTATCCTGGGGCGTGGAAAGGAGGTTGCCAACGGAAGGTAGGGTTGGAACAATGCTGAGACTTAAGATTTAGGTTATATGGGAGTTATACTGAAGACATCCACTGAGAGATGCAGCGTGAAATGCAGCTAGAATTGAAACCCGAGCGGGGGGCGAATTTGTTTTGCTTTTGGAGGCCCTTATGTACTCGCCTGTGGTAAGGATAAACGTTTTCCAAAAGAGAGAATGGAAAGGCCCCACCAGGATGAATACCGCGTAGCAAAGCGAACTTAGTCAATTATGGCTGAAGAGTCCCTCACGGGCTATTAAGCACTATACTAATTGCTATCAGGCACCGAAAGGTAGTGAAAGCTTGACTATACATCAGTAAACGGATTATGTAGAGTTTGGAGGCCTACTATAAAGTTCCGAGCCTGCTCACAGGTAAGTGACGTTTCAGAACCAAGGGGTAAGATAGATATCGGTAATCCGAGCTAGACGAAGTAGAGCCTAGCTCGTAAAAGTGTGAGTTTAGTGTATGATTGGGCTATTTTCGACTCAGCAGATGAACAAAAGCAAGATTTTCGCCCTAAGCTAGGCGTCAAGCCAAGCGATCTTGAAATGGGATAAGTGCCCGCTCTTCATCCGAATTTGGAGCCTAGGTTTGACAATATTGGTGCACTTTATCTCTTCGGAGCTGGAAGGATGGACCACGAAGCGCCAGATATCTTCCAAGGTCCGCTTCCTAGGTGTTCTAATCACGAGGACATCTATGCCGGACCGTGAATACACATTGTACCAAGGTGATATCGTACTAATTGTGCCTGGCTCCAATCAAAGGGGTATACCAGAAGTATATGAAATCTCTGGCGTAGTAATTGGAAGCCCCAACCTCGCTGATAAAGAAAGAGGGTTGTGGCGACTGTCCAACCCTCCGAATAAATGAAGCAATGCACCATACCATGCTATAATAAAATCAGAGATAGATCAAGATGGTTAGAAGTGATCCAACAAAATGGTCATTCCACAGGAAAAGGAAGCACGCACATTGGGTGGGTTGGAATCTTTCAAAACGTAAAAGCAAAGAAGCCAGAACCCCCGAAGTCAGGAACTCGGAGCTAGGATCAGCGCACAACACTGACGACTTAAGTCCTGAGCAACCCACCAAAATGCCAAAATATGAGTAACTGGACAGACTCCGGCACATCTCCCCCGGGCAACACTTCATAGAGTCCATTGCAAGAGCATACAATATAAGCGGGTAGATATCGTGTACCTGTGGTCACAAATGAATCAGGTCCGCCCCTGGAGTTGAGAGCAATATTGGTGACCTTCGAGTCACCAAGTTGCCCTGCTCTCCGTAGGCCACCACACCAATGGTGTCTGGAACAGCACTATGCACACAATGACGCCAGCAGCTTCACCTGGGTGCCGTAAAAACTGAAATATCGGTGGAAGAAAAATGTGCTAGGACGATGTAGTTGCCTCTCCTAGTGAAGCGCTGTGCAAATTCCTTCCCCCTTGTCTCAACAAAGGTCTGAGTCTGCGGTGTTTTCCCCTCGCGGCGCTGAGAGGGGAAATTCCAACGTCCTAGCATATTTTTCTTCTATTCGAATTCTTACGATAGGATGGTCTTACGACACTGTTTGGAGCCTTGTTGGCAAGGATCCGTACATAAGAGCAAGAGTCGTAACTGGTAGCACAGAATTACATTCTTCAACTGCGCCTATGCCAGGTATCCGCTGGACTCGCGGATAGTGCCGCTGCTTCTGCAGGCTCCTTCATCCCACCGAGCCAAGACAGGTGCAGACAGGCGCTATCTCGATAAGGCTGGTAGAAGATGTGCTTGAAGGTCGGGGGGCGGACCGCAAGCGTGAGATCGTTCCCATCAAAGTAGAGATTTTGGGCAGATCCAGAGTTCCCTTTTCATAGGGATCTCGGCCTTCTAAAATCTGGCGAGTTAAAATGATGACTCGACATTGGTTCTTAAGGATAGTTACGCGTTACCTCTGAAGTTGAGACATTGAGGTCACACGTCTTGGCAGACATTGTGACCCAAATTGCAGCAAAGCTAGAATTCCGGTAGAATCAGTCTTCAATGGGATGTTCCGGCACCACAGAGCGCTGATATTCTTTCCCCCGTTTGGCTTGTATTTGCGTCCATTTCTCCATGAGTGTCAGATGATCCAAACTGCGACGATGAGAGAAGCGGTTACACCATCGCAGCTGTCGGAGATGTCTCCCGGTGCCCAGGGTTAATCGTCGGTGCTCACAGCCTAGTATGACTAGAGATTTTGGGTAGGTAGCTTCCTGTGCTAGACTTTCGTGTTCCACGAAAAAGATAACTTAGTGCAAAGAACATTTGAAACCGAAACCCGTAGAAGCACAAGAATAATAGGAGTTTGCCATCAAGAGATACCGTATCCTGGTATTATAGTTGTGGTGGAGATGTCTTCAGCCCGGCCCGAAACGGGGCTTTTGAAGATTGCCTACATCCTCACGGATACCACAGCCCGAAGTGCGATACCTACTAATCACTCAAGAATTTTATCCCGGATACCTTGGATCGCCCATGTACGTATACACACCATACTTTGTGCACTTAGGTTAAGAGCCTCGAAGTTACCTACTATGGTGCTAAGCCTTCTTAAAACTGGGAATTGACACTATTCTCAAGGCAAAATAACTTTACCCATAATCAGACCCTGATGATTCGGGTAGCGACCCAGGGTAAAGGAATAGCTGAGCGAGAGAAGAAAAGGAGTGAAGAGAGCTCAGCGCCTACGAATCTCATATGGCTACCCATAGTAATGCTAACTAGGCGACGCATGCTTGTTTACAGAAGATCGGGCTGGATACCAAACTTTCATAACCCCCCCTCAAGATATTGTATTGATTTTGACCGGGTAGATCGTCTGGTGATTGTGATCGACACCAGTTCCGTTCAGCTGATGGGTTAGCTCTACCTCGGCATGGGCTTCTCTGCTCATGATAAATTTAGACCCGCCTATTGTGGTCTTGTCAGAATCTCCCGTGATACTGTTACTGTAGTCGAAGACAGTTCGGAAGCATTCTGTGGAACCGAACAAGGAACGAACGCTCATAATTTTGGCCCCAAAATCAACAAGAATAATTATGTAAAAAATAATTAAATACCCAACAGTAATCGGCACTTAGTATATCAACAGCCTTAATAATAATAAAAAGCAGAAGAATTTAAGTTATAGTGTATCGGTTGTGTGGTAATGATTTTTTGGGAGGATCTGTCGCGGGGAGCTATGTGGAGGCGATGGGCTGCCTTGTGGCCCAGGGGTTCGGTTAAGTTTGCCAGCGCACAATACCAACAGCAGAAATCACCATATATCACTCGGAGGTGCAGTAATCCACGCGAATAGGTCATTCTATAGCTAGGTGGTTTTTCTTTCTAGAGTAGCGTGGGTTAAGTGGGGTAAATCTCCTCGGACGAGCCTAGGAATTTTGGTGATTTGAATGCTTACCGCCTTGGGTTGACCCCAGAAAGCCAATTGCCGTGCGGGTACCTTACCACAACACAGTGCTGCTCACACCCGATCGATCAATAAGCCGCTACGGCGAATACCGTAGTATCATACTTGAAGGATGATTTAACGAGGCGAACACTAAAATAAGAGAATAGGCCTGGTATGAATTGCTGCTACCCGCATTATAAGTCCACCTACAGTATACTCAAACCCCCTGGAAACTTGCAGCTTGGTTCTCTAGCTAGCCGATAAAAAACCCAAAGTACGTGCAAAATCCCTGGTCGTGGGAAATCCTGATTTCCTTCCTTATCCCTACCAACCATGATGCCCGCATGAATGATTTGCATCCCGCTCCCGTGCTAACCTAAAAGCAACCACACCGACGAACCCTGGCCATCATGCTACACCCACGGACGGATGTCGCCGGGAATTCCATCTCGTTTAAGCTTCACCCCGCTGTCACTTCTTTTTGTCCGCAGCGAGCACTTATGAGCGAGTGATCGACAATGACTGCAAGTAAGTGGTATTATCTGCTGCATCTACGATGCTCAACGCGTATGATTACGCGCGAAGGTATTAGTCACTTACAGGAAACTGGGTGGAAGAAATCTATTGGGAAATCCTTCCAGGTTAGATCACGTTGAGAGAGGGAATGATGCGAAATTGTGAACATGTCATGGTCGTCGAGGATACTAACTTTGGGATAACCCTTTTTGGGAACCGATACAGAGAACACGCCGCCCCGCAGGACAAGTGTTACACAAGTGAGTGAGAAGGAGAAGAAGAAAAAGGAGAGAGGGGTCAATTGGGGATGGGGCACTGGCACTCTTTTTATATTGTTCCTTGTCAAGTGATTTACCGTAAAAAGGAGAAAGGTGAGAATGAAAGAGAGATAACTTGTCGAATGGTGGATGAGACCCTGATCCCCGACCGAACCCCAGCCAGTGTTTAACTGCGCAATCCTTCACTTAAACGGATAGTGCGTGATATCGCGTCATCTTAGCAACCGATACGCGGACGCGGGGCGCGTCGCCCGGCGGAGCAGGACGTGTTGCCCGCCAACCACCCGCACCAACAACACGCGTGATGGGAGGGTTCCCAGCCCCCGATTCTGAATTTCGCACCTGTCACCTTGCCGTCGCCAAAATTTCAATTCACTGCCCCCCCTTCATACCACATCCTCGTCTCTCGTCTTACCTCGCACTCGTGCAATCTTTTTTTTCACTTCTCCCGCCGCACAGCAATTTGTTTTTCTTTCTTTCTCTCTTCTACGATTTGTTCCATGCCAGTATCATAATAGTTGCAACCATCCCTCCTTCTCTTTACCAACTGGCTAACTCGCTCACTCCCAACCACCAACCTCTCCTTCAAGTCAAACATCTACTTTTCTTCACACACACACCACACTCTATATTACACGCTCCCGAGCAACCCCGGCCTCATAATGGATCCCATTACAGAGCCAGATCCGGGTTCTAGCAACGGCAATTCTGGTTATGCGTTCATTACACATTCTCAGGAAACGCTCCCTCTCAACCTCCCACCTTCAATAGACAACGCGACACTGGCTCGTAGGCGTAGACGCCGCACGTCCGCACACGACCAGGCCATTCTTGAGGGGGAATATCGAAAATGTGATCGACCGGATAAGTCTAAGAGGAGGGAGATCACAGCTAAAGTTCAAATGGGCGAGAAAGAAGTTCAGGTAAAGAAATGGAGAGGAAAAGAACTGACTTGATTTCCTTTTCCCCTTTCCAATTGCACGTTTCTACATATATATTTTATTTTTCTGTTTTTTTCTTGTTTAAATGCCTATATCTGAGGATTTATTGGGATACTTAGTTTACCACTCTATTATTACTTTTCTTCTTGCCTACCTGCATATATCCGTTTTCGGGGGAATGTGGCTGAGATGAACGTGTTTTCTGTGGCGTGTGGATTTTCTGGATGGGTCGTGTTCAGTATTATTACTAACCCAACACGCGTCTTAAGTAGATATGGTTCCAAAACAAGCGTCAATCAACGCGCCGCAAATCTAAGCCACTCCTACCCCATGAAATAATACCACACAATAGTCAGAATTCGATTTCCTCGTCACTACAATCTATATTCGAGAGTTCTCGACCATTTTCCTTCTCCCAGCCTCAGGAGAGTAACAACAATAATTATAATCACAGTAGCCAGAATAGTTATAGCACTATTGGTGGCGGTGGTGGTGGCATCAGATGTAATTCTGCCTCTTTTTCTTCATCAGTGGCTACTGCTGCTCAATTTCCCGACACATTCAGTGACGACGTGTTGCATTCTCAAGGTGGGGGTGAATATCTTGGCGTTAGCGACGTAGACGACAACGACGAGGAACCCGTCTACCTGTATCGACGGTCATACCAAGTCGTGCTGAGCAAACCTTCAAGTACTGCTACTGGTCAAACATCTGGACACGGGGGTAATAATCTATCACTTGCATCGGTCATCTCTTCACCGTCTTGCCCTGAGAACAATCATTCAGCCACAACAAAGCATCATCGCTACCATCAACGCCAAAAGACTTCGCTTGTCATAGACAGGGAAGAGGAACAAGACGAAGGGGAGGACGGACACGAGATGTTCACACAAATGACAATGACCACCTCCGCCCATAATCGCTTGCAACGCGTCCTATCTTCCGCACCTGCACCGGCCCATCATTATCCCCCACCTAGCACATCGCGTCGAAGGACAGCCCCAACAACGCCCAACAACGCCCCCCGGTTACTAAAACGCTCGTCATCAATCCGACTCTCAACCTCGTTAGAGGGGAAAGCTTCGGTAGTGCTGGAGGATGAGCCGTCCTCACCCCCACCACCACTGCTCGCCCTCCGAACACCGAAAGTTCAACCGAGCTCGGTTTCCCGCAGCGCCTTGAAGCGCCGAACAATTGATAGTAAGGTTTGGGAGTTTTGCTGCGATAATCAGGCCGTTATACGCTCTCCATGCCGGCCCCATGAGGAGCCGTCAGAAGCGACGGAAGCGTTGGGATTGGTCCGGGGAAGGGGTAACAGCAGTGCGCACAAGCCATTATTGAAAGAAAGCTCGCTGGGGAATTCCTTGGATATGGTAAAGCCCAAAAAGAATTTACAAAAGGCGATCCCTTCATCATCGCCCATAAAAGCCAAGAGGAGTCGGAAGATAATCTCCGCAAAATCGGCACGCCCGAAGCCGGCCTTGTCAAGCAATGCCAACGCCAAGCCCTCCACAGCAATAGCAACAACTGCCGCTGGTAACAGTAGCAAAAAACCCCGCACAACCTCCCTCCTTCCCGAACCTGGCCAAGACAGCGACAAGGAGAATCGCCCCCCAGGAGCCCCCGTTTCCCCACCCCCCGAACCCCACAGAGTTCTAGGCGTCTCAGGCAAAGGCGATATAATCAACAACAGCGCAAAGAAGAAGAAGAGGAGGACAGCAGGGAAGAACAAGACTCCGCGGAGGGGGAGCGATAAGCCCCTACCTAACAAGGAGAAGAGACGCGTCCTGGAGGAAACTAGGAGTGAAGGCATGAGGATATTCTATGACGCCCCACCCACGAGTAGTCAGGTTTGCGAAACGGAGTATGAGTTACCTGCTGGTGGTGGTGGTGGGAGTCAGTCGTTCTTTGACGAGTCTAGTCAGGAGAGTGCGGGGCCTGGGAGGGTGGATGAGATGGAGTGTGTGGAGAACCTGTTGAGTTTGAGAGGCGGGGTTTGGGGGTAGATTGTATATTGATCTTTAACTCTGGTTATTTTATCTCCTTTTGCATACTTGGCTGGTTATTTTATATGGTTTGGTTGCGTTCATTGTAAGTTAAGTTAATGTGGGTTTTATTTGGCATGGGGTTTGTGGGATTGGCTTTTTCTTCTGTTTTGTTGTTTGGCTTTTGCATTTTCTACTTTTTTGATTTGGTTTTGATTTTTATCCATTGTTTTTGCTGTCCGTCACATCACATCCAGTTCCAATCTGATCCACCTTGTCAGGGGGAAACTTCCATCTTCAAGATTGGGGTGCCTGGGTTTTCGCATCTCGTTTGAGCATTCAAAATCCGTCGCTCCCGTGCTCACTCCTTCCTTCTAGCTTTGCTATTTCCTTTTACTTTCTTAGCGGTGATGCTTTGTGTACTGTGCTCCAAACATGAGGATTCAAAAACCGCATATGACTGAGCCCAGAGGGGCGGTTTACTCCCAATAGTGTTTACTCAACATTTCAGGTTGGTGAGTTCAGCGGGTATAGTACGCTCTTGATGCCTTGCGGTATCCCACAAGCGTCCGAGCTACAGAGATAGAGAAGTGGAATTGTTGGGGCAAAGTACGGTGATACTTAGCGGAGTCTCCCCGAGACCTCGACAGAGGTAGGAGTGACCTAGTACCATTACCATAGTTGGTTTACACACTTTCTAGCCAGTATTTGACCCGTCTAGCCTTCAGCCCAAGCTAGCCAATCTCCTGGTGATATGAAAGCCTTGCGGGGAGGCTTTTCTTAGAACTTGGGGGTTATGCTTATGCGCTTTTTCTCTTTCTTTTCTCTTCCTCAAAAGAGAGGACTCTGCTTGGATGTCTCATTGTTGAAGAAAGGAGGAAGAAGGGGAAGGGGAAGGGGTGCCATTATGTGTGCTGATTGCTTTGATCTGGTTATCTGGTAGTGTTTTTTTCCATGATACCCGTTCCACCGTATTATACTATCAGGTAGACGGGATTATACTATCAGATAGACGGGGGGGAGGCTTCCCGAGGGGTTTAGATTCCAATAGTCGACCCAAGAGTATGCTCCCCCCTAGGAGGCATGATGATCGTTCGAGCCTATCCAGAGAACACTATCTGTTGTCCTTTGGAGCCGCGCAGTTGACCGACTAACTGGGGCTGTTTTTATTGAGTTGAATTGAATTCCCGTGGTGGTGGTGGCAATAAGTCCCTAGCTTACCGTATTTGGCAGGCAAGAAAGAAAAAAAGATCACATTTTTGTTGCGAATGATATTGAAACGACATTGCGCCTTTTTGGTTATGGCTTGACTTGCGAGTCTTTTTTACAGGATTCTATTCGTTACGATAGTCGGAGTGGTGGCTATTATCTGGATATGAACTACCTTTGTACCCATTGGTCAAAGGGGTTCGGGTTTCAGCAAAAAAAACAAGTTTTTTTTATATAATACGGTGGCGCGTTGAATACGGTAGGGCCTAATATTGTTGTATTATATGAAAATTTAATTTCTGATATCATACAAATACATAGCTGGTGTTAATAAAAATCTGGAAAAATCTATTCCCTATTGGAAGAAAGTAGGGGCAGACTTGACTAAATCCCATTCGCACAAAACATCTCTAACTCATTTGATGATTTTGTAGATATACTCTAGCAGCGATAAACCTCTTATAATATATCCTGGGGGAAGCTTTTGGACCTTGAAGGAGGCAGAAATGATTTAAGGCTTCATTTACTCCTTCCCTAGTGAGTCTTTGTCCCTCGGTCCAAGATCCTCTCTGTCTACCATTCATTTATGGCCGGCCGCCTTGTAGAAAGCTTGGAAGTTACTCTTTTGCGGTACTATACACCATTTTTTGGCTACCGTTCCTTGATAATCTTTTCTTATATGATATCATACTTTATCTCACGGTAAGGAGTCAGCCCTCTCCCCTCACTAGTCGTGGCTAAGTAGGTTACTCGGGGGTTATTCTATGGAACATGATTTCTGTGCTATGGTGAAGCGCGGCAATAGCGGTGTAACTGTATAATGTATGGTGAACCTTCTCCTGGCATCCCAGCACCCTCGACCTATCCAAGACCTTAGGATTAAGATTTTTAACTTGTTTCTTTGGAAGGGTGGTTTACTTTCCATTTGGAAACCGTGCTCCAGATGAGGTCTTTATTCTTTTTGAAAAATACTCCAATCTGTACAGTATGATAGTCTTTTATGTTTGTCACCGGCTAAATTAGCCAAATGTGTGTGTGAAAGGGCAAGATCATTTCTCTTCCCATGACGATATCTCACCATATTTTTATAAGGGAATGCTGGTTTACCTATGGAAAGGGGCCCGGCGCTACAGCTAACGAATGAATGCCAAAAAACCGCGCAACTGCAGTGTACCGGTTTATTTTATTTACTACATGGGTCTTCAAAATAATATTTGGGAAGTTCATAGGCGCCAAATAAATGCGACACTTGGGTTTGTGTTGGAGGGAGCGAATACTCAGCCTTTAGGTCTAGTTAACACTGGTAATCTGCTGTCCTATTTGTTGGTTGCTGACTCTTCTGGATCTTGGGCTTTGGTTTTCCGTTATTTTACATCATGTTTTGCAGTACCGTATCTAGGGCTTCAAACTTGGTCGGTTTATTAAAAATTTAACGCAGGTCCTCCAAATTATTTGGAGGACCTAAGCCTAGTTGGTCGCTTGGCTATCACAACCCCTCACTCGTACTTTTAGTCTCCTTTGGGCTTTTTTGGCAACACAAACCCTGCCCGCATTGTGCCAAGCCAGGAAACGAAACATCCCTGTCCTAATATTTTTCTTTCCGCTAGACCTCACTTCACCTCAACCAACTACCCATTTCACTTCTCCCCCACCACTCAATTCACCATCACTACCTCACCCCAAGACCTCAATTGAATATGGCAAAAGACCGCTCGTCTACCAAGGACAAAAAGGAAAGAAGGGAGAAAAAGGAGAAGCGATCTAAGGACCCTACAGCCCCGGTCGCGGACGACAGCGCTAGGGTGTCCAAGAAGCAGAAAAAGTCCAAGAAGAGCAAGACAGCGGCCAATCCTCCCACCGATGACGAGTATGATGCCGCTGATGCCGCTACTGCCGTTCTGAGCGCCCTATCTGCTCCCGGGGCCTCGGAGGGAGTGAAGGAGGGTGCTCGTGCCGCGCCGATCGACGAATCGGTCCTGGTACCCTTCGCGAAGCCATTGGCTGGGGAGAAATTGAGCAAGAAGGTTTTTAAAACTACTAAAAAAGGTTCGTAGCCCCACCACACTACGCTCTCCTTCGCAATCAATTGCGACTGTGGCAAGGAAGAAGAAGAAAAGACTAACGATCCCCTCATTCAACAGCCGCGAAAAACAAATCCTTAAAACGCGGCGTAAAAGAAGTTGTCAAAGCACTCCGCAAGTCCCCCACTGGCGCCGCAGCCGCGGCCGCGAACGCCGGTATTGTCGTCCTTGCGGCGGACATCTCGCCAATGGACGTAATCTCGCACATCCCGGTCCTCTGCGAAGACCATGGGATCCCTTATGTGTTTGTTCGCTCGAGAGCGGAGCTAGGGGCTGCGAGTCTTACCAAGAGGCCTACTAGCGTTACCATGATTGTCCCTGCTGCTGGTGCGGGAGCAAAGGAGAAGAAAAAGAAGAAGAGGAAGAGTACTGATGGGGATCAGGCGGCCGAGGGGGTTGATGAAGCGGAGGAAGGAGCTGATGGGTTTAAGGAGGCGTATGATGAACTGTTGGCTCTTGTTGAGGAGGCGGGGAGAGGACTTATGGTTTAGTGAAGGGTTGTACGGTATTTGGGCTCCAGTTTCAATTCGAAAAGTCTTCATTGTTTGTAGGTTTGTTAGAATGGTGTGTGGCGGGTTGATATTTGTGGATCGTATGATAATATATTTGGGATTGGGTAAAGACTGAATATTCCGCTCAGACCCTATGGTGGCGGGGGGAAACGGTGGTGCGAGTGGTCTGGGATACAAAGGGGCAGTTGTCAAGTTTGGCCAACAAGATCGGTAGGGTGACAGAGATTCATGCCCTTGGCTATTTTACATCAAAAAACAGTCACTTTCCAGAGATTCAGAGCCCGACACTACCTGAGTGGGAAGTTTCAAGAAGCTGTAGGGAGGGATCATGAGAACTATTTTTTTCTATAATGGAAGTATTAACGTTGTGGATTAATAACTTGTGATGATTTATCCCTACACGGCAAATCCTACAGATGCCTTGAATGGTTTGATGGCGGTACAATACGGCAGACGCCTTCCAACCCGAAACATCCAAACAAAGAAACACCATTCTTTCCGCCCAAGTTTATATTTTGACCTGAGCGATTTCCTGCATGATCTTTCCCTCTAAGCGGGAACTGGCTTAATACGATCTCGTCCTTTGTTTTTTTTTCTCTTCACTTTTTCAAATGTAGATTCCTTCTCGTCCTTAGCTTTCCCTACAATATTTTCCACGGCTGCAAGCACTCTCTCCTCAGACCGTTACTGAATTTCAATGTTGCAGTAGAATAACTTTATAGACAACTGGCTGATGTGTCAGCCTCAAGAGTCAGACAATATACCCCAAGTATACCGATCCCCATGACTCCAATGATCAGATTGCTTAGCCATTTGAACCCATCCTCCAATTTCTTGAGTTGGACACTTTGTGCTTGGTTCTCTATACAGCTACTCTGTATGACTCTAAGTGGATCTGTGGCAAATTTTTTTACCTTGGTTTATTTTGAGGATTTGTCCGCCTACCGTATCCTCGCTGGGCATTCCAAGATCTGCTTCACCGCCAACTATTTTTCTCGAGTTGTGCCTAGAGTGAATTCTTCTGTAAAGTCACCTAATTAGAATCGCGAAGAAAGCCATTGAGGCTTGAGGATTGCGTTTGCTGGAGGGGGTAGAGGGCTTGTCCTAATCGACGTAGAGCAGTCATTCCCAGCAGGGTCGTTTTAAGAATAGATTCAGGGGCCTGTCTACCTATAGACTGCTGTCTAGCAGCACGAGACAGTGGCGACCATTTTAAGGGGGGCTAGGCGGTTGGAGGGGTACGGGCAAGTAGATGGTGTTTACCTACCGTAGCGCGCAGTCTAGCGTATGGTGGGATTTCAGTAAGCACCTCCGGGGCAACTTCACTTTCTGACCGTCTACTCGGGTGGTGACCAGGATTTAGGACAGCAGAAAATTAGCTATAGTATCCTTTCGCGGCATGAGCATGGCCGCTGAAACTGGAATATTTTTCCACAAGAATAACATTATACGCAATCTTTCACGATGGCCTTTATCGCCATACAATTTTATTGGACGTGCCTAGGGTGGCTTAGCTTTTGAGATAAAAAAATATAATAAAAAGAGTATAATATCATGGACAAATTCCGTTAACCATACTGCAATCTGACGTATTACAGGTTCTACGATAACACCCAGCTTCTCAACCCACAGGCATCCGAGTGACAATTTATGTCCCATACCTAGAGCCAGTCACCCCCCCCCCCTCCTCCTCCTCCCATCATCCTCCCTCCCAATCACATAAAATCCCCAACAACCGCAACCTTCCTGGGCAATCTCCTATAGCACGAATCGCACTTAGCCCGGCCACACTCCTTACACTTTCCCCTGGCCGGCGCATTATTCGCGCCACACTCACAACATTCCCAAAACATCCAACATGTCGAGACCTGGTTCTCCTTCTCCTCCTTCTCCTCCTCCTTCCCCCTTTTCTTTTCGTTTCCCTTCCCGTCGTCGTCGGACGTCTCCCAGCATTCCGATGACCATCCCTCTTCTTCTTTTCTCTCCTCCACTAGCGGCTCGGTCAGAGGCGCTCCTCCCCCTTTTCCCGAGGACTCGCAAGAGATCTGACAGCCTTTGTGCTCTAGTGCGCACTCTCCACATCGGAGATGGTCGCATGCGCACCAGAGTACGTTGTAGAGGTTTTCAACATGGCATTGACAACAGCGCCAGGTTCCACAGGTGATGTGGCATTGAGGGTGAGCGCAGGGAGAGGAGCAGATGGAGCAGAGGTGGGGTTGGAGTGATTTCTTTGGATGATGATGGGGGCCTTGATGTGGTGGTGGTGGTGGGTTTGAGGCCATTTTTGAACTGTTTTTCTTCTTCCTCTTTTGCTTCCTTCCTTCTTTCTTTACCCTGTTGTTTTAGGGGTTTGTCGGATTTTGAGGTGGGGGGAGGTGGGTGGGAACTGGGCGAGTTGGTGGAATAGTACTCGCTTCATGTCATGGGCTGATGTATGGTTACAATGCAGTACGAGCGATTGAAGGATCTTTCAATTCTAATCCCCCATTTGTATGGTCTCTAGTCAGCGTTCTTGATGTTTGAATATGGATGAGAGGGAGGTGGTTGTGGTAACCGGTCAAGGACACCGTTATAGAATGGCCGGCAGCGCGGATTGTGCCCATATCTGAGCCCTGCCGGGTATACGAGAGTGATCACAAGGCGGACCGATAACAATAATAATATGTACAGTGGTGTAATCCCTGGACAATTGGTCTTATCTAAAGAGCAAACCCAAGCATCAGTTATTTCCATCCTGTCGGCCCTTGCATGTATGATCTTCCAATGCCGTTTTCGCTAGGCCCTATTGGAACTAGCCATCGAGATCAGTAAAAGCCCTTTTGGTAGGGAGTTTCAATTTTTGCGCTTGAGCCTGATCGTTCGGCATTCCGCATCTTTTTTTGTGCCACCTGCAAATTCTGTCCTGTCGGAATGGGCATTTCCTACTCAGAACCTCTTACCTACGATAGCAAAAAGCGTCGCCGGCTAGGTGCAAAAAAGGCCGGACAAATTAGGTCTCGTTCACATCAACGGGGGGAATTTTGCCCCTCAACCTCTAGAGATTGCAGAATGGTCTGCATACAACCCTCATTATATGCTACTAGACCCTTGCCACTAAGCGTTTTGTCTAGAGGGCCCTACTGGAGAAGGGCCAAGTTGGACTCATGATACTAATATCCGCAATTCGGAAGGTTGATTCTGTGTTTAAAAAGATCATACTGAATTTTCTTTTTGTTTCCTGCTGCGGGCGATGTCCTACTCTGGGTGCTGTTTGTAAACTCCACTTATCCAACACACTCATTAAGACCCAAATTGTTTTTTGTGCTAGCCTAGCTAATGAAGTCTAGTGGGTTTACCGTTCGTTGCTTGCTGTATTAGAGAGTTTGCGCAAGGAGACCTAGGTGGCAGGAAAACAGGTTATTTTCTGTTAACCTAAAAGTCTTGGACACCTAGGTGGGTAGCGAGACCTGGAAGAAGTGTAAAATAGGGCCTTTCAGACCTGAAGAAATCTGATCACTGCAGAACAACAAATTAGCAGAAACACAGCACTCTTTTTACCTTTTATTAAAGGATTTTACTGATGATAATATTGGGCATTCAGTAGTAGATTATCACCTGTTCTATGGCAGTCGGTATGCTTGGTACCCAACTTGCGCAGCCGGGAATCCTGTTTTGAGCAGGGAACAAATTTAAGGTGATTGCGATATCCCCTTCTTCCAGCTACCAAGCTACCTACACCTATTGCGCAAACTCATTCTTAGACCTAGGTCCATTTCCTATTAACCGCCACCTAGGTCCCCATGCACAAACTCTATTGCGTCGTATGCTGTCTAAAAATACCATTCGAATCTTAGATACAAGCGAGTGACAAAGCATGACCGGCGTGATACCCCATGATGAAACAAGTCTATTACTTCCCCAAACAAGCTTAACCAAGAACAAGAGATCATTAACAAATTAGGAAGACTCAACCCAATCGACCATATCCATGACATTCCCTACACCGTCCTTTACATAGCCGATCTTCAATCTCATTTTCAATACGCCACCCTTGTTTCCTGCAACCCTCATCATTTGAGTAGCCTCAGCATCTGGATCAAGATCCGAGCCGTTTATGGGTTGTAACTGAAGCTTCATACTCTTCGGAACGGCTGCCTGAAGGCTCACACTGGTGATACGATCTGTGAAGGATTGGTTCTTGAATCGGGCGATGATGTTGATTGTGCTATCCGCCGTACGTGCTAGCTGCAAGGTTATTTGAAGATCGTTCTTATTGTAAACTTGGGCCGCAACTGGGGCAGCAGCGGGAGCAACAGGTGGGACTGGGGCCGAACCGAGACCACCTAAAAGCGATGATGCTGACTGTTGCGAGGCCGCAACCGGTGCTGGTGAGGATACTGCTGGGGTGTTGAATAAATCCATAATACTGTTGAGATTGGATTGTGTTGATGGAGGTGGGGACGACGAATTGGAAAGCATGGGGTCACCGCCAAGGATGCCACTTAGCAGTTCCATATTGTTCTGTGGCGCCCCACCGAGAGGCGCAGTGGGCTCCGATGGCTCGCCGCCCATGAGGTCCAAAAGGGCTTCCTCATCAGACTGCTTCTTGGCAGTTTTCTTTCCTGCTCTGGCTTTTGGTACTGTCTCTCGTTCAAATACTCTCGAGACTTCTTTAATAACCGGCGGCGGCATCTTTTCCAATACACCACGGCGTATTTCGTCGTAGCCAAACATGTTCCCGTACTCAACAGAGCGCTGCTGGATCTCAACATCTAAACTATCGGAGTATGACTGGAGGATCCGGCGGATACGTTCGATTTCCGCAGCACTATTGATGCGGGTGGTCAATTTCATTAGGGCAGTAATGATATACTCTTTTACGCTAGGTGTAGCGTAGGCGCTGGTAAGAATGGTTGAGAGGAGATCCACGATATCGGATTCCGATACCCTGACCACTGATTCTTCTTCTTCGTACTGCCCACCCTTCAGCAACAGGTCCCCGTACTCCCCTATGGTCCAAGCACCTGCAAGTGTAAGTGCCTCTTGCGTGATGTCTGCTTTGAGAGCAGAATAAAGCTTCTGCACACAATAGGTTTGGAGCTCTGCAGAGTTGGCAATAAGACGGATAAAACTTGATAAAATATGTTCCTTGACGTAATTTCCGGCCTTAACAACGCGCAAGGATCAGTGCTATTTCCGCCAATACTCTTTCCACAAGGAAAACATACCAGCTTCAAGACCCTTAGAACAGTGTCAATATGCCACCTCTTTGTCGGCGCAAAACGCTCTGCAGCGATACAAATCTGTGTCGTCATTACAGGCTTGAACTCGTTGTTCGCGACTTCCAGGAATGCCAGTAACTCTCTTATCAATACCCTGATGTTACTCTCATTGATAAGTGTGAATGAGAGATCTAAGGCTCGACGACGGATAGAAATATCGGGATCCCGTAGACAGTCTAAGATGGTGTTTCGGTGTCTTTGCACTGCATTTGGCTCGACAGCAACAACCTTGATAAGAGTGTTCAAAGCCACATAACGGATGTTGTTATCCTTGTTGGTCAAAAACTTGCCAAGGATATTGACGCCTAACACACGTAATCCACTGTCCGCCTCGATATCCAAGATTGTTAGGACAGCCTCATAAAGGATCGAGTTTCCAACATTCTTAGTGGAGTCGGTGTTGGTAGCGACTTGAGCAAGGATGTCGTTGATTTGTTCGCTGACTTGAGCATCGCCCTTTCCAAGAACTCTTAACAACCTTAAGATTTTAACCTGCAAGAAGGGATCTGTTATGCCAGTAACATCGTGCTCAGGTGCATACCCTGAGCTAGTCAGGCTTTTCAGTTGGCGAACAAGGACAGTTGTAAACTGTCTAAACTGGCTGACTAAATCCGGGTCATGTTGGCAAAGGTCTGTTACCAGAGTCACTCCGCAAAGCAACACTCCATGGTTCCGATCCTGTAGCAGTAGCTTTGTTTTGTCAATGAAGTGTTCCTGCAGGTCTGGAACTTTGCGAATAATTCGCATAGCGCAAATGGCGGCTTTGCGACGAATATACGGGTTTGCAGTTGACAAAAGATTTTCGACTTCTTGGAAAAGATCCCTAGCCATTTCGGTCGAGGCGATATTGCCAAGCGTGCATAATGCTAATCCTACCACATATTGGTTGGAATGCTCCAGATCGCTATTGCCAGGTTCCACAGGTAAGCAAACAATGAAGTATCGTGAACTGAAGCGAACGGCTTACAACGAACTTTTTTAAAGAGTTTGTGACAAGCGTCAAAACCTCCTGGTTCTCATCCAACAGCAACATGGTGCCCAGGTAACCTAGCCGTTTATCCGCAAATCTTGGTGAGGCTAATAGCTTTAGACACTCGATCTGCCCAAAGTGAGTCCTCTCACCTAAGGTGAAGAGGTATAATAGCTTAGCCACATTATTTCTCCTACGGTTCATCAGCAAGCAAGACAATGGCGGCGAGGTTAGCGGGCGACAAACCGGACATTAGAATCCCCGGATTCCTCTCGGAATGAAGATCTAATCGCAGCGCTCTCTTTTTGGATGACGCCTCTCTCGTCGTTCAGTGTCTTCGCACTCCGGACAGCTCGTATAAATTGTTTCACTATCTATAGTTAGCCCAAGCCATCTATCTCAGAGCATCTTTACATACAGGAACTCATTGTTGCAGGGATAGCGGTTGGTGGGGTGAGGTTGATGGTTCAGGACAGTTGTGTCGAGGGAAGAATTCTAGCTGACAAGACCACACCCGAAAAACAGGAAGCGACAAATCAACACAAAAAAAGAGAAGAAAATGAGAAAGTAAAGATTTCTTGGGGGGGATAATTTCGGCCCCTGGACTATCTGGGGAGAGAGCTTCTGTGGATGAGAGAGGATAAACGACCATAAAACTGCAGCGAAGTGAGTTGTGTTGCTTGCTGCAGGGGTTAGTGGGGCTGATCCAACCTCCCACCTTACATAATCATGGCCTTTGCTCAAGCTTTCACGCCAAGACATCGGGTTTAAGTATCATACGGTAAGGCAGGAAAAAAGTGATGGAAATGTACGATACAGAGAGCTTATAAGTATAATACTTGATTTCTCCCCCCCAGGTACTATTTCCATGGACGTTATCAAGTGATAGGATATTGTAACAACAAAACCGTGCTATGTATGGTACTAACCCAACAAGACGCTTTACAGCGCAACAAATATGGTTAACAGAGGTACCCTTTTACGAGTCCCCCCAAAGCGCCGGCATAGTATACTACCGTATCAGTACAGTGCAAGCACAAGCACTAAAACTTCTTCCTACCTCCAGGTTCCTTAAAAAATACCAGAACCCCCACCCAAATCATTGGGCAGGCCAGGATCGCAAAAGATATGGACGGAAAGACAAGATATGAAAAAGATGAGAAGGAAAAGACAAAAGCCACAAGAGATAGACCGCGCGAAAAATAAATAAAGGCGGTAAGAGAACTAAAAGGTTCTGAAAAAAATAAATATCGGGAAGGAGTAGAGAAATATCAGCATAAGAGAAATGTTATGCGTTACTCTAAAAGTTCCTCGGCAAAAGTGTCTAGCAAGATTAACGAAAAGGCTCCCTTCCATTTCTCTAAGAAGTCCTTATTCGAGTAAAGCCAGCTCAGGCTTGCCTTGAATGATACCAGCTCAATTTTCCAACCCCTGTCAAGACATCTTTCGACGACCTTGAAAAAACCAGGACTGTACTCTCCTTCAGCTGCATCGCCACTGGCCAACACGATAGTAGTTGGCTTAAAATCCAGAACACTCTCTAAAATTTTGAGATGAAGGATTTCGTCGACTGCTTGCTCAACTTTCCGAGGGTGGCGTTTTTGTGCGCCCTCGGAGCCGGAGGAAGAGGAGTATTTCGCATTTGCCCGTTCCTTTTCTACCCTCTCGAGTAGGCTAACTTCGTAGCCAAGAGAACGAGCGTCAAGTGCGGATGCGGTTGTTGGTGAGCTTCCGACATATACCTTCTTGGAAGATGTCCGTCCCCTCTCGAGGATAAGAGATAAGCCATGGAAGGAAAATGCGGGCTGACGAACAGCTGCGCCGCGGGAGAACCCCCTAAGTTTCTTGATGCATTCGTAAAATCCGATCAGGATCTAGAGTTCGATTGTGTTAGTCTTGAATAAAGGCCGGATATAGGCGGAAATACGTTAGAGGCATCAATAAACACATGAATGTCAGTGTCTTTGGGGTCTTTCGCTCCTGATCGAAGGCCAGGGCGAGTAAGAAGACGGGAAGCCTGGGCGGGGAATAGTGAAAGTATCTTCTGGACCAGCTGCGCTTTTCTTTCAACGGAGCTCATCGGCGACCGGATTACGAGTCGCTTATCGAATAGATCCTCTAGATTGGTATTTGCAACCACACCTGGCCCGGCAGAATCCCTAGTTGGCGGGTGGGAAACTGGTGGCAGGGGAGTTGGTGTTCCCATTCCTCTCAGCCTCGCCACTGGTGAAGTTTGTTCGGTAGCTGCATCGAGCTTAGAGGAAGTTGAGTTGCGCTTTTTACGCTTTCTTCTTGGTGTCGAATGGATTTGAGCGAGGAGTGATGAGTCGTCCTCATCAGTGGTAGTGCATGGCTCAGGCGGGGACCCCCCTAAAAATTTCCAGATGACGGTAAAATCACCGAGGGATCTGTGAGGAGTGGCTCCGCTAATTTTGTCGGGATTGATGACTAGGGGGTTGGTGTTTTGATTCGTGGCCAGGGCACCACTGAGACCTATGACAGCCGAAAGATCGAATATGGCGGTGGTTGTGTCTGCCATGTGAGTTGAATAGGTCTTTTTGCTTCTTTAATTGCGTGTTTGTTATCTGGGGGGGAAGATGTCTTGTTTATGAGGAGTTCGAGTCGGGAGGGCGTGGGCGAACCGGGAAGACGGACATGGGTGTGGATAGTATTTTCGAGACTGGAGGGCTTGTTTAGCTGGAGGACAGAGGGGGAGAAGAGAGCGAGGGGCAAGAGGGAAGGGGATGTTAAATAGGCCGCGAGCTAAGTATGGGATAGAGCTAGGCTGCCAACATGGAGGTGTGGGAGCGTGTGGGGGAGGAACTGTTGGTGAAGTGCTGTAAGAGAAGTTGCGAAGGACAGGAAGATGATGGCCAAACAATCACTCACACGTTGGCTCCCGATCCGGGCGTCCTCGATTTTCTGATGACTCGAAATTCGTGACCCACTTCACCCTTTGTCGAGGTAAATCCTGTCCCAGGCTCTTTTTCGCTTCGTGCGATATGAAACGGGTACAATTCTAAGTCACTGTCCATACTAAAGTTAGCACGGCAGCTCTGTCTACCCGTGCTTGACGATACGCCCAGCATGCCCTCTATTACCCACCCGGACGATGGCTGGGAAAGATAAGTCTGAGAAGGGCAGATTTCGGACAGGGGTCGCCATAGTCTCACCACCCAACCATGCTTCAGTTCAGGTGGGCAACTCGTAGAATTACATAAGATCGAGCAATCCTTTGCATCTGCTGCTTAGATCGCCATTATTCTGATCTCGTCCCCCCCTCTCCTTTTTGCACTTTACCCCATTACCCCTTCCCCCATTCCACCCAATAATAGACTACCTTACCCATACCAGGCTGCCCTATTCAACACATTCCCCAATTGACGCTTGCTCAACCATGGCCATCGACTCATCCAACCAGACACCTTCCCAACCCGCTGCGCCGATAGCGGTTATACTGTCCACCGAGCATTCAGGGCACATAGTGGCCGCGGTGCCCGCTTCCCCTCCCCCAGCCCGCCCCCCAACCCTAACCATTCCTATTTCTTGCCCAACCCCGCCGACCTCTTCCAACATCGCACATCTGGAAAAGCCAGCCCTCCGCCGAGATAGTCTCAACCGCCGAGAAGCTCTTCTTCGTGGTAGAGAGGGGTCACGTCGCCGTCAACGGTGGGAGAATGACCGCTTGTTATCAAACCCCCATGCAATCCCACCCACCGCGTCAGATTGGGAAGTACGTCCTCTCTATCCTCGCCGCCACGTCCCATATGAGTTCGCCTCGCTCTATGATCATCCAAAATTCCCCCACAAGGGGAACGCTACCGCAAACTGCCAGGTCACCGAGAAAGTGCCAAAGGAACTAAAGGTACGGATGAAGAAGACACGGGGCGCCATTGGGCTACTTAGATCGTTGGAAGAGGAGGTGAGAAAGTTTGTCCTTGGAGAGCAGGATGAGAAGGTTGGGGAAGAGAGAGAGAAGGATGATGTTGTGGACGATGAGTCAGACGAAGAAATTGTATTCATCACCAAGCGGGCCAAGCAACTCCAACTCGAGACTGAGAAGGTATTGTTTGAAAGCCCAGTCAGTGATCCTGGGGCCTCATTTGGGTTTGTTTCCTCCCTCCTGAATTTACCTTGATCAGAGCTAACCTAAAAATCAGTCGCTGGCTGGTCCACTCAATCGCCACATACTACGGTCTCAAAAGCTGGAGCATCACCACTGGTAACCCAGCGAAGAGAATTGCATACGTAGGGCTCAAGAAGGATCCTGAGAACGGCGCCCTAGTTGTCAGGGGGATGCCCAAGCCATTGTGGCTAATGCTCTAATCATCTATCATATTATATTATTATATCATAGCTATCATAGGATTTCTTTTCATATCATACCTGGGGTTAGGGGTCGCGGCTGTAACTATTGTCTTCAACGTAGAAATCGGGTGTGCTGGTACATGTTCTCTGCTACTCATTCATTTAGTCAGGAATTTCTATAATACAGTACCGGTACGTACATTTCACTTTCACGCAAGGCTGAAAGTTGTGGTACTGTACCGTGCCTAGATACATCTATGACCGCCTAGAGCTACTCTGACTGCAACTTCCCAGGGCACCGAGAAGCACTTTACCAAATATTAGGGTAAGGTAACACAGCGGAGCCCTAGATCACTGTATGATGCCGTGGAGGCAATTTCATGGACAACCGGTACTCGGGGTGGGAGTAGGTATCCGAAGACGGCGGCCAGGTTGGCAACAGCGGACCAAACACCAGAATTAAAAACTTCAAAACTCTTCTACTAAGAACCTCCTTCAATCCTAGGAACCGCTTGCCATTTTTCAGTGTCCGCAGAGTCGTTTTTTGTGCTGTCGAGTTGGTAGCTGGCAGTTACCGCTTCCAGGCATTTAATCCCACCACAAGTGCCGGCATCCCAGTACTCAGTTGCTCGTCATGTTTGTCTTATGATATATCACAGGGAGTCCCATGATCCATTCACCAGCACGTTTTTATCATGTAACGAGTATATAAATTCTGGTGGTGATGTTTTCTCTCAATAAGAGCAACCAACCCAGTCCTCTCGCAGACGCCGCAATAATCAAGAAGTCTCATTGGCTTTCGCCAGCTGTGCCCTATTCCTACCAATAAGGGCCTGGTGTCCGACACTTAGGCCGGCAGTACTAGTACCGTAGCTGTCCTGTAGAACACTGAGCCTTGCTGTGCCGCCACAAAGCCATAATTAGCCAATAGCGATCGCGCGCGCATCATTCCTTGAGACTGTGATTGCATTAAAACACACTCTGAGAACTCTCGGGCAGCGTCATATACACACCGAAGACTCACTTGAACCGACAACACGTTCCTGTTCATGATGGCTGCAGCGTGAATGACGTTGTGAGGTCTCTCACACAATGGAAGAGCCACCAAAATGCCCAGGGATATCGGTACGTCAATGCGATGGTTTCTCGGGGCTAGAGTTGTGACTCGATTGGTATACGGTACGCAGTACTGCCTGCACAGCTTGGTGACTCCTAATACTAGAGTCCGTAGGGAATCACGATATCAAAACATTGATTGAGTTAACAACCGTGTTTCGTCCATTTTTTTCTCCCGATGCCCACAAAAACAAGGCCGGGCAGAACGCCCTGTTTGATAGAACGTCCGTCAATAGGGAAGTTAAAAAGTAATAATCCTGAGTCGCGTTGGGTAACTTAGCTCCTTCGGCTTACGAGTGAACACCTCCGGACAAGAAAATAAGCTCTCCTCATTTCGGTATTTTCCTCACCCCTCAGAATGACCATCATACTATACATCGATCTGTATTGTACAAACTCTAGGCTTTAGCTGAAGAAAAACGAATCCCTTACCATAATGGAGGTTTTTGCAGCAAAACCTCCTTGATGATCGTGCATAACCCGGCCAAGCCCCAATCCCATAATTTGGGATTGCAACGACAATTAAATTTCTATCGAATCTGCTTTTGGGAATTTCATGAATCGACTGGATAGATAACATTGTGTAGAAGCCTGAGCGCACGATGGCTCGAATCAAGAGCACTAAGTCCCTAAGACCAAACACAGGTATTATGATATCTCTGAACAGAAAGATCAAAAACGGACGCACCGACTCATAGTAAACAGTGGCTGAGATACAACTGCTGGAATGTTAAGCCATTAAAAACATCCATTCAGAGACATTTCTATTCCCCTGTTTTTGTATAGACGGGCTCATTCCAGCCTTCCGTCTGTTCTTTTCTCCCGACAAGTACAACATCGAGCTTTTTTTGTGGCTCATTATTATCATATCACTAGTATCATATTTCCGCTATAATACCTTAACAATTTTAGCTCTTTTAGGGTGTCCCTAGAATCACGAGAACACAAAGCCCGATTCCGGAAAATCTCTAAAATATTTTGAGGGGCTTCTGAAGAGGAGGTACCGGTATGTTGGGATCTCTGCCTCCAGCGCAGCTTTCAGCCTAGCTATCTCCCGTGCGGCGATCTAGATTTCTCCCTGAATTGAAAACCACTTGCATTGCTCTGCGTTTTTTCACTTTTTTGTTTTGATATTCGCGACTCTCACAGCACGCTGAATCAGGACTGTCTTCCTTCAGGCCTGGAATTACTTATATACTTGTGTGGGGAGAGCCTTCATGGACCTACCTAGTGGGAGGGTTTGGCCATGTTGCCTGACTGCACTACAGTATTGAGCAACTAAGGAGTAAAATAAAATAAAAATAAAAAAAGCCCAATCGCTAGAACCCACCCAGAAATACAATCTCAGATTCTCCCCTGAATAGGTAGGCAGAGATATATTGTTCCAACTTCGAGTAATAGCTCTAGCAGCGCACGAAACCCTTCCCTATATTAGTCTATGGTAATGGCTACGATAATTCCAAATCTCCACCCCCACCACCACCCCTCTGCCTGCATCAATCAATGCGCAACGAACCACCCGGTAAGTTATCTTATCATCGTTATGCCGAAAACCAATCAGGGCTATTTTCCATCCAAATTTGTCTTTGGATGCTCTTTCTAGCATATAACATTTGAGCTTCCTATAATTATATATAATACATACCTGCTGTTAATCTCGTTTTGGGATTGAATGGTTAAAGTTACCCCCCGGGTCGACTTGAAAACTCCTATTTTATTTCTTGGTCTAGGATGTCCAACTGGGAGGGATCTAGCCGGACATTCAGGTGACTCAGCACATCAACCCCAGAGCTTTCGGTAGTCCTGACAACTGTGCTAAACTTTGAATTGCAGAGACCCCATCCAACGCTGTTTATTTCTTTAGACTGCACACAACAAAGAACGAGAAGCGGGTGGATAGAAATCCAGAGGTGTTTATTTCTATGATTTCCTGTTTAGGTTGGGGGAGGTCAAGTAGACAGGTGTTGTGAATATAATAGGTCCCTTTACCTCCGGAATGACTGTTATAGCACTTTGTGCACTATATTACTGCACCTAGGGCTGAATATTTTAATTCTGGTATGGTAATTTGAGTGGCACAGTATTAGGGGTCCACTCTTGGCGGAATTGGAGTGTATAAACATCCCCTGAGAAGACATCTTTGGCCCAGCCGCCACGCGGCCGAACAAGAACCATAATACCCGTTTCGGATAACCCCATAAAATTAGATAGGGGCCAGAAAAATTGGCTTCAGACCGATCCTTCCTGTTTTTTTTTAGCAGTGGCAAAAAAGGGTCCAGGTGCATTAACGCCAGAGGGTTACAAAGAGGAGACATTATACAGGTATGAAAAATTGTTTGTCCAGCTCGTAGAACATTCAGACAATCCTACACATATCAGCTGTGTTACCCAGCTCATGCCACTTTCAACGAGGGAGCATATCTCTCTAACATGGTATTGTAGATGACTGAAATGTGACATAGCATTAAAAATAGTAAGGACACCAGACCAATTTAGCTCGACCCTTGCTTCGGATATACAAATCCCCCTTACTAAGTCATTGCCATGAGCTGCCCCCCCTTTGATGCTCTCTTTTGTAGAAACAGCTAATAATAATAAGCATTGTTTATACACACAATTCTGTAAACAAGCGGCCCAAAGTGTGCATCTGATATAGGTGATCACAAGTCAAAGGAAAACAGACACTTTAAATCCACCACGCAGAAAAAGTTGGTCAGGCACCCTAGGCATGAGAGACCCTCGCCGTTGCTCCGGGAAAAGTCCGGGAATGTAGTGCCCACCCCCATCGTAAAATGTCTCTACCGGGCCTGCAAACCCAAAATATGGAAGGGGTCAGCGTCATTCTGAGGTTAGCCAGTCAGAATGTGGAGGGAAGTGCGTTGGAGAACCTAACCCTCGACAGCAAGGACGGTATTTCGAAGGAAGTTACTCTGGGAAGAGACAAAATCGTGCCTTAGTTCTGTGAATCATCTGCTAGAAGGCTATTGTGGTCAGTGCCATATCATTGTGTCATAACTGGCGAGTGATTTTGTGTGAACATAATGCTGTTTTGGAAATTTCATATCTGACCCTCCTATTGCATCCCAATGCAAAACTGCCTCTATGAATACGAACAAAGGCAAATCCTTATTAGAACTAATTATAGTGTGAAGGAGGAGGTAGTGGTCATGGTGCCAATGTGAACCACACATTATATCTCTGATGTATGTTATCATCCAACGCTGACCCTTTACAATACGAGTGCTACAAACCGATGAGGAAGCATAGCCCACACAATACTTCTCTCAATTCCACCCTACAGCCAGACGCCCTCCTTTCCAGCACGAAGGTTTGGCACTCCTGTGACGAGAGCAAGCCGAAGGTAAACCATGGTAGGGTTGAAAGGTGACTCGCTGTCCCTCTCATTCGTTGACAAAATCCTTCGATAATTAACCCCGTAATTGCCGAGACAGATCCCGATCCAGGGAGTTGCTCTTACCCTGAAGACTCTCCTCGGCCAAGCAGAGCACATAAAAAGCCGGATTGTGCCAATGTCCAAGAGCCAGCGGGTTTGTTCAAAGACGAATGCTCGGCGAAAGAATCAGTGTGATAGCAAAGGCCAGTGTGAGGATTGAAAATGACGGCTCACACTACGCCATGCATATTCAGCCTGCATTAGACAAAGTGCTAGAAACACCTGAGCCCGACTGCGAGAATCTGCTCGAGATTGCTTGCTTGAGCACAGAGGAAGGTGATAGAAAAAGGGGGGTAGCAGAGCCATTAGACCCAATAGTCGAAGAGCCAAGTTCCACCAGATCTTCTAATGAGATTCTTCCAGCTCATCCATATATATGATCCTCTCATTAACCTTTAGTCCTCCTCAGTTAGCTCAAACTTACCGTCACTTGGCAGTCCATTGATCCCACACCCATTCGTCGCTCCGACATTCAAAACATCCCCACTGAATGTGTACAAGGTGCGCGACCTACTTCATCCTTTGGATTAACGCCGGCCCTATCAAACAATAATCCCACGATATCCCTCCCAAACAGGATAACGTAACGGCGTCCAATCGTTCCCATCACCGGAACTAATAACTTACCAATTCTGTAGATTCTCAACAAGGCTTGGACAGCTCCCATGTGTCTTCGGCATGCCGGCAGGTTCAGCAGCGTTCTGTCATCCCTGTCCCAAGGACCGATCTCAATCCTGTCATCTTTCTAGCAGCAGCCCTACCACCTTGCCACCCGCACTCCCTGCGCCTCGTTTCCCAGGTCACGAACATCCATCTCGACCCTCTCATCCTTAACAGCAACCGTGTAACATGCCTATAACCCCACCTAGCGACAAAGCGTAACTGCACCCAACCACGAGAATTGACATCAGTCCTATGATATCCAAAAGACCCGGTAATCCGATTACATCCCAATACTTCGCTACCAAGCTCAATCCCGTCTCTACACCCCGGTAATCCTCAGCGATCTATCACCAGGCAAAAGTCGTACCGGAACTTCGGTCCATCTTTATGCTCAGAGCGCCCTATAATGGCGTTCACCCCTCTATGGTCTCACCAGGGCCAACTCTCTCATCCTTGGGGAGAACCCGAAGCGTCCCTACATAGCCGTACCTAGAAGAAGCATATAGTGGACTATCCCACTCTGAACAACCTGCATCATTCGGATTGAAACCCACATTTCCCCGTACCAACGATAACTCCGCAATCTCCTTCAGCCGATTCTGTGAGGCGCGGTGTAGCGGTGGGCACTCCTTAACTTAGTGTCCTAGCACTCCGAACAGACCCCACAACTCAACAGTGCGCAAACTGCCATCAGCCTTTGGGATACTACCGCGTCGCTCAGTAGTGCTCCTTAACCCACAAAGCCAATGACCCCCTCGCCCAGGAGACCCTGGAGGGCAGCTTTGTCCTCACCTTCCGCGGCGGAATAATAATGTGCACGAGCAGTATTCAGTAGAACGTATACTAAATATCACCTTTCTAAGAATGGACCCCGAGAGAGCAAGATAGCTATTACTCTTGGGAAAGCGTCCGGATCTGATATCAATAGCTCCTCCGGCACTTAAAAGGATGGGCTCGATTGGCAAACTAATAGAACCGATAACAAGATCTCTGCCGAGTCCGAAAGGTGCAAAAAAAAAAACCTGTCAATGTATAATAGGTCTTTGTATATAAGTTCCCTGTCAACAGCTACAAGTACCGAATCCCCTAAGAACAAAAAACCAGGAACCCCATGCGATTGACGAGCTTTTCGAACTTAAACCCCCAGGTTATATATACTCTATAAAGAGAGAGGCACAATCCCACCCGTTGGCTACACCTATGCTACTGCACCATTCAATCACCAAAATCCAAAACAAAAAACAAAAAAAAACCGCTCCCGCAATAAACAAACAATCGTGCACAAAATAAAGCTCAACAAGTGCACATGGGAAAGACAAGTGCACACGGAAAGCCCAAAAGGGAATTACCCTTAGCTACTCTCCCGCACAACCCCTGCCAAGCAAACAAATCTTCCGCATGCCACCACTACGTCACCTGACATGAGCAACTCACTCACGACTTTCATATCCATAACAGAAACGGCAAGCAACCTCCAGGCAAAACAACCCTTCACTCCTTCACTCACTCATATACCCGCGCCATAATTCCCCGCGCCCAACAAGAAACCCACAGAGCGAAGAAGAAGAAAAAAGGAATGAAAAATGAAAAATGAAAAAAGGCATGAAAGCACCTCTAGCGCATAAATGAGTAATAACCAAAAAAAAAAACTGCCGGCCTTACCTTCCCAGACGGGATGATTCAGGCGTCCGAGTGAGACACAGTGATCCTAAAAGTGAACTTAAGGCCGACCTGCAGCAAGCAAGCAAGAAAGAAAGCGGGTGTCGCGCTCGAGTGACTACAGGACTCATCTCTTATGCTGGGTATAATACAAGCATTCCAGATCACACCGTGGTCTTTTTTCTACTTATGTGAATCCAAGACTGGGGGGGGCAAAGTATTAGGCTAGCTATGATACATCCATTGAGAAATCGAGCTTACATCTACAGTATATCTACTGCACATGCTTATCGAAAAGCCGGATCTGATCGTCTGATAAATCCCAGATCATCTGATTAGGTTATTAAAATTTCGCATGTGTCCTACACACACAACGTCGCCTTCCTCCCTCACACTTCCTATCGCCACTCTTATCACCCAGCCTTTATTCACCCTCCCCGAATTACTTCAACTGAATCCACCGCACAAAGCTACCGAAGAATACATCCTCTACGCCCCTCAAATCGCTGAGAAAATACAAAGTGTTTCAACCCAAGTTTAGATCAGTTTTTCAAATCGTCCTCTACCCCCCCCCCCCGTCGGAACCTGCAGCACTCCAGTTCCGGGCGTCCATCTCCCCATAAGACCGGATTCACAAATATTTGTAGCGCAAACTACACCCCGACACCTAACCTATTCACCCGCCTCGGGCCCGAATGCTAGAGTGTACAAACCGAGCTTTGTTAATAGTCTTCCCCTGCTCTTTCCATCAACATTCCTCCCTTCCTCAACCTCGACCACCTTTCGCTCCCAACTCATACCACAGCACTTATCTAGACCCCGCGTCATATTCCTTCCTCTACAGCCGAACATAGCAAACACGATTTGCAATGACTGACGACTCCTCGGACTGCAGGAAGCTAAGCAAGTGGGATGAACCTCAAAGCAGCACTTGCCATGGCCGAGATCGTGTTAGGGACTACAGAGATCGGGAGTCCGAGAGAGGGGAAACCAGTTAGCAGTCGCGGCGCCTCCTGCTGGGATGACCATCGCTCTCACTCTCCCAATCCTCATAACCAATTCTCCTCCCGTCAAGACGATCGCGGAGAAGCAGGAGTCCCCCGTCCGCAAGCAGATCGACAGAGAGCCCCCCTGGCGAACCAGCGAAAGAGCCGAAGCCGGACCCAGTGGCCTCAGCAGGCAGGCCCATTGTCCACTCTGTACCACCCGACCCTTCTCTAATTTTGTTAACAGACATGGAGTAGCTGCTGCAGCTGCCCGTATCAACGCCCGGATCCAAGCGAAGCGCGGTATACAGCACCTAGATGTACCGCCTATCCGTTCTGTGAGCAAATTCCTTCCATAGCTAGGGTTTGAGTTTGCTAATTTTAATAGAGCGCCGGAAAATCTCCTAGCCCACCTAGCACAACAACATTCAATGGTGACATGTATATCGCAGATGGTGACTACACGAAGGCCAAGCACGCAATAGTAGTAAGAACAAGAGTCGATACGAAAAAGTAACAATAGCCAAAATGGATGCTGAGGCAAATGATATTATCCTCGCGGCGTTGATGAAGGCATGAGATTTCTGAGTCCGCTCCGCCAAAGTATACAGACTTGACAAACCCAATGTTGATTCAAATAGGACAATGAACAAAAATACTGGCTTGCTACCCCCATGGACCGGCGGGACAAACATTTTACAAGCTCTCAGTGTTCACGAAGTCGGTGTCACCATCATCAAACACTCTGGGGGCCAAGACCAGCCTCAGATCTCGAAGGCAAAGAAGTCACCGAACCAGTCGACGAGCAGTTAGTCGGATTCGCAGAAGCCTACTGTCGCAGCTTCGAAGAGCGCTCCTCATGGTGCGAGCAGCAGAGCCAAGACGGAAAGGGCACCCTGCAAGAAGGCACAACCATAAAAGAGCGCTACATAGCGCAATGCGGCGGGTGGATAAAACCCCTTGCCGAGCTCGGTATGCTGGAGAAAGCCTACAAGCTCGGGGAGAAATGGCAAGATTATTGAAAACTCGTAGAGCTCTGCTCGGAGATCATCCGTATCGAAGCGAGCCAGATGGACCCCAGCAACGCTACATCCAATCGCGAAGCTGGGGGAAGGGGAAAGGGCGAACTAGCGCAGACCAGGAAGGAGACCATCGAGCGAATGGAAGCCTTCTTTGACAAATTCGGTGAAGTCTATGCGATCGAGATATACAAGTACCTTGTCGAGAACGGCCAGTTACAGAAGCTCCTTAACGGCCTTGAGAACTAGCGAGAAACATACTTGACCAGATTACTCTGGTCCAACAGGAGAAACGCAAAGCTCTCCTGGATCCATGACGTGGGACTCGGCGAGCACGCCCTTGCAGCAGACACCCTTCTAGAAGTAGCGACAGAGCAAGAGGAAGACCAATGGAACAAGAAGGTTGAGCTATCGATCGGAAAACTAGCCAAAATCGCAGCAAGGGGATATCTGGACGAACAAAGTGTGTGCAACATAGACTCTGAATTGGAACTGGTAGATATACAAAACCGTGTCCACGAAACAGTCAAAGTCACCAGGAAGACCCCCATCCACACCGAAGGTGCAGAACAGATTGGCCTAGAGAATTACACGGGCCGCACACTATCTAGCAGGAAGTGCGGCGGCTGTCGCGAGCTCAGGAAACGCCTCTTTGCCCAGGCCGTGGAGGGGAAGGTGATGGTCGTGGGGGGACTTGCATACCTGCTTACACCAGAGCTGCTTTCTCCTTACTATTTACTACTGATACCGCTTTAGAAATTGCAACAAATCTTGCAAAAGTTACCCAGCGTGAGGATATTCATCACCGGAAGACCTAATATTCAGGCTGAGATCAGAAAGCGTCTTGCCAAACGAGTGAAAAGTGTATCTCCAGGTACCAGCAAGGATCATATCATCGAATACCTTCATGTTAGATTGAATGAGGATGAAACACCGAATGCAATAGACCAGAGCCTAGAGGCAAATATTGTGGAGAAGATTCTGGAAAATATGTCGGAAATGTAGGTATGCGCAATGCTATTAGGAACCCCACGACAATCCACTAATGATTATAAATCTAAGATTCCACAGGTTTCCTTAGGTATCGATGTAATTTTACACAATTGAAAAGAGAAGAGGTCGAACCCTGGTGGGCCGGATAATTGCGGCCGAACACCACTCTTGGATGCAGCTAGGGGTGGGCATGAGGGAGTAGTGTAAATTCTGCCCGGACGGGAAGAGGTCGACCCTGACAAACTAGAGAATCGTGGTCGAAACCCCTTCCTGCATGCCGCTAGGCATGGACATAAGGAAGTGGTGAAAATATTGCTTGGACGGGAAGAGATCACACCTGTATTTTACACATTCAATGGTAACCCACAAAGTTTGCTTCTCTCAAGCATTAGAGATGAATGTAATGTAATGGTGGAGATATCAAATTTGCTGCGTTTTCTAACAGCACCTCCATTACCTACTATACTCGCAACATTGACTCCAAGCTTGACCGGTCGGTCGAGGGACTGCTAGTCAAGGCGTACTATGCACCCGTGCCGTTTTAACACCCGCGTATAAGTTGTCGGCCTAAACCTCCTTCTACATACCCGCCAGAGTACCGGTATCATACTCATCTAGAGACCATTTACGAGAAGAAGGAAAAAAAGAAGAAAAAAATCCCCCGCGAATTTCTCCCTTCTCTTCGCTCGCTCCCAGGCAAGAAGCGCCGGAAAGCCAGGTGGGTAACTTGTACAGTTATCAAACCGTGGAAGAAAAAAAAACGCTCAGATACCCTCAACCCCCCCCCCTTCCCCCTTCGTATACTCCATTAATCTTCATGTCTGGATATGTATATACCTCCTGCTCATCCCGAACAAAACAGAAACAAAACAAAAAGCCCCACATACATACGCTACGGAACTTACTTTTCATAGGGGGTTAAAATGATGGTTACCAAGTTTTAAGTATTATATCATACCGTTATCTATAGTAGATATTTTCGGATCGTTTTTACGTTTGACGGCTTGTCCTGCTATATAGTTAGATACTTATCCTCCCCCCAATACAAATCAAGCCAGAGCATGTCCGGGGGGGGGGATAGGATAGGCGGCTCGGTTTCTATTCGACACAGGCATTATAGCATTTGAAAAGACAATCATCATACGGGCATAACTCGTGAGCACGCTATCCACAAACCAACCACTCGGGAACATGGTAGAAGAAGGGGGTTCAAACCCCCCCCCCCCCTTTCGGGGTCGACGGGAGAGTGTGAGCGCCTATGCCTGACTAACTTAACCAACCCTGTCAGGTGTAGATCTCTACAGTTAAAGCGCATTTTCTAAAGGACTCAATCATATTGTATCACTCGAGCTACATTAAAACTATCGCATTGGGGGTCCGCATTCGGGCAGGTTCTAGACACCTGATGTATATACCAAACCAAATTCACAGAGTGGTGGGTTTAGACGCATGAATTTTTTATTCTGGAAAACCACAGCCTCGCCTACCAGCCTCTCCGGCTGCGTAGTGTATTCGGTGAATCTTTTCTGTTATTTATGTAGCTCCTGTATCGGCTATAATCGGACCCTTTTTTATCACCTCCCCCCCTCGCCCTGCTGCCGCACAGCGTCTTGTTTGGCCCAAGGGCTTGACTAGCCCCGAGTTAAGTTGTAGGCATGGAGACATCAGAAACCAAGTGTATACGTAACGGAGACGCTACCGGTAGGTGATGAGAAATAGCCATCGCATGTAAATTACCATATGGGAGAGAGAAAGTATACGCAGCGCCCCAAAGCCCCACAGCTCCGCCCCTCACCGGTAAATGAACGCCAATCCATCGGCCCCATTCAAGGGCCTCTCCTTCGTGTCTGCAGAATGTCCGGATTGGCCAGGGGTAAGTGCAAGAGGGAAAAAAAAACAAGGGGAAGGAAAATACGAAAGTCTCATGAAATCGAAAAAACCTGGTCAACACTCATCCCCCAGAAATGAATCTGACAAACCTCCAGAAAAAGCCAAGCAACCACCATATGAAATGAAACAGTTTCCATATGGAACGAAACAGAAAAATCAAGAAGTCTAGGAGCAATCTCATATCACCATCTTTCTTTTGCTCCAGAGCATCCGAGCCTCCTTCCGCCTCTGATTTCAAAGGAGATACCGCTTTGCGCGATCTCCCACGTTGGGCTCTGGGCTTGGTTGGTGGTGGACATTCCTTTGGGGGGGGTGGAGATGGCGTCCGCTTATATGGTGGTGGTGGTGGTGGTGACGGCGGCGGTGACGGTGGCGGTGGTGGGTTGATTTTAGGCGGTGCATGGGAGGAATTTCGAGATGCTGGCGCCCGTCGTTGCCGGGAACCCAACGCCTTATTACCTATTTGCTTAGTGCCCTCCGGCGGCGTGGACCGGTCCTCGGAGGGTGCGAACCGACTCCCAGAGGGTGAGGACTCACTTTCGGCGGGGGAGGATCGGATTTCGGAGGATGCGAACCGACTCTTTGAGGATGAGAACTCACTTTCGGCGGGGGAGGACCGGATTTCGGCGGGTGCGAACCGACTCTTTGAGGATGAGAACTCACTTTCGGCGGGGGAGGATCGGATTTCGGCGGGTGCGAACCGACTCTTAGAAGATGAGAATTCGCTTTCGGGGGGGGTGGATCGGCTTTGGGTGGGCGAGAACTGACTGTCCGATCGCATCGCTCGGCTTCCTGCCATGTCAATAAGAAACCGCCCGAAAAACCAAGATACAGACTAACCTCCCAGCACACCAAGCTTTGGAGCTAGCGCATGAGCTCTGGGCCGATCAAACCGTGAAAGTTGAACCGCAAGTTCATTGTCGTCCTGTGGAATCCAGCGAGACCAAATATCAACATCATGTTTCTGCCCGAGGTCTAAAATCCGCTTCAGGGTATCTAAGGGCGGACCGTTATCGTGGATAGCGTGATTAACTAGCCCATGTACCGCTCCTTGATTGGACGCATTAAAGACCACCCTAAATCCTTTGAACACTGGGCCCCACAGCGTTAATGCCTCCTCTACCGCCAGCAGTTCTTTTGGGAGCGGGTCTTTTTTGTCTCGCGTATTATTTCTTTCTGCGTGCGGTTTCATAAAGTGCTGTTCCGCCGGCAAACTCGCGAGGTTCTGCTTATCCTTTAAATAATAACCCCCCATCCCCTTGAACGCAGACGCATTCGTAAACACCTCTATAGTCTTCCTATTCGAAGGGATCACTTTGATATGTGGGTTAGTCGGTAAAGTGTTTTTCCACCATTCCAACTCCCGCCTCGCCTCCTCCGATATCTTGAGTGTCTCATTTTCACGATTTCCGGTGGCTGATGATGAGCATTGCTCCTGCAGCGCGATCAATCTTCGGCAGTTGGTTCTCCCCGCTAGGACCACCTGACTTGCACGATCCAGTTTCCCAAGCAGATGTTCGAACTCCTTTACAGAAATAGTCTCCTTATCCACCCACTTTGTCACCAACATCCTAGTCTTTTCAAGCTTTTCAGACGCGAGGCGAGCCACCATTCGCTTCGAGTCAAGCTCGAACCCCACAAAGTCAGTAACTTCCCCTTCACGATTTTTGGATGTTTTGATCCTAAGCCCGAGTTCTTCGGCTGTTTCATCAAAGATCCGGACGGCAGTTTTCCATTTCGCCCCCTTGGGCAACACTATGAGAAAGTCGTCCAAGTAGTGGACCACCCTTCCCTTGAGAGGTTTCAACCTCTGCTCGATAATCCAGTGAAAGCCCTCGGCAACAAAGTTGAATAAAAAAGGTGCGGATGAGAGCCCAAAGGGGAGAAACCTTTCCTCAAAAAACTCATCCTCCCACGCAAACCCAAGCAACTTTGAGTCGGTCGGAGAGATAGGTATATGGCGATACGCATCCTTAAAATCCCGCTTTATAAAAAAGCATCCAGCCCCCAACTCTTTCATGATGTTCATGATATCCTGCAGAGTGGAATATACAACCTTTGTTCTCTCGCCGTGAATTCCGCTATTAACACCGTCGCCCTTTGGGTAACTCAAGTCGTGGACCCTCCTCTTGCTGCCATCATTCTTATCGACCAGCCCAATCGGACTACTTACAAAAAAGGGTGGTAATTTGCCTTCTTTATAGACGGCCAACCTGTTATTCCCCAGTTGCTCCTGCAAATCCTTGAGGAGCAGGTCGGGCTGCAGTCGTGCACTGCCGTGGTTCGGGTAGATCTTCTTGCCGACTCGAGAGCCGGTGTATCCGATTAGCGCGCCATACTTCAGCATCCCGACAAGCGATTTCGTATAGGTCTTGTCAGAGTACTTTTCCAGCGCTTTTTCCCACGCATCGGGCTTTAGCGGGCACGGGTACATGGGCTCATTATGCTGCTTGTAAAGGGTGAACGGAATTTGAGTGTTAGGCCGCTTGCTATTCTCATGTATTAGCATCCTCTCTCTCCTCCTCTCTCTTAGATAACTGAGAAGAGAGTCCCTACCTTCCTCCAAAAAGCGAAAACATGGCGGCGGCGTATAATCTGGAGGCTGCTTAAGCACCCAACTTGGCCCAACTCGATCCAACCCGCGAGGAAGACAAGGAACAAAAACGCAAAGGCAAAGGTATATGTAGAGGTAGAGGTAAGAGAGTATTCTGTTGTTCAATAGCGCCCTTTTTCCCTCAATCAGTTTGCCAAACACTTCACCTACCCCGTTTTTTGTTTCCCCCCCCTTCCGCCTCCAGGGAGGGCGGGCACGCCTGTGTTTATATATCCAACCTATACACGGACTCAGAGCTCAGGCGCATCCCACAGCCAATCTTCTCATCAGGCCTCCCCCATCGCACCAACACGTAAACCCAATAGCAAGGCTGGCTTGCTCGTCGTAATGCAATGCAGGAGGACCGAAATGGAATAGGTGGGATGCCTAAAAGTGCGAGTCATAGGGAGTCACTCGGAGCCCCATGTGGTAGTTGGTATCATGCATATTGTGCGTTGCCAAGACTACACTCGAGCAGAGGAGCGAGGACCGAAAAAGCACCAGCCATCTAACACTCCCCACAGACACCATCAGAAGAGGGCGTGTCCGTGGCTTCGACGGAAGCGAATTTCCAGAGAAAAGAGTGAAAATTCTAATAGGTTACCGTCAGTCCCCGAGGTTTGCGAGTATTATACCTGTGAAGTAGGTTAGGCTGGCGCGCACTGTGCCTCAATTATTTTACCGGTAGTACCGTATGACGCGCTAGGGGCCTGGAATTTACTATGATAGCATCAATTCTTCCATTCTTCCTCCGTATTTGAGTACAAGCGCCTTGTGCTGCACCATAGCCACCTTTGAGGCCTCTATCCCGCATCGGGCTTCCTTCCTTCCTCGCCAAGGAAGCAAGCGCGATACGGTTGGTCAACGGAAAATAGTTCACCCGCCAACCGTCATATTTTGCCCTCGCCATCACTGAGAACCCCCCCCCCGCCTTCAATTTTTTACTCATTTAAATTTCCCCACCCTATGGATCTAACTAATCTGACAATTTGTCCATCGTAAAAATACATCATCTTCATTCCCGTTGTTTTTCCTCGTGCATGTGTGCCATTCTATAAACGTCCGTTTCTTCGTCCTTCGCTCGCCCGGGATTAAAGTGGTAGTGGTAGAAAGGTAACAAAAGAAATGATGGTAATAAAAATGATCTGGTATGACGCTTATGCAAAGGGGAGGGGTGGGGGATAGGAATACATGTGATGTGAATGTTAATGATGAAAGGAGGTATAGAGTACTAGCAAACTAGAGAATAGATAAGCAAGAAACCCTAGAGTAAAGGACAGTAGAGAAAATATAAAAAAGGCATGAAAATTACAACGCCATTATTCCGACTTTCCCACTCGCCGGCTCGCGCCCAAACAATGAGGCCAGAACAAAACAAAAAAAGAAAGAAGTTGAATCAAATCATCTCTCCCTCACCCATCCCATCCCCGGGACCCCTACCTACAATCTCCACGCCGAAGCCGGCCTCCTCCCATATCGTCTCCAACTCCAGATCACCCCTTTTCTCGGCTCCGCACACGCTCCACCTCTTTCGCTTGTCTGGGCCGGCACTCCGACTAGGTGAATTCCGCCTACGCGAGTCCCACTCCTCCTTCAGCGCTTCGACAGCCTTTTCCTCTTCCTCCTCCGCGTCCGGGGAGTCTGGTATTGTCTCTAGGGATGAGATGGATGGACTGCGCGAGCGGAGGCTTGTGGGCGTTGATGGGGCGGATGAGGTTATCGACGATGAGGAGGAAGAGATGAATGGTTCGTTTACTAGGGAGGGGGGTGGAGAAGGTGTTGAGGTTCGGATTGGGGATGGAGGCGGGTAGGCGCGCATCCAAAGTGTCCGGGGGGTTGTCGGTGGTGAAGGGGAAGACGAGGTCCCCGGCACTAGGGGCAAAGAGGAACTTCTCAAGAGCGGAGAGGCAAAGATGCGTGGTGTTGCTGATAATTGCGAGTTATTGTGATGGTGGTGGAATGGAGAGGAGAATGAGGAGTGGGGGGAGGAGAGGGTGGTGGTGGACTTCGACCGCATGTGGAGACGCTTTTTGACTTGTTTGCTTGTGTGGATGTTTTGGTGGAGGTGTGGGTGCTGATGCGAGATTCCTGTCCCTGCTGCTGCCGCTATTGTCGCGACTTCTTGTACTTGTGTTCGTGCGTGTGTTTGTGCTAGTGAAGATGAAGATGAAGGCGTCGCTAAATTCGAGGAAGAGGTGGAAGAGCCGACGGTTATACCCTCCGGGACAGACCCTACTTCGGAGGGGGAGGTGGCATGGAATGTAGAGTGTGGCATGGCGTGAGTTAAAAAAAAAAATTTGATTGATTAGGAATGTGGATGGATGGATGGATGGATTTTCAAGTTTTTCCCACACGCCCACACACTCTCTTTTTTTTTCCCCTTGTGATGACGGCGGTTGGTCGGCGGGTTCGGTTGGATTGGAGGATGTGCCGTAAACTTGGAGTCAAGCCTTAAGCCTTGGTTGTGTGGTTGATTTGCGGTGCAGTTTTCAATTTTCCGCTTTGCGTGCGTAGATCGTTTTCTCCTTCGCCCGTCAGATGTGAGGGTGTGCGTCAAATGAAAAGGGAAAAAAACGTCGACGGCAAGATAGAGTGTATATACTGGTGCGAGTATACTCGAGTAGTATGATATGTAGGTCGTGACGCCGACCGAGGGAACGCAGGTATCTACCGGATCGTGCCCTGTCGTTCCGAGAAGCAGTAGCGAAAAGTAAAATAGAGTTTCTGCCGCTGCTGGCTGCTGCTGCGGCGAGTTACGGACGGTATGACGAGTAATAAGAGAGAAGAGAAGAGAAGTGTGGCAGAATGGCGAAAAGAAGACCTCAGGTCAGGCTCAGCTGTACTCGTGCTTGCTTGCTTTCTTCGCCGCAGCAATAGAAAAGAACTTTTGGAGCTGTACTGGATAGGGTTCCAAAGTGCGGTGCAGTGCAGGTGTAGGTTGCAGTATGATAATTATGTAGGTCCAAAGCCTCCCTATTATCGTTGGTCGAGTCGAGGATTTCCCCTTGTTCTTTCTTTATCTGCTCCTTTCTTTCTTCAAATGGTATTACAGCAGATCTCGATTCCCCTTTTCAAAAGGCAAATTCGAATCCACACCCAACTGATATAGCCTCCTTTCCTTTCTTCGTCTTGTTCTTTCTTTGCCTCGGCTGCCGTATACCCCAAGGACACGGTTCGTGAGAGCGAGGTGCAAGTTCCACTGAAACGGGTGGTGGATGTCGTCGCAGTTCCGTTCACAGGAGAAAAGAGAAAAAATTGGGAGGAAATGGAGAAAGACTTTTTTCATTTAAGGAAAGGCAAGAAGAGAGAAAAGGAAAGGAAAAAAAATAAAAAATTACATACACACACTTAGCCCCAGGGAGGTAGGTACAGTATCGCACCGGGACAATGCGGTACCATATGATGCTGTAACTTAGATCAGTCTCCCCCGAGTCCCTTCCCCCTATCATGCCCGTAAGCCACACACGCCCCATCCATTCTCCGTCTCATTGATCCATCGATTCACTCATTCACCCTTGCCAGTAGACTACTCATCTCCATGTCATATCATGACTACGGTACAAGTACAGTACCTGCACTGCAAACCCCCCTTCCTCATTCCACAAATTATGCCCACCAATACTACTGTTTCGGTATTCCCCTCCCTCCCTCCTGTTCCTCTCCTTTCCTTTCCTCCCCTTCCTCCCTTTCCTCCCCATGGGGCACGATCGATACGATACCAGTACCGTACCGGTACTGCACTCGTACTCCCCCATACCGTAATCCATCCTCCCACCCCTTAAATTCCCCCCCCCCCGACCTGTTAGCGCCAAACCTAACACCTCCCCCATCCCATGATTCCCATCCCAGGGTCCCCCCCCTTCCAGTGCCTTACCGCACTTGTAGTTATGATAGCTAAAATAGACCTTCCTTTACTTTACCCGATACCGGCACACTTGAATTCCCGGGGGGCTACACAAACCCCTTGTGTGAGCAGGAGGAAGAAGCGAGAAAGAAGTTTCCCCCGCGTTGTATTGGATGAGGAAGAGGAAGGGATAAACTTATTCCAGAAGGCCCTGGAAGGAGTTTTTGTGGAACAAAGGGCGACGCGTGCTTCTCACCGTACCGTACCGGTACCGTATTTCCATCTTTACTTTTCCTGTGCTGTGGGCTGTGGGGTGAGCGATGAGATCGATGAGTGCAGCACGATACCGGTACCGGCAGACGGGCAAGAAGATTGTTTGTCGAATGGAGGAAAACGTGCCGTCTTACTAACAGCAATTTAAAAAATAGAATAAAAAAGTCGGTACCAATGCTACGACCACGAGTAAAATCGAAGCATGCATACCTAATTACCGTACTCGAGTACTGTAACTACCAAAGAGAGAAAGCGAGGGGGAAACTAAGGCACGATACTCGATCCAACAGATTTTGCCTGTCATCATCCCCTCAGGACCCTGCATATTGCATACGGCACCCTCGGCGATACCCGCCCACACTGCACGTGATTTCTATGATAGGATGAGCGAGGGTGAATGCTTCACCGTATAATATGCCGTGGTCAACGGCCAAGTTCTATGGAAATTCCATCGGTGCAGCCTGTACTCGAGTAGGGCGCCTCATGCTTCCCCTGCGCCTCGGGACGAAATCCGCCCACCCACCAGGGGTTTGGCAAACCGATGGCATAACTCAGCTGAGCAAGGGGGCATAAATGTGCGCCTGGCAGCAAGAGCTGATAGGGCGAACGCGAGCAGGAAAAGAAGTCAGGAACAAACAGCCCCGTTATCCACGATACTGTGGTGGCAGCGAGGAGAAATGCTCGGATTGCCCATTCCGTGCCAAGCCATTGGGAGTGAAGGGAGGAAGATAACAGGTTCTTCGGGAAATTAGATTCAAGTCTTGGAAAACTACCGGCACGGTACTCGAGCGCAGTTTATATTTGGTTTGTCCTATTGGCAATTCTGCCTGCCTGCCTGCCTGGTGGAGGGAGATGATTTACGGTCGTGATGCGGTCGGTGGGGAATATGCACCAGACCCTTTGGCAATTTGTCTTGCTAAGATCCGACGAAGCTCGGAATTCCTCGCTACAACCTACTGTGCGTACCCAACTTCGTGAAGGTGTCTAGCACAGCACTGGAGAGCAGGACAGTATGGCCGAACCATTTTCCCCTCCTTTCCCATCATCTCGGCCAATTACTGCTTGTCGTACCACCACGGCAACTCACTCATCAAGCCTGATCCCCGTGACCACAAACCAACCTTATCAACCAATCCCAATCAACCCACCAACCCCGTGACCGGGGTCTTGGCCGGCCACAGGTCCGACGATGACTCCAACCGTGAATACGGTAATGAGAGAGAGGAGCCGCATACATGAAGTATCACTCGGATTGGTGTTTGGTTGGGTGAGTCAGGGCGGACGAAGCCACGTAGGAGAGTGGCCGGCGGGGGGGAGTGAGTGATTGCACTCGCAGGAGAGGGGAGGTTGGGAGGTACCGTAACTCGCTATCTCCCGCAGGCCCTTAATCTCCGGGTCGAGAGGCGAAAGCTGCCGGGAAAGATCAGTCCTTTCCCAACATGGTATTATATCTCCTTGACTGCTGAGATGTTGGGAAATCTCTGTGCCGTCCCTGTCGGTGTCTAAGACGGGTGACTGATTAAGGAGGCATTATAAAAGGCCGGCGAGATGTTGTAGAGCAGTTGCCCGAAAGGTTAACCTGTCAAATATACAATTGCATCCCCGCCCATTGCGGTTAATGGGTCCCTACCCTTGCACTGCCTCAGACATTCTTCAGCGATGGCCAGTGTAGGTATGATATATTGCCGGGTCCGGCAGAAAGTTATCGAGCAGTTATCTGGGGCCAACCGACCAAACATGTTCCTGTCTGTTCCGGTTAAACTGGTCTTGCCCTTGAACGATCATAATATAGTTAATATCATATTAGCCACGGTCTGAAGCTTGTATATATCCACGAATTTGTACTGTACAGTACAGTGATAGTCTACACCTCTTCCAGATTCCCACTCAAAGGAAAAACTTTTTTCCAAGTTCAACACGGTCCCGGGAGCCCTCTCCATTTAAGCAACAGAATTGCCCAAGCAAAAAAAAGAAATCACCAATTTTCCCCGGGAATCCCAGAAACTTTTGCCCTAAATGGAGGGGAAGCAAAAAAAAAAAACTACGGTAGAAACATGATAGATAGTATTAATACCAGAAAATTATCAACAAAAAAAAAAGCTGCTTAACTTATCAAAAGCTGCTGTTTCAGATATGATATAACTATATAATAACTTCTCCAGCGACACAACAGAATTGTTTTTTTCTTTTCCACGTCTGGGAAATGATGGCCTGGGATTCCTTCTGGGCGTGGTGTTGTTTCATAGTTTCTGTTAAGTTAGACCCTCTTTTCTTTTATTTTCTTTTTTGTGCGCTGGAAATTTAGGAATATTACATGTGTTTTGAGGAGAGGTAGCTTAATTACAGTGGGGCGTCATCGCGGTGCTGTGTGGTAATAGCGGCGGGCTGCGGGCTACGACACATAGTCTATATAGACTATAGTACAGAGCGCTACGATGCTTAATGCTGTACTCGCGCGGCCGAATTGAAGCCGGACACTTAAGTTGGAAACTCCCATACAAAGTGTCTGGCTTCAATTCTGCCGCACTATGTAGTAATAGACTGTCGGGTGCGGTATCTTCTCTACCTTATGTCATACCGGGGAAGGTATTATACGGTACCCGAGTGTGGATGGGTGTCTGCAGTGGCGAATGAAGCTAAACAAAATTTTACACAAGCACGCTATGCACAAGAGGTTCGTTGACTCTTTTATGTGTGATAGAGAACTGTGTTTGGGTCGTTGGCATATGTCCAGTTGCTATGCGAGATGGGGAGGGTGGGTTGTCACAGGCTGTCACTCGGCTCTGAAGTAGGTTTCAGGCTTGCTGCTTGGTTGCCTGTTTTGCCTGGAAAAAAAAACCCCGCCTTGTACGGGTTACGTGTATTTCTGCATTGGGCTTAGAATGATTCCATTGCGCTAGGATACAAACAGTCTCCGGGACCGTAATAACTCTACTTGACCCTGGTCCAGGCCTTGTTGACAGAAAAAGGTAACCCAAATATATATTCAGTACACGCCGTTGCCCGCTCACTCACTCATTCGCTCGCTCACCCACCCACTCCGAACCCGAAAGCCGCTCCCACCATGAGCGAATAAACAAGAGCAATGAAAAGCCTTACAATTTCTCGAAAACACAAAGGAAACCACTAATTCGCCATGGTGGTATGATTAAACCGATTAGCCTGCTCCACTCTCGGAGGAACGGCACTGACGGCAATGCTACGACCCACGGTTTTTCCGTACCAGCTCGCCTTCGGTTGTGTTCCGTTCGTAGTACCGTCTCTCGGGTCTGGTCGTGGTGCCATGCACCTAACATCCGACCTTACCTGTGTGGAACCAAGCATTCCCCCGCCCTCGAGGTTGGCTATCACCCTGGCTGCGGCGTCTTCTCCGCTCCAGTACGCTCCACTGACACTTCCAAGGCCTAGCACCGGAGAAGTGTGCTCTCCGGCGAACCAGAGTCTCCGGTCTGCTGTACCGACTCTTAGGCATTTGATGTCCTCCTCGCCAGCTTGTAGACCGACTTGGAAATTTGAGTAGCTCCCGTAGCCGGCCCACTTGTCTTGGCTCCATCGTGTTGCCTCGACATCTACTGGCTGGCAGTCTGGGCTGCCCTCGCAGTAATTGGGGAGTTTGGAGTAATACGGTTCAAAGAATTCAAAGTATTGCTTTTTACCAGCCTCTGTTTGACTCGACGCAAAATTCTCATTTAGGTGCTTGGTGATGGGGCCAAAAATGTAGAAGAGAAGTGTGGGCTGTGCACAAGGTTCTGATAATCCGGCAAGGGAGAAACATGCCATATGCCAGGAGTTAGGGTTTGTTTTTGGGGCATAGGCGGGTGAAAGGAAAGTGAAAAAGTCCTGGCCCGTGCCGTTCCAGAAAGGAGTGGAAAACTTGACGTAGACCTAATGTTATGTATTAGCTTAGCAGACCTTTGGTTTGGGGTATCTGGCTTTAGGGCGGGAGCCTAACCTTCTCGAGAGTCCCATAGCTGAGGGAATCTATACCCTCAAGCATTCGCTTCGGGAGCTTTGGCTGAAAATTGATCACCTCTCTCTTCAAACACCCCAAAGGTATTGTTACAATTACAGCGTCTACTTCACAATTCTCCTCGGGCTTCTGAGAGCTCTTCACTATAACACGGTTTCGGCTGCCCGGGGTAGGGGTTATGATTTCGTCGATGGGTGTATTTAATCGGACAATACCAGCATCTAGCGAAGGTTTTGACATTGTATCAATCATGCTTTTATAGGTACCTGCGACAAATATGTTTGCTGAAGGGACTTGTGTTAGCTATGGTCCGGTGAAGTACTTGAAAGCAATAACCGGAGCATGATGCTGTCTGGCGGTACTTACCGCCTTCCAATGGCTCCTCGAGGAAGAAGTATTTTAAACTTTGCCTTTCAACTGGGCTACCGATGAAGGTGCCCCACATCTCCGCTAGGGACAGCCACAGCTCCTTTTTGCGCTCTTCTTCACCCTTCCACCTAACGTGATCTTCGGCACTACGCTTCACGCCGCCTTTCCCCCCGCCATGGTGAAATCCGGCCCTCTCTTTAGCCCTTTCATCTTCAGTGACTCTAGATCCAAACAGCTCCTCGGCCTTCTCAGCGCAATAATCGTAGAAGGATTTTTCCACGGGTATTGCGGAATGGCAGTGCTTCGAGTATTCGACGGCGCGCTCGATAACCTTCCACATCAATTCTGAGAGCTCCTCTGCCTCAGTCTGGTCCAAGAGTTTGCCATCGAAGCCGTAGATTGGGCACTGGTCGGAGAAGTGGTGGAGCTTTGATTTGGAGATCTCGGCTAACGACAAAATGGGGTTGTTGTCTGTGCCGTGAATCCAGTTCGGACCGCTGCCAACATTTTGAGACCATAAGGTCAGCAAATGTAGGTGCATAAAAAAAGAAAAAAAAAGAGACCAGGAACCTACAGATCAACGGCTTTTCCCAAGTGATTGCTCGTGAATATTCGCCCGCCAAGCCGGTCGCGGGCTTCGTACACAACAACCTTATACCCCTTTTGCAGCAAAACCTGCGCAGCCCGGAGCCCCGACATCCCGCCTCCGATCACAGCAACCGTAGGGGTTTTGCTAACGAAGTTCAACTCCTTAGGTAGCTCCGTGGATATCGGTGGCAGAATATCCGCCGTGCCGTTGGTATTTGGGGCCATGGGACTCATGATGATGGTGGGTGGTGGGAAGAGTGCTGTTTGGGGAGTGGGATTGGTGGCCGGCTTTGGTTTTAGGAGTTGCTGTTTGGGAGAGAGCTTCGCTGGAGGGGGGGCAAACAGCTCTCGAGACGAGGGCAGAGGCTTGGTTAATGAGGACAACTCACGACGGATACGGGGAAAGATGTTGGGGGAAAGGTTGATGAGGCCAGAGAGAGCAGAGAGGGCAAGGGCAATAAGTCACCTCCGACTTGGCAGGGCTGTCTTGTAAAGTACGGGTGGAGACAGGAGCTGTGAAGCTTGGGAGCGATCGAGGCCACGGCGGCTGGAAAGACACAAGAAGGGGTGGTGAGGAGTTGGGCGAGAAAAGGGAAGAAGAAAGGGGGGGGATCACGGAGTACGGTCCTGTGCTAAACTATGAGGCCACCGGCGACCACTGCTAGCAGGGAGAGATCGCATCCCCATCTCGGTCATCCCCTCTCTGGCGCCCTCACTCCCTCGCACCCGCTCCGACACTTTCAACTCTCAGTAACCGGCTCACTAGTAAGTTACGGGTAGATTAGCGTTTGTAGTGAACCCAACCCACATCTCCACAGAGCCGTACTAAAATCATTAACTTAAAGTGGCAAGGCTAGTGGATGCGGGCGGGTGGTGGTGATGGCAGAGATGCGGGTATAGTGTGCATCGGAGGGAGGTGGGTAGTCCACCGATCCCCTAGGGTAAGGAAAGCTAGAGAAGGATTCTTCCGACAAGTGATGAGGTTCGTTCTCCTACCTCAGGCGGCTACAGGTGCATCTACAACAGGTGAGTGTGCCGGTATATTGTACGTCTGTATTCTGCGATATAAATTGAATGCTCGAGGAGAAGGCCGAGCATTTGCGGTGCCATGATGTGCCCGGTAGGTTGAATAACGCATTTCTCATATGATACAGCGGTGCGCTCGTGAACATGGGTCAACTTCGGTGCAGTGTTGTAGAGAAGCCCAACAAAAAGGTTGCATAGTTTCTGGTGTTTGTTATAATACTTCTTCCTCTCTCCCCTGATTCGTCACAAGAATTACCCTGTTCCAACAATCGCACCAATAGCCACTGAGATCATATCCGCACATGAGAAATTCCATTCGTTGGTCCCCTCACCTCCTTATCGTTAATGATTCCTGTCTTATCGTACAGTAGGATATCGGCTACGGAATCCTTGACATTGTGATCGTTGGCCAAGCCCAGGGGAAAAAAAAACGGGGGCAGCCCGGAGCACGGACCACTTACCGGCCACGGAGTGTGGCTGGAGGGACACGATCGCATCTTCGAAGCAGTGTGGGCCTGTCTTGACAATGATGGCGTTCAACTACCGTACCGGCAGATGCCCTCGTGGGCGAAAGAAAGCCTTCCCGAAAACCAATTTGGGGAATCCTAGCAGAGAGAGGCAGTGCCTCTTTGGCTTGTCGGTCGTCTCGTCTTCCGGTCCGACCTGTGTGGTACGGTACCGTACCTGATCTGTGCTCGAGTACGGTAGGTCTGGACGGAAGGCTGCCGGCCAGCCACACCATCGGCATTGTGCCGTGCTCGGGGAGGGGGGGTCATCAAATATCGGAAAACATGGTACTTGTCTCAGTAGAGGCTTTTGTGGGATCTGTGGAAATAATTTCCGATTTTTACTCAACCCCCGGTGCTACGTGCTATGCCCCATTTCCATATGTTTCCATTGTTTTACTGGGGGTCGCATGCTTTCAACGATGCTGTGAGCTACTATCGCGTCACCCTCAAATTCGGATTCTGGGCTACGCAGGTCGGGCACCAGCCGTGCCAGTAATAATAGGATGGAAAGCGCTCAACAATCGATCGTCTCCCACCCGCCTGCACACTCCCCTCTCTTTCTGCATTCAGTTCAGGGATTTTTGTGGTCGTAATATTGGGTATTCGGTGGTATGATAAAAACTATGACCTGATCTGCGGGCTGGCTGGCTAATACTCGCCCGGGGTAGCCCAGAATCTGAATTTGAGGAGGGGACTAGTTCCAGGGTGACGCGAGGGTAATTTAAGGATAACACCATTTCCCTCCCCACGGGGAAGTTCGTGTAATTCCTCGGCGAAGCTCGTACCAGTGCCAGTTCATTAGAGCGCCCCCCAGGGTGATTGTTGTGACATTAACTGGCAGAGTGATAGACTGTTGTGTAGCAAAACCGGCCTGAATTCCAGACTGGCCATTATTTGCATGGTATTAAATAGGTAGGGCACGAGCATTGTTAGACTTCATATGGTATCAGTACCAATTTTGAGGCAAGGCATTATTCCAAACTTACGCCTACTGTACTCGGGCACTATTAGCTCTTGGATGATTGGGCAGGGGGAACAACGGAAAACAATCATTTCCAACCCTTTTTTACATCTAACCCTGGAACAGCTGTTTAAGCCTGAGTTATTATTGGGGTTATTCACGACGTCGAAGGATCTTCCACTGTACACCTGAGATGGTCTCCAATTGATCTCGCCTATGCAACAAGTGATTGGCTTGAGACGTGCATAAGGGGCTGTAATCGAGTGACTTGCGCTGGTGAAGCCATTCAACAAAAGTGTTGGTGAACCAGGCTTTTTACACTAAAAACATCGATTTTTTTAGCTATCTATGGTTTAGGAACCACAAAGGGCCCCTGACCTGACTTCTGATATGTAGTTATGATAACTTTCTCCTACTCCTACACAACTATTAATAAATTTGGTTGAAAATTGGAAAAAATATGTAGCACCAATGTTCTGAATGTGCCAAGGGGTGTTATTTTGGCACAAATTTTCCATTGGAATGGATATGATATAGTCAACTTTGAAGGCAAGCAGCTTAGCCCTATAGAAAAAATTGACCTCATAAGTGGTGTCGGGTGAAAGTTGCAGTGAAGATGAAAGCCATTAGGCAGGTTGTGAGTATTATTTGAAGCAATTCCATCTGTGGAGGTTGATCATGCATAGCAAGTTTTGGTGTAAAAAGGCTATTTCACCAACATCCTTCCTTAGGGACTGTATTATATGCCCCCTCATTCCTTATCGGAGCTATAATACCACTCTTTAAACTTGGGGCATTGCCATAGAAATCTGAGCTGTACCAATCCATGATGGACATCACACCAAACTTGAACCTTTCCCCTCAGGTACCGTTCCTGATCTACAAACCCGAACCTATTCTTTGGCTTGGGTCGGGAATATGTAGGATAGAATTCGCGGTTTTAGCCGTGTTCGATTTCAGCTGGGCATTGTGGGGCCTCCCAGGATGTTCGAGCACTAAAGAAGTCCGGAGAGTGCATTCTATCGACACAGCCTTTCCATGCTCGAACCTTACATTTCCATTCTCAGAATGGGAGTTCTAATACAGAGATTCTAAGACTGGTTTGGGGAGACGTGTGTCCACTCTGGAGGAAGCAGGTGTGCAAGAAGAGGGGAGCTTTTTCCGCAACCACTTCTGCCAGGCCCTTTCTCCAAGGTGTCGTAAGCAACCCTTTCACCTTTTTCCTCTCGTAACCCTTTGGATTTGTCTCCGGTACCGGAAGTTACTCACGAAATATAACCCGTGCACTAGCTCATTAATTACGGAAATCACTTCCACTCTACACGGTGGAACCAGTATCAAGGTTTTGGGCGTTTGCAGAATACTCTGTATTCGCTATGAGCTTGGTAGAAGACTACTACGACGGGGGGGTAAACCCTCTCCGGATTCTACTTACTGGAGTTCCAGGATACTACATGACTGTTCCTGAGAGGATCATGTCCAGAATAATATCCTTCCTTCCCAGCTCTCCCCCCTTTCCAGACTCCAGTACTGTGATTGACAGACCTACCCTATCCCACCTCTCTCGTACTAATCGCTGGTTTCGTGGCTTGCTCCGAAATGATGTCCTATCCAGGGTTTTCGTCAATTCCCCCGAGTCTTTGCACGAGCTGGTCAATCATCTATCTGTATTTACATGGCGAGACCAAGAGAGAGCGATTCGTTCTCTGACACTCCACTGGAACCAGTCGATTCCTTTCCTTGATGCCCTCACCGAAACCACCGCCGTTGGTCGATGTGAAAGGGCAAACCGTGTCACGACTGATCTGCAATGCCTCCTTTGGAAATATACCGATGGCTTGCAGGAAATCTCTCTCGACTTTCCGGGAGCGATGGTGTGCTTTGAGGATGCCGTACTCTCTCTTTCATCTCCAGTAAAGAGGAGAACTCTGAGGCACATTACTATACGAAATGGAAATCGTCCTATCTTCCCCAACGCGCGCCAGGTACTGTGTAGCATTTCGTATCTCGCAAGCGGTACGTTGCAGGCACTCAGGATAGATGGCTGTTCCTCTGTCCTTGAAGGGCCTTGGGTAAGCAGGAAACCGGGCCTCACTTTTCGAATACCCGACGATAAGTCCTTTACCAGATACGAAATTTTGTCAATGCTCAAGCATATAGAGGTCCGGAATCTGGCTGGATTCGAAGATCCACACCTCGTATGGCTCTGTAGTAGCAAGGGCCTTCGCCCACAGAGGCAAACATGGAACAGCGCTCATCGGGGGCACACCCTAGTCCTTGATTCCAACCCACACCTGACACAAACCGGAATAGTCACGATATTAAAACTAATCGGCGATGGCCTCGAAACGTTGAACTTAACCCATCTGGTCTTGGAAAAAATGCCAGGGCATACTCCTCCTGAAAAGAATAACTTGTGGCGTCCTTCCCGTTGGTTAGTACCCCCGATGGTTTTCGAGGCCGACGAGAACCAAGGAATGGGGTGGATTCAAGAAGAGGAGCATTTCTGCGACGTCATCAGGGAGCATTGCAAAGGGCTGAGAAGATTGGAAATATACACACACTCGGTTTGTAGAAACATATTTTTCCCCACTCCAGACATATTACCCCCGCTACCGTACCGAGAGGGAGAGACCAGATTTGGGGTGGTAAGTCTGCGATTGCCGAGCAGGGAGGGGGGTGTTGAGTCTACTCTTTGCAGAGGGGCTTCAGGCGCAGGTGGGGTAGGACTATGTCTTGTAGCAGACGAAGCCTTGGAGAAGAACGCTGTGGACGAATTTGTCAGAGTTCGAGGCTTCTGGAAAGGTGTTAGTAAATTCAAGTTCAATCGATCAAGAGCCCGCAATCTTTAGGTGGGTAATTATCAGAGCGTGGGCCATCATTCACCTATTATATTTGCAGGTGAGTTTCTTTCTATAGCTTCACATGGACATGTGTGCTTAATAGTAATAGATGGATTTGGCGCGGGGAATGTCGCCATCCTACTTCTCATTTTGAGAAAATTACTTTATCGGATGGGTCAATTTACAGAGTGCGACCCTACCGCCAGTGGGCCCCTGTCCGTGCAGTGCGTTGCTGACCCAGTAGGTCTTTCTGCCTCTCTTGCTCGTTCGCCAGCCGCATATGGTATCACACTGATCCATGGTTGGACATAATGTCTGTTCTGCCCTACTCTCTTACGGTACTTGGACTACAGTTTGACTTTTTTTTTTTTGATTTCAGTTCTAGCTGTGCCTTATGTTTGGTTTTGAGATATTTTATTTCTCTCACTTCCTGTTGTATCTGATATATGACTTCCAGGTCTTTTGACTTCCCCCCCCCCACCATTTCGGGCTAAATTTTCTAATATATTTATCGGTTGGAGATAGGTGGGTGCTATGGCTGTGGATTGAATTGCTCAGACATAGTTGCATGTCTTTTTGATTATGGAATTGCTTCACGGGGAGCTCTAAATATTCATTTGCTAAAATGGGGACCAGCCACCATGATACCGATAGATTAGATTCGGAACCACATAAAGAAGTGATGCGGAGTCGGAAGACGTTCTCTGGAAGCTCTAATGCCGTGCAAGAATACATCCCATCTTTTTTCCTCCTTTTCCTTTTTCTGTCGTACTCGAGGACATTTGAAGAGTGCTCGTGACTGAAGCGCTATGTTCCCTACTGCATCAACCCTTCTCACTTTTGAATGTGAGCCGTAAGGCCTCGGGACTGCTGCGGCGGTAGTGACTGGACAAATTATATATCATATAATTATTATACCATTATGTGAATGAAGTTTATCACTCCAATCAAGCATTTCTTGCCTCTCACTGAACTATTACCTCTCCATTAGTAGGAAAGGATGGAATAATAAGTTATATTGCTCGTCAGATGTTGAGTTGAGGGCTAACCACGGGCCAGTCTGGTATGATACTGTATACTATTTCTGTTCTCATGAATCATCACTCGTTACTAGGACTCTCGGTGCTGTTGAAAAACGGGCCAAAAGTCGAGCTATATACCGGAAGGTTGTGAGTGCGAGCAATGCTAAAGAACTTCATTCTATCTAAGAGGGCTAGGAAGGCCTACTATTTATATAGCGGAATAGCAACATATGATGGTAGCAGAAAAAGGGTTAAAGGAAACAAAATAGAAGACATGAGAAAACGAATGAGAAGAGAATTGTGTATCTAGTTAGTGGATTGAGTGGTGATATAAGAGACAAGTCTAATACGGTAAGTCAAACTTGGAGAGTAGGAAACCGATACTGAGAGGACCGGTTATGTCGTACTCTAGTACGTGGAGAGTGCATATCCGAAAGCTTATTTTCAACAGGTGCCAAGTGTCGACGTCGAACGCTAACTTAGGATCATCATAACTGGGGAACATTGCAGCACTCCCGCCACAAATAATTTCTCCCTCTCAGCTAAACTTCCCATTTTTCCCATTTTTGATATTCCAACTGTGGGTGCTCCGTTGCATAAGTAAAGGTTTTGTCATGCTCTAGAAGTAAGTGAAAGAAGAAAGGGCATTGATTACCTTCCGGTGAGGGGGGGTTGCTTCCTGCAGGGAAGCTTTCTAGTTCCTTTTTCTAGTACTCTACAGTGGATTTGGAGTAATGCTGGTGTTATCACTCTCAATAATTCCGGGTGGCTGCTCTCTAGAGTGTGCGCTGTTAGGTATTCCCCGCAGAATATTATTTACCATTACTGCGACACGATTGGCATATCTACATCTTCTTCCTGTTGTCCGGGGGGCGGGGAGGATAGCCAGTCCCACCGGTACCATCAACAAGGCGATACTCGATTTCCCAATGGGGGCATGTCACCGATAATAAGAGTATTCTATATATGAGTAGTAGTATCACCGAGTGGACTAACTTTGTATAAAAAGTAAAACTTTATCCAAGGATTTTCAACGCTAGTTAGTGCTCACGGGGAATCTATTATCATACGGTGGGTGTCTGACTTATCGATTCTATAATTCAAGATTACAAGAAAAAGTGTTGATTGCTCTCCAAGGCCAATGGCGAGGAAGGAAGGAAGGAAGGAAGGATAGATCAATGCCGCAGCTGCCTATTTTTTATCGAATGAAAGTCTTTTAACCGTGCCTAGAACTATTACCTCTCACACTCCGGTATCTCTTGACTACTTTCGCGGGTTCCGCTAGCAGCGGAGAAACCTGAGCCTGGACTACCGCCAAAGCTCAGGTTCTCCCAGTCATGTAGGCTCTTCTTCCGAGTTTGATAGTTTCTCTTCACCCTTCGGTCGGCATGCACGAGTGAGGGCTTCCAGTGAGATGCACAGTTTTTTTGATAACTATCTTGTGGCAATTAATCCCTATGTATGGAAGGTGAAATCTTGAAGCTTTCATGGCTAATAATTGTATAGGACGATTACAAGATTGTCTCTCTTGGACCCGAACCCCTTTACTGTAACCTCCCCACCCACCTTAATCCGCTGTTACGCTAGAAGATAGGTTGGCCGCCCGATAAACTTCTACGCTGGCATTTTCGCCAGGCAGTCCTCACCAATATGAAAGGAGCTGGGGAGCCTTGTTTTGAGAACGATTTCCCGCCTAGCTCAGACATGATAGGTGAGATTATGAGCGGTCCAAAGGCTGCAGCAAGAATGGAGTTTGAGCTATTTGGCCGTCTTAATGCCATTGAGAGTTGCGGTTGAAGCAAAGTTAGGATGCCACGTGATGTGTACCTAGGGAACTACAACATTTTAAAAAAAATCGGGGTTCAGCACACATCCCCATTCATAAATTCCGCCAAAATCCGGGCGAGCTGTGAGAGATGTGATGTTAAACAATACCGTAGACTAAATCTATAGATGGATCGAACGAACAAACGGCTACGGGGGTCTTGGTACGGTATTTAGTCACAAGGCTTGCTTGGTTGTGTTTATTTTATGTTTTGACATGATAGGGAAGAGGGACATTAAGTAATGGACTAAGAATACAGGGAGTGATTTTGTCAACAGAAAAAGAACGAAAAAATGAAAATGTCGAGAATTGAATAATCAAGCGGACTGTTTTCCTTTGCCTTTTTCTTCGGCTGCACCCTCTTCGTCCTCTTCGTCCTCTTCCTCAGCGATGTCGCTCATTTCCTCATCGCTACTAAGAAATTCGTCGTCTTCATCCCAGCCCGAGAACCTCATCTCCTTGACTCCCTTCTTTGTAGGAGCAGCGGTGCTACTCCCTTCACCGGAAATATCATCGCCGCCACCGCCATTCCCCTCCACATCACTCCCACTCCCGGAGCTCCCCCCTTCTTCTTCCCCCTCCCCATCCAATCCCCCCATCTCCAACTCCTTCATAACCCTCTCTACCGCTTCTCTAGTCCGAACCCTCTCCTCCTCAGTACTCTCCAACCACTCCAAATCATCGAACCTCGCCGTACTCGCACTGCCATTCCTCCCTCCCTTCTCCGCCTCCTCGACGACCTTCCTCCACCTCTCCTTCCTAGCCTCCCGCTCCTTCCTTCCCATCTCGGGCCTGATCTCCAAATACGCCGCTAGTGCCTTCGCCTCTTTAACAGTGCGCATCCTACGTCCGTCGAGATTCCTGCAAGAATCATTGTTTTCTTGCTGGCCGCGCTTTTTCCGACTCGACATGCGGCCACCGGCGGCACGGAGCTGAGAGCCAAAACCTCCCTTACCGCCACATAGGGGGGGGTGCAGTCGGAGGGTTAGGAATGATGATGTTGTTAAGGTGGAGAGAGTGGCCGAGGGGGGGTGGTAGTGGGATGAAGTTGGGGTCAGGAGGAGGCGGGAGCGGAGAAGGGTGGGGGGGAGGAGGCGGCGGAGGCGGGGGAGGACGGAGGAGATCGGGGTCGAGGCTGGGAGGGGGAGGTTGTAGGTTGGGAGACCCGGAAAAGTGGTTATTATAGCGTTAATGAACGGCATTTCAGGTTCGGAATCCATCTTTGCAGGTTTTTCCCAGTAGCTGCTGTTTTCGTAGGTGCAGTGGTTGTTGAGAAGTGTGCTGCGACGGTGGTTTGTTGTTGTGTTGGACTGTGAGGCGTTGCAGATTGAACAGAGCAGAGAGGCGAAGAGATATCATACCGTAGCAGGAGGCTTTGTCATCACAGCCTCAATAGCATTGTTGATGGCAAATGTCTTGGCATCATCAACAAACCAGCCACCATCATAAACCCTCACTCGATCAAAACGCCTCCTTCCCACAAACACCCGATACCCGGGCCCACCAACCTCCCTCTCAGAACAATGAAAACCCCAATCTCTCTCAACCAGAAGTCTCAATCCCTTAGGTTAACCCTGCGAGTACTGCCTTCTTCGCCGCCTCCCCGCATACTAGCCATCACTCCATCCCACATTAAACTAGCTGTATCAGCCCCGCCGCAGGATGGTGCTGCGAATGAAGCTGTGGTGAGGTTTATTTGCGAGGTTCGTCCTACTTCGATCTCGACATGTTTTTGAAGGGCTACTACTAATGCAAAGAGAGTATTATATGTAGTTGCTAGGCTACCCCAAAACCGACGGACGAATAGTTATGGGGGGGAAGACACGGGAGAAAGTTCTAGAAATTAGGGGCGTGGGCATAGACGGGGGTTTAGTGGAACATGTACGGGGGAAGCTGATGATGGGTTTCGTCAAGGGCTGAGCGGTCCATCCTCTTACGGACGGAGGGTTATCATGGCAATCTAAGCACCGGGGTTTTGGAAATACATATCTACTATGATATCATATGACAGCACTCCGTCAGGGTTGCCGTGATCAAAATTTTTTTTAAAAAAAACCCTTAGCATTTCTTTCTCTTTTCTCCCCCTTTCACTAACTATTCATCTTATCGAATAAGGAAAAACACATAAGACGGGCAATCAACCACGAATAATACCAACAAATACCGATACCAACGAACCTAATGATTCCCATACTGTGGCCTAGCAGCACGGGAAATGCCATGCTTGCTCAGCAAATGTCCGGGAAGATTATCAGCCCGCTTGATCCCCCGTTCTCCAACGTGCGGGCATCCTTTAACTGGGCAATCCACACGATCGTTGAGGTGCTTAGATTGATAGTGTCTGTTGAAGGCTTGCTTGGTCTTGAAGGTGCCGAGCCAGGCGCAATTGGGGGCCAGGCAGGTAAATTGGCTTGGAGCGCAGGAATGAGGGCCGCTGTGGGAGTATGTACATGTCAGTATTGTATATCCAGTATGATGTGAGGAAAGTAGAGGAGAAAGAGAGGGAGTGCTACTAACCTGTTGCCGGAACACTTGTGGTATTCGCAAAATATGAGGGTGGGATCCGAGTGAGCATTCCCTCTAGGGTTTACTGGAGGAATTGGGATGTCGAGGTCGGCTGCTTGGTGCGCTGCATTCAAGTTGGCTCTCTCGGAGTTATCGGTGGTACCATTCCATGGTCCAAGGACTGAATACCACCCATCCTCCTCTGCATAGAGTGGGAGATCGCCAAGTCCTGCAGGTAATCTGGGGGGATTGCCGAGTTCGTCGGAATCACACAGGTAATTGTCAGTGGGGTGGGGAGGACTGATATACCTACATATGAAGGAAGGGTTAGAAAAAAAAAAAGCAAAGCGACTCACATCTTTCTAGTGTGGTAGTAAGTTATGCAAGCAGCAAAAAGTGCAGGAACTAGCATCCAACTACCAAAATTTGTATGAGAGAGGAGAGGGGGGGATGCCCTGTATTTCTGTTTCTCGAGGAACGGAATTGCACTTTTGCCTTAACACTCTTATTCTGATATCACGATGTGGCTTATGCATAAGCCGAAGGCTTCAGGAGCTACAGCGAATCGTTGGTGGTAAAAGTGAGCCTGGGAGCTGCAGGTTTAAGGCTTGATAGAGGCGCCTTTTACTGGGCGGGGGAATACCCTATAGTGCCCACCGTACTGGAGGGCTACCGTATTTACTATCCTAAGCTCCCTCGAGACCTCGAAGCCTTGTTCATGCCTGTATTAGCCATAGCTGTAATATACTGTGTTTATATCATAGAAGGTGCCTGGGAGAAAATGACCCAGAAATTGATTCCTCAAAGTGGTTGCGCACCCATGAGAGACTAGGGATTTCTGGCCATGTCGCCTGGGGCACAGCATCTGGCGAACTGGTGGCTTTGCAGACCTGGGTGCCATTAATCATCTCATCCACTTATTAGATCGAATGTTGAGATCGTAAAAAGATAAGGAACGTGCAGTACAAGGTATGATAGAGAGATACGAAAAACAACCGCCCCTCAACTCCAAGCATCGCCCTAGATTTTATTACGAATAGAGATACACTATGTACCAAAAACTTTAGATCTACCGGTGTAATAAACAGACAGACAAACCCCCATCATAACCACGCAAATGCCTGTATAGAGACAATTTTGCTAATCCAAATGAATCACAAAAGCCGTGTAAAAGGTATCATTGCTACTCCCAGCACAATCACCATCCCCAATCATAATACTAAAAGCCCGACAATCATTAAAGCCTAATCCATAAAGCATTTGCCGTTAAGAGATCACTCTGGCCAAATGTGCTTTATCATGAAGCCGGAAAGGTAAGGAATAGGAAAAAAGGCCACAAAAAAGGGTTTACAGCAGAAAAGGAAGAAAACAGAGACAAGGAAATTCATGTCGTGCAATTCGTCAATGATATAGTAGGAAGCGATAACGAGGAAAGAACTCAACACCCATGCAGCAAGGAAAACAAAAAACACCGGGTTGCAATAATAACACAAACACCCAAATTTTTTGATCCGGCAATTTGGCAATAAGCAACTCATACAAACGCTGGATTTACAACGCCTTTCCCGGCGTGCCTCCGCTAACAACTCGACCGCTAACCTTTCTAACACCCCCTGCTGCAACAGTTCCTCGTCTCGGGGAGCTTCTAATCTTGGCTCCAATACCGCTCCCGCTTCGTTCTCGCCCGGCGGCCTTGTCCGCGCTGGGTGGTGTAACAGTGTGACTCACTGTTGTCGTGGTGGTGGTTGTGTATGAGACGCTTCTCTTCCCAGCTGGACTTCGAGATGTAGTCCGGCGATGCAAACGTAGAAGGTACTCTTCCTCGCTCATTGCTCCTTCGACAACGCCTTCAGGCACTTCAACGCCTGCTGTTGCTGCCTCAATCATCTTGACTGACGACTTTTTCCGTCGAATTGGAGATGCGTTGACATCAGCGTTTTCGTCATCCTGATGAATTTCAATCAACTCCTTCTCCTGCTGAGAGCTAACTGTTCTGCGGCTACCAGTGTTCGGGGGATATCTCGAGCTCGCCTTTCGAGGCTGGCCGGGTGTAGGGGCAGGTAGGGCACCAGACGTTGTTTCGTTACCGTCCATCTCTCCGAGGATGCTACGTCTTGTGTGCTGCGAAGGCGTTCCCGATACCGCTCTTTTGCCCTTGGTTGGTGTCTTAAGCGAGATTGATTGTGACACTGCCTTCTCCAATGCGGCAGCCATGATGGTATCCTCGAACCACCATTGTCTAAACTCATCCTGGTTGAGGTGCAACCAGTGCTGTTGGGGTCCCACAACCATCCCTGGTCTCATGAAGCGCATGAAAGCAATAACCTCATTGGCGGTGAATCCATACCGGTACACTAAGTATGCACCAATCAAACATCCCGTTCTCCCAAGCCCAGCCTTACAGTGAACCGCAATATTCTTCCCCTGGGCTATAGTCTGATGAGCGAGGTTGATAAATTTCCGAACAAGATTGAGAGGCGGGCAAGTTCCATCATCAAATATCATGTCAATATGCGTTATCCCTAGAGCGGTGAAATACTCGGCGGGGTAGAGGTGGGAATTCAATCGGACTACCAGGCCAATATCGCGGGCGTGAAAATGTTCCAAGACATTTCGAAATGGAACCGGCAAGCCAGAGGCGAGGATTTCTTCTTGATTTGTCGGGAGGTGAGGCTGTGGCCGGTTCGGCGGGGGGAGTGCAAACTGTGGTGAGGCAAACGCAAGAAAATTAGGGGAGATCCAGTTAAAGTCTCCCATGTCTACCCGCTCAAACTTTTCATACCTGTCCCCGTGCTATTAGCTCATGACCCTTCATTCCCCAAATAGTAAGGTAAGCATACTCATCCAGCCCGAACTCTCTCAAATTTACAATGCCCTTCTCCTTGGCTTTCCAAACACCGTACACTACATCTTGCACATTCAACACAAAGTCGGCTTGTGAGTAGCCAGCATCACGGAAAGGCATAAGTGGAGGATCACACTGAGCCAACGGGGACAATGCCAGATGGGGTGGCCACGACTGCACTAGCACCTATAGAAAACGGTCAACACCAACAATTAAGATGGTGATGCAAAATTGGAGGGAAAAAAGGCAAAACTTACCATGTAGCAAGCCAGTAAGCAACCAGCGTTTGCTCTACTTCTTCCATCAGGTCTACTCCAGAATACGACAATTCTTCCCTCATTCACCGGATCACCAAGGATGTCATGAAGCGTCACAGCAAATCTGTACAAGTGTCCGATGTGGAGCGGGCCAAAGTCATGGTGGAAAGCGTTATATAGCAACGAATCATCAACGGTGAAGTAAACAACTTTCTTAGAGGAGACAGTGATCCCGACATTCTTGCTCCTCTTGGAAGGCGACCTGGCAGAAGTGTGCGCATTCGTCTGGGAAGTGATCTTATAAGGGTCTGGAATAGCTGGGGGTGGAAACGGCGTGCTGCCAGTTGGTGGAGAAGTGTACGATGCGAGATAAAGACGATCTGGAGAAGTTAGACAGGGATCTCCAGACAATCAACGAAAAAACGTCTTCTCTCACCTCCAATGTACTCTATAACATTTCCGTAGACAGTCTGGCTGCTGCTGGGGGTCATGATTTTTTTTCTTCTTGCAAGTCTTAAACGGTACACAGCGTAAGACTCTGGTAGTGGTCGGTCTAGCGGCCGAACGATACTCTTATTGTTTTTCTTTGCTGAAATTGGCTCAAACCTTCCAAACCAAAACTACAACCCTTACAGGGAGCGGACGAAGCTGTGGCAGAGGAATATGGATAGAATATAAGGATGCGCCTCAGCTTCTTTGGACGAAAGACGGCAGCTGCAGGATAGCTGCGTTCTTGACTAGAGGAGTGAACAGTGAAGGAGTTTTCACAGGAAGGGGAGAGGTGAATAAGAGGAAAGAAGAAATTGGAATAACAGGTGACGATGTTGGAGTTTTAGAGGGGAGGGGGGGTGGTGGAGAAGTATGAAGAAGGGGACTCTCGACTGCCGGAGGGGGAACCTCCAAGCCATTTTAGCGGTGGTGAGCCAGCGTTGTGTTTGTTTTGTTATGGGATCTTGGCGGCTTAATCAGGTAATTTTGCAGGTCACGTGGAGAGTTTGTCAACAAGACAGTGTTGTCACAGCAACCATGGGGTATCTGGTATCGTAGAAAAATCCGACCGGGTTTCCGGATGGCTGTCCCACGCGAGCGAGCGTCTGGCTGCTCTTCCGCTGAGAGATCCCGATCTAAGCTAACAAAAGGTCCCTCATCTCGTTGTCCAACGCAACTGACTGCATCGCGGTGATCCAATTTTGATCCACTCCAAGAGTCTCAGATATACACAAACACACACTGAAACGTCGAAACAAGCCGCGAAAATGGCCATGGCTGCCATCACTGCTCCCCCCGCAGACCCTGAATATCCTCATTCCCTGTCAGTTCCCTCCACCCATCCCACTTTCCCCACTAACATCCCCCGTCGCCTTAGTACCATATCTCTCCCTCTCCCTTCTCATCATCTCGCAGATACAATTCAACGGGCTCTCAGCGTAGACCGGGAAATATCTCCTTTCGTTCAAAGAACCTACACCACTACACCTGATTCCCCAATCCTGCAAATCCATTACAAAGCAACAACTGCGCGAATGCTCCGGGTAGCCACAAATGGCATGTTTGAAAGTCTGGGAACTGTGCTTAGAGTGTGCGAGGAATTAGACGTGGATGTTCTAGAGAAGGAATTGGGAGAATAGACAATAACAAGTTTTCTTCTATACTATTATTATATCTACAAGCGCACATAGCACAAAACTGTACCTGCATTTAGGATGTGCAGTTGAGGAAAGACGTTAAACGCTGCCTTGCCCTTACCCGCTGTAAAACATTTCCAAAAAGTAAACACCACAACACAATTCACCAAAACTGCTGTTTTTGAAGATGCAGTGTCTAGTATCATACTGCCCCATTTGGCGTCCCACAGCGGAACAATGATAATTTCCGCCTTGCTGTTCACCCCCCTCCCTGCTTGCTTATTTTGTCGGAGGGAGGTGTGTGTGATACCTGTCAAAAGGCCCTTATCGCTAACTGGCCGCCGTCCGATAGCAGAGATAGCCGGACCAGAGTAGCACTCAGCTTCCTGCTCGACCCTTTCCCGACGCTTTTTAACACAATAACAAACAACCAAAACCAGGACCCATAATGCAAGTACGGCTCGGCGAAGTGCCTACGCAGGTACCGTGTACACGTACAGTGGACAAAACATTTGTGTGGGCCTTTGCATGGTTCCCCGCTTCACAAAATACTGGTAACAGCTGCAGGGGTTGATGGCTCGGTGACAGTGTGATCCGAGTGATTTTGTATGCTATTATTGCGACTTCAGAAACCCCCGAGGAACAAGAGAAAGTTTTAAAAAAAAGACCCCGTTCTTTGTTTCTTAGGCATTCCTCGGACTGTTGTGATACCGGTACCGGTAGCATTATGTCTATGCCAAGCTTGACTGACCACCGAGAATACTACTGTAGCCTTTACAGTAATAGCTAGAACTGCACTTGGGGACGAGGTGTTACCTTAAGCAGTATGATACATCTTCCTGCTTTTATTAATTCTGCTACTCGAGTAGTGACTGCATTTGCTAAGACATTGCGGCAAGAAATATCTCAACTTTCTCTCGTTCCCCAAGGTTTCCAAAAGGGAAGTCGTCCCTTGAGTGTTGATACCGGGCATGCTTTTTGTCTCGGGGTTCAGGTCCAGTTTACCCGGCCGTTTCAGCCCTCCGCAAGCCACAAGCGGCAGTTTAAAATTAGACGGAGTCATACAGGGGTCGGGTCTTGGCTTGTTTAAGAATGTTACACTTGAACCCGCTTTGGATCGAGGGTGGCGTTGCTTCCGGCTATGAGGATAAGAGAGTAGGGAAAGTGCTTCATATTCCCCAGAGTTTATCTAATGATCGAGTGATGAACAATGATTCTGCATATTAAATCGACTTATAAAACGAAATCTGGTTATGTCCTACGGTTGTCAGACCCCCATCTAGTGTCCGTTCCCCCATCGCCAAAACCCCCCATCGACCCCCCCCCTTATCGCATTCTCCAATCCGCATCGTAGTCCTCCTCGACACCCATCATAATATCCCTCTTCCTCCGATACTCCGCCTGATGCTCTTCCGAAGTGATCATGGAATGAATCCCGGGTTCGTCCTCAGAGCCCAACTCCCGCAAGACCCCTTCATCCTGTCCCTGCTGTCCATAATCCTTTATTCGAAAACTACTTCTCTTCGGACGATATTCACAGCCGCCCTCCGTATCCGTAAAAATCCACCCATCCCTATACACTTCTCCATAAATCTTGACAATTCCCCAGGTGAGAACCAATTGCTCCTCCCAGATCGGGGGGCTAAAGCTGATAAACTCGTACACCTTCATGACTTCCCAGCACATCACGATGAACAGCGAGAGCACGTTGTCAGCTGGGATTTGAGGAAGGGATGGGTCGAAGGCCCAAACTGGGGCGTATTTGTTTAGGACAATGTGATGAAAAGGGAGGGCCCGTTGGGAGAGTTGGTCGATGTGCGCGGCGAACTGGCTCAATCTGCCCTCGATAACGAAGCTGGCGTTTACCACCTTCAAGCAAGCGGCGCGATGCTCTGGGGACTGGGGAGAGCACGGCGGGATGGCCTCCAAGGTTTTGAGGGCTTCACCGATTTCCGGGAGGAGTTCATTGAGAAGGACTCTGAGATGAATGGAGACTTGCCGATCATATTTTTCTGGGGTGAGTTTTAGGGACATCGTAGGTAGCTCTTTGGACTTGGAAGTGACCATGTCTTTTCACGGAACTAGGGGTGTGTTATTTCAACCTATTCGTGTTTGGCATACTATATACTCAATGGTGGAATTTATACAATTTATGGAAAATCCAAACACTATTGTATATGCCAGAGACTTTAAACAGATTTCTTATGGAAGCCCGTTCTAGGTGAGTTCCTAGTTTGTTAACCGGAACTTCTCAGGCTGGGGGTGGTGTGGATCCGTGCGCTAGATGCGGGGGGGGGGGGAGATAGGCACCTTGTCACGTGTGGGTTAATTTTTCAATGGAGTCAGTGCGATATGTTCGACCTGGTCGGATCGCCCGCCAGTGGCGGAAATACTATTGTGCCATAGAGCGGGCATCCCGAATTAGTCACAAAGAGAGGTCTTATACTCCATTTCCATTAGAAAATTTGCCCTTCCGTTACAGGCCAGGTAGTAATGTAGTAAAGCTGGTAAGTATCTGAGCTTCGGATGTCTTGAGAGATACTATTCAGAATCACGGCGTACTGGAGGAGGAAGTTGTGCGGAATTAGGTTCGCTGTTTCAACGTGGGACACTCGTGCTCAGTTTGTCTAAAATAATCACATCAGCTTTTGCGTTTCTCCTCCTAGGAGATGTAACATTACCTGTACTGATGCATGGCTGTAACAGCGCATACTAGAAGCTGAATTCCCTAATGGTCGCATTTTGTAACCTTTTATCTACACCGTGATACCACTGTCTCTATGCTTTATCTTGATTGGTCTCTTCTGCGGATATCATTTTCCCCTTTTGACCTCGTTTTTACTAGCCCAGCATCGATTGATCAACTCCTATGCACTAGAGGAATTAATTTTGAAGTGTCTCTATTTCCGAGTAAGATGTAGTTGATCGTCTGCTGTCTATGTTTGCCCCCTTTGTTTGATCTTGATCAACACTGGCTAAAGCACAAGAGATCGCTCGGCCTACCAGCCCCCTCAGAAATCCTACTTGAAGAGCAAACTGACTTCGGGGATAGATAGATGGCTTAGCGGCTTTCGTGGGTTCTTTGGATCACTTCAAAGGGAGCCAGTTGTGTATTTCTTGAATGTAGTTGGCCCTCCCATTGGGGATACCGGATATCCATGTGTACATACAGTCAAGGAGCTGGGGGGAGCAGGTTGCGGAAATCGCAGCCACCGAGCCCTAATTTTCGCCAATGGCTCCTCACCTCCTAATAGGTTACAGTAGGGGGGGTATCTCTGCTTTTACATTATAGAAAATGCATCCAGGCTCGTATCTGATGATATTTGGTTCCCTGTTTCTCATGACCTGAGATGGGAAAGCTGGAGAACAAATTGTTGCCGGGATATCTGTTCTTTGCATGAGATCCACTCTTACCCCATTCTTTCTGTTGGCCTAATGAATAGCTATGGTATATCTCGCCAGGTGGGAGATGGTAATCTCAAGGGGTGAAAGCCACTTAGGTTGCGTGAAGAGGATCACGATTCTGAGCTTGTAGTATTATAGTATCATGAAAAAGGCCGGACGGATATCTAAACTTATTCAAACCGTAGGTCCCTGTCCTATCCACAAAACAGGGAATAGTGTATACACGGTGACATGGGCAGGTAATAAGCTTGGACTAGATCTGTGTTAGGTACGACCCGGGAGGAAAATCTGGCCCGCCTTACAGCCCAAAGCTTCCAGGATACAGTTATAAATAACAGGGATTTCACTACCTGCCTTGGATTGGTCAGTGGAGAGTGTGAAGCACCAGTTTTCGGCTCCATTACACCTGATCCATCTAAAACAGAGCTCGTTAAATCGACCATCTATCCCCTGAAGGCTTTCGATCTCCACGTTCAAAGACAAAACGCCCTGAGGAGGAATAATGCTTTCCAGGCGCGGCCTAGGCTGAGAGAGCTGGACTTGCTGGATCCCATCAACTGGCATTCGTTATTTTGTTAACCCTACTCTGCTAAGCCTATTGCGGTTTGGATAGTAATTTCCGCTGGGTAATCTGATAGCGGATTTGACAAGATTCCTAAGGTACCCGTCCCAGGCAAGAAGTACTCGGGCATTTGGAAGGTGAGAACATCGGTATTTTAGAGATATTTCGCCTTTCCTTACCGTGGAGTTTACCCCCCTTGTGCCGGGGCACTTCCTTCCTGGGGCGAGTACTAGAGGTAGTATCACTATAGTAGTTTGCTACCGTAATTAGCGTCAGGCGGCAAGTGCTTAAAGGTGATAGGAAAATTGCTTGTTCTTTAAAGGCGGGTGGTTCCGTGGCGGAGCCCGCCTGCTGGGGCACGGGAGGCGTGCAAACCGGGTGCGTGGATAACGCATGCAACTATTATTATTATTTGTGCTGTGCGGATGTCGTGTCTGCCGGCTGCCTCACCCTGGATGGCGCCAAACTGCCCCACACTTCCGATTGCGGTCATTTCTTCGTTGTGGGGTCTTCTACTCGTATTACCGGCACTTTAATCTTGTGTGACCGGGGCACCAGCAATATCTAGTGATGCTTTAATGATTTGTTTGGATGTGCATGGTGGGTTGGGGCAACCCATTGCCAATTGGGCAAAGCAGACGGGTTAGAGTTTAGGAGGTGGGAACGGTGTCTCCCAGAGTGGTGTAAAAAGGTATAGCCAGTTGCTGGGTCAGAGCTGGGTCATAGCTCATAGACGCTAGGTCTGTGGATCCCCATACATATGCCACCTTTCAGCTCCTGGAGCGACAAGATCATTATGCTTCATGCATCTGCGTTCTTTCTTCCCCACCTGCCATGCCTACAGGAGTTCCATGCGCCCGCCTTGCACCTGGGATACATTAGTAGTAATGATCTCTTATCTGAAGGGTAGCGGCAACCTCACCAAAGCCTTCCCTAGTAAAACAAGTTGACCTGTGACTAAGTGCCAGATCACAGTTTAGTACCACTTTTGGCGTTGTTTATTCTAGTTTTTCTTTCCTTCTCCTTCCGTGTCTTGTTTAACTATCTTCAATAGAGTGGTTTAGGCTTTGAAAAATTGGATCATATCAATTTAGACTAGTACAAGAGGCCTGAGCCAGAGGACAATCGTCCCGCTCTCGCCTTCCCAGGCATAGTCCTTCCTAGTGCCCACAAAATGACGGACTATGTGCTCTAGTCGGTCCCCTCGGTGTATAAAATTTTCGAATTCACCAATATATGAGTGTGGTTTTATTAGAACCTACTCATTGGCTTCCAACACTAAATAATTTTTTTTTGCATAACAACCTAGATAGTCCTTTAAAGCATACTGCCAATAGCATAAAAAATATTTCTTAGATTCTAATGACCTCTATAGCACATTTTATATACAAAAATATGAAATATCTCAAAAGTAACTTTTTTCTATAGAAAAATTCTTCTGACTATTAGCTACCTTTGTAACTTATTTTCATATCAATTAAACAAACGTCTGTGTTGTTATTCACTGGTGGAATAAAAGTATTACATTGTAGCTTGTATTAGCTAGCTCTCTCTCTATTACACCAGTTCATTGTTTGCGACTACTACTTTCCTTTACAGGGCACTCCTGCCCTATAAAAGAGGTTCTATTTCCTCTCTCTTTATTTTTATATTTTCTTCTGTTCTTACTTACCTGTTGTCTCTGCTTCTTAGAGCCCTACTTACTTTGCTCCTTTGTATACTATTAGCTCAAAAATTTAAAAAAGAGTAAATTTTATATATTATTTTCTTATTACTTGATTTGAGCCAAAGGCCAGTATTAACCTTCTGGCACATAACATCATATATACTTTTGTAGCAGAAAGAGTCAACAAACTTGTGTTGTCTGAAGGTAACTATTGCTTAATATGCAATAATTGTATATTTGAACAGAAAACAGTCACCTCTTCCAACAGCAACTCTGAGACCTATCTTGTACAAAAGAATATCAGTCTAAGTCCACTCCTGTGCCCCAAAAAGAATAATTATATTGAATATTGAGAATTCATCTCTCCAGTCATAATTGTCACTTCTACCCTTACAGGCCATGTACTGTTGAATGACAATATGATGCCAATGACAAGCAAGGCCAGCAAGCTGACTATTGGTTGCTTTCCTGATGCTGTCGAATATTGACAACCACATCCTAATTGTATACATCCTGAGATGTTCAGAAAGATACTTAAATAAGATATTGTTGACAGTCAGCCAAGGATTGACATACTCTATACTCTTGAAGACAGTCTTGGAAAAGGCTGTCCAATAGGCATAGTGATGTATGGCATAACTGTAACTCTTGTCCTTTCTAAGTAGTACTAGAGGCAGGAGAACAGTGGAAGCTTCTAAAGCTTTTACAATAGTCATCAGTACTTGAAATCTGTAAGCCAAAAATATTTGATTCTGATTCAGAATTTCCAATTGTCTTTCACCTTCAAGTAGGAAAGTATCTTAGTTTGAATATTATGTTCAGATATTTGTACCTGTGGGATATATAGCTGATACAAGTTTTGCCCAGTCTGATCAAGCTTATAGAAGTTGTCTTGGACTTATATTTGTTAGTCTTTCAAGTCTTTTCTAGAAAGACTTTGAACTTTGCTAATATCAGGGAATGCAATGCTTCAGCAGCTAGATTGCCAGAAATATTTTTTGTGAATGCACCACATGTTAAGAGATGATTTAATCTCTGTATGAATTTCTTAGTTGTGGTTTTGATAGATAAGGGGAGAGTATCGGTCCAATATATTGTATTGGTATATATCTAAAAGCTTTATCCTGTATGGTAGTAGCAACGAACACCGCTTCTCTCCTCCCAACGATTGAAATCAACACAATGGTTTTTTATCGTCACTTTCTCCCCTCGCGCTCTTAGTGAGCTGCACCCTCCGCACTCTTCGTGAGCTGCCTCTCCCTTCGGTCGCGTCGCTTCGCTTCAGTTATCTTTGGTTCTCGGTTGCGTCGCGCTGCTTCTGTCGTACTCTTCTCCCCTGCCTCATGGTGGGTTTCCTCCTCTCTCGGGTGTCTTCCCTCGTCAATGGGTCGGTCGCAGTTTCGGGTTATTGTTGAAGTAGTGGCCATGGTGGTCCAGCTGCCTGATATCGCACTCCCTTCTGGCATCATCGATCGGTACGATCTGCTTCTCGAAAAGTCGTGATCCTGTTACGGTCCTCCCTCCCTCGCACTTCTTGGGTCATTTACTCTCATGTCCCGTGTCTCGTTCCCGTCGCTCGGTTACAGCTATCTACACTCTCATTGGAGGCATCCTGATGCCACCCCCTCCCCTCACTGTCCACCTCCCCGTGGTGGCACCTCGGCGGTCCAGTCTTGTGCAGGCTCGCCTTGGCCTCGGAAGTAATGTTCGGCGTGCGTCAACGTGTTTTCGATGCGACTGCCTTCCCCCTTGCCATGCTTTGGTTTTCCTTACGGGTTGCTTTTATTTTTCCTTTGTTTGGTTTGGTACACGGCTAGGGTTTTCCTTTCATTTCCTCCCCGCTTTGT
>Ga0307509_10000169_pt1 | contig 102752 bp, 85 predicted proteins | sample 10_EM_MG_FD_202245 | JGI IMG/M metagenome (GOLD analysis project Ga0307509, IMG submission 202245) | Populus trichocarpa ectomycorrhiza microbial communities from riparian zone in the Pacific Northwest, United States - 10_EM | ecosystem: Host-associated > Plants > Roots > Unclassified | place... | reverse complement strand
AATATTAAGTTCATACCGTTTCTTCTTTCCGGGCCTCAACTAGGATTCATATTGCGATACCTGTCTACTCCCGCTTTCACCAGCCCCTCTCTTCACCTGTCCCCTTTCAGTCCCGTTCCCTCCCGCCCTACCCGTTGCCAGATTTGAGATAAAACTTTTCAGAGGATCAAATATCACAAAAGCTCGAGTCCAAGTTTATGCTGGCTCGAGCCGAGCCCTCGAGCTTCACCGCTCGTGGCAAACACTAAAATACACACTCACAATTTTCCGGTACTTGCAGCCCAGGGGAAGTAGAAGCCGGGAGAGGGGCTCGGAAACACGGAGATCGATTGGTTTGAACCACCAAACTCCCCAATCAGAACCCCGAAATTCCGTGTCTCATTCTCGGCTCCTTTTTTCCTAGGCGCAAACTATCGAAGAGAGGAATCTAGTTTATCACCCTGCCAAACCCTTCAACAGGCAACCACCCAGGAAAATACAATACTCGCACTAATATTTCACTCTAAGGCCTACCAGAGAGGCGGATTAAGTGCGTTAGGCCGGTTAAGAGCTTTTTTCGACGGGTTTTGGCCTTCAACTGAGCTACAATGTGCCTGTTTGGTAAGTGACTGACAACCTATTAGGTCAGAGAAGTATTATTATTTTTCCCCGTTCATCTTTTTTACAAGTACATATTATGCCGCATGTATACTATTAGAGGAATCACAGGTATTGAAAAAGTCTTGCTCAGGGATGAGAACGCATCCCTGGAAGTATTCTCTTTAGCCCTTTAGGCTTATTAAAAAGTTTATCCAACCCACACATTATGAGCTGGCGTGGTCGGTCTTTATATCGTACGAAGCCTAAGCAGGGAGCGGGCATCAGAGCGCAGAGCGGCCTAATAACCAGACTTTCTACATGGGCACTCATCGAGGTGCTCGGAGATCCCAGTCAAAAATCTAAAAACTTATTAATAACTTCTATCAAAGAAAAAAAATAGCTTGGTTAGACGGCGGAGTAGCCAATTAGCTTCAAACTAATAGAAAGAAAACGTGAATAGCCCTTCCCTTTCATGAGGCTATTACCGGTAGAGAATAAGAGGGGCACATGTTGTGTAAGGGAATTGGAATTTTTAGTATACACTCGATGAAAACCCAGAAAACGAGTGATATAACGTGACTACTATATGGGCTTAGGAAACTTATAAGACATAACAAAATATTTGGCCCTACGACAAACAACTAGGTGTTAGAGAGAATATCATCAGACAAGAACCCGGTAGTTAGAATTACTATGCGTGACGCGTTCCATATTAACAGCTGATTCCTACACTTACTTTTGTTATAAAAAACACAAAATGGTATCAACACGGACAAACGGGAAACTTAAGGGATACAAGATCCTTTGCGAAGTTCCGTGCTAGGGGGGATTGTCAGTGCTCCCTCGAAGTCCTCGGAGAAACAATACCCTTTACCTTATACTTAGCTTCTCCCACTACGATCTACCCGTACTATATCGCACGGATGTGCATCCTTGATGGGCCGAGTCACAGGCTCCACTACAATATTAGAGAGCTTGGTGAATGAGTCTACAAAAGCCACCACCGTATCGGAGATGGGTGCCAGGTCGTAGTTCTACATCGCCTGATCTAAGGTATCCAGTTGCCTTGGTCAGAACTTCCTCACTGCCCGTCTTCTCCGGAGATAGATGCCCTAATCATATAATCTCTGAATCTTTAGTTTGCCGAAACAGCCTTCCCTGAAAGATTTCCACCTGTTATGATACTTATCTACCGGCGCCTTGGATAACCCATCAATATCAAATCAAGTAAACCAAAAACAATCCCCCTGATTCCTTTGATTCCACCCTCTAACTGCATGGCGGCTTCCCTGGTGTAGCAAGCCCCCTGCAACTAGGGTGCTTCCAAGAAAATATTGTCCGCCTTTGATCGCCAAAGGATTTTCAACCACTCCTATGAGAATTATGGCTCCATTATGTGGTAGAGTGGGCAATCTTCTACACATTGATATCCAAAGTTTTCATAGGGCTTAGAAGTGAGTCAAAATTTCGGTAGGGGAAAATCTGGGACATGTTATCTACTGTTAATTTCCTTGGCAAAACTATTAACCAATATTTTCCTAGGAATTAACCTGTAAAACCGGCACTCTTGGTAAATAGCCTACTATTACTATGCTAAAATGAGGGTCAACTAGTTCACAGAGATCCCCGCTATACCCACACTAGCAAAGCCGACAATCTGACGTGAAGGATCGATGAAGGCATTCGATGGCTACAGCCCCCAGGGACAACCCTGCCCGAAATCCCTTAAGCCCTTATCCCCCATTGGCGACCCTGGAAGAGAGAATGGAAGCGGAAACATGCCCTTCCCCGCCGATGCTGCCCGAAAATCTACAGATGTCTACGACACAACTCCTAAGAGACCCGAATAGCTTGACTATAACTAACTTTAGTAAATATTAGCAATTAATCTCGAACAGCATTTCCCGCAAGCATACGTTCCAGAGCAGGAGGTGCCGGAGTGCTCTATAATAATTACCTGAGGATAAATTCGAACAATTCCCCCACCGATACCATCCAAGCGGGGACAGAACTATGGCTTCCAAAACTCATTCTTCTAGCCTTGGTAGTGAGATCAAAGAAGTAGTGACCTATAAACTTGATGATGGGGCTTCAAGTGCTTGTGACGAGAAAGCCGCCGACGGCCAAGAGGCCTTCATCGAAGAGAGTTGGAACAACCCGCCGGTGAATAAATACCGGTTCGGCTCATGTTTGGCCCTATTCCTTTCCGGGGGTGTATTATTTGCCTCCTACGGTGTAAGTTAATCTCTCTCTCTCTCAATCATATCAATTGGGCAATTTTCCCAAGTGCATGAAGCTAATTCAATCCCCCAGGTCCTAATCCCACAGGTAAATAGTTCGCTTTATGATTTCTTCAAAGCTAAACCAGAAACCCACAGTATGAAAAAGATCGCCGCATATCGCATGCTACAGTTTCCCAGATATTTATAGGTGATGTCGTTGCTTCTACTGTTGCGGCCACTACCGGCAACCTTGTCCACTTGTCACTCGGGCGTCGCGGTGCCGGTGCTATAGGGGCCCTATTTCTAGGACTGGGAAATCTGCTTTTAACTCTACATCCTCCATGGCCTGCCGTTCCGGTCATGATATGTGTGGCAGCATATGGTGTCGCAGCACTCGAATCAATCGCCTGCTCCTGGATCGGAAGCCTCCGCCATGCCAGCGGACTCCTAGGGGTATTGCAAGGTTTCTTTGGCATCGGGTGTACGATATCTCCACTGATTGCCAATGCGCTGATTCAGCACGGAATCCCGTACTATCGATTTTATTATGTTCCTGTTAGTCCCCACGATCCTAAAATGGGTCATTGCTAACTAGGAGAAGTCTGCACTCGCGATAGTTGGGGGTATTGTATTCATAATCTCCTTTTGGGATGAGACTGGCAAGAAGTATGTCCAAGACACCAGCAGCTCGCATAAGGGAGGTGTAGGCCATGCAAAGGAGATTTTGAGGAGCAAGGTATTTACCCTGTCTATACCCCAGGATATCGTTCCTAACAGAATAAGGTTTCTTGGATTCTAGCGCTACTCGTCACGGTTAATTGGGGTATTGAAGGTGAATACACACATTAACCCAACTAAACATATACTCATGCTGACTTATATAAAAAGCGACACTTGGCAGTTGGATGGTGAGTATCCAGCCTTGGAAGAGTTAGATCCCCCTCTAATTATTCAGGTCGTTTTTCTTACCGATGCCCGCAGCGGGTCTTCCTCCCACGCGGGTCTTGTCAATTCAATGTACTGGTTCTCCTTCACCTTTGGTCGCTTCGTCCTTACCTGGGTTATTGGAGTACTTCCTCCCAAATGGCAAGGGAAAGGCCCCATATCATTCCTCTTAGTCCTATCGATAATACTAGAGTTCATGGTCTGGCGCCTCCCAACCTTTGTTGGATCTTCTGTTACGTAGGTTCTATCTGTACGCCTTATTTGAAGGGGATACTAACAATACGCAGTCTTTGTCTGCTAGGCTTCTTCTCTGGGCCATTTTACCCTATGGTAACTTAAATCCTAGTTATCACAGCACACGAAGAATTGATTAACAAAGTCAGATCCTAAGAATGTTGACAAAACTTTTGCCGCGCCATTTGCACGTTTCAGCCATTGGAATCGGCACCGCGCTCGGCTCTGGGGGAAACTCTGGCTTTCCGATCGCCGCAGGACTCATTGCTGGATCCAAAGGGCATGCCCCCCTTCCTTCTCTTCTTCCCTTCCATCAGTCGTAGACTTTTCTCACAGATTACCAGGATTTCTATGATCCACCCCCTTGTACTGTCGTCACTTATTGCAGGATTAATCCTCTGGAACCTTATCCCAACATCATCGGAGGAGCCTATTACTGAGGAGTAAACATGATCAGAAAAATAATTCCCTGCGATTGTTTCAGGAATAGCAAAGGTCGTGAAATTATGAGTTGGGTTGGGGCCGGTATTTCGTTGGGGCCGTGTGGGAAACGGGGCCCGACTAGGGAAATGTTTTGTTTTGTAAATTCAAATTTCCTGAAGGATATCAATACAGAATTCTCATTTTTTTTTTATTTCTTTACCTCCATTACAAACCCGCTAGTATGGTTAGCTATGAATAGAGAAGACTGTTGGAGATCCTAGAGCGCCTGCCCACGCCCTCAGGTCGTATCATATGACAGAGAAGCCACTATCTCGAGGAATTCCCTCCCCTTTGGTTCCAGCAAATCATGTTGTAAAATATCTCAATCGGAAAGTTCAAAAAACCAAATGACGCCCTTCCCTATCTCTTGTAGGAACGGAGGACTAAAAATATAATATAGTACCGGTACATGAATTCAATAGTCAATCCATCCAATGCCAAGTAGACTAATTCCCTAGAAGGGCAGACCAGTGAAGTTCCCGCCTGGGCCTCCAAACTCTGAATGTGCACAGCCCCCCCCCAAATACAGTCCCCACTGATTGGCTTGCAACCTTGCGAGCTGTGTATTTTGGCAGATTCTACGATTGTATGAGGTCACCAGGCCGGGTCCGGGAAGCCACGACTTCCAACAAATTAGTGTTGTCCAATTAGAAATAATGGTGAGCGAGTGATATTCAATGACCCATGCTTGCCTTTGGTTGGGCTGGCAACAGTTGCCAAGACCCGTAGCCCGAACAACGGCGGGAGCCCCATCCACCAAACAGGGAACGCACAACAATAATTGCTCTCCTCGACTGAATTTCACAAACATCCTTCCTTCCGTGGCCTGGCAGTTAAGTGGGTCTTTTATTTCTCTTCATAATTTATTCCCTTCCCCCCCTCACTTCTCTTATTCCCCTCCATTTCATGGTAAACACCATTGAATACTCACAACATGCCTCTGCCAGTCCCGTCACCATCGCGGCTGCCCAGATACCCCGGGAATTCCTCGCCCCCTACGGCTACCATCCGAAGAGTCTCTCCGCCAACATCTCGTCCGAGTTCCTCGTCAAAGTCGAAGATGATGCCGTCCTCGGCCTCTGGGAATCCTCGGCTCAGCCCTCCACGACCAGTGAGCATGTTTATCACCGCGAGTGGGAGTGGGATCGCGGGCCTCGTTCCCGAAGTGACCGAGGATAGCTCAAGAATGCCTCCGCCCCCGGTGCCTAGTGGGAGAACCATGAGCATGAGGAGCAACATCAGTAACTCGAGCTCTGGGAGCAAAAGCAAGTCGAAGAAATCCGATGAACCGAAGAAGCATAAGGGGCTCGGAAAGATGTTGAGCTTACGCTCTCACAATAAACCCGATTCTCCAGAGAAAAAGAAGGGGGACGAGTCGTCTAGCCGGCTTGGTAGAGCCATGTCCATGACGTTCCGGTCCTCGAAGGGAGGGGACTCAGAGAAGGACAGGGATAAAGAGAAAAAGTCGGCTGAGTCAAAGGGGCTATTGGGGAGGACTATGAGTCTGAGAACGCACAAATCTAGTATTGCAAGCAATGGGAAGGCTGACCCTCCTACCACCGCCCCGAACGGACCCGCGAAGGCTGGGAGGCTACGGCCGAACTCGACGTATAGTAGCAGTACGAGCTCCCTGCTCAGACTCGGGTCCGAGCCGATCAGTTCTGCAACGGCATCTGTAGCTCGCAGGCCAGTCAGTGGTTTCATACCAGCACCCCCAGTGAAAGCTCATAGAAGGAGTGCCTCTACCGTATCCACCGCATCTGTGACACCCAGCAGCAACTCTCGTCCCGGAACAGCAACAAAGAATAATACCACCCCTCCAGCTGGTAACAGCAAACGCCCCCCCTTCAGCTCCTTCAACCAGGAATACCCCCAACCTGCACCCTCTGGTCCATCCCCCCGGTCAAGAATCCTTCCGCCACCCCCACTAGACACCCAAACCATCCATCAACAAACGCAACTCCTCCAACTCCTAACCCTCCACTCCTCCTCAGGCCAGGTATATCAAGAGCTTATAGCCTCGGCAACCACAGCCCTAAAATCCCGCTTCGAGCAACTCTCAGCCAGGCACTACGACGTTCGCGAAACCAGCATTAAAAGACAGAACCGCGCAAACCTTGACTCTCTAGCCCTTGTCGTAAACACTGGCTCTACCATCCCAACGAAGCGTCGTCAGACAATAAAATCACCGGAAGAGCTCGTTCAGGCATTCTCTGAGGGCATTAAGCGCACAGACGCGCTAAAAACTGGCGAGTTCCGCAAACTATCCACGACCTTTGGCGAATGGATTAGCGGGTACAATTCTTCTGCCACCGGCAGGGAAAAGTGGGTCGACGGTATTGGCGAGAATTGGCGGTACGATTGCGATACCGTCGAGAGGAAATTGCAATCTGCTGTGAAGGGCATCGAGGGTGTTCGGGAACTATTTAAGACGTTGGGGGATGACGACGCGGTCAAGACTACTGTTCAAAGGGTTGCGGAAGGTTATGTGCTGCTTGCGGGGGGGATGCTGGAGGAAGTCGAGATGATGCGGAAGATGGAATGTGAGGTGGTCTCAAAGGAGCGGAGGACGCTTAGAGTTCGGGTGGAGAATATCATGGTGGGCGAAGTTAGGGCTAAGGAAGTCGGGGTTTGGGCCAGATAAGATATAGTAATTCTTATGGATTCTTGCGATGGTGGGGATAGTCGTGGTTTTGTTTCTTCACTTTGCTTCACCTTGCTTCACTTCTCTCCTCTTCTGTCACTATTACGAGTGCAATTCTGGAGTCATGGTTTAATGCCCTTATGTTCTCTTCCATTAGCTTTTTTTATTTTCTTTATTTTTATCTTTTTCCCCCAACATTCCTTTGAAACTGGAGGGAACAGGAGCTGAAGGAGCTGAAGGACACGTTCTCAACTTTCCTTTGTGTTATGAGCACATGTATGCCGCCGAGTAGTGCCGAGCAGTTTAGTTAGCTAGCCAGGATGAGAATGCCACGATATAGTTTGATAATTGAGAGCGTTTCAGGTGGGATTCCGAGGTATGATAGATCGGCGAGGGTAGGGGCTGCGATACTCAATTTGGTGGAAGGAAGGAAGGAAGGAAGGAAGTAGGGACGTTCCTGTTCGTGCTTGTAGAAGTAAACCTTGCAGCGGAAGTCCAGGGTTCCAGTCTAGCGTAATGCTATGCCGCCCCAATACCAGTAGCTTTTCGGGGAATTGTGGGTTAGGTAGCACTTCACTGCAATACCACATCAAGTTTCCTGCCTCTGGTACAGCACTAGTACAGCACAGCAATGAAGAAATCAAGGCAGCACGCTGAACCGCGGCTTCCGGTGCTATTGACTAACTTAGGGGCTTGGTGCTTGGCTTGTATGGCATCCATTCAAATACTATCATGGTGTATACATGTAATGTAGACTTCGCTACCCGCTAATAACCTAATAACAAAAGCAGGCGGCAACGTAAGAATTATGGTGAGAGAATTCTTTCTCTCCAGCTACCTTACCCCATGGCACAGTGCCCCGCAGTGCAGTATGGATGGTACCGTACACCACCCCAAAGGATACGCAACCATGTGAGCATTGGGATTTGGGGGGTTTGGCCCTGGCTTTGAAATATCCTCTGCGGAAGTAGGTCTTCTGTTCGGCACCATGTCACCCGCCAAGTTATCCTGCTACACCCCAAGGTAAGGTAAGGCAGCAGAAAAAGTGCCAGCATTGCTCCCACCTTGGTGATGGTATGTGCTCCGTGCAGGATTAACCCACTCAGGGCCTCTAAATATATACATCAAGTTCTCCGATCAAAGTTTTGAGTTGACTGTACGGCATGTTAAGCTCCCATCCATCCATCCATTCCTATGAGATATTGCTTGTAAAGTATAGTACACTGTCTTTTGAAAGGTTTTCGTAACCAATGGGCTAGTGTGGTTACGGAGACCTCCCAAACGGTAATGAGTGAAAGAACTACTATTTAGTAGTTTACGGTAATCACCTACTACGCGTGAGGGGATGGGTACTAATGAGTAATTGCTGAGGGGGAAGGAAGAGCGTGGGAATGGGGTTGGAAATTGGAGGGGGTTTTCTTTTTTTTGGTTGTTTACTTCTAGATTCGCTAATACGGTATTCGATGTTTACGAGCAATGGGCTTTTCACACGGAAGCTCTGATTGGAAGGAAGACCAATAGGTTCCCGGTATGCCAATGTTTGCCTAACCACCCTCTTCACACTTTGCCAAGCACCAGTAAGGTACAACCAGCTTCGTTGTAACACGACAGTATCCCGGAGATCGGGGAGCAGCTGATTGGTGGGCTGTACCCAAATCTCGCTTTTCTCCAGATAACCAATCACATCCAAAACCAATTACGATATCGAGTACCTGAAACAGAATTTTCTCGGAGAAACATTTTAACTCAACCTCCTTCATTAAACCTCCTTCATTAAACCATAGGCCAACGGGAACAACAAAAACAAGGATAGACAAGGGAAAATGAAAAGCCATTGTTGGCGGATTAACATTAAATCCTCCCACTTGTGCCAAATGCCATTTCGCGCCCAACCCAACCAACTCAAAACCAGTCATTTTTGCTAATTACTTTAAACTAGGATTTTTTCTCTTTCCTTGCCCTTCGTCTATTTGCCCTCCAGTCTTCCCAGGTATTTATAGCGGGGGGGCTTCGGGATCTTCGAGACCTATTCAACTCATTAGCACTCCTCGTGGCGAGAGCTCAAAGGGGGAAGGGGACAAACATTGATCAATCCTCATGATCTGCTTCCCAGTGGCCTTAGCTAGTTGAATGAAATTTTTGAACTGAGCCACCGTGGAGGGGTACAGGTAGTGCGCAACGTATAGGTTCCCACCCTTGGCAAGGTCATTCTTAACGGCATCGGACTGCTGACTGCCCGTGTCGGATGGGCCATAGATCCAGTCTTGAATGTCAACGGACCAGTTGATGACCTTTGCCCCTGGGACGTTGGCTTGTAAACGTTGGCGGGTGAGGGCCCCGTCAGTGCCGTAAGGGGCACGGAAGTATCTGTTGTGCCATAGCAAGGTTAGTGATGTGGAGGGAGCAGAGGGAGTCAGGAAAGAGGGGAGGGAGTACTTTGAATTAACACCCAGGTTACGGAGAGTAGCATCGTGGCTTCGTTTGAACTCGTCATCGATCGCGCTAATGTCCTGAAGGCCTTCAATTTTGGGGTGGGTGTAGGAATGCAGAGCGATCTGGATGGCCGATGGATGTAAGTATCTTGTGCTAGAGGTGGAAGAGAGGCGTGGGGGGACAAACTTGATGACCGTCAGCAACGGCCTCTTTATAAACCGTTGTGAAGTTCAGTGCAGGATCGTCCAAAGCCTGACCGACGGTGAAGAAGGTAACCTTGATGCCCTCTTCCTTGATAATCTTCATAATGTCCTGCGCAAACTCCTGAACCCCATCGTCGATCCCGAAAGCAATACTGTTCGGTCTGGTGCAAGCAAAGTACAGTGGGCCAGTAGGCTTCTTCTCTGGCACGCTACGGCCTCCGGGAAGGGCAGCTACAGTCTCAATAAGCGAAAGCTTAGTCTCGGCACCAGCATTTCTAAAGGCCTTGAAGGCAAGGCCCACCGCCCGACCCTTGTTAATGTTAAAGTGAGAAACGGGGATGTAGATATCCGACCCGTCAGAGTAATCCGCAGCGTACACGATATCCCAAGTCTCCGGGTAGGGCGCCTGCTCCGTACTACACCCAGGGTTGTTCTGCTGCATGGCAATGGAGAAATTTGGGTCGCCGGAGAACCTGACATGTATATACTGGTTCTCCCAGGATGTGACGTCCTGGCAACCACCATTGTCGAATTGACTGTAGAAGGAGAAGTCGGTATCTGATGATTTGATGGTTAGGCTATCACCGCCCCAATTACATGTAATCCCTTCAATCGCGTCACAGCCATGATAATTTCCCCGAGCGTTGGTGTCGGGGTTTTTGAAGTCGTCTAATATTTCGGAGAGGACCCCACTAGTGAATCCAGCGAGGGCGAGGAGGAAGAGATTTCGTGTATTCATGATTAATCGTAACGACAGGAGGTGAGGAGGCACACCAGAGGAAGAAGGAAACGTGAGATGGTGATGAAAAGGAAGGGAAGAGAAATTGGGAGGCAAGATCCTGTATTTAAGGTTTTATAGTGCTTCCCTATAGATCTAGACTTTCAGCTGTATAGCGAGGGTATCACTTACGGTACCTTACGGTATGATGCAGGTTTAATATGGGTAGGGAAGGAACAAGCCTAGCTACAATGCAATTAGCTGTCGCTTTTGGGGATACCTGATTGGATGGCATTCGATCCTCTCGTCCGAAGTCTCACAATATCTCCAACGGGATCCAAACGGTACCCAAAAGGAATCGAAAACTGCAAGGTCCAATTCATACTACTCTATTCTGGTGTGACAGTTGTGCTTGCAAACACTATCGTTCTTGGCACAGTGCTTTTGTACCACATAACAGCCCAGCCCCGAAAAATCACAGTAAACACACCACTCCCATCCCCATCTGCCAACCGTGGTGATCTGCATTTGCACAACCATGCAGCCTCCCTTAACCCGAGCTCCCACAACGACTAGTTCGGTAATATGCCTAATTATATCCCAAACATCCCATTGGAAGCCCTTTTCAAGGCCATCTTCCCCACCCCTCTCGACCTTATGCCAGTGGCAACCACCTGGATCCTGAACCAACGCACGAGACCCGAGAAAGTCACCTTGGCTACCCACTCGAGTCCGCTTCTCCTTTCGCTTTTCGACAAAAAAGAACAATTTCTGATACCGGTACTATTTCTATGCAAATGCTTGGACACATCAGAGATTGTTGGAGCAGCGCTGCCCCCCTATTTTGCCAAGTCCAGCCTTCTCAGGACGAAAGACCCTGGAGCGGATGCTTGGCCGAGCCGAAAGTATCCCGCAGGGCTTTCCCAGCTTCAGATCACCCTGAAAGTTTGGACCGTACAGTATCGGTGGGATCATTAAACATGAAAAAATATAACCCTTGTCTCCGTAGAGATTTGTATGGGATCGTCAGGAATAGTTTTCCGATTTCTACTGACCCCCTGAGTACAATGATGACCGGAGGCGCAAGATCGCCACGGTCTCTCCGTTCGTGAATAATAAGGTCTGGGCGATTTTATCCCCGTCACGGCCCACATTGTGCCGGGGCTCATTGGATACGGTAAGTTAACAGAAGTTCTTCAGGGAAAATTGCGACAAGACATTTCCACATCGTGCTACTGGTCCTGTGGCGGCAGGACTACTGTACTTGTACAGTATACGGGTTACAAAGGGTTCAACCGTTTGGCCACCACCAAATCGTCAAAAAAAACGGTTGGGAAACCGCATACAAATACTGACCTCACCTTCTTCATCCCGCTTAACCAGGATCAACAATCGAAATCGGCCTTCTTGCGAGGGAAAAACTCGGCGTTGTGCATGAGGTAATTACCGTATCTCAAGCAATCCTGTGTTGGTTTTGCTTGGTAAATTCTTGCTGTCGGTCGCCCATCGAGGGAGGCTGAGGGTGCACTGTACCGGTAGTTTTGACAAGGAAATGCACAGTGCTAGTACTCGTACAGCATTCTGCCAGTACCGTAAAAACTTTTGCGATTCGCCGTCTCAGGAAGAGGTGGTACAGTAAGAACTTTGGCTATTCGCCATCTCGGTTAGGTTGCAAATCTCGGGATTCAGAGACAAAGTTTCTTGAGATGGATTAATACTTTCCTAACATGGTATAGCCTGAGTGCTTTGGCCTTGTTTGATCTTCTCAGCTTTCCAAACTAAACCTATCTTGGGCTAATGACTCGGTCTCCAGAAATCCTGAGACGGCGAATCGCAAAAGTTTTTACGGTACTCGCACAGTACAGCACTCGTGCTTTTTCCTTCCCGTCTCTTGGCTAAAAACCAGCAGGTGGGACAAGTCACAATTGCCCGGGATGTTCCCCAAAGGTGAGATGTTCTAGGACTGATACCCTGGAATTCCTCCCAGCGGTATCGGCGATTCCAGCAACTTCACTCGTAAAGCTTTTAGCAATAAGGAACCAAAAATACAACCGAATAAACTATACTCGCGGTGTCGAAGCGTTTTTAAAAAAGACTGCTATTGCATACGGCCGAGATCCTAGCAAAAAGGTCAAATTTTGGTGGTATGCAATAGCAGTCTTTTTTAAAAACGCTTCGACACCGCGAGTACCCATAATACTCGTACTAGGCGTCTGAATCAGCCAACAGACGGGCCCCAACAACAACAAAGTTTTGGGAGACAAAGACCTAATTAGAACTAATTCTATCTCTTTCGACAAGGTAAGTACCGTATTCATTGAGAAAGGTGAGACGACTTCGAAAAAGTGAAAGCCCATACAGATTTATGCCAAGACACGGGGTTTTTTTGTATGTATTACTAAGCGGAAAAGGTCATCAAGAAGGGTCCGTTTTTTGTGTCCAGCACTACCAGAGCAACACCTTACTCGAGTATCAGGGCATCCCCGTGTACCGTGCTGGGATCAAGTAATTCTCTATTGAGCCTATCTCCTGGGATTGCTCCCAGCGCTGTCCCAACCACGGCATAGTATTAGCAACTCTTGGCGAAACGGCCGAGTGACTCCGAGAGACGCCAGACAGAACTATATTCATGCGTTCAATCACCCTCGAAACCCGTCCCGCCCGGCAAGGCAGAAAAACGACTCGAAAAAGGGAATCCCTCAATGCCAGCGTTTCCCCCCAAGAGGATCGTTACCCCTGGGTGCAAGCACAATATCGCATCGGCGCGGATAATAAAAGGCTTCACTACGGTACGCACGCTCTGTAAGAACTTGCTCTTGTGTGAGCTGATCAACCCTGATCACCGTGCCGGTATCATACTGTGCTCGTATAAGTACCCGCACCCACCGCCTGTGGGTCTGCAATGGCCAAGCTCTTGGCCTACCCAACAAATTACACGGGAGGAGGGTTTTACCGAATGGTTGGAAAAACAATGCTAAGTGCCAGCAAATCAAGCCCATCATCGGATTCAGTCTACTCCAGTCATGGGGGTAAAAAGGAAATTTACCAATAAGTGCTATTAAGTCACCCCGAAAAATTATTGGCAGCAGAGTACCAGAACCGGTACTGTAAAATCTCATAAAATCTACTATTAGATCATCAGCCGGAATCAGCCCTTCTGCCAAGCATAAGTTTCGCTTTACAAGCTATCACAAAGCAAATCCCAGCGAATGAGATCCAACAAGCACCCGCACTGAGCCCTGATTTTAAACTGTGCCAGGCAAGTGCTGATCCTTCTCAGGAGCTTTTTGTCTAAGAATCCGGAGATTGCAGGCCCGACGGAGATAGTAGATTTCACGAGATTTAACGGTATGTAAGGAACAAGCCGGCAGCATGAACCATTGGATCATGGCCAATACCCCCATTTCACCAATTCTGCCCTTCGGGGGCACAAATTTAGAACTCTGTCGATTTGGGTATATAATATCTCTACCACGTTAGGTGTTCCAGCGGTTGGAGTTAGCCGCGAAGATCTAGTGCAGGCACACGTTTTCTACTCGCCCCAGCAAGAAGTTTTAACACCCGGGGGCAGATATTAAAGAAATATCTATCCGCATCCGAACGAAATATACCCACCTGTTTCCGGCTACTTCTTCCCTCCGACGAAAAAGAGAACACAAAAGGGAAACCCCCCATGCAATGCATACAAGTACATGCAACTAACCACTTAGCCGTGAAAGAAATCCTTCCTAGGAGGTCGAAGTTTCCTTTAAATATCGCGTTATTTTGTTTTCCTGGTACTTTCTCCAGCCCGCTTCAAAATACGGTAAGAAATCTACACCTCCGGAGACAAATTTGCCTTATCCAACATATGAATACGGGTAAGCACTAGTACTCGTATAGTGCCCGAAAACTCAAGTACAAGTACCAATTTAATGTGGGCGCTCAGATACACACAGATAATTACTCGAGCACCGTAGCCATATATATTTTTCTAGTCCCTGTGTCCAGATACTTTTTACCTGTTGCTCGTGATATGGTGAGGGAACTCTGTAGTCGGTGTACTTTGCCAAGAAAATATGGTCCGACTTCAATCGCCAAAGGATTCTCAACCACAAGTCCAATGAGAATTATGGATCTATTAGGTGATATATTGGGTGATTATCTACACACTAATAGAGGGAAAATAGAAATATCTCAAGTTTTCATGGAGATATAGGGGTTTAAAATGTTTAAAACTTTGGTAGAAAAAAGAAGAATGTCAGGGGTATTCTAGGATAGGTTAAGCACTATTAACTACCTTGATGAGAACAGTTAATTGATATTTGCCAAGATATTAACCTATGACAGGGCTAGTTGTTAGCCTATTAACCTAATATTAATACACGAGAATGAATGTCCGCCTGTTCCGGCTACAGAGTTCCCTCACCATACGGTATTGGTAGTATTGCGATGCAGTATCTGTACTACCAAAACTGCACCACCATCTTGATGCAGCACACAAGTATCCCTTGTCACACCTTGGCAGATGGGGGTTCCCGCATCTGCGGTACTTCTCCTCAAGTTTCAAGGCCAGGCAGGGGGTCGGATGTGGTAGGATAACCATCGCCGGATACCAGTATCCGTTGGATGAATGAACGGCTGGGACGGCTTGGAGAGCCTACTCTGCCCAGGCAAGAAGTGCCCGCGTTTGACGATATAATTTTCTTTGCACCCACAGATATGCACTGATGAGTGGCCTTATATTTTTCTAATCCCTGCGTTCCGATACTTCCTTCCCCAGATGAGCAGAGCGCTGTCGCCTTGTAAATTGATCGTTTCATCAGGCCATTTAGGAGGCCTTCAATTCAAGAAGCAAACCCCCTGAAAACCTACTCGTAATTTTCTGACGTTTGCAAACACGACCGCTATTGCATACCGCAAAAATCTTGAGGCTCCGGGCAACTTTTCGCCCATATGCAATAGCAGTTGTGTTTGCAAACGTCAGAAAATTACGAGTACTTGTTCGATACTGTAGTTCTAGAGCACACCCAGTTCATCCCAGAGGCCGGAAGCAATAAGGTAACCCCACATTAAATCCGAAGTTAATGTGGGGCATCCTCTTTTCTTTTTTCTCGCTTCTCAGGGACCTCACCGACTACGGAGATGACGTAAGACAAGCCATCGGAGGAGTAGCGCCTTTTGCTGTTCCAGACATTGCCGAGTGCATATTTTATCACTCGGCGTGATATCCTACATGCTCTGTTGTTGTTCAGCCACGATTCTCGCAGGCCCAAGCTTGAGGGGAGTGACCCTTGCTGGCTCTGATGGATTGGCTTCCGGTTTAGCCCAGCACTTCATATGATTTAGGTGGTGATTGTAGAGGAATCCTTAGGAAACCCACAACTATTCATGCTGATAGTCACTCTAGTAATATGTGGGCATCCATTGCTTTTGTCGGCAGCCCGAAACCCACAAGGAAGAAAAGAGACGGTGTGTACCACAACCGAGCACGGTAGTGATAAAGCCCCAGGTGGTCGATAAGCTATCTGTTTGGTAAGTCGAAGTTAGATATATCAAGGCACGCTGGGGGCTTGGCAGGTTGTTCAATGCTCGTATCCACTCGAGTACCTGTATTACACCAGGAAACATATCCCCAGCTCGGGAAATACCGTAGGAAGAAATAGAGAGACCTATCCCGTGCTATGTTCTATCGGCAGTAGATAAACAGGAGGAATCCTTTATGAGCAGACAAAGAAGACAAGTGTTACTTATTCATAGGGTATCGCCCTCTGTTTTGACTGCGCAATCAGCGTGACGAAAGGTTCAGTCCAATGGTTTCCTTAAGAGCAGCACAGAAATCATAACCTTAGTGTGATTAGAAAGTACCATATTTACGACAGGTCAATTGTCCACATTACCGGTACAAGGAATGAGCTGACTATACAGGTCGTTTCTGCCGTACTCAAACACGTCCCAAGCTCCCCAAACACCCGTTCCGCCACCCACAGCCACCATTTTGTATCCCGCATCTGACTTCACAACAGCAACCTATGACTCCTCTTCAACACTTCCTCATTCTTCCCTCAGCACCACTGAATTTGATATCGCCTTCGACCACAATGAAAACCCTAGGTTCCGATATACCTCCTTCAACAGTTTCCCCCTCCCCATTGCCTAGGACTGCATTAAGCAAGCTAAACCCCCTGAATGGAACTCATAGAGCCTCGTTTCTTTTTCCACTAGATCTCTACTCGAGTAGATGCTATGTTTAAGTTCTATATTGCAATAGGACTAGGCTTGTATTTGAGCACATCGGCAAGCACCCTCCGGTCGCTACGCTCGCCAAAACTGCAAGCAATCTAACCTATCGGATCTGGCCACAACCGGTACGCAGCAGATCCACCATATTGTCACTCTATGACATACACTCAACCGCATCTCCCTCTAGGTACGCGTAGATGCAACCCGCTAGCACCGCAATCTCCTCCCCTTTTCTCAACCGCAGCAAGTTCGTAAAGGACACCACAGCAAAACGTGCCTACATCTCTGGGTACGCGGAGAGGATCCCCCTTACAGCGTGATCGAGGTTTTGCACTTTCCCTGGATTGCTAAGTGCTGCCGCTTCCATACCATGCATTCGAGACAATGGCGTTCTACAGGCTCGTGCATCCTGCGCGGCTGTGAGAAGATGTCCCAGAAGAGCTTTTTCATAAGCTCTCGCTGCCTTGTGAGGTCTCCAAAGAGGAAAACATTGGTACGGTAACCGCCTCGCTACCATTGGCGTCACGTAGCTCCGGAATTCTGCTCAAAAAGGACATGATTGCTGAAATAGGGCTGAACCCAACGAAACCCCAAGACAGGTCGGATATTGCAACAACCACCTCGGGCGTGTGGCGCTGGTCGACAAATACCTCGTTTTTCCCTTTCACTCTATGAGCTTCACTGATTTCCCGGATACCTCTGAGTCAGGACGGGGTCGAAGGGGCAATAACTTTTCGAAGCTTAAAAATCGAAGAGAAACGGGCGGCGCTGGCCCTGAACCCCCTATTTACAGCAGGCAATAGATATTTTCCCAGGTTTTTTGCTGTGAGGTCCCTAAGGGGCCATTAGGGCGATCACCCACTCACCTATTCCCACTAGCACCCACCACCAAACTAAGTTCGAGGCGGAAGCGGTATCACCCCCCCAGGGCGGATCCCGTGTCATGTCAAACATACCCTCAAGCCTCCCTTCAGCATACCGTGCCGCACGTGAATTTTTCCTTTCACGACTGTAGGTGTAAGACTACGCCGCGCAGTGGAAAAGAATAAAGGTCCCCACTTCTCTCTGCTGATGTAGCGTAAAGTCTGGAGTTCTGGATCCACGAGTGCTCATGTCACGTCACGTGGTTTAATAGACCCATCCATCGCCTCTATGATGGGGGCTCTCAACTCTTCCGGAGAGCCGTTTCCACTTGCGAGTGAAATGTTTGCTGATGCCTTCAGATAAGAGGGGAGAAATCTGGTCTTACGGTGTGATTGTGCTGCCCCCCAGAATGGCAGGTATTAATGATATCAGATAATTACCCCCGAACTTGAGAGTACCCAACTTCAGCACTGGCGCCTAAAGAGAGAGATTGCGAGCCCACGGGGCATGGTAGAACCTACTACGTTTCCGTAACCATCTCTGAACTGTAGTGGCGTCACGTAGCGGGCATCTGGCCTCATCATACAGCCAACACTGCTGCAGCTACTTCCGGTTCGTACCACACCTTGAAGAGAAATATTATCGTGTTGAGATAGTATTCTGGTAGAATCTTCGGGGACATGACAGTAGCAGCATAATGGAGTTATACTTGCATACTGGTGGTATCAACAGAACAAGGGACCTACAAACAGGGGCTGCGATATGAGCAGTAGATATGACGCGATAGATACCCTCTCCTAATCCGGGCAGTTAATCGTCTATTAAACGTCTGATACCCCATTAACCGCCGAGAGACGAGCACCCCCAATACGCCAGATTCGCTCTGCCAAAAGGGTAAACATTTCCACCGGCAGATAATAATAAAAACCAATATCGAGTGACATATTATGACTGAATAAAGGATCTGCACAAGGTTGACGACGACCTCGTCGGTCGCGTGGCCCAATGGCAAGGCGCTTGACTACGAATCAAGAGATTACAGGTTCGATCCCTGCCGCGATCATTCCGCAAGTACCCTCTTGCGAATGTTTTTTGGTGTGGGTGGTGGAAACGAAGAGTCGTGATTGAGAAGTTTGCTAAGACTAGACTTTCTCAGGGTTGGTTTGGGTACTTTATTAATGTGTGACTACCGTACACTATTTTAACAAAGAGTGAAATGGAGAGGATCTTAAATTGATTAGTTCATAGTTTTGGAGTGAGGAAGACTTAGCTTAGGTGAAAAGTAGTTTGCTTATTTACGAGTTCTGATGAGATCTTATCGTACTTGGCCATTAAAAGAAGTCTCCGGACGAATTTGATTTATCAATGCGCATCTTGGCACAACAGCGTCCGAAGACTTTTTTAAATGGCCAAGTAGTTTAGGGACCGTTGGAAAAAGTACAGAAGAGGTGCTTGATTCGTGATATCATACTCTCTTTCCTCCTCTTGGTCTGGTATTTCTAGCCTTTTGGGAATCCTTACTCGCGTTTAATTTTCTTTGTTCGGGGGGATGGTTTAGGAGTGGTGACTGCCGCATGAAATGTGAGGGCACTCACTTGTGCTGTTCTCAGAAGAACAAAGCGTAGGGGTATATATCAGTATACAAAAAACACTGTGTCCAAGCAAAACAAACCCGTAACTTTGGCCGCGTCCTGACGCTCCCCCCTGCCAGCCTCCTTTCACAACCCATCATCACACTTCACCTTCCTTCCTAGACTTATTTTCTATCAACCACGACTCATCCACCATCCATCCTCCCACTATAACATTTTCTTTTCTTTTCAACAGACACGAATTCATCAATAGTGGCCATGACCGACTACTCAAAACTCAAGGTCCCCGACCTTCGCGATGCCCTTCAGAAGCGCTCGCTCCCCACCAATGGTGTCAAATCTGACCTGATCGCGCGTCTTGTCGCATCCGATGCCGCCGTTGCACCTGCTCCAGCGGCTAAAACACCAAAGGCTACTGCTCACCTACCTACTGCTGACGACTACGAAGTTGACTGGGAGGACAACGACGAGACTATTCCCGCAACTACCACCGCTACTGCTGCCATTGCTGCGCTAGGTGCTACCGCTACTCCCACTACCACCACTTCAAATCCTCCAACCATAGCCTCCGCGCTAAAGGCTGAAGTCGCCGGCACCACTACTTCCGCACCCACACAACCGGTGAAGCCCAAGAAGAAATCGATAGCATCTTTGTTCGACGCCCCGACAAAAACCACATCTCCCTCCTCCCCTTCCACCGTCACGGATGACAACACAACCTCTGGCACACCCGTCGCCACTACTACCGCCGCCGCGGTTGCGCCCGAGAAGTCCTTCACGGCAGGCCTGAAATCCTCAGACGCAGCAGCCGAACTCGCAAAGAAGAAGAAACGTGCGGAACGCTTCGGTGTCGCAGATACCGAATCCGAGAAGATGCTCGAGCGCGCAAAGAAGTTTGGCACTGTCCAGAATGCAGATGTGGTTGTTAAGGGCCTCGACATTGCCCTGCCGGATAAGAAGGAGCGGCCAAAACGTGGTCGTGAGGGGGCTGATGGTGGGGATCGTGGTGGGAAACGTCCTCGTGAGAGTGGCGCAGGGAGGAGCGCTGGGGGTAATGATACCCGGGAGCGTAGGAGGGGGAGGAGAGGTCAGGGAGGGAATAATAATGATAGGAAGGGAAATAACAATGGCGTACTCGCGGTTCGCGGTGGTGGGCCTGGCACTAGGAAAAGTGTCTTGGACGACCCCACTGAGAGAGCAAAGGCAGAGGCCAGAGCGAAGAAGTTTGGAGCTAAAAGCTGATCTTTTTCCTTTTTTCGCAATCAATTAATTATTTTTTTGTTCCCATCTTCCCTTTTCTTATTTCCTTTTATGTTTCTTTCCTCACAAGACGAAGGCACGGCTGATAGCATAGCATAGTCTAATTACAAATTCTTGTTAATATAACTTGCTCCACTCTTCTCTGTTCGCTAGAAAATCAAAATGTTGAGAGTTGAAATTTGCCGGCTTGTTTAGGCAGGGGGAAAAGTGGTTGCGGCTCCGCGGAGATTTCCGCTGCAGGATTGGTTGTGCTTGTGCTTACTGTATAGCGGTGTCTGCATTTGGAAGGGAGGGCAGCAGGAAAGGATGGGAGGAGGTGGTTGATATGCGGCGGTATTCTTTTGCTAATACCGATACGAGTATTGTTATCACGGGAGAACTGTGGCATTTGTAGCGATAGAGGGGCCGGTGCGGCTTTGGGCATAAGTAACTGACGCTCTCTTCTGGTGGTGAGCTTCGGGGTGTTTTGCTGAGTTCTTTTCCTAAGAGGGATTTTGTACTGTGCTCGGAGTGAATAGGTATAATAGAATTACTTGGGGCGAGATTAGATGTCTGAAAGTGGCAACCTCCAACTGTATTACCAACTCTACAGCACAAAAAACAACTCTGAAGATACCAAAAATGACAAAGCAGTTCCTGATGGCAGAGGAGGTTCAGATGTGCTCGGTGGAAAGGCTTTTGCAGTTTTTATATTCCGGTGTTTGGTCCGCTATTGCCGGCACAGCCGTCGATCGCTGGTTCAGGACACTTACCGGCATGCTAAGCCTAAGTATGGCACTCTACATACTCGAGTAGAGGCTAGCTACGGACGTAGCTCAAAGTGCGAATCTGGATGAAGCTATAACAATGCTAGGCCATTTATGTGGTAGTCTCTTCCATAATGGGCTGTATCGACCGTCTATGCATGACTATAATGTCACACTTGATAATCTACGGTTGGTAATGTTCATGCATGATCACTCGAGGTGAGCCGGTGGGGTTTGTTGGAAGTATTACATTAGTGTGATGATTTGGTACAAATGTGTTCGGCCAGTTGTCAGGTAACTTGGGATATGCGGATCTAGGAGATGGGAGTGGTCGTATTGATGTATATTCATACTGCGCACTACTATAAGTACGGCAGTGCCAAGCGCGTCTGTAGGCAAGTAAGCAAGATAGCAATTGTCTCTCTCTTTCTTTCTTTCATTGATCAGTCCCATCACTTTACTCTTCAACTCCAACCGTCTCTGTACGACCTCCGGCAGGGTTTTCTCTTAGGAGGGTGCTCTATTCCTGTGTCTTGGCCATTTTTTCTTATCCGGCGTTCACTTTGTCTTTGTCTCTGCTATATAACCGTTGAACGGTCTGAAGCAGACAGATTTGTAGCTAGGCACGCCCAGCCTGTCCGGAACCATTTGCGCTTTGTGATTTGTTGAGAATATTTGAACCCGCCGAGAGTGCTGAGTCATTCAAACACACCAAAAACAATAAATAAAAAGTATATTTTCATACACCAGGTTCAGCTTAACAGTTGCCAAATCTAGTTTTAGCGCTCCGGGCTGAAATGTTTGGACTGTTTCAGACGGCCCCACGAGATACCTTCCACAAGTGTTCGCCGGTGCAGCCATACTCGCAATATCCCGGCGTACGGTATGTGAAACGGACTGCTATTGCATTACCCAATTTTTGGCTGTATGCAATAGTAGTCTGTTTTAGAAACTTCACGATATCACGGGTACAAACCACGGGCGATGCTTATCGGGCCTTAGTTATCTCTATGGCACATACCGCACCGCATCAGCCGCCGTGGGATGCCTGCGCTGGGCCTGAAGAGGGGTGTTGACCTCACCTATCTGCTGTTCTTCCCTCCCTGCCCGGGTAACGCTTGGCACCCCCAAAGTCCTCTCGGTGCACTTTTCTTGGAGGGTATTACACTGTGTAATGCAGGGACTGCATAAGAGCCTCTACCCACCAACCGTGAGGGCTGCCCTCAGAAGGCTATGAGAACGGAATTGGGCTTGAAAGTTCAAGTAAAAAGACGATTGGGAGTACGATACAGTAGAAAGGCTCGCATTATGTGTTGCTTTATCTGGAGCTTTGGACCCAAGTTGTAAGGGCTTAATTAAGTCGTAATGTACTCATCAACATGTCTCCCTTTATGCCTCCTGCTTGCTGGATATTCTGGGGGGGGAAATCGGCCGTCACATTTTCCCTACTGACCTCTCCTACCACAGCTCATTAAATATTTTACCAACGGAGCGTCGTCGGGTGCATGGCCCAATGGATGGTAGGCCAGTTGACTGCCAACCGAGAGACTGTAAGTTTAAACCCTGCCGCAATCGGTTTGTGGGTGTTTGTTTGAGAGAGTGAACGTGAGGGGTGGGGTGTATCCTTTTTCCTTTGGAGGTGGATGCAGGTGTGTGTGGGGGGTTTGTGGACTTTTCGGGGGTTTTTTGGGGGGGGCTGTGGGAAAGTGAGGTTGGGGGAGGTGAAGACGAGAAGGGAAGGAAGCACCTAAGTTCGTGATCAGCCTTGGAGAGGGGAGGATAATGAGTGGTCGGACATAGGATTCGCCGTGTCCGATACTGGTTAGCGTGGTAATTTTTATCGGTGGCCGGGTGAGTGATTAGTGAACATGCAAACGGAATACGGGACGCGTGAGTGCTTTCGAATAGCTTATAAGTAAACGGGGTAGACGCTGTGACGATGTTCTTGTCAAACACCTCTCCTCACTTAAAACCCCCTTTAAATGACTAAGTTGTCTTCGCCGACAAATGCTCCCCTGGATGGCACATGGAAACATCTCGGGAGCCTTTGCGGAGGATATGTCACTTTCACTGATTCAATCCTAGCCGTCAAAGCCTTCCGGAAAGAAGTCTTAGGAGAATGCGTTATATACCAGCTACAGGACAAAGACTTGTTCCCAAAACCTGCTTCGCTGCCTGAAGGTCCTAGCTTGGGAAACCTGCAGGTATGGTACCCGTATAGCCCTCCCAGCCCTTACCCCTACCCAACCCAGCGTTAAATAACTGTCACTCATCGAAACACCCAACAAGAATGGCTAACCTAAACCTTCGCTATGGTTCTAGTGCTCTTGCCTGAGGTGTCGTCCACTTTCACGTTAGGTTCTGCATGAAAGAATACAAGACTCTTATGCATTATAGAACTTCTGGAAAGCACCAGGCTTTGTGCCGCCGAAAATTTATTCTAGCACCCCCTGATACCACCTACTCAAATTTCCTCAAGATAACTATCCATGGTCTATATATACCTTCTCCTCCCGAACCACTAGCCAGCCAAACATAACCAGTCAAATGACCAAGCCAATACCCCACCGTCGCCACCGCTCTAGATCTCGCTTTTACTACTACCATCATAGCTACAACTGCTGCTGCGGCGGCGGCGAGAACCTAGCAAAGATGATCGTGGCACTACGAAGTTTTCGCCGAATTATTGGGCTGAATTTCGATGCGGAAGGTGAGGATCGGATGGATTGGGAACACGATTGTTCACGGGTCATTCTTCGAGAATGGCGAGACTGGCGAGGGTGCGGAGGCCTAGGGGAGGAGGAAGGAGAAAGGATGGACTGGAGGGCGGAGGGGGATTACATGGATAGGGGTGAGGATTGGGGTATCGAGTAGTGGTTCTTGGTTTCATCTTTTCTTCTTGTGTTTGTGGCCGAGGTGGGGAGTGTAAGTACCGGGCTGTTGGGAACGGGAACTGACCAACTGTTACTGTTGACAATCCCCCCGGACTTGGGGAGGAATTATACCGAGTGACTTCTTGTGACTTGCTATTGCTTGCTCGTTTTTTCTCATGGATATACATAGATTATAGTTCATCCAATCTCCCTCTTCTGCGGAATTTCAAACTAACTGCTAGATCCTCCTCCCCCCCCTCTCCCTCTTGCGTTAAGCTTTTGTCTCTCGACGACATGCCTCCTCGCCAGTAGGTACTCCGCCAACCAACCGCCTTCACAGCGCTCACTGACCTCTCGCGGGAGTTCCGGCTCGAGCATCTCGCAAGCCTGACGTTTCAAAGAGTCGGGCAAGCCCGCCCACCCTCTATCGAAGGCGGCAAAGCCCATTGCCATATAGACATCTGCTGCGCCTGTGGCTGTTAGATAAAAGGAGGCCTGGGGAGAATGGGGGGCTGGGGGATGAGCACGTTCTTGAACTCGCTTCTGTTGGACGAAGCCTTCCAGTCCTATGCTAGTCAGGACGCTGCGGGGGCGGTTCCAGTCACCGCCCTCCGGGCGTGGGACCATCGCTGGTGGTTGCTGGGGCTCGCTGGATTGAGGTTGTTCTGGAGGGTTGGGATTGGATTGGCTGCTCTCGTCATACGATTCCTGGGGAGTTGGTTCCATGGTATCGTGTCTTGGGGTGATCCTTGGGTCGGTGGATCTACTCAAATATTCGGGAATGGGTCGTAGATCGCAGGGGAGCGTATGGTAAGAACGGCTGGATGTTTGGGGGGGCTGTGAGAGGGAAATTGAGGTAAATGAAGGGTGCCGGCAATAGTTATGATGAAGGGCTAGCTTGGACGGGGCCAGCTTGGACGGGCCATCTTCACAGAGGCTTTCCACACATGCGTGAGTGCATTGCGAGTCTCTGCGTAAGTGTTTAGCCTGGGACTGGGCTGGTATCGCCACTGTGCAAGGTGGTATATGTACTCGAATAGGGCGAGGGGCGAGATTGGCTGTGGGGAATTTGAAATAAGTTCATGCGGGCATTAGTTCAAAGGTAACATTATCCTAAGACATATGGAGGTCTCCTTGTACTAATAACACTCGGGTTTCCTTAGATGGAGATGGCCAGGAGAATGCAAGTACACAACATAGTTGCAAAACAAAAAGCAGAGAAACGTGCCGCGCGCCATCCAGTCTAGCAGAAAGAGCACGTACACCCTCCACTTCTCCATCTGTGGTAAACATGGATGATTTACGCAATAAAGCACCCACTCCGCCGGGGGCGAACCATTTATCCCGCGCAGATCAATGAGCCCCGAAATAATAATTGGCCGGGAACGCAATATTGCGCGATAGCAAGCTAAACTAGCTTTCTGCACGCACCAACCCCCCAGTTTCGCATTCAACATGTCGCAAAAGCCACTGCACTACCCCGGCTGCAAGTGACAACAGCAGCTCGCCATGCTCTAGTATATCCTATCCTGACTTCCCGCAGCTCGGATGCGCAGTGGCGAGTGAGTGTGCGTGATCCACTTAGACAATGCATCTCGCTCCTACGCGAGGTGTAGCGTCCTGCACAGCATCCGCAGATGGGGAGAACCGAAGGCGAATTATGCACCGAGAGGTGGCAAACCTCCGGACCATTTGCGAATCACAGTGCGGGATTTTTCACAGAATTATCGAATTTAGAGGGGGGCACGGACTTATTTATTTGAATGGCGATATGCAGGCTTGTTTTTTGCTTCCTTTTCCTGCGAAAGGTGGGGCTAGTGGAGGGCATGAAGATGTGCGGTAAGGAAGGGGGGGGAATGGGGGATGGGAAAGGGGAAGGACATTGGACAGTAAATCGCATGTGGATGAATAGGGGAAGGCGATGAACAGAGATGGGGGAAAGGAGGAGTGGGACTGTGAGACACATATCCCCATTGGCCATGCCGAAGGAAACCAAGTGTGTCCCTGCGGCTTTATGCACGGTACTGTTCTAGTGCTGTATGTGTGTATGTTTTTTTTTTCTCCTTCTTTCTTTCTTTGTTTTTGAACTTTGTTGAGTGCCAATACCGTACCTTTCTAAAACAAGGTTTTAGGGTAGATGAGTGGGGGGGGGGGTGGAGGGGGCTACCCGAGTGCCTTTTTTTGGAGAGTCTTGGGTCGGTCGCGGGTGGTTGGTCATGATGTATCACTCGGGGTTTATCTTCTCGAATTTCATTGGATTTTCATTAGGGCCAAATTTGCGCTCTGGCTTGTGTGGTAGGAGAAAGAAATAATTAGGGAGGCGATTTGCCTTGACCGGCTGCTCCCGCGCAGCGGAGATTGGCGGGTGGTTCCGAGGGTTGGGAGTACTCGTATCTGTTACTCTTCTGTCTGGTGGTTGTGTCAGTTCTTGTTCGTGTTGGGGTGCTGGGTGCTTTCTCTTGGCCGTTGGGATTTTTGTACTATAGGTGGGTATTAAGTCAAGTGAGTCGTCGCTATTTAAGCTATTGGTTAACGGTGGCGAATTTTTTCGTTAGTATTCTCGGAGTTTGCTCTGTTCTGGTTTTATCTGCCTCTTTTATGGTCCCCCCCTCCCCATACCTCTCCTTGGAATTGGGAGTAGGGAGATTTCATAATCTGTCGTGGGTGTTTATTGGTTCGTTAAATCATTTCCTTTCCTTTCGTTTCTGACGGCTTGCACTACGGTAGGCTACTCGTTTTTCTTCGGATCGATAATTGTGGATTTCTCGCTCGAGTGTTGCGCATATAATGGAATAATGGAGATCGCATTTTTAGCTACCTAAAACACTTTTGCCAACACTAGTTTCGTTTTGTCGATAGTAATTTATTTTACATTTGCCGGAAAGAAGCATACTTCTATTTTCCCTTTGAACTCAGACCGAACAAAACAAAACTAAAGGAACTTTAGATGACACTATCAAAAAAGGAGGAGTACATGGATTTATATGAATGCGCCAAAACGACAACTCTCTCTCAACTTCGAGTTTGAACACCATAATTCCCCCGTACCGACATGCCATCGTAATTTTCTCCCTAGATATCGAGATTGACAGTGCCGGTTTTGCGGGATAAGGATGTTGTTAGCGTAGATTGAGTGGTGTATTGGTGTTCCGCCGTTTTATTGTGTGATTTTGATTTTCTATCGTTTTTTTATATTTTTAGACTCAGACGATGGTATTGTACCATAATGTGTGACAGCATAGCCTAGCAATGGCCAGTGGTTACTGCCACTTGTTTGCATATAGCACTCTATGGGCAATTTATCAGCCCCCGAATCTGAGAAGGTAGAAATAGAGGGATTCTAACAACTCAAGTTGACATCCACCCTCGTATCGTCCAACAAAGCACGCACGACACTCACGTGTCCATACCCCGCGGCAAGCGACAAGGCCGTGCGCCCCGTGCGATCAATGGAGTTGACGTCAACTCGGTCGTCATCCATCAGCAGCTTGACAGCCTGGAGGCGATTATGCCTTGAGGCAACAGACAACGGCGTCTGGTGCTCTCCGTCGCGCGTCTCCGGGTTAATACCGCACTCAAGCAACACTCGTAGACCAATCTCCTCCACCGACATAACCGCATCGTTCAGCAGCGCCCCGTCGCCCACGAACTCGAGCACCCCACGGTCCAGCAACCGCTGCACTATTTCTCTGTCCCCGCGATCGGCGGCGGAGTAGAGCGCACGCTTGCATATCGGCCCCGCACGGAGCGCGCACACGTTGTCGATGAGCGCGGTCTTGAGGAGGTGCGCCAGGCGTCGGTTAGTGCGCAAGAGGGCGTTCAAGTCCTGGAAGTCCTGCTCGCGCGCGATTTGGAGGATAGTTTCGTTGGGAAGGTCGAGGAGGGACATGGTTTTATTTGGTTTTATTTATTTTTCTGTTGTGTGGTTTATTTGTGGTGTGTACTTAGATAGGTGGGTGGAGAGATGGATGGATGAAGAACTGGGTAGGACAGATAACAACGTGCTGTGCTGACGATGAAGGTTGTGCTGTTTCGTCTGTCTGCCTCAAGGGGACTGTTTTAGCAATGTTACACGCACACATTAGGCAGAGAGTAATGGCCCAAGTAATAAAAAAACAAAAAAACAACCAACAAGCTACCGTAGGGATTTGCGGGTAGCCCTGTTTCAGACCTACCCTGCTAGGGAGCGATGATAATGGAGTCGGGTACTCACGATATTATAAGTTCTTCTCTTGTCTCCAAGGGGCCGTGTGATATACGGCGGAAGGTAGGGAGATAGCTGGAGGCAGGAGGAAGAATGATAAAAAGCAAAAAGGCTGCCGTCCGTGTCGATGATTTCTCCCGTTCTCCCTGGAAGTTGTGTTGTGGCCAGGTTGTGTTTTCCTGTTCTGAAAAGTACCGACAAGAAAAGGTGTTCTTATTAAATACAGGACGGAAGAGGGAGGGTAACCAAATCGCCATAAAGAGAACCGCAGTCATAGCCGAGCATCACTAACTCGGATCTGTGGGCACAACGGTGCCGGCTAGGCTAAGCCCTGTGGCTGGTGCTAGATACGAGTGAGAGTGAATTGAGAGTTTGCGCAAGGGGAAGAAGTGTAAAATAGGACTTTTCGTATCATACTAGAAGAAATCCGATCGCCCCAGAACGACAAGTCAGCAGCAACACAGTTCTCTATTTACAATTCATTAAAGGATTTTAGTGATAACAATATTTGGCATTCGGTAGCAGATCAGAGGGACCTAGGTAGCGGTTAATAGGAAATGGGCCTGGATGCCAGAATGAGTTTGAGCAATATGTGTAGGTGGCTCGGTAGCTACTCGGGTACTTGGGTAGGTTGATTGGGTAGGGTAAATCACATTGCCCTCAAATTCGTTCCCTGCTCAAATTAGGATTCTTATAACGGAATCTACCTATTGTTCTCGCTACAATATTAACCTGATGTTGGATATTTGTTATTTTGGTTCCTACTTAGTGACACCTGATTCCTTACCTTGTATGGTTTTTTTCTTATTGCTATGATTCCCCATTGAGTTACACTTCTCTTAGTTCACTTATTATCATTCCTCAGTACTCATGCACTCAATTGGGATTTTATATACCTCCTACTAGTGTGCTACTGGGTTAGAATATCAGTTAGCAATCCCTTGTTTGTCTAATTTCGTTACTATTTTTGTTAGTTATATCTTGTCACTGATACATCTACTAGTGGTATGTTTTAGGATTTAGCTGTTTGTCTTTGATACTAGTATAAGAACCCTAATCCAACAAAACAGAATACTATTTTATAACTAGGTTACTGCAAAAAGAGCCTGTGTCAATAATATACACAATTCCCGATCCAATAGTAATTATTAAAAACTTCAATACTCCCACTTCCACAATAGTATGCACTGGCCCCTATTGACACTTATGGCAGCTTTATAGTAGGAATGCTTGTCTAGCATTGCCACAGAGTGGAAAGATATATATTACAGAGTTGCTAGTATCAGGGAATATGTTTTTGTACAAGGCAGGAATGGTTAGCCAGTAAAAATATTCCTGCCTTGCGTGAATGCAGATTTATTATTATCATATTTGTACTTGGGTATATACCCTAAATAAGTAGTAAATACTAGTTATATGACACACTATATATGTTTAAAAGTATATTCCTTTGATCCTTATTTGTGTGCCAATCAGACACTCAACTGTAACTTTCATTTAAGCTAATTATGCCAACTTAGGAAAAACCTGCAGAATGGGAACACAAAACCGAGTCTTTGTATCAATTTCTTTAAGCCCAGTGTATCCTAATCGGTGTCAAGGGGAAAAAAGTGACAATTGATAACCCAAACTAGCTTGTAAGGCGCTGTTCGGTTGTGATGGGACTGTTCCGTTGTTCCATACAAATGACCGTTTCAAAACGGAGTGAAGGTCATTTTCACAGCAGAAACGGTCGCCCAACGGAACGGTCCCATCACAACCGAACAGGACCTTAGACGTTGCTCATTAGGGTATAATTAGTAAGCCCGGGTCCCCTACCTGAGGAGTGCCCATTCTGCCTATCTCGCTAGGCCACGGGATCGCACTTCCGGTATTCGAAACCGGCGACCACTGGACGCACCCTAAACTGTTGAGCAGTCACCTATATTCACACCGTCGATTTAAAAGCAGTCTTCCACCGGTGTAGCCAAAGTTCCGTAGCGGTTAGGAACATTGATCCGTCCGGTATAGTATTGGGAGGTGACGTGGTGTATTTCACCCCAAGAATGCCCTGTTTTGTCACTTTAGGACATGACCTGATATTCAGTTATTACAAAATTCCCACAAGTAAGGAGATTCATCCATTTCTAGCAACACGTTGAAATCTCAGGTGTTTTCATCCAGATCAGGACTGTATGTGCATAGCAGCCATTGCACGATTAAACTAGGTAACCTTTTCTATGCTCTTACCAATTTCCGGTAGTTACCTTGAAATTCAGAGTTCCTCCGCACAGAAGTGTCTACACTAAGCAAGCCTCGGCTTATTCGACAGAGAAAATACCAGATTTTGAATTAGCCAAATCTGAGCTACCATATCGACATTCATACAAAAATTGGTGAGAGGGTTAACACGGAAAATGCCATATGAAAATAGTCTTTTTCACCGTTTTGGTGTGATTTTTCTGTATAGCTAGGGGGTATAACCACTATTCGGCCAGGAACCACCGGTGCGTCCAAGAACTATACAAACGAAAGAGTTCTTGTTCTAGAAAAATACCGTATTTACTCGTATAATTCACTATCTCCATATACAAGGCTATCTCCGTGATCAGAGACAAAACCCCCGGGAAGGATTAGTGTTTTCCTCACATTGTCAGGCCCGGGTGCTGGGTGTGCTTGATCTCGCTAATTGGTATTCGCAATTATGTCAACATGTCAAACTAAACCTGTAGTGGGCTGGGGCATGGATTGACGGGGATAGCCTCCCATACGGAGATAGCGGATTATACGGGTAGATACGGCACGTACCTTAGGCGGGCGTATATATGTTCCACTCGAGACCTATTAGCACCCCGTCTTTACAGCAGTACTAATTACTAATACCAAGTTCGGGCCCCGGCCCAATACATGAAGGAAGCAACACAGCCACAACATGATGAGGGCTCTCAATGCTACAGCATTGAGCTTCGGCTGTCCAAAAACTATCAAATCCCTTGACACCATGGGAACTCGCTGGGGGGATAAGCCGTAAACTGCAATCGACCTCACCATGGCTTATAGCTTCTGTCAGAAGTAGAGATCGTTGTTGTATTCTATCGTTGTTCTATCAAGGAAAGAAGCGGAACAAGTATCGGCGATGAAAAGGAAGTTGTGATGATGGGAGAAGGTGACGCGGCAATAGGCAAACGAGTTCACATTCAACCATAGCTTCCAACAGCTTCACACTGCCATTCCTCTATCCACACGATGCCCATGAGAACTCTATCAAGATCGAAGCAGGCATCGGTGCCTATCACGCTAGGATGAGCGAGCGGGGAGCTCCTGCGGAGAAACCCACCACACTTGAAAAGGTGGTTAAATGCCCGGCCCAAACATTGCCGACAATTGGTTGAGGCTAGATAAAAGCATCAATCTGATACGTATGATTTTCGGTGTGTAGTTCTCTAGTTTATGAATCAGACATGATTTCCTTCAGCCAGTATTAGCGCAGTATCGAGGGGATGGGGAAGGTCAAAAAATATCCTACCCATCTACCAACAACCCAATAAGTTAATGAGAGATTAAATTATTGAGTTGGCTGAATGTCATGAAGTTCTTAGGTGCTTTCGAATCTGTGTGCGGTTGAATTTTAGGCCAATCGATTCATTCTCTCAGGCTCTCGTTACAAAAAAAAAGGAAAGCGGCACCATTCTCCATCGAGTGATATCCTATGCACGCGAGTGACCGATGGACGGTTGGTCATATCTGAAGTCCGCCCCAGGCAATTAAGATGGCTCGTTAGTGGAATGCACCGTCAATGCCTGTGCCTAATCAAGTACCCTGCATTACCGGTATTTGACTATAATCTCGGAACCGAATGATTGCTAGCTTATGATTCTGAGGATTCATATGAGCATACAGGGGGCAAGGCCCCTTTACACAAATTTCATCCTTGAGGTCCCGAGAACAGACTGACGGCATATCGTGCTTGTATACACCTCTTACCGTCCGCGCAGGTCGACGCATCACCCGTGCATTCCCCACACAATCTACCTTGCCCCCGGCCCTATACCCAAACCAAGGGACAACTCAGAATTTACCCATAAAACATCAGCAGCACCTCCAGCCGCAAACAAACACCAAACCCCGTGGCAAAGGGCGGAGGAAAAAAGCAAGTCCAACCCGTGCCAAACCCTCCATCCGCCCGCGAATATCCTATCACGCCAAACACGAAATAGCCACGTCGATCGCGTGCTCTCACATGACAACCAGCCAAACAGAATCTCCTGCCCCAGGTAAACAAACGGGCAGCGAATCAACAGAATGTCGACCACTGGTTCACCATCCAAAACACTCGATCCACCGAGCACCACTCCGAGGAAACGCCAGAGCTTGCAGCATATTATGGATATAGATCAGCCGCGACCTGCGCGACGGAGGCTTGGCGTTTTAGCGGAGATTGAAAATGACGGGGAAGGAAAGAAAGGGGAAAAGAGGAAGTCAGATTTTGAGGTTGATCGGGATAAAGGCGGAGTGAGAGGATCGCCGACGAGTTTGGCTAGGTTCCATGGCGGGCTTGAAAATGAGAAGTGGGCCGAGGTCGGTCATGGTGGGATTCAAGATGGGCTGGGAGAGGAGGAGGGAGGAGAGACGACGACGACGACGGGTATGTCTAACGGCAGTGGTTTTCAAGATGGGAATGCTTATTACTTAAGTATAGTCCCTCATCGGAACCCTTCAAAGCCTTCGATTTCCGAATTATTACTGGCGCATTCACGGCCGAAGCCGGACATGATACCATTACCCACCCCGCCGCTATCACTGCTTAATCGATGGCAACAACAAACGAGTGCGCCTGCTCCGGCTGTTGGCTCGGAGCCACTGATGCCGAAGCTTAAGACAGAATCTGGGCCATCACCGTTACAACAAATGCGGTTATTGCGTGCACAATTTGAAGCTACAAGACCTGCACCCCCACCTCCTCCTACCCCGCTTCCCAAGCAAGCCTCCCGCCCAAGTGGCACATCAACTTACGCCCGCGCATCGAAACCCACCTCTTCAGCATTCGCCCAGAAATACACCTTCACACTACACCACCTCCCGCAATTAACCCACCATTCCAAATCCGCAATAATCTCCGTTCACCCACCTACACACATCTACCTGCAGCTCCGCAATTTACAAGAGCTTCGCGGTGGCGGGCAGTACTCCTACACAATACCGTCCAGCTCTCTACCTATTACGGTCCGGAACACGACGACGTCTAATCAGCAAACGTTTGAGATTGAAGACTTGCCGCTGAAGCACCTTCACGCTGTACGCTATGCAAGGCGTTTTGTCGACGCACTGAGAAAACGCACGGTAATCGCCAAGGTTGAAGTCCGCAGCGGAGGTGTCTGGACCGGGAGAATGTTTGGTGACGGAAAATTTGAGGTTATTGACCCTGCGGGAAAAATTGCCGGTGGGGTGGTAGGTAGCAGGGTTAAAGGACCAAGAAGAGTGGTAAGGATGTATGAAGCTTGTCAGAGAATCCTCCAAGACTCCGACGACTTTGGTCGTGGGGAGAAGAGCGACGAAAAGTTAGAGATGGGTGAATTCCGCATCGATAAAAGAACGGATTTTGTTAAGGGTGTGGGGTGGTGTCGTAGGGATGAGGACGGGAAGGGATGGAGAATGATGTTTTTGGATGGTGTTAGGCTGGAGATCGAGGGGGCCAGTGGGGATGTAATATGGGTTGAGGGTGATCAGAGGAAGGTGCTCAAGAGGGGGATGGAAGTGGGGAACGTTAGGGAGAGGGTCAGGATGTTTGTTGAGAAGGGTTTGTAGAGTTTGTGTTGGTTATGGTATAGTGCAGCACAAGTACATTACCGTGGGAACTGGAACAATTGAGATTTTCGCTAGGGCGTTGGAGTTGCCTCTCCTGGTAAGGTCTGTTAGATTTTTTTTCATTTATCTGTCTCCCCTTAATCCAAAGGGGGAAATTCTGGACGTCCTAGCGCCATTCTCAATTGTTTCAAGTTTTTATGATGCAATTTAGCTATGATACCAATGCTCATTTCGTTTTTTTTCCACTTTGGACGGGGTCCCAGGCTCCCAATAGACTAGGCTCTTCCCTCTTCCCTCTTCCCTGGGCACTACGATCTCGAAGGCCGCCTTGCTCCGACCTAAGCGGGGGCAAAGGAACATTCAAGGGAAAACGGGGTTGTCTACCTTGAGTGAAGTTAGTAGCTTGAGAAGGGAACTCACGATAGAGGAGTATGTTATCGAGATATCATACCATAAAGATAGACATTTTGATGGCTCTAAGCCCTTAAGTTTCCATCGCCCGCAAATGCCCTCGAAAGGTCACTTTCCTCGTATAAAACTACAATACGGGCTACTGCCGGTATTTAAATGGATGACGTTCAATTCAGCAAAAATACCACCTTGAATCCCAACTTCAGATCTCTAACCTAGTCATCTAAGCCTTTGGCAGACTAGATGTGTATATATTTCTAAGGTCAACCGCCAGACCTCCAGAGCACCTCTAATCTTCGGCGCCCCAACTTCCATGTGGGCATGGCGCTGTATTTGCGACAATACCAGGAAATGCACTTAAACGGTGAGCCAGTGCTTGACAAATTACGCGGCCCTTCTGCAGCAAAGTGTTCGAAGATCAACCAACCATTTTTCAGAGAAGCCTCACCTCTTTCTCTCCGTGCCCCCGGGCCTTGGTAGTGCTCCTGACCCTCGATGAATCTCGTCTTCTACCTGATGTCAAATGATCCTACCGAAGGCTCACCGATAGTGCCAATCAAGATACCGGTATCATTCCCACCGAGCATAGTACACTCGAGGAAAACCCCGGCTTACCTACCTCTAAGGACGCAGCCAACATTCAGAAATACCACACACCCATCATTCGCCCTGCTTACGGACCCAACCCCGCAGCACAATTAAAGTCAAAATTCCCCAAAGATGATGTTATCACGCTCTCTCTCTCTCTCTCTCTCTCTCGCAATCCCCTTTTACAGCGTAGGCATTCATTTATCCATTTCACGCTCAGCGCGCTCACCGTACAGTACCGCACTCATCCCTCGCCTCGGCCGAACCCCAGGCTCCGAGCCGTTTTCTATTCTCTCGCGTGTGCGCGTGCAAAACTTGTACATATATTTCCAATGTCGCCGAAACCAAAATACCCGACACATGATATCGGTATTAATATCAATGGGGCAGTGCATCATTGCATGTGTCTGTCGCTCCCCCCCCCCCAATCGACAGAAGCTTTTGGAATACAGGGTATGAGGTTGTACCGGTAGATTATTGTGTACGAATCGACTCATAAAGAATTCGATGCCGGGTAGATATAGATCAGCAGACGTTCTTTTCAGCTTCTATGATTTTCATCCAAGATCTGGTACTCCTACCGGTCGGGCTCATAGCCCGGCTGTTCGGCTGAGAGCGATGCTGCGGAGAATCGTGCACCCGGCCCGAAGAGCTTCGGGATGATGGTGGTGGTGGTGGTGGTGATGTGAGACAGGGCGGGAAAATCAAGTTGAGCGGCCAGCGGGAAGGATGCCTGTTTCTTTGGCCAAAGAGCAATGGCCAGGTTGGTTAATGCTACTCGAGTGCAGATAATCACTGGCTACAGATATGGCTTTTATGCATGATTTGAGGTTCCTCTTGGGTTTTGAAGCGCCGATGATACAGACTTGGGTATTGAAAGCGCTCAGAGAAGTTTTGTTTTGTTTGAGCACGGTTGGGTGAAGCAGGCTGTGCTTGTTCGAATTAAGCTAAACTGTTGAAGGAAGCTTAGTCGCACAAGAACACAGAAATAACTGGTGTGCTACGAAGCATCCAGCCATTCCACTTTGGAGAGTCACACTTGACTGGACGGGTTTCAGGTGCCGGGTCGCTGGTTGCGTTGGGTTGGCTGCCCAGCGCAACGGATGGCCAATCAGTCACCATTGTGAGCCAGTGGGGGCTGACTATGGCGCTCTTCTTTCCTTTTCCTTGACCTTGGGGAAGGAGAAGGGTGTGGTTGGGAAAGGAAGGGACCTCAAAGAGAAGGAGCCTATTCAGATCGATTCACGTCTTTTTTATCCGATATGGGTTGTCTGTCTGTCTCCTCAGCCCTGCAAAAGTGTGATGATCCATAGAACGGAAAAGGTAAAGATTCAGAAGAGGAAGGGACCCATCACCACCAACCACCACCCCGTTTGTTGTCCGCTCGCTGGTCTTGCAGACCGGCCCTTTCAAGAACCACACCTCAAACAGAGCACCGCATTCGGCCTTACCTCTTGCTATCGTACGCACCATTCACGACAGACGGATACCATCAGAACTTTTTCATAGAATTTATTTATCGAGCCACTGAGCCCATCTAACACACTCTCCCCTCTCTTCCCGCCAGAGAGTGACCCGATAGACAGCAGTGAGGCAGTACACAGCACAGCACAGCATATCGTTCCCGGACGCCCACGTATCAACACGGAGACGCACTTTTCCGTTCGAGTCGGGATCTGTGATTATACCCTCCGCTACATCCATTTGCTTTTCCGGAAGGCAAGAAACAAAGTATCCAATATAACAACGCACAAAGGGGAGCGGAGATACCCTTCAGAAATAAGAAAACCTCCGGGCAAGCAATCAATCAATCGATACGGCAGAGAGCGGAAAAGGAAAGAGAAAGGGGAGGATAAAAATACACTGAAGATGAACCTTCGGCAGAGGAAGTTGTTCCTTTTGTTCGCCATCCTTGGGTCAACGCGCACTGTGGTGGACGGGAGACAGATCGCTGCAAGGGCGATGATTCCGGAGAGACGGCAGGAGTCTGGAGATCAGGTGACGGAGGTACGATTTACTACCTCACAGAGGATTCAATGTTTTCGGGTGCGGATGGACTAAAGGTTGTGAGATTATAGTTTTTTACACAGGATGTTACAATTGTGTCTCCTGGTTCGACGAAAGTAGTGCCTCCGGCGCTTCAAGCCACCACCCTCCAAAGAAAGCATGCTAATCATAGACGTCGTATAGCCACCTGTAACTGTAACGCGTGTATCTACATCGCAACTAGTTGCAAAGACTTCAACTATTACATGTAAGAAACCCCTCTCGAAAAAGGGTTGAACTGTGGTACTGAGAGACATATATAGCTACATCATCATCATCATCCGTATCTCAATCCCCATCAACAACCCCCTCAGGTGCACTATACTGCAACGCAGGGTATGCACTCTGCGGAGCTGAACTCGGCGGTAGGTGTCGTTTTCCACGTCTTAATTTACCATATCTAACCCCTCTCCATAGGCGGATGCTGCAAAAACGGCTACACCTGCACCCTAACCGGCTGTATCCCCCCGGCGGGAACAACCACACCATCACCCAGCCGAACGTGCACAATTGCTAGCCAGACCCTCTGTGCTGCATCGATGAACTTTGGTTGCTGCGCCGTGGGCCAAGAATGCGGCTTCTCATTCTGCACTCCAGCCGTCGGGGCCGCCGTAACCAAAGCCCCAGATGCCGACGCTAACAATCTCAAACTCTCTGCTACCGCATCCGCTCCGACGCAATCAACCACCTCTACGAAACAGGGGGATAAGGGCGACGCACCGTTGTCGAAAATCGCCATTGGAGGAATTGTTGGCGGCGCGGTGGTGGCTATTATTGCGCTTGCATTTGCTTGGATATTTACGAGGAGGCATATCAGGAAGAGGAGTAACACCGATGCTTCGCGCGGGGTGCCGACAACAAATGTGTTCGATCCTACAGCAACGCTATCCGGGCAGCACGGGAGTCACTCTTCGCGGTATAGGGGCTCACATCCGGCTGCTACCGCCGCCCCAGCTCCGACCAAGATAACAGGAGGCCCCAGAATGAGTGAGTACCACCCACGCCATCCATTGGCGGCCATTCCACCAGCACATTCACCACCCCTGCAGCACTCCCCGCCACCCGGTGATCAGACATTCAATTTTCCTGGAAGGCCAGGAGAGGGGCATCTATACCAGTCTGTGCCGCCATCAGACCAGCCAGTCGAATTGGGAGCTAGCCCTGTGGACAGGTGGGAGGAGAACGAAGTATACGAGGTGGACGGGGATGGGGGCGGGCGCTCGCCGGGAGCTAAGAGGAAGAGTTGGGGTTGGGGGAGGAATGGGAACAGCGGATGACAGTGGAGGAGCGAGCTTTTGGATCCTGGGGGTGGGAATGTATCATAGGCAATTTCTTTCCTTCTTTCCTTCTCCGGTATACTCTTTCTGTTTGTTTGGAATTGGTATTTCCTTTTTGTTTTTGTCATTATCATTTGGCGGGGTTATCATCGTTCGTTTCTTGCCTTTTTTTTCCCTTTTTCTCTTCCTTTTTCCTTTTCCTCTTTTCTCTTATAGGGATTTCTTATGTTTCTCTTTTTTCCATATACTTATTTACTTTATTTTATATGTAGTTGGGGTGGTAGCGGGTATTTTCTCCTTCATCTTTACCATCGTTTGGATACCAGCGGGGTAGGCGGGCGGGCGGGCGGGCAAATAGGCAAAAAGGTTGAGGGGCTAAAACAAAGTAGATACAGCATGTGTAGTTATTCATTCTATTCACTCTATTCACTTTTTTCCATCCATCCATCCATCCATTCATTCATCCATATGTTCCAATATCATATCGCATACCACCCATTCATCCTCCCCTCCTTTATCTCGATTATTCGATGATAACATTACCCCCAGCAGTCACAGTACCACCACCCGTCCAATGAGGGAGTTTTACCAGCACAGTATCATACCGTACTGTACACATCGAGACCCCAAACCCCCTTTCAAGCCTTTCACAGCACCATAACCAAAAGCTATAGTGTTAACAACCCATCACCCGGAACTTCTTTTTTCCTTGTTTTTTTCTTTCCCCCCCTTTCTTTTCACCAGTAGCGTTCCTCATCAAGTTCCTACCCCAATGGCAACCATGTAGGGTTCGCGGATGGGAAAGCATTCTGGGTAGGTACCGTCACGAGTCGTCATTCGGTAATGGTTGACATGTTAATTCCTGGCGGTTGGGCTGGATTTTGGCGGGCGAGGTGGATTGGAGCTGTGGTGGGGTTTGGGTGGTGTTGTGGGTAGGTGAGGCGGTGGTGGTTGTAATGGGGGTGTGAGGTTGGGATTGTGGTAGGTTGGTAGGTATTAACTTATACTGTAATTCATTGTCCACTTGTATGGTGACTGGTTGGGGGTTGTTTGGCGGGTTGTTTGGCGATGGTGGTGGTATCGTGGAGGGTAAGTAAGTAAGTAAGGATGGATGGATGGGGCAGAAGAAGGGAGAGAGGAAGACAGGAAGACAGTCGAAGGGCGTAAAGTTCCCCCGCCCCGCATTTTCATCCCGGATGCTGCAGTAGCATCATACATAGCAGGCAAGAAACCCCACCCATCAATCAACACCATGCAATATATACAAAACCGTAAGCTAATCCTGCATAAGCCAAGCCATCAATCGACGAGAAACTTTGTCCCCAGCGCAGGAAATTACCGCCTCAATTACATGGGGCGGGGCGGGGTGGCGGCCCTCCGCTCTCGACTCATATCATACAAACAAACCCACCGCATCAACTAACCCTTTCTAGGCATAGGTACACATATCACCTTCACAGAAAAGCACTCGATATCTGACATGCATATACTGTACCTAACTCTCGACCCCCCCCCATCGCTATGATAATACCGGTGCCATTATATGCCGTCAGTGCGGTGACAGTGCGTGCTGCTTACCAGCCCTATCCTATCCCATCGAGATGCTAAAACGCCACGCGCCATACTGCCGAGCGGGGGGGGACAATATTACCATGCCTGGTTTTTTTGCCGAGTGTATTATTACTTCTGAGCTTTAACTTGCTCGCCTGTAGCGAGCCAGCCAGCCGCGGTTTTTGCCCTTTCCCTCCTCCTCTCACCGTGGTTCAACCCCGATGTAGTGACTGCGTCCAGTCCAGCAGCTGGCGCATTACGGGCCGACTTTCTCGCCGCGGCGCACGGTACATGTATTCAGCCCATCATCATCATCACCAGCGCCCCCCGGATGGATACCCTCCGTGTTTCCCTTCATTCCTTCCTCCCTTCTCCGGATAGAAATCCTAATCCGGGTTATCTAGAGCGAGTGAGTGCTAGTGACTGCCCTGTCCTAAGCACCCAGTTATGTATCCACCCCGCTGGCACGACCCGTCACCACCTCGTGAATATTATACCTGTGATGGCACACTCGTGTGTATACTTGCTGCCAACAGCATTGCAAAGAGGGAGAGTTCTAAGAAAATGAATTTTTTTTGCCCCGCTCTAGGAGCTGAAAAATGTTATATATTTGCTTGCTCGCCATTGGTCGCTTATGACTCTCACTATGTACTGCATGTTTGCTATGTGATTTGGGTTTTGTGTCCTAACTTGGTGGTTGTATAAGGGAATTGTACTGCGCAGTACTGGGCCCTGAAATATTTGAGGGATTCAACAGGAGAAAAAAGTAACCGCACTATAAAGCGCCCCGGATTGGGTGGGATTATCAAGCATAGTATACTCTAGCAAGCCGACTGTATCTTTTTCCCCCCAATGTAAACGATGCTTCTACTAGTGTACTGAATTAAATAGACCAGGCATAAAGGGAAAAGGAAAGGGAAAGGGAGGAAGAGAGGAAAAAGGGAACAAAGGAAAAAACCCGAAACCAGAACCAGGCCCTAACTTATGCATGCGAGAAATCATGGATGTGATGAGGGGGAAAGGGTGTATAAAGGAGGAAAGGGGAAATGTGAGAAGAACAAGAAATGGATGAATGTCATCGTTCTATAATCCCTCTTCCTAGCTTTGCCAACTTTTCCGCCATTTCGATTATGCCTCTGCCATCTCGTCTTGCTTCCTCGATATTCCTCTCTAGCTCCCTGACCCTGAGTTTCAATTCCCTCACTTCCTTACCACCCCCTCCACTTCCACCTCCACCGATAAATCCCCCACCTTCAATCCCACCTATCAATGAATCCCCATCACCACCTCTACCCCTCAGCAACTCCACCTCCTCCCTCAAATTCCCTACTTCCCCTCGCAAATCCCTCTCAACCTTAGAAGCGCCTTCCGCCAACCGCCCCGCATTCGTTAATATTCTCCCCCACTGCGCACCCGACTTTCTCAATTCTAGGCGAATCTCGTCGCGCTCTTCACGCACTTCTGCAAGCGACTCTTCAAGGCCTTCTACCACGCCCTGTAGTCGCTCACGCTCGTTCGTCAAATTCTCATTCTCGTCCGTGCACACGAGGAGTTTTTTCTCAAGGGTTGTAGCGCGGGTTTGGGAGCGGGCGTGCGCTGCTTGCAGTGATTTGTGGGTTTTCAGGAGGGTGTTGTGTGTTTGTTGGAGGGTTGAGAGGGTTTGCGGTAAGTTTTGGTTAGGAGGGCAGGATTGCGAGAGTGCTGTTGCCTGGGGATGTTGGGCTTGGGGTGGCGGTGGCGGTGGTGGTAGCAGTGACGGACACTGGGGAGTGGGTGATTTCAACCGCAGGAGAAGAGAGAAGACAGTTTCTAGACATGTTGTTAAAGTCTCAATGGTGGGGATTTGGTGGGGGGTTATTTGTGCGGGGATAGTGTGGGTTGGGGACTGGGATGATGCGGTCAGGTCTAGGACTAGATTGTGTATTGAAGAGACCAGGACTGATAACGTGTTTGACGGTGGTGGCGCTGGAAGAGCCTGCGATTGTAGATGCCGCTGTCCTCTCGCAGGTGTTCCCGGCCGGGAACCCGTCGAACTTTGTAGATGGAATTGATTCTGATTTCGACTTGCATAAGCGCTTCCTTGCTCTTCCCTCTCCCTATCCCTCACCGCCTCTATTTCCCTCCCACCACCCCTCTCCTCGACCCTTCCTTCTCGGAAACTCCCACCCCCACCCCCACCCTCGTCACTTCTCCTCTGACTCGCCACCATCGCCGTTGCATCCCTCTGTGGTAACAGCGGACTCGGCGTTAGCGAAGGCAACGTAAACCCCTCATTCTCATCCGACAACCTCCGTCTCTTTCTCGAATTCTGAACCGAGTACCCCTGCGCAGGAGCCTCGGAGACCGGTCTCCGATCCGTAACCAATGAGGTCGTCATCGGTAGCGGCGGCAACGGTGGTCGGCCATTTAGGTAGCTTGTTTGGGTTGCGGATGTCGTTTGCATAGACGAAAGCTTCGGAGAAGCAGTTGTTGCTGTGTCTTCCCATGGACGGTACGATGACGGAGGAGGAGGAGGCGGTGCGGTCATGGTTAGAGTCAGTGGTGACGGGAGCCGGTTTGTTGTCGGGGCGCCCGAATGGTGGTGGGAGTATAGGAGGGAGGAGGAGGGGGACCGAGAAATCGTTTTGGATGCCAGTGTGTTGTTTCGGTGGTTTTTGGTGTTGTAAGGTGTGAAGGGGGGAAAACCAAATATTGACTAATAAAAAGAGTGGTTGGGTTGGGTTGTGGACAGGCAATAGTGTCTCGCGAATTTAATTTTTTTGTTGTGGCAGATTAAATTCTCCCCTGGTGTTTCTCTGCCTGGGTGTGGGGGATCGGGGGGTATTTGACGGTGTCGCTATGAGTGAACGATGACGGGGGTGAGGGAGAAGTGCAGGACAGATTATTAAGGAGATGTGATATGGTAAGATCCGGGGAATCCGGACGAAAAAGCAAGTGAACCTGTTTGGTGCGGTATGTTCAGCTTCCGACTGGCATATAATTAAGCCGTCCACTTGGTCCGATGCCGGTAATCTCTCACGGTGTGCGGCGTATCTTTCAAGTCGGGTCCTTTGTCGTAGGAAGCACGAGGATAATTAAGAAGAGGGAGGAGAAGGTGGTAGGAAGAGAAGGAGGACAAGCGGATAAAGTACTACTACCTCAACATCCCACCCCGTAGAGCCTCTTGCTTAAATCCTTAGAGCCAGCAGCAGCACGGGACTAAGGTATGTAATTCAGTGGAACAGACGAGACAGGACTAGCAGAGTACCGGCACTGTGCTATTCAATACCTTAAGGCAGGAAGGTGCGGGTTGCTTACTCTTGCGGAGGGACCCATCCATCATCACTATCCGACGCTCTCGGCGGATGGCTGGGTGACGGGGCCACAGAACTTCCCTGGGTGTTATCATAACGTGAAGCTTCCGCTTGTCAGCAGGGCCTCGTTACACAATCCATGGGATCGTTGCCAGAATGAAATATCTGCCACGCTGCCGAGAGAGAGGGGGGGAAGAGGGGGAGGGAGAGGGGGAGAGGGAGAGGGAGAGGGAGAGGGAGATACGGCAGTGAGAAACGCCTTGCTGTAGGGAGCAGATAACAGGAACATGACGATTACTCGTGCCACACAATCCAATGCAATCCAATTTAAACGCCAAAGGACGCTCTTGCCCGAGTCCGATAGAGCGCACCGGTACTGGTATCCTAGTGTGTTTACGCCATGACACAGCAAAGCTCGTCCATATGTCTGCAGTAGGGAGGGATGAGTGGTTCTCCGTGGGAGAAAGCCCTAGCATTTGGGGTGTGCCAATTAACTTGTACAGTCACCGGGAGCTGCATGGAATGTCGGAGTGCGAGTGCAGTGCCTGCGCCATGGGAAATTTGGTCATTGTACCGCGTATCATGGCGACGATGTACCAATACTCGGAGAGTGTGTCTCTGCCCTACGATGGCACGGGGCAGGGTGCAGTACCGGTACCAGCACTATACCAGCACATCTCCCCAATATGATGCGTGGAATGCGGTAGTCTCACTAGTGCTGAGAGGGGAGAATATCTCCCCCATCCCTAGGGCTGAATTCTACCTCTAGCTCCATAATAGCACACCTACTCACTTCCACCACCGCGAACGACAACCCTCGGCACAAGAACAACCTACATCGCATCATATATGACCCCTACAGTGCCAAGTCCCCAACATTGGAACGTAGGTCCATCATACCGGTACTTCCACCAACCCAACATAACATAATTCCCCAACCAGGCACTTGCCAGCTGACAGAGTGTTTCCCCCCCTTTCCCACTTCCTACCCATTTACCCACTTTGGCAGCTAGTTCTCAGACCCAGCCTTGGGCGAGCCGGAGGATCGGCTGCCGAATATTCGGACTCCCATTTGGGGCTGACTTGTATTCGTACTCGGGTATGTCACCTTGGCCGTGCAATATACAAGTATGCGTGCGAATTAACTCATACGTACGCCGCGATTGGAGGATTATAGAGCAGAGAGCATTACTGCTTTAGGGGAAAGAAAGCGTGGATATCGTTGGGGGGCAGACAGGGGTTATTTTGGGGTTTTTGTTTTGATTGAGAAGTGGCTTCCTAAGATCCTCCGGGTAGACTGGTTTGTGGAGAGTCTGAAGACAGACGATAGGGTGTGTTTCGGACGCTCGTTTGTAAGGGGAGGAGGAGAGGAGGCAGGGCAGACTGTAGGTTGGAACAGGAGAGAATGCCATGAAATCCAACATGTCTGTCAGCCCTATAACCTCCGGATTCTGAGTCAAAAGCACCCGGGAAGGATTAGCATTTTCCTGACATGGCATGTATAAGGTCAGCCCGCCGGATGAGCTAGGTCTCATTAACTAGTATTCGCAATTATATTAACTAGTCAAACTAAACCCCTCCTGGGCTGACGGAGATGGTGGATTTCAAGAGATTTTACAGCACCGCAATCGTACGGGATTTGGGCTAGAGGAAGCACGCCTGTCAATTCTTGAATTCGTGATACAGTCACACTATTCGGGGTGATAGAGATAGATAAGATAAGATCTTTCTGTCTTTTGTCGGCTTGGCTAGACATCATGAACTGTCACTGTGGTGTAAAGTACCGTGTACCCCTGAGATGACCGTGTCTCTACTCGTATGCACCGTAAGATAAAAGTCACGCCCTCAATGACTTCCTTCTTCCCCCCTGTCTTATCCGTTAAGTCTAAGCCATTTCACGGCCATCTCATAGCCATTTCATAATCATCCCCTCCTCAAAAAAAGATGTCAAAATACTACCGGTACACCACCATAAATTTGCAATGTCCGGTCATGACACCGACATCTACAACCCTCCACCAAGTTACGATGCTTTCCATACAACAAGCTTCTTCCGGGTCACCTCTGCCCATTCATATCATACCCTCACCCCATCTCATCCCCGCCTGGAACCTTAAAGTTGGGCGAGCGGCTATATCGCGCCAGCGTAAATACCTGATGGTCCCTACCTTACCCCCCCCGCCCGAACCTTATTCTGTTGGAAGGGGTTAGTATATTGGTATTACCAGACTCGTCCTACTAGATAATGTGGCAGTGTATGACTTTGGGTCGTCGGTGGCGTAGCTAGTGTGGTGGGGGGTTTTTTTTCCTACTTGCATGAATTTGACTGCTAAATTTAATTTAATTTAATTCCTTTCCCAGCGGTACGGGGGCAATTCCTCATGGAACTTTTAACGGGTGTGCTATACCGGTATTCTTGGAGACATAACTGTGCGATAGCTAGCTGAGATCTGGAGAAAAGTGTTCTCAGGGTCTGCATGAGGCTACCTCCCCTCACCCTTTACGGGCATAGATCTCCCTTCCTAATTTAGGATTCCACTTCCCTAAAATACCTTAAGAACTGGAATAAACGGACCTTGTGCCAGGGCATTGGAGTTGCTTCTCTTGGTAAGGGATGGTGCCTCTTTTTTCCTGTTTGTCTCGGAAATGTGTTTTTCTCCCCTTTCCTGAGGGGGAAATTTTGGACTATCATACCTAGCACATCCAGTAACCTAGAGCGAAGCGAGAACACAGCGAGGCGAGAGCGCCTACAGAACTTTTATAGGACAGGGATTATTTGTGCGGGTGTTCTCGCTATACAGTGGGCTCGCGTTGCTGTGGAGTACTGAAAGTTGGTCTGTTTATTCTGGTTTTTGCGGTACCGGTATACAAGTCCAGAGTGCTCAAGCAGCCTCCGCGACCACACGACATCCCACAATCACGACCCTCCCCCCCATCTCCCTACTGTACAGAGCTTAACCGTCCCGGACTCTTATCCTGACCCATGGTAGGTCGGGGAGCGGGAGCCGGAGGGCCGGGGTTCAGAGAAGGAGTTCAGTGCCGGTAATTCAATTCTTAGCTAATAAACCAACTGCCGACTTGGGATATGATCTTGGGGGCATTCCTACCCCGAGGCAAGCTGACTCAACATCGCCCAGAGGAGACTTTTAGCATCTAATAGGCTTGCCGGTGGAAGATTATTTGGGAGGGGGAGGGGACTGAGTAAGCTGATCTCGGTACCAAGCTTTATCGTATGGAAGCAGGGGGTGGGGGGGACAGGGTGGAGTCGTGGGTAATGATATCAATGACTGAGACCTTCGCTAAGCCCAGGTGCCGATATCATAATATTATTATGACCTTCTACTATGACAAAGCCCATTGCTGTATTGTACTTAAAACGGCCCGCGAGTCCCTAATACCACCCCCTGCAGCTTAGTAACCTCCTCTCCCCTCCCCTCTGCTATCAAAACTTTATCCTCCTTGCTAATACCGTGCCCCGATCCCTAGCTACCCTTCGAGTATCCCACCCACCCACCCATCTAATACAGCTGGTGTCGCTCGGGTGAAGCGCCGTAGGGTACACGGACTTCCGTTAGTAACCCCCTCTCGGTGGTGGTGGTGGTGATTAGTGATACCTGTGCATACATATACCAGGGCTGACCCGCGGGTGATTTCTTTCTGGTGCGCAGTGGAGCCTGTTGGTCGGGCGGGGCGGGGGGAAAGAGTTTCTGCGAACGTTTTGACTTTTTTTTTTTGATTTATTTTCCCGGTGGGAGGGGGGCGCTGTATGATACTGGGATGGGGGACGTCATATGAGTTGAGGTTATTTTGTCGAAATCTGGGGTCGACAGCCGCCCCCTGTTCATGTTCCGAAAAGGACCTCGAGGACCTATAAATACCTAACTTAGCCCACAGAGAACTCCATATAGTACCCTACTAATACCTGGCAAAAACCAATAGGTAACCCTTCCCTCTGCTCTTCAGAACCCTACCGGTACTCATCTCGGTCGTTCAATACCCCCATACGTGTCCCGCCGTTGTCCTCAATCCTCACTGGAACGGGACCACCGGGCGGGTGGGTGAGACATTTCCCCTGCCGGCGTCCTGTGACGTCTATACCCTGGCCACAGTATGTATCATACTTGGCCAAATACGAGAGAAATGTGCAAGGTCATTGAAGTAGAGATCACAAATCTAGCTCTCAGTGGAGACGGGGGGGGAAGGGAAGATACACAACATGACACCACGAGCGGTAATCACAACGTCCTACTTGCCCTAATCAAGAGGTATCCGAAAACGAGGGTTCACAAAATATATCGCAGAAGGCAGGGCGTATCTGAGCGCTAATACAAATCCTCAACTCTCGTTTTCTAATACTTCTTTCCTGGGACCAGTAGCACATCTCTCCCGTATTCAGTCACTCATGGTACTCGAGTATATGCCTCCCAATTATAGGCATCCACCACCCCTCCTACACCCTAGAACCACCCCGTTTTGTTACACTCTTTGCAGAAAATTTATCTCCTGGGCTGTTGAAACGGCGGAAAGTTTTATGTCACCCTTCTCAGTGTCTGAGACAGAGACCAATGAGCAAATTTTTGCCAATCACTGCAAATTCATAAGTATACAAACTTCGGACGATAGCTAATATTAGCAATATGATTGTACCCGTGCACATCACCACTGAAGAATACTGAGAGAGCACCTTGGTGATCCCTGTCCTAGACGCTGATAGGGGTGGCATAAAAATTTCCGCAGTTTCAATGGCCCAAGCCCAGGAGATAACGGCCGGGTCCGGAATGCTTCTTAAAATTTATGTTTCACCTCAACCAATACCTGCCCTTTATCAAGCATATCAGCATTGCACTCCGCCCGCTGACCCACCGTGCGGGTTATTCCTCCTGCGAGCCCGCCGCCTGTGAAAGCTCTTCTTACGAGCCAAGTTTGCAATTCGTTTTCCGCGGCGTTTGTGGTGCCATGGCAGTGGGTTTCGGAGCTGTATCGTCTGCTATTTCTGGGGGGACGGCAAAGCTCGGTTGGGTGAGTGTTTATTTATTTTTATTGTTTTCCTCTCAGGGTGTTTGGGGTGATGGGCGCACCGCTAATGCCCAAGCAGTGAATTCGCTCTCTGGTATCTAGGTTTTGTATGACTTGGGGAGGAATGAGGAGGAAGGCTAAGTGTTCTGTCGGCTTCAGAACGTATAATACTATATAGTTCCTACCCGAGAAGCCAATCTCAAAAGGAGCACATGGACTGTAAAATTGTGGGCATCGTGGATTAGCGTTTGTCCCGCTGATTAGCTGCATGACTTCCACTCAGGGTTTTGTGATTATATCACTGGGTATCACTCGAATCCTATGCAAGCAGCCTAGGTCAAGTTTTCAACACCTACCGGTATACGCAATAGCGGTGGTCCATAAATTCTACGTGCAATATGTGGCTTAAGGTTGTACAGTTATCGCACCAATGCCCCCTAATCTCTTATACCACTTTTAGAACAGGAGCTTTTAGCACTTGTGTGGAGCCCCCCCGGTCCGCCCCGGCAGCCGTGATCAACACCCATATCTCGGTTGGCTCGACCCGATATTGGCTACCGAGGTTTAAACTTATAATAGTAACAAGTACTTTGTCACACGACATAACACATTCATCCCTCACTGGAGGAGGCTTTGCATGGGCGATGTTAGGGCATAACCGCAGTGGGCCTTCCGGACTGCCGATATAAGTAATAGAGTGATTACTCATCGGCCCGAAAGGGTAATAATTATCCATGGCATATGGAAATAAATTTGGAACGGAAGTGGACAGGATAGGAAAAGATGGGCTTTTGTACTGTTTCCTTGATCGCGATGATTGGCCCTATGTGAGTAGGATACAATGCGGGTACCGATACTTTCCTGCCAGTTTTCATGGCGAGAAGTCAATGCGCTGCCAGTGCTGATGTTACCGCTTGGCTCGAATAAAGAGCCCCAATCGTACCCAGTTTGACTCCATCGCCGAGATCTCATGTTCGTACCACCTTTGCCACGCTCGCACCTGCTACGCTGGTAGGGAGGAAGCTAAAGTTAGCTTAGAACCTACGCATTACAAACGGCGTCTTGGTAGCACACGATAGTTTACTTATAGTACTCGATATGGGAGCAATGCGTTACCCGGGTAGACAAAGTTACAAAACCCACTCTGGATCTAACCTGTCATTCAAAAAGGAGCGAGTAGAAAGGGTAAGAACTTATTAACTGGAATAGACAAGATATATTTGGCCGGTCAACATTAAATAACTGTTCCATAACTTCTTGCCTTATTTTCATTAACCATCCAACCCTACAACCACCCTCAATTCACCTTCCTTGTTCCCACGTAGGATCGACACCCACGTGAAATATACCCTTCAATTACTAATCACAACACTATTCACGCACTAGGCCTGATACTGAAAACGGTAAATCCGGGCCAGTGGGTCTACCTTCTGGAGCATGGGAACCATAAACAAGACAAACCACGTAGTAAGAAACACCTTCCGATGAAAGGAAACCCCAAAAGCAACGATCAATTCAATTTGCTCTAAGCTAGATACCAAGCTGCCAACCAAGCCCGAAACCACAAGAAAGGAACGGCTGAAAGAAAGCCCAAGCGTGAAGAAAGGTCCAACCTATCCTAGCTGTCCGACTAGCAGTATCCACGCACGGACATCCTCCCCTGCGCTCGAATCCTTTCCCAAAACTAGTTCCTGTCGCTTCTCCGGTCCTCTCCCTGGCGGTTCTGTTTCTCTCCGGGCAGATCACAAATTCCCCAGGAAAGAAGCAAGAAATCCCCTCCTGATACAAGCCAGGACGAAAAATATGGCAAACAAACCACCCCTGTAGCGAACACAACGAGCTGCATATTCTCGTCGCTTCCTCATACAGGCTACGCAAGCACCCCCTTTGACACAAAAAAAAAAGCTGCATCATGAACCATTATTCGCACTGCCTAGAGATTGTCGAGCCAGATTTTATCTCCAATCGTGCAGAGCGCGGTACTTGATCCCCACGAATCCCTCCCCGCCCTTTTCCCACCCGGGAACTGTCATGTACCAGTACAGTACCGGTTCTCCTCCACGCACATATCCAGCCAAAGCCAACTACCGCTCACCGCACGGCACGAGCGCCTACCGCGCGTGTGACTCACGTCAATATCCTCCTTGTCAAAGTTTGCTGGGATGGGGCTTGCTTTGGCCTGCGGGGATGAGTAATCCTCCCGATCAGTTCTGTCATATGCGGGTTGTGATATACTGCGTACGTGCGTGCAATGTACAGGGGGGGGGGGATAGAAGCAGGGATGAGGAATACCTGTAGACGGTTTTGGCTGCTGAGTGGATGGGTTTGTCAAGCGGTGATGGGGTATGATATATGGTGGTTTGTCATGATATAGGGCGGGGGAGGTTAGGGCTAAGGCGGTCGTCCAGATGGGGTGGTATCATAAGACTGCAAGAACAGTGGTTTGGCATCCTGGGATGGATCATCTGAGCGCACTCGGTTGTGGTGGTTAACTAAGCTTGGGACCAGAATGGTATGGTGCAAGTACGACACCTTGGAGATAACGAATTGATTAGGGGTTGTCCATCCGGAGTACTGGATATCTCCTTAGATGCTCTCACCATACCCGGGTTCTTATCTTATGCTCGAGGGGGGAAGGTAGTCCACAAACTAGGCTTCTTCGGACACATCACTGACAGCAGCATATTATGACTCCTTCTCTTCCACCCCTTATTCCCTTTTTTCCTTCTCGATGATTAGTAACAGTGAGTTCTCTCCTAACTAACCAACCAACCAACCCAAGGATCTAAAGCCTGAAAACTTACCTTATGAGGTATGTGGTATATCTCTAAGTCCCCTACGCCCGTCCGACCCTTCCTCCCACGCAGACAGCGAGCTTCTCCCTTCTCCCAAACCCAACCTATGAGGCGCACTGCCGTAAATTCTGGGTAAACTCGACTCGCCGCCATCCTTCTTAAGGCAGCCACTATTCCTCTTAAGGACTAACCCCGTGGCGGACCCGCCTTTCCGGAGATAGCAATTACCATACGGGCAATAGCTGCAGGCCCAGTTTATCCAGAACCTACGAGTGCTCTGCATACTTACTTCCGCTGACGCAAGGCAAAAAAAGGGGGACAAATCCCTCATTCTGTCCCATCCAATTGGTGAATCACGCTTGGAAAAAAGGTGGAGCCGGAAGGTAGTTGCACACGGACGTTTAAATGCTGGCTGGAAAAGAGTAAAATGTGACATAAGTCGCTGTCCATAAAAGTTCGACACTCGAGACCTTGGCGATCCTTGAGGAACTCGGTTGGGAGGCCAGAATGTGCGAAAACCCGAAAGCGTAGGAACTGGGAAGGCCAAAAGCAGGGAGGGGGATAAGGAGTGCGCAATGTGTATCACTGGAGATCACTCGAGTTATTGCCTCAGCTATTTATCATTCGTGGCTAACCACATTGTTGAGTAGACAAAGTAGTACATCCTAAAACTCCCATGAATGCGAGCTCGTGATGTAATAAGTGGTGAATAATTGTACGCTCGTCAGTGTATGCTGCGAGCGCAAGTCCAGATAAAAAGGGCATTTTACTCCATCCCATCGCATCTCGTAAATAGGTCAAAGCTTGACATTGGTAGTGGGTACATGTAGTCACAAATATTCATGAGCCCATTGGGTCCATCTTTCTATTTCCATTTTAATTTGTTGGGAGTGCACCCGCCCCCGATGCTGTATGATACCGTCCGCCAGAGCATGAGTTAGGTGATGACTTTCTTTCTCTTTCTTTCACCTGCTGGTTTGAGAATACTTGGTTGGGTATACTTGTCATGGGATATATCCTTTGGCCACTTGGTGCTTCCCTGTGGAATGATATATTCTGGCACCGACGCACCGCTGTTGCCCTTGCTGCCAGGGGAGGACGTATGTTTACTCTGCCTCTCTTCCTCCACCAGGCCGCGCCTCGCTGATATGCTGTTGAGGTTGAACTACTCTGTAGGAGCTATGTGGCTAGAAATGAAAGAGAAAACGTAATATCTTGGTCTATGCATAATACAGCACCTCTGCCTCTCCTATTCAGGGAGGGCGGAGACCATTCGCAAACAGGTGGATGTCAGAACGACAAGCCTAGTGCGCACTGCCACTGGTTGAAAGACCCCCTCTGCTGATATTAGATACGCTCGGCCTTTCTTCTTTTTCTACTTGGCTCGTAAGCTAGTGCACATAACCCCTTGCTCAGTGTTCAGTGATAGTTCGGCTTAGATCAGGTATCGGTGGATCCGCGATGATAACCTATGCCTTTTCCCCCCTTTGTGGAGGCACCGGTTATGCTACAGCTGGCTTGGGGATCGAAGAGAGATGTCTTAAAAGATTCATGAAAAGCACCGGATAGAGACTAAACTCTTCTTGGAGTTATTCCGCAACTAGATTTTCACATGGTATCAAAACTTATTGGATACGGCAACTTTAGCTCCCTACCCGCTAGGAGAGTAATATGTACCCTTCATGAGCCTTCGCGGTAACGAAATTCGAGTGACAACCTGTGAATACTAATTCCGGGCTCTATCCTCGCCTATCCCACGAAAAACCATAATACTCCTCTACATTACGAAGTCTGCAACTCCATTTCGGTCCTCGCCATCTCCGTCATCTCTTCACTCCACCTCTCCCACTCCCCGTACCCCATCCCCCGCGCCAATGGCAACCTCCCACCATCCGGCTCTCCAAAGTTCAACACACGACTAACCGCCTCCTTAATCCCCACGACCCCAAACCTCACAATCAACTCCTCCGCACGGCTAATCCGGTACTGCAGCTCGCGAATCCGTTCGAGCGTTTCTCTATCGAGCGGGTCTGCCTGCGTGACTAGGGTATATAAATGTACTACTGTTTTAGGGAATATTGCAGCAAGGCCGTCGACCGCGCCGCTGCAACCTACTTGCAGGGCCGGGAAGAGCTGCTGGCCGAGGCCCGTAAAAAGGTGGAAGTTTTTGTGGTCAATTTGTGGGTCTAGGGCTATCTGTGCGTGGACTGAGATGTCACCGTGCGAGAGTTTGCCGCCGACGATGTTGCGATGTGAGGCTAGGCTGCGGAAGATGCTGGGAGGGAGTTTGACGTTGTTACTGACGCCGGGGTAATGGTAGCTGTGTCTTAGTTAGCATTGAATTGAATCTGGGAAGAATAAAGAGGTAACAAACATCATGACCGGAATATGACTCTTATCCGCAACACCTCTATACCACTCGGCTATCCCCTCCTCATTCGCCGCTCCGGCAAAGTATCCCGGTGCAAGCACCAATCCCCACCCCGCGCCCGCCGCCGCTGACCCATTGAGTAATTTCACCGTCTCTTCAATCCCATTCGTTGCGGTCCCCGCTATCAGCGGGTAGTTTTTGAACCCCCCGGCAGTAAGCACCGCTCTCACATGCTTGATCTGAGCAACGCGCTCCGCGCTCGTCAAGTGTACCGCTTCACCAGTACTCCCGAGAAGCACCAATCCTGTGATTCCTGAGCGGGCGAGATGCAATGCATGACCGGCCTGGGCGTCCAGATCCAGAGGCGGTATGAGGGGGTTGGAGTCTTCGGAGGAGGCTGGGAGGAAGAAGGTTGGTACTGGGACGTAGATTCCAGCTGGAGGGGGCGATGAGGAAGCCATAGTGTTTGTTGGTTTTCTTGGTTTGTGGCTCTCGTGTTGCGCGGGGATCACTTTGAACGAGTATGATGTTGTAGGGCGGGTGGGGTAGGGCGAAAAGTGCAGGGATGACGAGAGGGGAAGGGCTAGGGTTTACAATCGCGGGTGAGTAGCCGTGCCTTCGGAGATATTACACCGAAGCGGTGGGCTCTCCTTCGCAGTGAGATTGCTTTGGGGATGGGCTGGATTCACACCTGATAAGTTATGGGGTGAAGATCCGGGGATGGGTTAAGACTCTTACTTTGGTACGACCTTGAATCTGAGGCTCATTGGTATTATAGCTGCTGGATAAGGCTTATCGGAATTTGCTACAAGTACCGGTAATGCTACTGATACTGTACTTGAGTGTTGTGTTGAGCATACTGGCTAGAGAAGAGTGAGTTTACAGGGTCGCCCCTGGGCGGTTTCCCGGGTATATACGAATATAATTCAGTTCGTGGTCTCTCGGGGGCGAGAATTGGCATTCCGAGGGTAAAAGAAAGGAGATGTGGAAACACGGTCTCTGAACAGTAAACTACGAATTCCTGATTCCTGGCGCTGGACTTATTGTAAATTAACGAATAACCCCCCATCTGTACGCAATTAGTATCACTAAAATCATAGGAAGCCGTAAACCTACCAACGAGCAACTGCGCACCAGTCTACTCAACCCCGTCATTAGCCGAATTCCCTCAAAGGTGCTGTTTAGCAAAGGGGAGAAAACAGACCATATATCTCGACAAATCACTCGCCAAAAACACAGCAGGACCCGCAATATCCTCTGGCACCCCCGTCCTCCCTAGCGGAATTCGCCCCTCCATGTACTCCCTCTTTCCCTCATCCGCCAAATCCTCTTCATTTAGCGCGGTCTTGATAGTCCCTGGCAGAATCGCGTTACAGCGGACCCCATGCTTCCCTAACGCCGCAGCACAGCTCTGCATCAGCGATAGGACACCAGCTTTCGTCGGAGTATAGTGCGTTTGTCCGGCCCCTCCCACCAGCGCGCTGATAGAGGATATGGCGATTATACTGCCACCGGTGCCCTGCGAGACCATTTGGTTCGCGGCGGCCTGAACAGCGTAGAACGCGCCATTGAGGTTCACCGCTACCGTCCTCTCGTAGAGTTCTATCGGCATGGTGAGAAAGTCGTGGAATTGGCAGACACCGGCGTTCGAGACGAAGGCGTCGAGTTTTCCGAATTTTTCGACTGTACACTTGATTAGTGTCTTGCTGGTCTCCGCGTCCGAGATGTCGCCAGGGATTGCGAGGAATTGGGCCGAGATAGGCGCTGACTCGATTTCCTTGCGGAGGGAGGATACTGAGGAGTCTTGGGTAGGTCCCAGGTAGCCGATGCTTATGTCTGCTCCTTGACGGGCCATCTCGAGGGCTATAGCTCGGCCGATGCCAGTTGCGGCGCCAGTGATTGCTATAGTTTTGCCTTCGAGGAGTTTTGGCATGTTGTATTTGTTGACTGAAGCTTGCTTGGTAGGTCAGGTTGGTATCTTATGAGATTGGCTCAACAATATAAACCTGGACGGGAGCCTCATAAATATTGCTGCGGCAACTAGCGTTAAATGCCTATCTTCGAGGGCAGAGGGCAAACCGCTTTGTGGAGTAATAGAACTAGTGCGGGGGAGGGGCTGGTTAACGAATCACGTGATTGGCTCTTAGAAATTCCACAACCAAGGTAAACCCAAGCCTTCCCCACTTTCCCATGGCTTCCCCAACTTCGCTACGCATTCCTGACTAACTACACGAGAAGAAAAGAGAGAGAAAAAAAGCCAAGCTTCATCTTAGTGCTGGTGGCTGGTGGGGTTGCCGTACGCCGGCCCCGCGGTGGGTGTCTCTTTCCCCACTTCTGGTGCTGTCAACGACTTTGCCGGAGTAGGATTCAATAAACGGGAAGCCTCAATCAGCCGAGCTTTTGGGTTGAGGGTAAGACCGAACCCGGGTTTGTCCAGAATGCTAACGTCAATCCATCCATTCGTCGGGATCGGCTCATCAATGAACAAATCACCGAATACTGGGTGGACGGATTTTCCGTCGGGTGAATTAGCTAGATATTCCTGGAAGGGGCAATTCGACTGTGAGACCACGTAGTGGTACGAGTAAGGGCCTGAAGCGTGGGGGACAACTGGAAGGTCGTATGCCGCTGCCTGGGCGGTGATCTTGAGAAGTTCTGTCAATCCTCCCACCCACGTCACGTCCGGTTGGAGAATGTCAACGTTACGTCCCTCAATCAACTTACGGAAGCCGTATCTTGTGTATTCGTGCTTTGCGGTAGTCAGCAGGACGTTTGTTTCGCATGTGAGCGGGGGTCCGAACCTCTCCGGTTGTAAACTTCGATTGGGGTAACGCCTGCTTCAACTTCTCGAAGCCGTCAAAGTCATCGGGGTGGAGAACCTCCTCCCACCAGTTGATATTGAGGTCAAGGGTTGCGGTAGCGAGTTGAATGGTGTAGGGGACAGTCAAAGCCATGTAGCAATCCACCATAAGCGGGTAATCAGGGCCAACGCTTTCACGATGTCTCCTTAAGAATTCGATATTATTCTTCAACCCCTCATGACCGTCGTCGGGCCCGTAGGGTAGCGGCACCTTTGCCCCAAAGAATCCCATTTCCTTAGCCGCAACAGGCTCGGGGCCAGTGCAGTAGAAGGAAAGCCTGTCCCGAGTTGCCCCACCGATCATCTTGTAAACTGGTTCTCCCCGGATCTTGCCTAGCAGATCCCAGAGTGCCAAATCAATGACGGAGATAGTAGCAATGGGCAAACCTTTTCTGCCGTAAAACATGGTTGCTCGGAACATTTGATCCCAAAGGAGGTTTAAGTTCCGTGGGTCGGCGCCGATCAGAAATCTCTCGAGATGGTTGTGAATAATCCAGGCAGCCGGGGGCCCGCCGAACCCGGTAGCGAAGCCGGTAGTACCGTCACTTGCTTCAATCTCCACGCAGAGTGATCCCAGAACATTGATACCCCACGATGTCCGTGAGTGCTTGTACTGTTCATAACGGGACATGGGGTTCGCGATGGGAGTATCGACGAGCCTGTGAATGTTAGTGTTAAGATTAGTAGGATGATGCAGGTGTGAACTCACCAGTGGCCACCGGTTACATTGTGGTAATCGCCGCCAGAGCCGACGCCCTCGGTGACATAGCTCCTGATGGATTTAATGGTAGGAAAGGGCTTGAGTGACATGGCCAAACTATGTCAAAGAACGATTTCTATATCTTGGAGAATGGGGCAGGGTGGTCGAGGGCGGAACAGGATCAGAAGGGCTGAAGATGTGGAAAGGAAGTGGAATTGGGGGAGTGATGTTGGTGAGTTTGTGGCGTTCGAGAGTTTTGCCCCTGGCCAATGAGATACGGCTTGAACAGATGTTGTACCACCCCCCGCTATTCATCCAAGTCAAGACCCCTTCCACCCTTCAGTGAAATCTCCATCTCCGTCTCAAATATTACCTCGAATTCCTCCGCTCACTCCCTTGCGAGGAACCCATACCATTCTGACCGCGTATCCCCAGCCGCGCAGAATAACTTGTTGGGAAATAATGGTAAGAAGACATTTAATCTGGCATAAGCCAGGGAGTAGCACTTGAATATGGGTAGATTGGGAACGCATTAAGCCTGAAGATTCGTTGGTAATTATCAACCTCGAGCACTCGGGGGGAGCATCACGAGGTAGATACTTGTACCTGAAGTGTATGATACGAGTTCCACTCCGCCTCCACCGAGAACTGAACCTGAACCCCATAACCGGGTACCGGGGTGGTCCTAGCATTCTGGCCAGTTGGTGATACAGGTTTGCAATCCCTTTACGAAGCCTCTAATCACTTTTGCCTTACGGTATGTTTATTTTACTGGTGGGTTGGAAATCAATAACCAGGGTCATATCATAGTGAGCTGTTTGATACAAGTACTTGTAATATGTGCAACATCTTCGATGCCAACTCCGACCGCAACAACGATTTCTTCCATGACTCTAGGCGGAGGAAAACGGTAAGATGTTTTTCTTGTTTTTCAGTGATTTTTCTATCACCACTACGCGAGTAAAAGACCTTCTTGGCAGCCTTTGTACGAAAAAGCTTGCCCGGTGCTTGTAAATAACTTCACCGGAGGAAGACGTATTATCCCTTCTTAGGAAGACGCTATTCCCAATTTAGAAATTTTGGATCAAGTTGGTCTCGATGGCAGGTTTTGGTTGTCCCCAATCATGAACTACCCATGCCATATACAAGCGCACCAATCCAACTCATTTTCTCAGCCTGTCATGATCCTGCAGGCAGAGACGGTATGGGATTGAAGGAGCCGGAACTGGAGATCTTGTGATTGAGGCGCGGGGGAGAGCTCTGCAGCAAGTGCATCTGCACTGATTGTAGGTCACTTCCAAGAATTGGAACTGTGGAAATCGAGAAGGGCAACGAGTGAGCATCAGTGAAGCAATCGGCGTTAGAATGTTTTCAGGGGAAAAACTTTGTAACTGGGAAGATACTTGCCGCACACACCTTTGAGTCCTTCTGATAGATGTATTTACGGGTAGGGTGTCCGCCAAAATTAGGGCCGGGTCACATAGTGCCCACTTTGATTCAGCTCTCCTCATCGAAGGAGCTAAAAAACAAAATCCGGGTGATGTGTTACTTCCTTGGCCTGCATCTGTGAATAAAGTTATACGTGCAGGGGAAATGCTATGAGCTATCTGGAACTGTGTTTTTTGTTGGGAATTGTGCTCGAGTATCATACTTGTGCTCATATATCCTCCGCAGTCACGAGTGACACCTCGTGACTACCTGCCTAATCCACTCGTGCATACATCCCGCTCTTGTCTCCTCTTTTCCTCTCCTCTCAATTATTTCTCCTTTACTTCTCCTTCCTGATCTCTCGGTTCAATCTCATTGCGATCCCTCAACAGGCAATCTAAGTTTATTTGCTCCCCTTGATTAGCTCGCTTGTTACTCTCTCTCATGGCACTACTCAACAATTTTATAGAGATCAATAAATGGTGTGCTCAATTCTATTCTTGTCTCTTTAGACTTATCTTTGGGTCATGTAACCTGTCAATGAAACCCCTGGTGTGGGTGCATTGGGTAGGGCAGAGTTTTTCATAGTGCGGGTGGAACTGATACGGGGACTAATTCTCCTCATCTGAGTTGTCTATACAGGTTGAGTGTCATACGAGAGTTTACTTGCAAGTGCCACAGCGCACTCCCATTCTGAATCACCCTTGTCCCTATCGGCTAAGTAAACATGAGACGAGGCGCAGGGGGGTAAATCCAATGCTTGAGACCATGATCATAGAACGGGAAATTAGGAAGCGTTGTTGATCACCTACTCTCACTCGGTTCTCTACCTGATTCCTGCTTTGGGAGAATACATTTCCTTACTGTTTTCTATGCTGATGAATTATTTTGGGCTTATAGCATGCGGGGAGGTTGTAGTGCTATATCTGGAGAGGATGAGACTGCCATGAGAGGATTTCGCCTAGTTGTGTGTTGAATGTAATATAGAAGCATGAGAGATCGTGTGAGATTATTTCTAACATCAGATTCTGTTATTACTTTTTTCTTTTTAATCTACTTTCACTTCTTCTAGGCGGACTCTATAAACACCCTATACTACCTCCTTTTTATATTGCCTGTATAAGCAATATATGTCTCTTCTCATCTAGGGCGATACCAACCCCTACTCTTTCTCTTTCTCACTCCTCTTATTGTTGCATTGGAATAGAGGTGGATCTCCTAGCATCACACCCCGTCTCCATATGCCTCATAGTATAGGATAGTGTTCGTGAGCGGGAAGCCCGGCTTGAGCCTGAAGTCGGCCTTCTGGGGCTCATCTGACCCAGCCTGGATGCACTTAGGATATCTGTAGCCTTATAAGTGATCGAGCATGATTATTCTTATATTTGAGGGCTTTCGGGAGGTGGTGCATAGTGACATGGATTGAACAAAGCATTAACGCATGTGCCAATAGTTCCTCCACCTGAGTGTCTGTGCCGGGGTGGTGTGGTATGTTCGCAGCTGTGGATTGTGGCCGTGGGGGTTGGCATAATACTGGGTGCAGAATTCTGTGAGGATCCGAAGGGTACAGTACACTCGTATTCTTATCTGAATGGTTGTGCCGGGCCTGAAAATTGGGATCGAAAGAGGGAGAAATAGCTTGCCATGCGTAATCATCAGGGTAGAGTGCTTGGAGCGCCGTGTGGAGAACAGGCTGTAGGGGAAGGTTTTAGGGATTTGAGGTCGGTAACAACACTGAAGAGGGATAGAAAATAGCCTAATCACATAAAGGCTCCCAATATGAGAGTAGTTTATTTAAATTTTAGTAACCTATGAAGCAATAGGAGACCGCCCAGCATCCATTCGGCTCGCAATTTTTTGAACATATCAGAGTATTTTTGACTCCCCTTGGCCTGTTTTTAAGCCTGAACCAGCAGAAGATATATTAGATGACATGTGTGAGGTATATTACTCCTAGACCTTTGTGGCAATATAAAGGGCATCTAAACCTTTCCCGTAAAAGGCTTCAACTTTTTTGGCTTTGAAAACCCTGGCGTTGTGTGGCCCCGCCCGTTCCTGTACACGAACCTGTCACTTGCCCCACTAGGTGTGATAGAATCTTTGATTGCCTGGCAGGGCTACAATTTTTTGGGGCTAAAGTAAACATGAAAGGAGGAAAGAACTAAAGTTCGATCGCAGCGGGCTCTAAGTGTAGCGGAACATAAAAGAACGGTGGACTATTTGGCTGCTCCCGCTGCTAGCTAAGGATAGGCCAGGAGATATATCCTCCATCTAACTAACGGCGCCGCAAAACTCCCGAGACACAACGGGCTCTAACGCCAGGCCGATAAGCCCTGAATCCTAGCGATCTCAAGCAATCTAGAGCCATCTTAATATGATATCGCATGATCCTCTGTGATCCCTAGAACCTATGCCTTGCCAGCGCACCAACTCTTGTGTGCCTAAGGGCAAAGGGTATGAAGGAAACATCATGCAGCCAGATATCATATCATACCACCGCTGCTAAAGAGTATGGGCATTTCCCACACCAAACGCGACTATTTCAAAAAGTATTCTTGATAGCCGTACCAGATTATGCGAGATTCTAACTGGAATATGATAGTCCTTGTGCCTATATACAAATTCACAGGTTTGCAGGCCTCAGACTATATCTAATTTAGTTCTATGATGGTTGTTCTCCACACGGCCCTCCGAGAACTATCGATCTCACATTACAAACCATTTCTCCCTTTTTCAATCCCAATTTTCAGAATTGGGCACAACCATTCGGACGAGAATATGAGTATACCCTTCGAATCCATACTAAATTCTACACCCAGCGGTATGCGAACCTTCACGGTCATAGTGGTGAATATATAATATCACCTCAGCACAGACACGCAAGTGCATGGACTATTAGCGCATACGCTAGTAATCCATGTCACTGTGCACCACCCCTTGAAAGCCCAACAAATATAAGAATAGTCATGCTCGATCACTCCGAAGGCTACAAATATCCTCGGTGCAGCCAGGCTGGGTCAGACGAGCCCCCAAAGGCTGACTCCAGGCTCAGGTCGGGCCTGGACTATCACAAACACTATCCCACACTACGATGTATTAAGGCACCGGGGGTGATGCTGGGAGGTCCACTTCTATTTATGAGCGACAAAAGGCGCGGGAAGGAAAAGAAGTAGAGATCGATATTACCCGACAAGAGAAGAACCTTGTATGACCTATTTGGATGACGTGAAAAGAGGGAGATAGTGCATGGTATCTACAGAGCCTAGAGAGAGAAACGAAATAAGGCGGATGAAAAAGAAAAAGTATTGACAGATGTAGGAGGTCCGCCACGACCCCCCATTTCCCTCAAACTCCTAACTCTTTTAATCCCGATGCAACTTTCCTAACTTGTGTCTACTACCAGCCCATCCCATCCGCAAGCTTCAGTGTCCGCGCCCCCATATCCCTCAGGCATACGAGCCCGAGAACCCGAGCAGGTGTTCCCTTTGAGAAAACCCAGGTCTGAGCTTGCGTAATATGTAAATTAAGTATGTTTGCTAATTCTCTCTTCTTAATATGCAATCTTGCTTGAGTGCTATAAACCTGAACGATCGCCCATGTGATGGTATAACAATCCCGGTAGTAAAATGTTGTATTAGGAACAGAGAGGAGCGCAGGGGAAGGGAAGCCCACACAGTATAGAGGAACACTGAAATGTGGACAAGCGAACGTTCTAGGGCATGAACGGATGTATAGGGCATATGCGGAGGAGACATAGTGCTACACATGTATGATACTAGCAGAGTTTTCACTATTAAGGGCCCGTTTACCTATAGACGGCCGTCTAGCAACCAGAGGCAGTGCCAACCGTTAAAGAAAGTCAGTGAGGTAAACGGGCTTTCAGTTATATACTAGACTGTATATTAGCTAAACGTGCAATAATTCTGTTTTCTTTACATACCTTCAACTGTCTGTCTCCTTCTAAAAATTAGATTTGTAATAGTGGTGGTACTAGACGGTGGCGTCTCAAGCGTTATCTGATAAACGGCGCGAAAGTGTTTGACAAATTTTCCACAGTCCTAGATTCTTGTAGCTAGACCATCAAAAAGTTACGTTATCTACTCTAGGTAAACGCCATCTACTTTGCCGCACTCTTCCCCACTGTCAAGTTCCCCTTAACGGCCGGCATCGTTTTAGGCTGTTAGACGGACGTCTATAGGTAAACGGGCCCTTAAGGTAGACCGAAGCTAGCAACCTCTATAGAGAATACACACCAGAACCTCTCCTCCCGTCAACACACGAGCACACTCTTGAAGCACCTCCATCACCATGAAATATATAATACAAAGTAGATCATCCCCCAAGCTACTCCCTTCCCCCTCCCTCTCCTCCAGTCTCAGCCCAGTCCCGCCCCCCCTTTCCCGACTCGCTCACCTTCCCACAGGGTTAGTATCTAATGCAATCCCTGAAAATAGATCTGGAAGGTTCGGCTAGAGTACGCACATAGGCGGTGGATGGTATTTCGCCGTACTCTAGGTGGTTTCCGTCATCTTTAACTCCTTCGAACTCGACTGGACCGATGGTGTCTATTTTCCCAACGCTCGTCGGAATGTCAATGGAGGTGCCAGGGCGGTTCCGGGTGATGTGGGGATTTGGAACGTTCGCAATCTCCCATTGTTCTATGTGGAGGGTTGAGGCCTGTGGCGAGGCAGAAATTATGGCCACTGTTTTTACTTCTCCGCCTGAGTTGGAAAGCCACCACCTCGCGCCGGTCCTGGGGCGTGGCAGGGACCAGTCTTCTCAACCGTCCTTCCCAACCGTCCCGGGCAGGGTGGGTAAGGACGCCGGACACGGCGTCCATCTTCCGTCCCAGGGATTGACAGCCGGGTCCTGCAGTCTTTGGCCCAAATGGGGTCTTCCGGTGGAGCCCGGCCATTATCTGTGAGGCCCCGCCGTCATTTGTAGGGCCCGGCCGTCATTTGTAGGGCCCGGCCGTCATTTGTAGGGCCCGGCCGCCGTTGCAGGGCCCGGCCACCATTTGTAGGGCCCGGCCGTCATTTGTAGGGCCCGGCCGTCATTGTAGGGCCCGACCGTCATTTGTAGGGCCCGGCCGTCGTTGTAGGGCCCGGCCATCATTTGTAGGGCCCGGCCGTCATTTGTAGGACCCGGCCGTCATTGCCGTCATTTGTAGGGCCCGGCCATCATTCGTAGGGCCCGGCCGTCATTCGTAGGGCCCGGCCGTCATTCGTAGGGCCCGGCCGTCATTCATAGGGCCCGGCCATCATTTGTAGGGCCCGGCCGTCATTCGTAGGGCCCCGCCTTCATTCGTAGGACTCGGCAGTCATTCACAGGGCCCAGCCGTCACTTGGAGGTATTTCGCAGTGAGACACTTATAGGGCCCTGCCGCCCGTCCCGGGCGGAGTCCCAGAAGCCGGCGTGCGTCCAGTCCTAAGCAAAAGACCGACAGACTAGATGCTTGGGAACACTGTCAGGGACTCAGAGACCCCGCACTCAAACACTAGTGTCGGCCAGTCATCTTCACCATTGCGAGTAACTGGCCTAAAGGCTGTGTCTGGTTGCTTCTTCTTTAGACGGCTCCGAAATACTGCCCCCCCTATATCTACCAGCTGACAATAGATCCCCATTTATAGAACCTTGTTGTTAACACCTTTCTGCAAACCGCCTGTGGGTCATCTCATGGAGTGTGCTAGCCATGGTTGTTGTTGTTAGCGGATGGCTAACAAAATAAAATAAAAAGAGAGGAAAGCAAACGCAAGGAGACCTTACAGGAGAAAAACTTTCAGCGCTTCCGTGTCCTCGGATGCATACGGGTATCACTACCTACGAGTGTGGACATTTCCAACAAGGATGGCGAGGGGCCGGATGAGTGACGTTTCGTGATTTCGCTTCCGAATCGGTCTATTTCTACTCCGAAATCCGATCAAACAAAGGGAATTGTTGAGTGGTATAGCGAGCGAATGAGTCGAATTGGATGGTGTTACGAGTAACCAAGAAGAGAGCGGTTACAAGGCAAGCGAGCAGCTTGTATTGCTTAAAGAACAATAGGAAGAATGTTAAGAGATGAGGAGAAAAAGAAGAAAAGAAAGGAGGGAAGAAAGAAGAGGGTGTAGAAGTAGGAATGGCGATAGGGGGTGACGCAACCGGTCACGAGGTATCACTCGTAACCAGAGGATCAGAGAATATCAGAGCACGACCATGACCACAATTTCCAACCGGAATGAATGACCAGGTAGGAACCTCGGAGTGTGATTTGTGGATATGCCTTCTGCTAGGGGATAATGGATCTTCGGATTTCATCTGCTGCCTCTATCAATAACAAGTTTAGGCGCATCCTGCAATCCAAGGCGGCATCACCATGCCAGCAGCCATATTCCCAAATTTCTAGGATGGTGAAGGACCCACCGATATAGGGTGCGCATGTTAAATGGGTTTATCAGAGATGGATAACTAAAGCAGTCTGCCACCATTAGAGGTATATTCTATTCGTAGTAGCATCATAATATAAAGGACGACGTGGGCGGGAGATGAAGGGCTGAGGATAATTGTCAAAGTTTGCCATGTAGGGGATCCCGGGCCACGACCCATCCGTTTTTTCGACTGTCGGAACCCTATTTGCGAGCGAGAGGAGTAAAGAGAGCAGACCGGGGCGCACCACCTAATCGAAATCCTTTTCTTCGCTCACTAGTGGAACTACGAGCCAGCGAATGCCGTTGCATTGCCAATCCCCAGCTGCTCGCAGCCCCTCCTTGAGATAACTAATATCGGTGCCGGCATTTAGTGCCAAAAGTTTTTTACGAAGGAGAAGGAGTAAACCAGAGCTAGTTTTTTAGAGAGGCATAATAGAAATTGTTGGTAAAGGTTCACTCGGATATTATTGTAATTATGACAATATAGCATTTGGCTTTCTAGGCCACAGGGCTACGAAGTTGATTAATGTACGGAATAGTTGATGCTAAGAAGCTTCCCGAACAGTGGGTTGAGTTGGTCTATAACAAGGGAGGGATAAAGAACGAACAATAAGAGGGGGGAGTGTCATGATTGACCTGTTGCTCCTCTTGATGCGTGCCCTACAAATACCGGGGGAGATCCCCCTTCCTCCATACACTACGTTCTCAATGCCCTCAGATCCTGGTTCCGACTTACTAGCTAAAGCGGTATCATGCTGCTCTCATTAACAAAACCCCAATACAGTAACAGCCGTTATCTAGAGGGCTGTAGGCTAGAAAACCAGAGACATTATTTTTGCTGGGGAGTAGGTGTAGATTAGGGGTTAATTTATGGGGGACTCTGGGGGATTGTTTTGGCCACAAGTGGACTATGAGTGATGACCATTGACGGGGCGGATTGCTAGGCTATTATGGGCCATGGTAGGGTTCCATAGGACTATAACCCTTTTTTACTACCTCATTATCAGGAGGCGGTCTCTAGTCATATACTAGTATGATAATATGTGAACGTTGTATCACTCGATAGGTGGGAATGTCAAAAAGGTGCACCCTGAGCAGGGAAGATATATGCTCATAGACAATGATAAATTGCCAACTGTTTAATGGAGAGGACACCACCAAGTCCCAAAGATATCCCAATAACGCAATCCGCTGACGAGCCCTAGTGCAACTGTCATTGCTTATTCCCTTTCTATTCCCACAACTCAGTGGTAGTTCAATGTGTTGGATATTGAAATGCTGCTATATTTACTTCAAAAGTTCATGCCTGCAGTATTAACAAATGCCGATGGCCTGATTCGCCATTGGCTGCTTATCAATTGCTAGAACTCTCAGAGCATGCATCGGCCCAAAGTTCCGCTGAACAGCGGCGTTTCCCATATCTACTCGTATTCCATGACAAATATCGTATCCTTAGCCAGCAGGGGATATTCCGGATACTTCAGTGTCCGAGGTCCGAGGTTGGTGAATCTTTAGAGGTACTCTTCGCCCCCACCGGTCTGCGGCGCTCGATAGGTTGTGGGCGCAAGGCATACCGCAAGTAAGCACTGTGAAAGAAGGAGGAACAAATAGAGAGTACAGGTTGAATGCTGTAGAAAGAGGGAGGTGGTGGAATGAGACATTCCTAAAGTTAGAGCAGGGGACATCTGGGCTCGACCTCCACAGCTCTAAATCGAGGAGACAAACTACCTACCGGACCGGACGGGGGCACAAAAGTCGTCCATCCTCGCGCAGCCACGGGACGGATGGAACCACCTCATTACGAACTCTGATTAAAGGAGCCCCACTGTTGGAGGTGGACCAAATCGCCCTTAGCCCAAGCAGAGTAATTTTATCCCGGGGGTTTGATACTTGCTCCCCTTTCCGTGAGCTGCATAGTGCACCGGAACGGGGCCAGAGCCAGACGATGATTCCCCAACCACCCGCCTATACTCCCCGATCCATCCACCCTTAGCATGCCCTTTAAACAGCTCCTACCGGACCCTCCCACATTCTACGATATCCACCGGCATTAGAAACACCGTCACACGAAAAGGTATAAGAATATTTTCCCCCCATCTTGGTGGTGATCTGTACCTTTATTGCGCACAGATTTGCTACCCTCTACGCCAGTATTGGGCCCCAGATGCCTGAAAGCCTTCACGGCGAAGGCTGCCCTTGTGAGCGTATTCGGGGAAGCCAAGGGAAAGCGTTCCTATTATAAAGAGGTGAATCAAAGCCAGTCAGATAAGGGTTTATAATCCACAAGCTTGGGAATGTAGGGCAAGTGCATGTCAATGGCTGATCCATTATGATAGTGGCATGATGGGGGTATGATACCGAGCCAACAAGGGATGTATCGTGATGACGAGGGGAAGGAGGGAGGTAAGGCAGTGAGCATCCGGTGCTCGTGCTTTTTGGCATTACTTTCTTTCTACCTTATCCTTCCTCCTGACATTCCACCAGCAATTCATCCTATCCTCTCTTAATCCTTTCTTTCGCAAAGCTTCATGAAACCTCCTAGTGATCGGTTAATACCATACATCACTGTAGCTTAAATAGTTGATACAGTACCGCAAATTACGGCTATAAGCTACGATACCAGAAAGCGGTACCCCGCTCCACAAAATCTGATGCCGGGTAATGATGGAAACACTCGGATGGCAGCTCACTCGCAACCCAACGGCGAGTGAGGTAGCGCGGCCGACCCGCGCGTAGCACAGAAAAGGTACTTCGGTGGTGGTACTATAGTGGTGTTTGAGTAGGGATGTTCGACGAGGAGCTCTCGACCGGTTAGTTAGCGACTAAATGCGGGTAGAAAGCGCACTCAACACACAAACAGGAAAAAGCCCATAAAACAATCACGACCCTTCTGCCGGTCGTGCCCCAAACTAACTATCGTACCCTAACAGTTATCGGATGGGGATTACATCTATCAGGTAATGATATCTCTCGCTGCAGCTGTCCATATTACAGAAAATGCTGATAAATCAAGTTTCCTCGTAACAGCCGGATTCCAGATAGCCAAACTGCGGGGGTGAGAGGATGGTTAGACAAGAGAGCTGGAAGATGAAGTTTGGTAGCTTACGTGGAGGGCTATATTCAGGGCCGCACTATAGGAAGTCGTCAAGTTCGATCCGCGCTATCGCTACACGCAATTCAGGGTCAATCATATGCCTAAAAATCTAAATCAGACATCCCCCATCCTTCTCTCCCGGTATAAGCCATTTATAAACCCTCCCCCCCCTTACATCTCCTTCGAGATCAAAGCGTTTTTTATACTAGCCCGGCTCGTGGCATATGCAAGTCTCTTGTAAGTTATTGTGCTACAGTGCGGTTTACCGTATCGTACGCTATGTAGATCCACTGTCCTCACCCTAAGTTTCCCATTGCTAATACAGTGGGCACATTCCAGGCGCCGGGGGTACAGTCCAGGTTTGGGAGTGATCGACTGGGGGATCCTGGGGTATCCATGAAGTATCACAAAGGGCCACGTTCTCTCCAGTCCCCATGTATCCCAGCAGTCGGATTTATTTCCACGTGGTGCGAGGCCGGGGGCTCTACCCGCTGGTAGCGATCCGCGTTTCATGTTTTCGCTAGTGAGGGTGCCATATTGGTAATACTAGGATAAATTTACCGAATTAACCAGCCGCCGACCAACCCCATCCTCACCCACCATCTACAATAACAGAAAAACAGAAAATACCTCAATCACTCAGTAATAATATCAACTCTTTGAGCAGGACTGCCATAAATAACCGTACTACGGCCCATGATTAACCAAATATCCTAGCCCGGCTATCCCACTAGACCCCGAGTTTAAGCACCAGGACATTCAAGACTGCGGGGCACAGAATTGTCCTTGGGAAATGAGGAACTTAGAATTTGGTATCATACGCTCGTAAGATAAGGTAGTATTGCCCTGTCATGGAGATCCGGGGTCAGCAAAACTTGTATTGGGTAGCAAGGATTAACTTCGGGCAAGGCAGGAAAGAGCAAGTGTTACAAGCCACGGTGTTAGCCATCAGTGATAAACGGCTTGTGCGGCCAGGCTAGATGACAAAACTGTCATCGTTGCACGTTGTTATCTTGTCTTCGCTACTCAAAAGGAGCTATCCTCCACGAGCAGGCTCGGCGTCCTGCTCAAACAGTTAGTCTGCAGGCCGGAGGAGATCCCGGAGATGTCGCGAGCATACCGAGGCCAAAAAAAAAGCTATGGGTGGGCGGGGACTACCTCTTTCAAAGAGAGCACGTTCATATGATGCTCTCAATGAATACGCCCCAGGATATCGGATCAAGCATTTTTACTCTCTCGATCAAACCCCAAAAATGACCTAGCACTCAAATATCCCTGACTGGAAGACGGCACATCCGGACTAAACTCGGGAAGCGTCTCTCTGGAAGAGCCACGACGATATCGATCACCCCCCGGAGAGATGATATCTTCCGATATCTTCATACCAAGCTCCACTAGGACACAACCCCGGATGCGATGGACAGCAGTCTGGAGGCAAACATCCTGAGGGAAAGTCCTCGGGGCGTTTCTTAAAATATACCTAGGAAGAACGGGGCCTGGAAAGCCACATCAAGTTATCTGCTAACAGTAACATAATTAGATTCCTACTCACCTCGTTGAATCTCGATGCAATCATGCAAGAAACTGTAGTCGATCGCAGGCGACAAGAGTTCAGCGCAATGGCTGATGGCCTGGGGCTGTATGATGCCCGTTTTGATGTGGAAATCTCACCCCCTAGTAAGCCTTGAAGCTAGAAGAACTGTATACATCACCCCAACACAATCACCGGTAGTGGCTTCCACGTACCGGTATGTGAGGCCGCACAGCCCCTCTAATGCAGTATCAGAGGCTTGACGGCAGATATTTTGTTCTTCCCGCTTCCCCCCGAGCATAGATCAATCCGGTGAAACCTACAGTAAGAGCAATTTGAGTGCGCTCGAGTACAGTAGCGTCAGGAAAGACACGATACCCCTCTGCGGCAGCTACAATCACAGCGGTCAACAAATTTTGCGATCAAAAGAAATCATCAAAACTGTATTAAAAAATAGATAAAACTAGAAATAGTACCTGTAGCCTTGTTAACATCCTACCACCACTTTGTATGGCCCGGGCGTGAATCCAATACAGCCTGAATCCTTTCAAGCATCCTATCAATCCCATCCAATATCTCCCAGAGAAAACATGCCAGCCTTTCCTTTACTACCCGAAATAATCCTGCGTCACTGTGAGGCCCTCTTTCCAACCTAGAGAATCTCCCAGTAAGAGCTCCTCTGAGAGCGTCCAGGAGTTCTGAATAGGGTTTAGATCTGGAGACCCGTGTGGTCAAGGAAATCTTATACCCATAGCCCTCCTCCAATTCCCTGTTTTCTTCACCTTCGATAATGCTCTTCTTTTAGCAGCTGGAGTCTTGGTGAGACAGCCGGACGTAGGGATGCAGGGGATATCCCCCCTTCTCTCCATGGCTCTCGTAACCTTTTGCGCGGTCGCTTTGAAGACACGAATGACCCAAGAAATCCACCATACCCAACATCTGCACATTGCATAGATCCCCCGGTTCCGATCTTGCTCACCTCTTCAGGTACCGGGTGGGGCCATATGGGTGATGGAAGGCGGGAGCGATTGCACCGTTGCTTACAAAAGACATCATTTCTTACCGGACACAATTCCACACGAATTTCCAAGCGGCAGCGCAGAGCAGGGTGGGTATATGCTATACCCGGCCACCGCTTCAACTCAAAAGCACATGCAAGTAAGGCCACGACCCTGTGATACCTTCCAGAGCATCCGCAGAACCCACCGAAAGAGTGAAACCAACCGCCCCACTGTGACACTGCTCTGGGTCCCTTAGGCAACCCCACAAAGTTTCAATTCCCCTGACGCCCATTTCCTCCCTCCTCGGGTAGAAGCCGTGTTTAGCGAAGCCTAATCGGAACAAACGTAACCCAAGCAGCATAACTTGGATCTGCAATCCGAATTACCTCCCAGTCCCGAAACCCTGGTTCTTAGGACGTGTAAGGTCTGAGTGCGGTGAGGAACGTGAGCAAGGAAGAACAAGGGTGAGCCTAGCTTACCACAGTTTATCGTACAGGCACTGCAAATGGCCTTATGTAAGAGATAATCCTTGGATCTGAGGCTTCAGCACAACGTAGGGCAAAGCTGCACTTGTGCCCTCTGCAAGACACTGTCGTCGTCGAGAAGGGTTACCGTCTTGCTGCTATCACATGAAATTCAAGGTGACTCACTCTCGAATTCTACGACAAAACCCAGCTCGCTCTCTTACAGTAGTTTGTTTATTTATTTATTTTGCAGGGGAAAGGCCAAACCGAACCAAATATTATCACAATCACATTGGGCAGAAGGGTGCGGCTGTGGCGTTCCAAGAGGTTCCCAAATCCGTTTAATCCATAACAGCACAGTACCGCACTTGTTTCACGACAAGGCCCAAAATTTTGGTTTAAGCGAGAACCGTTCCGTTCCGTGAAACGTCGGGAAGGGTAATCAACAACTTCCCCACCCTGCCTAGCTTGGCATATACTGTATACCAGTAGTAAAGGATGCCCTACCGTACGTCCAGCATCAAACAAGATCCTACCCTGCTCGTCCCGGGCAAGAAGGAAGTCGCCGAACACGGGTAATGTAGGCGCCACGTTGAGGAAAGGCGAAATATCCCCGAAATATCCCTGTTTTCCCTCGAAAACGTTTTCGAGTACTGCTTTGCCAGGCCTGCTCCCGAAGTCCCTTAATCTACCGCTACAGTGTGCATGAGGGCTCCTCCGGCGGGAGCACCTTGCCCCAGTCAAGCTCCGGTAGAACATTGTACCGGACTGTGCGATGCGAGCTCAGCTCCCAAAAACGCCCCCTGCGTCCAATGATCCGTGGAAGTAGCAATGCATAGGGCTCGGTTTTCCACCACCACTACTACCACCAAGTGGAACTATTTACAGAGTGTGATAGGACAATCCCATGCATGGCGAGTTTAGCAGCGGTCGCCAAGAGTGAGCCCCATTTCCTTACTAATGCCATTCGTTTACTGAGAAGATGCGACATTGTCCTGTCGGGAGATTGTCCTGTCACACACTGCGCAGTATCCACACCGCACACGTAGGAAAGTTTCCCCCGCTCCCCCCCCGAGTACTCGAGTACTCTGCATATGCGCTACATATATTAACTCACACGAGCACCCCAGGCCGATCCATACCGTGATCTGGCCTCGAAAAGTGGGGCAAGCCATGCCCACAAGAGTGGGTATCATGTACAGTACTCGAGTAATCGAGAGGCTTCCAGTCCAATGGGCAACCAAGTTACTGGAAACGCTTCTCCATGTGGTGTGGACAAGGAAGCTCTTACTGCCCTATGATTTGGCTGTAGGGAGTAAGAGACACCCATCTATCCATCGTAACTTGGTTGCGGGATGGGGGCGTGAGGTAAGGGAGGGAAATATCTCAATCTTATAGCACAAAATGCTAGTGCCATTTGGTACGGATTATCAGACTATAATGCTTCTCAATATTAATCCAAATAAGACTCTCCCATATCATGCATATCGCAGAGGATCCAATTCTTGCACACAAGATCTGAGGGTCTCTATTCCTTTTTTTTTCCTCACTCCCTTCTACTTGTCTCTCCCTGAGGTCTCTAATGTCCTTGCGCTCAATGAGGGGGAGGGTCATACCCATCATAGCCTATCGGACACGCGGCCCTACAAGCCGTGGGTACATGGTCTAGTCCACAAATACTCGCTTGCATCGGCATGTATAGTACCTCCGTTAAGGCGGCCTTCCCACCCCAACCAACAATCAAGGTTCAAGCCCCGTCATATCATTTTGCAGTCAACTTGCATTTGACCACCCCTCACTGAGACATGCAAGTGATATGCTTGCCATTCTCCTGTTTTTTCTTTTTTTGACTGGTAGCCAATTTTGTCCTTAAAAAAGTTGTCAACGAGCCCAGTTTTTTTTATTTTTAAAGCCGGTGTCTGGATGAAGGCGGCCCTTGCCTTCCAAAGAGTACGAATTCCTTTATTCCACTTTACCGCACAAACGTTGACTCCAGAAGCTCTTCATCCTTCAATATTTTCTGCAGCTGGTGGTGGTGTGTGGAAATCTTCGCTTGATCTCAGAAGAACTTATGCTTTCGTCGAAGGCTTGCGTTAATCCATGACCGGTACGACCGATAGAGATATTCCTGCCCGCTCCTTTTACAAAGTCCAACAAACCCCCCCCCCCCCCATTCTGCACTCTTTCACCACTTGTCACTATTCTTTCCATTTCCACATGGGGAGCCCTATTTACTCCCCATCCTAATTCCGGACATCCGCCCCCGAGTGGCTGGTTCGCAAGAATTGGTCATACGAGTAGCTCCCTCACTAATCCCTCTCCCCGCATCCCAGACGGTAAATACACTGCAAGAGCGGGCAGGAAAAGCTGACACAACCATCTTCAAGGCAGGAAGAAGGGGTCGAAAGAGCGACCAAGCAAGCGCAAAAACTCCCGGAAGAAAAGCCCACCTTCTCAGACAAATCCTTCAGAAGCTGGCCCCTCAACGGCAGCATCCCCACCGGCTCAAACAAACATTGCGCCATCAAACATTGGCGCGCAACTCGAGCACGCGAGTTTAGGCGACGGCTCCGATATCGCCCCGGAGAGCTGCTATGTCTTATCATCTACTACCCAAGATTCAAGACTACATGCGCCCCAAGCACTGCCCAGCTATCCCCGTACAGTAAGGGCTCGATTGACCGTTGCGGCAAGTTGGGGAAATTGAGCTAACTAACGTTGTCTCCAGCTCGTCGACGGGGTATACTACGTGCACAATCCGAACGCGCTCCCGGAACCACTTAACGTGCGTTTACCCTTCTCGATTCGAAAATAAAATAAACAATCGCATTCCGCTTTTCTAACAGATGGAGGTGGTGATAGCAAGGGTATCTGAACTGGGCAAGAGCTGAGCGAGAAGCTGCCAATGAATTCATCTCGCGACATCCAGGAGCAGCCCGGTGGAACAATCGCACTCTCAGATACTGGCGACTCGCGACAGATTTCAGCAGATTTCTGGAGGACAGCGAAGGCGAAGACGTTGATGAGCCCTACATGAACAGTAAGTTGGTGGCCGACCGCCTTTTCCAGTCCGAGGATTTTCGCGCTGTTGGGGTCTTGTTGACGGGTGACGTAGCCATCGACGACCGAGGCGAGCGGGTTAGTGCTGAGGATCACCAAGCTGCTCCGAGGCCCACCTTCAGCAATCCGATCCCTCAACGCCCTTACACTGCACCACCCCATCATTGTGACTACATTCCCTTGGAATCGGTAGGTGGTTACTTCGCTTAGGTTACAAGGTCACATACGAACGCAACCAATGTTCAACCGTTAAAGTACAATACGCGTGACATCGTGGATTACTCCTTTAGCAGAGGGAACTGGGAGGCAGGGCTACGTGAGGAAGTGATTGGGAGGAACGGTTTTCCGGGATTTTCTTTTCTCCCATCTCTTTCTTTTGTTCGTTTTGAAAATGATAGAGAAAAGTTTCTGTGGCTTGTCGTGTCTGGGCGAGCTGTAGTCTGTTAAAGCAATGTAACGATTCTCCTGCCGGGATCTATCCACCGGCATAGTACTAGTACGGTGTATTTTCGTATATCTTCCTGTCCATTTACTTTATTTCGCGTCTATTGAGGTTTATGTAAATGTTTAAAAACAGGAATGAAATCCATAGAGGTTCATTCGATACGCACATTTTCTAAATCTCTCGCACTTCCTTTTTCCTTCCTTCTCTCTACTATCTGCCAAACTTCACCGATGCAATCATTGCAGTGTCCTGTCCCCCAATTTGCATCGTGGGATTCCATAGGAACCGTGAGGTCTATGGAAAATCGTGAGCCTCAGCAGCAAGGCCACAGGTGATATTAGGGACGGTACACGTATCTCGCAAAAACCGCTGAGAGAAAAAAATTCGACAAGTAAAAAGTTAAAAGAGAAACCCCCCCCTCCCCCCCGGGCGCGTGAAGTTAACAGTGGGCCATCGGGAAAAGTGGTTCGGCTTGCTTAAACTTTAGGTATGCCACGAGGATAGAGCACGTTCGTAGAAGTACGATTGCTGAAAAGTATCCCAATTCCGTCATTGATAACCTGCATAGCACAAGTATCATGCATATAACACTCAGAAGAAGTTGTCGCACAGCCCACGGCCCTCCAACCCGAAGCACAAATAACTTACCTTTGAAGAAGAAAAAAGACGGCTGCGATCTTGGCTACTTGCTCCCATGTAACCAGAGAGTTCCACACACCCCACCTTACCTTACAGCCCCACAGAGAAGCATCGAGCGGATCCTCCAACCCAAATCCCACCCAACCATACAATATGCAGCCAGCAGAACTTTGTCGCGGGGAATTTCGCAAGAACCCCGCACATCCCTGTGTAACCAGAGGCCACCCTCAGATACAGTATTGGTACATGTTATCCACGGGCCCTCCTACAATAAGCTTGCAAAATCGGGAATAGGATGCCACCAAGTAGATATTCTCACAGAGAGAGGGGAAAAAAGAGGTGGCTAGAGCCCATTCACCACTCAGTAGGAATAGTGGTGAGAGCGGAAACAGCGGGTCCACTGTACCATCTATCCTACAAGACTATTCCCAAGTCGGCGGCCGGTGCAAGGCTGGATGAAATAAATAGGTAGATAAGTGTACGAGTATGGGATAAACCGATCTCCGCATAACACACCCCTCCTTCCTACCCTCCTAACGGTGGAGATCAATACCGGTAGTCATCGAAGTTTTCCTTCCTACCTTCCTCCCTCCTTCTTGTCCTACCTACCTTCATCGTATACACCCACCAATCGCTTACGGCAGGGGGCCCTGCCAAGCGGGATTGCCCCAGGATTGAGTAAGGACTTCAATTTTTTTCTCGCACACTACCAGTACTACATCTCATTCACGGGCGCCGCAGTTCGACTCGTACCGGGGAAAAAAATAAAAAATGCTATACTGTACCCGGATATTGAAGCCACCATACGGTTCAATTTTGCTTGGGTCCACAGATACGCACCGGTGATTGGCCGTATTCTTCTAATCGCTTGGGTTCGCGGGAACTTTTTCGCCTGAGACAAGCAGTTGACACCCTTCGAATAAAACCTTAACAGAGAAAGGTTTTTCCCTTCCCCCCCCTTTCCTCCCTTCTCACCAATTACCCCCCCCCCCCCCCTGTCCAGTATGGGTACGGGACGGCATTGATCAATGATCAGGAAAGCATGATCGGATGGAGAGAGGACCGGAACAAATTCCCACATACGCAAATTATGCATGCTTACTTTTTTGGCCCAATCAATACCACTTCTATCGGATGAAACGAGATTAACCTCACGATTAGCTGATGAGAACCAGAGGCAGTAAGTAAGCACCAATTGAAGAAATTTTTTATTCTTCTAGCTTTTTTTAACCCCTTTTTTTCTTTTTCCCCCTTCCTCGGTGATTTCTGGCCTTCTCCTCGTCATCATTCGATCGCGCGCTCCGTCAACTATGATACTTACTGCGCAGTACTGCACGGCGCAAGATTATGTTGTGCTAGCTACCGGTAGTCGACCACGGAGTAGTGTCCGGCTGGTCCTTGTCCAAATGCCCTGTATTGAACTCACCGGTCGGTAACCAGGCCAACCAGGTAGCTGGCTATCCAGAGTGCAGTGGAGCACAGTAACATACGCTACGGGCGGTTGGTCCACAGCGCCGAGTGAGATTTGATGAATTCCAAGTTTCCTGTAGTGACAGATTATCCACCAGATTTGAGTCCTGGTTTAACGAACAGTGTGGCATCATATGTCACTTCTACAGGGCGGTGGAGTACAGCGCATGAGTAGCGTCTCAGTTGCTGTACTAAATCGCGTACGCTTTCAAATGAACGCTATAAGAATTGTGGTACCTCTCCTCACAGCAGGAAGATGAATCAAGGAAAAAAGTTATTAGCAATGTTGATACCTTCACATCCTCATTCAAATAAAGCACCTCTGAGTGCTGGTTGGAGTGCAGTAAGTAAGTAACCCCTTAAAGCTCGACCTTATACCAAGCACTCCGCGGATTGTCGGTCAATGCAAAACCCCTCAAATGATCTAGGCTATCTAAGCAAACTCCATCACTCACGCATAGAGGATATATCGGTGCACAATTTAGCATCATATTCCTGGCTTATGGATGCTCGGCGCGAGAATAAATGCTCCTCCTGAACCGGCGATCACCGACAGGCAGACAACGACCAGCAACAGTAGACCAAACACCCGAATAAAAACTGCAAAGAAGAAAAAAAAGAGAACCTTTCTATTGACCTCCCGCTCCTCCACCGCTACTAGGAACCTCTTTGACTTTCTTTCTTTCTTTCCTTCTTTTTCTTTCCTTTTCTTTTCCCTTCCTCCCTTTCTTTTCTTTTCTTTTTTTTTTTTAGCATCTCCGGCATCTCCAGAGCTGCCCCTCGCCCCGTTGAGCTGGTATTAGAACAGGCGGACATTTAATCTCGTCCCGAACCAGAATTGCATACTAAATATAATAGCTGGAAGCATGTGCGCAGCTCAAGGTTTCAGTTTTGTGCACCTCTTCGTGTCGTGGATGGAGGAGAGGTCTGGTTCGAGAAGTTCCCCCCACCATCGGAGCATACTTTTTCTACTGCAGGATTGAGGTGTTGTCTACTTGTCAAGTCGGCGAGAACAGCCTTGCTCTCTCTCTCTCTCTCTACAGGTACAGCACAGTGCCATGATGGAACACTGAACTCTTCTTACGACAAACCAGCGGAAATTTCCCACAGACACAAAGTCCGTCCGTCTGTCTATCTATCTGCCTATCTACCTACCTACACCACTATCATAGGCCCACTCATCAGGCCAAGTTTGCCACCTCGCAAACACCCGCTTGTCTAGTACCCGCGCTTTAAGGTGCCATAGCATGCACTATATTTTCACCCCGAAGAATAAAACCAATGCCGGCGCGACCCCCGGGGAAAAAAGTCAGTTACAAACCTCGGAGTATGAATATCGCGATAAGCCAAAATCCCTTGCGACATGTACAGAACCGTAGTCTTCCAAATCCGCCCAGGTTCCCATTCCTACGACGCATTGAAAAGAGATCGTCCACTCACCCATTCACTCATCCACTCATTCACTCACTCACCCATCACTCACTCATCCACCTGCCTACATACTTTACCCAGCACAATCAGCTTAAGGGAAAGTGGGGTTTACACCATAAAGGATGCCGGAAGTCAGGTTTGTGGGCGGACGGACGGATGGACGGAGGAGAATAAGTTTTCGAATGGTCTAGACATCCGATGGATGGGTTCTTGAAAAAGGGGTTTTGCGTAATGCGGATGTTGAACGGTAGACACGTATGATACTCTGGGTGTACAGAACGTTATTACACATGACGGGGGTCCTGGGTGTCGGAAAACGCGGTCGTCAAGCAAGGTAGGGGTAAGGTGAAGAGAAAAAGGGTGGAAGGCCGATAAGGGCAGGCTGATGGCAGGCCCTCTCAGCTTTTAGTATTCTACCATTGCTTGAAGGTTATCACGGCTACCAGATTGTCTAGGTAGGTGCTCCGGTAACCTTGCGCAAGATTTGTTTGATTGTTGATGAGTTTTTAAAGGAATAGAGGAGGGGAGTATAACTGCTGACTGTATAGTAACTACAGTCCGCTGAAGCCAAGCGGGTAAGCTCCCAGGGGGATATTACTTAAGGGTGGAGGAAATGATAGAAGCCTTGTGCATGGATATCCTGAGCGACCGCAGTGGTATTCCCATAGTGCCATTGCTTCTAACGAGATAAGACAATATGAGAGTAGAGTTAGCCTCCCTTGGGAATGATGCTAGACCCCGAGGTTAGGCAAGACTGCTACCACCAACCTCAAGAAGTATTCAAATCGACAGGGGGTGTGAGGAGGGCTGGTCAGATAAAACAAAACTTAGTTTGCTAAAAATGACTGAGAGCTGAAGAACTGGTTTGGGATAACCTTTTGGGTTTATAAAGTATGATAGTAAATTGGTGAGATTTCTTCCAGCTATTATAATATTATCATACTTGGCGTGATAAACTGGGGACTTTTTATATATAACCCATATAATACTGTCCCTAAAGCGACTACCCAAAGGTTTTGGTAATTATCATACTATTAACTTCGCTTATTGGGCAATGCGGCATACCGAGAGGTCATTTCATCAAAAAATAGGGTAACAGGATCCCCTCTTGCTTATCCGTGTTTGTTACCGGCCAGCTGATTTGAGAGGGTACAATACCATCATCCTCTGAACATTTCAACCACAACCGACTACAACAACAACGAAAGACAATGGCAATTCCAAAGATGCTCCACCAGGCTATTTTCCTCCGGATCCTACCAGAGCATTCAATCGCAAGTCTCACATAAGTGCGCAGGCAAGCTATCAACCCTACTGCTTAACCATGTTTTATATTAACTACAAGATTTAGCTATCTGGGGATGATGAATACCATGACGAGGGGGAGCACGATCGTGAGACTTCACCCCATCCGACCGAGACTACCGGATGCTACATCGGTGTCGGTGGACGCCCCTCCACGGTCGAATCCGTAAGACATCGTCAATAGGCTTTGTTTGTCATGTGGCTAACAGGTTATCAGGGCTTTATAGCAATAAGGGCAGATACCGTCTGAACTCGAAAAATCGGACCATGTTCTGGGTAGTCCAAAATTTCCTCCTCTGGGAAAGGGTCGACAAACACACCAAAAAAAAAACCTGTTCTCCGAGACAAATAAGAAAGGAAGAAACACCAGACCTCGGAGAAAATTGCTACAGCCTACACTACCAGTATTCACAAGTGAGTTCCTTTGCCGATTTCCCCTTGCTTCTTTCTCTTATTGTCTCCACGAGAGGCAACTCCAACGTCCTAGCACATGATCCAATTATTCGAGTTTTTACGGTATCGAGCAGCTAAAGGCGGGTGTTAGGAGGCTAGAGGTCTCCGGTGCGGTGATGGGAACTCAGATAGCTAGCCTAGTTACAGGTGTGCAGGAGGTGAATAGAAGCTCAAACAAATTGTTATATACCCCCGTGGGCATTTATGTCGTCGAAGAAGGATATGGCAGATGCCAAGGTAAGAGGGGCGACGTCCCGGATTTGACTCCCCATCCGTCAACATAGACAACGACGGGTTGGATAGGGCCCCGGAGCCCAAGGGCAAAAATGCCGGCACAGTCGAAAATGAGGAGAGGTACGAATCCGAGATGGTCTCGAGTCACCTATCTTCTCAGGAACCTATTCCTGAGTCTATAAGTGTCACTAGTCATGGGCTAGGTCCTCTCCCGTACGCCCCAGGAATGGATAACTGTAGAGGGCCTAGGAGGCCGTCTATTTCGTTGCTGACTCCGGCGTCTGCTGTCCCCGATACTGTTTCTGGACCCCCTCCCCCCCCGGGAGTTCGTTCGGATGCTACCTAGATTCAATTGAGTTCAATTCCACAAAGGTTCCATTTCATTATCAGGTTTACACAGGACCCACGATATCTACATGCCCATTCCCGGTAACCCACCAGAGCGGTTCCCGGCTCCGCTTATCCACTCTTTTAAAATCAATGCCATTTCGTCCCAGAAGCGTCCACACGACTCCCTCACACCCATTTCCTGGCAGCCCACCAGAGCAGTACTGTCAACACTGTCGGGATTGACCTTGCCCTGCTCCAGCAGTCCCCTCATAGGTCGATCTTTTCAACGCCATGAACCTCGCCACAGACCGCCCGGATACCTCAACCTGCTTTCAGAAAAACGAACCCCCTGCAAAGAATTACTTCACCTTCTACCCATCATAAAATGGTGAAGAAAAACTCAAAGAAGTGAACTAACAAAAAGGAAAGATAAATATAATGAACTGCTAGATTTTTAATTCCCTTCCAGCCCGAAAGAACACCCGCGCATCTGCCCCCACCCAAAAGAGGTGTGTTTCGGTTGATAAATCATGCTAAGAATTCTAGGGAGGTTGCGGAAACCTGCACCTAAGGTCTCAGTACGAGTGCATCTAGAGGGATTGTGGAAAAGGTCTGAAAAAGATCTGGAAACCCCAAGTTATGTTCGTTCAGCTTTTTCCAAAACCTTGCTTTTTCAAACTATTCGGGACTATTTGAGGAATACAGAGACTGATGACACACGGTGGGTATTTAGCCATTCATTGCCGTGCGAAACCTAATAGATGGGAGAATGACAAAGCCTAATGTCTTAGATAGGTTCTCTGAACACCAAAAGCCATACGATGGTACTTTGTAATAGTTGGTACAGTACCCTGACAAAGGTCATCGTTGATGATCACTTTTGCACCAAAAATGACATCGTTCAAAGCATCAGAACACAACCACCTGGCACGCAGATAAAAATCAATTCCTGGTAAAATAGTAGTACAAGGTATTCTAGTTGTGATACCTCAACGCTAGCGCATGCAGTGCAAGATAGAATGAACCGTTGCAATGCAGAACTGGCAATTTTCAAAACATGTATCTTTTCCTCTTGATGCCTGTACAAATTTGTGACACTTAACTCTAATTCTAGAATGGGCTGTGCAAATTGATGAGCGCTGCGTACAGATAAAATTTCCTATAGTAACACAAAACTCAGGGTTCACTGCTGCAGGTCTTTAGCTATCCATCAATATATCTTTCATTCTAATCAATTGAGAAGTGGGGGCACATTTCAGGATCCCAGAGACTCGGAATTTCGGTCACTTGGGTGTGTTCTCAGTGGTACCTGGACCCCACCAACAACGACCTTCATCCAAGAACTATAATTATATTGAAAAACCAGATCTCCTTTTCTTTTCTTTTTCTTTTTCTTTCAAATCACTAAATTTAAAGTACAATTAATCTGAAGTATGTACGCCAGCTAACAACCACAAGTTCCAACAAGCGAGCATCAGAAACCGTGATCGATAATCAACTTAGCCCGGGAAAGAGGTCGAGCACGTCGAACTGGAAGCGACCGGCAATCAAACAATCGGAAGGGGGGGGGGGAAATCCACGACCAAAGCGCAAGCACTCCACGTCAATTGGGGAATTGCCAACTCGTCCCGGAAGCAGCATACAGCTTTTTTTTTCTTTCTCTCTCTCTTCCCTTCCCGTAGTGATGGAATAATGGATCCAATCTAGAGTAGAGATGGGAATGAAAAAACAAGGAACCCCACGCCGCCAGCACATGTTCCTTCCCCCCTCTCACCCCCCCCATTCACCAGGACAGACGGCTTTAAAGATACGGCCACGTAGGAGTCAGGAAGCAAGGAAGCTTATTATTCGGACGGAGAGGCCGAGAGAGAACTGGGAGATGGGAGAGAGAGAGGGGGGGGGGATTTTTCACCTTCCTTTAGAGATTACTGTCCGCATTCCGACCCAACCGGTATTCTCAAGCAATCGTTCCAGCCGAAAAATTGACCACGTAGATATGAGTATGCAAGATTGAAAAAAAAAGAGACCGAGAGAAATAAATAAATAAAGCTGTTGATCGTTTAACTTGGCGAATTGTTCAACACGAGGATAACTGTACCGGTACTTGTATGATGTGGGAGTTAGTGATGAAACGAACAGGGGGGGGGGGGAGGTTCTACAAGTAAAATGTCAAAAGCTTCTCTCCCATACCCCGCCGGGAACTACCCCCCGCCAGGTCCGGTCCGTTTTCACCCCTTACTAACAACTTCCAAACACGATCCCGTCCACCCCAGCCAATGAGAAGGAGCCCGACATCGTCTGCGCTCAAGAGTTCGCCCTCCAATGGAGGGAAGTACAAGTATAGTAGACTAACTCAGCCGTCCCGGGGGGGAGGGAGGTTGACGGCGTCGTGGTTAAGCACAGAACCGAGGCCCTGTGGTCATTACCATATCTATTACCGGAACTACCCGCACGGAACAACCAAACGGCCGCAGGTAATAATTAGCAACGGGGGGGTTTCCCGGCTCAATGAGAACCATTCACTATAAAACTCCTTAAATTTAGCTATAGTCTGGTTTGGCTAGTAGATTCTGCGGGAGTTTTTCCCGTTGTTGCTGCGACGTATCCAGTTGTTTTGGTGGGTGGTAATGCCCTTGCACTGTTACCGTAGTTGTACTGTACAGTACCCGTGTAGGGAGTAAACTCTTATAAATCTCCTACCGCTACTCCCATACTTGTGTGGTAATGACCGCGCGCTACTTACGGATACAAGTACGAGTACCTTTGCCCCGCACAAGCAATCCGAAGCAACGATAGCTTACTGAGGGGTGCCGTTTATCAAACGTTACTCTGTGATTGTTATAGGTCTGGGGGGAGCCACGGTAGCACTTGTACTCGAAGTTTCCTCCTCTCTCGAAAAAAGAGAAAAAAGTCTCTGGAATGTGAGTTACGTGTCCGTGGCCCAGGTTACGATGAGTTCCCACAAAATCCTATGTTGTAAAACCACGAATTTGCCACAAGTGAATCACTTATTTTTTTCCCGCCCCGGAGACTTTAAAAGACGTCGAGTACTGTGCCCTACTGCATCAGCCTCCTACTGACCGGGAGCTAGCAATCCAAGAGGTGTGTACCATCAATCCCACTTCCTAACTGGTATCCTTAGGGTTGGTGCTTCAGCATACGGTATATGGTGTTGTGGAACGTGGTGTTTGGGGGGAGGTGTTTCCGCAGTACTGGTACTGTATTATATGTCGGGGTCAGTGTGTGTATAATCGTGTTCAGGGTTAAAACGCACACCGGTATGTTTTGGGGTACGCAGACACGGCCTCATCCCCGGATAACTGTCTCCTGGGTATTCACTATCATATCTGGGGCGGAGAACTCCCGCGTGCAGGCAGCACGACCAAGGCAGGAAGTATAGATAGTGGAGCTGCCATATATGTATCATAACCAAGTGCTGTACGAGCAATTTCCGGCGGTCAGTAATCCTATGTTATTCTTCAATCGGACCGTGCTTTGCTATCACAACTCATATAATCCCGTTCATGTAGGATCACCGACGATAAAGTCACCTATCGATCAATTGTGTTGCGGATAAGATTATACCCTTCGCAAGCTCCTTGCAGCTATCACTGCCCCGCTTGCCCGCTTACCGCACGTTGGCTGCTTGCTTCGATTTGCTGGCTGTATGTATGCGGTTTACATCGTACGTTTCGAGCATTGTACCGTACTGTACAAGCAGCAGGGCATCGTATGGTTACCAGCTCGCATGAAGAGCTGGACGAAAGTGCCTTATGCCGTTTTTTTTCCCTTGCCCCCACCTCTATCGGCTGCACAATTATCTTGTGCTTGTAACAAAAGCACTTTTTTTTTATCGGAACCACTCCTGCAATATCTGAGTATGCACGCCGAACAAATGGGGTTTTGATATTCTCCCCTTCAGCCGTAGGCACATCGGCAGGCGGGAAAAAAAAAGAAAAAGCACGTTGAAAGTGCAGAAAGGGAGGAGGAAAAAAAGAAAGAAAGAAAGAAAACATGAGCTAGAGAACTGGACTGGACCAAGGTGAGAACGCAACTCGAGTAGAACAGGGTAGAACCGTGACGGTCGGGTCATATATTTGATACCGACGACCATCATCACCATCAGGACTACATACAAGTATGTAACCGTGGGGCATAGACCACCCCGCAGAAACTGCGCAGTTACCCCCAATCATACCTCTCCAAGAGAGCTTGATCTGAATCCACAGGGGGGTGTAACGCCATAGCTCCGATCAGTGGGGAGGGCGATGCAAAGGGCGCATGCAATCACGGTCATGTGACTTGATGTGTCTCTCCTTGAGTGATGGGGCGTGTGCATACCGCGTTATGGTGCAACAGGCCATGTTCGGAGGTCTGGCAGGATGTCCGCGAGATTGTTGGCACAGTAAGTCAGAGTCTAGGGCAAGGAAAAAGCAAAGATATCTCGCACCCCAGGAACCATGATCGCAAGTCGTTGATATTTTTGTGCCCGCGCAATCACTGGTGAGCTGGGGTGGGTACTGCGCTCTCTTTGCTTCCCTATGCTTGTGAGCGATCCCTCGTGTGGTTATTATCTTAGGGTTCAGCCCTTCGCGCCAGGAAACAGTGATGCACCACGAGGGGTTTCCTTCGAGGAGTTCCTAATACCTTCAAAGCTCGAACCTAGAGGTCGCAATGGGGGGGAATTGGGGGCTGTTTTGGTTGAACCCGTATATATAAGTACACACGGCGTGACCCAGCGCAGCTATGATGCATTTGCGGGTCCAACGAAAAACTTTCAAAATCAATGCCTGCAGAGATACTTCAGGTGTGGGAGTAACGAAAATCTTGCAAGGGTTTGAATGGTACCACCGTATCCCTAGGCATGATGCAGTCTTTTGTAGTTCCGCCGTACTTGTCGCAATTTCGAAAAGGCATTAATGCGTATGATAGTACTGTGCTAGCGCTATACACTATCGCTCTTATGATCTACCATCCTTGATAGACTCAGCAATTGTACTTTTGGTACAGGAGATAGCTACGGCTCACCGTATCCGGACCTGAATTCACACTTCCAATAAAGATTGACCTCGCGTCTCAACGCGAGGGAAAGGGAACTATCATTTCTGTGCTTCAGCAAATTGATCGCCGGCTGCCCAGAAATTTCTCTCAACCCAGGGAACCCTTACCACACTTCCCCGAATGAGCCGGATGAAACCGTCGCTAACCTGCTGATTGAGTTTCAATATCTACAGGTATCGTGCCCTATGCGTAGAATTTAACAGAAAATGACAGTCTATGGGGCAGCCGCAGATACCGCCAGCAGCATCATCCACTAATGCAAGGCTCCGTTAACGGTACCGGTAGTAGCCTTTGCAACCGTGATATTGAGGATATGAATGCTCTCATCGGATTGGCCGAGGTTAAACAAAGAGTTCTTCAGACACAATTTCACTTAGTGAAGAGTCTGGTGATGCATCAATTGTGGTTCAAAAGCTATCATATCGAACAGCGATTTTGTGCATGACGCTAGTCCGTGTCCCCGCGAATTATCGTATGCTAATTCAGTATACGTGTACGCTGCGCGCCTTGCTGGGGGTTTTCTATACAAGTACCTTGTCGACTCAGCAAGGCCACCCCGGAACACTTCTGCATAAGCTGGCCACAAAGCTGCGAGAAAATATGATTATACCACTAGTGCTGGTTTTGGCTGAGTATCTATAATACGCTATGACTTGCCAATTGTCGACTCTTGCTCAAGGAGCACTAGCTAGTGCTCTTAATGAAATGGGAAACTGAAGAATATGAAGATTTTGTTGTCGCTTGATGGACCTAATGGCCGTGGTGCGAGGTCCCACCAGCACCAACATGCATCTGAATATCTTGCGAATCGACTCTGGAAATCTGGGATCTCATAACTTCCTAGCCTTTCCGGTTGGACGGAAACTGTATTGTGAGCTGAGATATGACCTCCTAATTCGGATGGCGCTGTGGAGATCGCTCTCGTGTACTCGAGTACGTGGTAAACAGAACAAGTCCCGGAAATCTATTGTCGCGTGGCAATCCCGTTCGTCTTTGTTTTACCTGCAAAAGTGGTGCGAAAGGCAAATTATCTGTGATTCGCGGTAGTATGCCTGTAGGCAAATAAGTACAGTATTCCGGAGCGTCCCCTCGCACCCCATTTCTAAAGCACGCTTGCTAATAGTCCGCAAGTTGGTATAGGCAGATTAGATTTCCATCTTCCGCTCACTCTATCCCCGACTAACAATACTCAACTAATGTGTTCCGCAGATTCAAGGCAGATGGTTTTGGAGAACGACTTCAACAGCCAGCCGCGCGAGGCGTATTGAATCTCAATCGTGGGTTTGGCGGGCTTCCAACGGCAGGGCCTGACCGGGAGGCATTCTAAAACCTGTTTTATTTGTGCTGGGGTCCGGTACGGTGTCTGTAGACACTTAATATGGAGCATCGCTTTTTACAGCAAGTGGGAGTTGCATACCTGGAAGCCCGGAGCCGTTTTGGACTTGGCGTAAAGGATTCTACCTCCCGCCAAGCTCACACCTTAAATCCCTTATCCTTGAGAATATCTGCAGTTTTGATGTAGAGTGCCAACCAACCGTACACCTAAATGGTAATCATGATGGGTCTATGGCTTCGTTGACTACTGGTTTCATGACACCAGTAGGGGTTTGATTCAGGTAGAGCTTTGCTTGTTGATGAACTGTGGCCTAACAAACCCTATCACTTGGGTGGAGAGATGAGGGGAATAACCCTTTGGCATTTCGCACGACATGAAACGGCCCTGCTTATAAAATTGAAAGGAGAAACATCTTCCATTGAATAGGTCCATCTATGATGCTAACCATTTTTTGATCCCTATTAGAAAGTCGAGAAAAAGCCATTTTGAAGGTAGGAGAAACAAACTGTTTGAACATTCCGGAACTCATTGATGTCACCAACCCACGAAACCAGCAAGAACCCCAGTTTCCTTCCCCATATACTGGTGAAGGGTAAAAAGAAGGATAGAACATAAAAGTACAAACCACCCACAATTGGAACCCCCGGAGAAGCGAGAAAGCCATAAAAAAACCATGAAATTGCAGGGATATCTAAATCGTGACTACTTTTTGGAAGAACGGAGAGAAAATGCCCAAGGGAGAAAAAGCAGAAAGTAGAATGTATGGTATATGCACAGTTGTCGCCGGACGGATCACAGAAGAAGAAGGGAAAAAAGACAGCCGATAACACCCCATTTTCGCCAACTAGGAAGGAATATGTAACGAATGAAAGGAGTAAAAATGCTATACTGAAACCAAAGGCTCCGCAAGAAGGGAATCTTGGGGAAGAGATCCGGCTATAAAATTACCACGAATACTTGCTTCCAGTATCTTCAGCCTTCCAACCGCTAAAGGGCCCTCGCAGCTGGAGCACCCTTCTTTCTACGGCTGATTTCAACATGCCCCCCACCGCTCTGTCCATGTCCGATAGCATAAAATACGCTTTCTTCCCAGAACAAGTTGTCCATCTGAGGATCTTGCCTATCCCAACTTTTAACACTTTCGAACGGACCTCCGCTACCCTCGTCACCGCTTGCATCGTAAAGAATATTACCGTCCCTGCTCCCACCACCAAGTCTTTCCGCTGAGAGTCTTTGGGCAGCCCGGAAGCCCCATTTGCGGCGTCTCTCCCTCTCTTGGATGATAGCCTTGACATCGTCATATCGCTTTTTTATGCTCTGGTTTCCCATACCGAAATTCTCGTGCTCGGCGATCGATTTCAGAACATTGAACGGCACACTTAAGATGATAGCAGAGTAGATCCCCATTAATTGCGATTCCGAATGTGGAGTCGGCTTGGGAGTTGTTTTCAGGGGTTGGTTAAGTTCCTTAGGGAACCGACAGAGCTTTTGGCTTGAAGGGACGTTGCGGTTTAGCTTGAAGTTGAGCGGGAAAGAGTGAACCAAGAACTCGATAACGTCCATAAATAATTGGTTTTTCAAATCCTTGTAAGGACTGCCTCCATCTCCTACCTCCTCTGATTCGTCTAGGATAAACGCTAGAAGCCTCTCCACCGCTCCACCTTGAAGTTGCATTCCCCACTTTCTGATTCCCCAATTCGCTTTCTGAATGACCTCCGGAATTCCCAACAAGTTGCCTGCCGCGAATAATTCAATGCTTCTCTCCAACATCCTAGCTTCCTCACTTATAGCCGAGCCAGCTAGTTGGTCGCTGTTGCCGGATGAAGTGTTGTCGATACTGTCGGCAGACGGTTTCAGTGCATTAGAACTTCCACGGGTCCATTCAAGAGTTCTATGCTGTGGATGTGCAGGATCGAGGAACGCGTCAAGCTCCCAATCCGGGGCACCATACAGGCTTCTTAAGGCAAGGGTGAAGCTGTCTTCGTTCACGGTCCCGTTGTTAGTCTCAAGCGACAACGTAAGTTTACCGTCCAACAAGGGGTGATTTTTGAATTCGGATCTATCCTGGGTCTCGTTTCCATGTTCCATCTCGTCGGCCCAAGAGGTTTTGGGCGATATCCGATCATGTCCGGACGAGGATGCTATAGCATCGACTTTTTGGATCGAAATCTGAAGCAAGTCATGCAACTTGGCTGATCTTGCTAGGATGAACGAGTGCGTATTGTACTGTCGAACAACTGGACCAGAACTCTCCATATGTTTTATGACTAGAAGAACATCTGCAAGGTTTTTATTCAAAAAATACTGAAGTGTATACGCTTGGAGCCTCTGGGCTGCTTCAGTATTTGCTGGAGTAAAAACCTCGCTACGGACGTGTAATTTGTTACCCCCATGTTGTGTGAATGATCGCTTCCCCAGCTGGCTTACTGTGTAAATCGGCTGTGAACGAGTAGGAATATGAGAGCTTTGGTCATAAGCCTGTTCAGTATCATTTTTATCAATACCAGCTCCATCTTTGGAGTCAAGTGGAGCAATGAACGATATATTTCGAAGACGAGGATTATAGTCACAGATGCTAGATTGTCTTTGCTTTGCTATTTGCAATTTGGTGAGAGCACTGCTGTCCTGTGGTTGCTCGGGAAGAAGAGTCTGCTCCGTAGGTTGAGCCAGAGGAGAATAGGAAAGTTGAGGGCCATGAGAGAGCCCTGGAGGTATACCAAAGGGGTGAGTAGGTGTGAATGGTGTTTGCGGATTTGTACTACTTCCAACCTCCGAAGTATGACCAGAGGTTTCCATTGCCCCCTGGGGCTGGAAAGGAGGCATTGGAGGGAGCAACGATCCTGTATTTGGGGGCGTGATATTTCCCGGAAAAGGATACTGTGCAGGATAAAACATTTGGGGTTGATTTTGAGTCTGTAGGAAGAAGTGTGTGTGATGCGGGATTGGCCCACTGGAGTGTGGAGGCCCAAGGGGTGGATATTGCGAACCGGGCGGCAGTATGTCATGGCTAGCGAATTGATGAAAATGTCTGTTAGGTTGAAAACTGTCCGTATGTGTACTTTCGTAAAACTGGGGCTGCTGATTGGGGGAAAACCTTGAGTGCTGAGAAAAAGCCTGATCAGGAATATCCGACTTGTGGCCGTTTGAAAAGAGGAAATCAGTCCGCCCATTCGGAATTGGTCCATGCTCGATTCCTACTTGATGCAAATTGTCATGTTCAAATTGAGTGGCCTGACTGTTTGATTCAATAGCGGAGCCAGGAAGTGCGGTTTGTTGAGACGATGATTGTTGTGGAGGCAAACCCTCATACAAGGACGACCCTGGCGGGCCATATGCTACGAACTGCTCGGCGGAAGTGACCCCGGCCGTAGTGGTAGGAGTTTGTATCTGTTGCACACCATCAGACGGAGACACCATACGTGGCTGTGATGTAGCCAATTCGTTGCGGTTAGCGTTAGGAGGTGATGGGTCGGGCTCCATTGTAGCAACTTGATAAGATTTCTTTGGTGCTGAATATTCCTCCCCTTCTCTACCTCCAGCCAAGACGATGGCAGCTGTCTCCCTCGGTAGTGGCGTTCCAGGAATACCAGGTTTCAAGGGGAGACTAGCGTGCCCCTGAAGCCCGGCTGGGGAAGGCGTTGAACCTGTACTCGCGCCACGGCCAATGCCCTGCGCAGGAAACTTCTTTGGCCTGGGGCCCATTGGAAGAGCTGGGGGAACAACGGCAGTAATTGACCTACGGGCAGGTGCCTGAGCAGGTGGGGGTCTAGGAGGGAGCGATGCCGGGAGGGTGGAAGAGGAGGGGGGAGGAGGCTTAGGAGGGGTCGGAGGAAGCTTTTCCATGATGAGGCTCCTACAATTCTTAGATGAATATTCAGTGACGAGGTGGTGGAGAAAAGGAGGGAAGGAAACTTGACAACTAACCGGGATAAACCTGGCAGCGGGAGATGCTGGGTTTAGCGACGCCTACGACAAGTAGGCTGGGGGAGTTCTGGTGACGATGATGGGAAGAGGTGCCGATATTGATGAGAGGGGTGGTTGGTCGGGAGGGAGAAGGGAGGGAGGGGTTGAAGAGAGCTGTGACGAGGCGTGAGGAGGGGCTCTGGGCTTGGGGAAACGGGCTTGGGGTTGGTTGCAAACAAACGTGAGCAAAGGAGAAAAAAAAGAAACGAAAAAAATAAAATGAAATGGCTACAGTATTACATCATTGGAATTTTGCGCTCCTAGGGGAAAGGGGAGTCCGAATTGGAGAACTTAGAGACCATATATTTTCCACCATAGGTGATATTATACGGCCAGCTTTTTCTATCATACGTCCAGATTTTCTCTCTCTTAATTTACAGTAAAGTGGGTTGACGTTGGGCACGGATCCAGTGAAGTGGAGCCCCCGGGTTAGCCTTGGCATGTTGTAATGCCAAGACACTGTCGGCCTTAGTCTAGCACAGGAGCAACTCTGCCCGGACAGCACAGTGCTTTTACAATAATTTGTCCGCCTTGTCATGGGCTGTTGGCATCCGCGAACTTCTTGTCTCTAGTTGAAAAATTGGTTATATAAGGTATTTAGGTTCCGCGAGGACTTTCTCGTACGGCCGCTTTAGTACTAGCACGGATTTAACTCCTAGTCTTTGTGGAAGGCTTTTCCGGGAAGCCAAGGAAAATTCCTAGTTCGGGCAAACTGATTGGGCTTTGATAAAGCCCGAGCTGCTACAGTATTATACGTGAGTCGAGCTGCCACCCATCTCGCCAGAAGCTAACAAAGGAAGGACCTCGGATTGGAATTAGCTATCTTTCGGGATCAATTAGGATATTCGGGAGCGATTCCTACTCGATTGCTACCAAACCTAGTGTGGGAGGGCGGTGAAACTGCGAGAAGATGCACGTATGGACGATGGATGGAAGGAACGGGACCTTCTGCAGCCGACGACGGATGGAACCTGCACGTAGATCTCATGACACGCCAGAATATTCAAGTATCAGCTGGGCTTCATGAAGGTGCGGTTTCGCTGGTTACGGTCGTTGAAGGCAGGATTGATCGTTCATCATGCTTCGTCACTCGGTACGACATCGTCTTTTGCTTCGAAAGGCTCCTACAGAGTTCCTGGGCTCGGTGATGTCGAGCCCTCAACATCTTTGTTGTATTCAAAATATCAATTGCTAGAGCCCTTTTTTTCTCATTTTAGATTATACTAACGCTGTGGGCCCGAATGCCGTCGTGCTAGCGAATTCCGTCAACTGCATCTCCCAACTGATTCGATTTCTAGTATGGCTAGATAGTTGAGGCTGATATAAAAACTCTACATCCACTTCGCCGCCCCCCCACTACTAGCGTTGAAATTGTGGTTCGGGGCTTGGCCTCCTAGGGGGATGTTGATGCTCAGTTTCAAATGCCAACATCCCGCAGTATCATACTAATGTCAAAAGAATGATACCTTGGAGAAGTTTTGGCTTGGCCAGCGGTGATCGCGTCTACCCTTGCACGGCTTGCCCAAAATGGCTGGTCTTGGGCTTTTGGGCCCGTTTCCGGACGATGTGGGATTTCCACGCCTACTGTAATACACCGTGACATCGTGCAAGAAAAATTTAAATTAGAGTTCTATTATAATGACTTTGTCCTCTTTTCCTTTTAGGAAGCGTAGCTCTTGTAGCTGAGCCCCCCTCTCTTTAACACCATTAAAGACTAGCCCGATGTGAATTTCGGAACCCACGCAACGAATTCATTTATTACCGTTGCTGTAACTGGAGCCAGTGTGTAAAGATTAGGACGATTGGTTTGGCCCCAGATATGGGTTATCCACGGTGGATCTCTCTGGTTTGGCAGGGAACATGGTTTGCAGGCCGTCTCCGTGACTAATATAGAGTGGTGTAGGGTTCTCAGAGTCGGTTTTTGGATCATTGGGGTTATTTATCTTCTGTGCTCGCAACAAATTAACACGGGGTCAAGCTCTCCCTTCAGCCTCTGGCTTTGCTGGGATATATTAGAAACTAATGCTAAACTACTAGCTAGATAAGGTGGCCTAGCTTTCTTCTAGGACTGGGAAGTCGGAAAAATAGACTTATGTCATTACTCGAGTACCCAACTTTGGTATGAAAAGCGAATCATGGTATGGAGGACCTATTTCCCAAGGCCGACAGCCAGCTAGACAAAACAGGAGAAGGGCTATGTTACATGGAGAAGAGAGGCTAGTGTTAAAGCACTGAACTCGTAGGACAACTTAGACAAAGAGAAGGAATCAAAAGTAAAAGAAACATCAAAGCAACAAAGTATTAAATCGAACCCGATGACAGCAATGACAAGAAAACTAGAAATGCCCTGCTTTCCAAAGACGCCCAACGAGTTAACGCCAACTATAGTTGTAAAGAAATCAAGCCGTTATATCTATCCCGAAGCCCTCTGCCAAATATTCATACCCGCCAAGGCTCTAAGTCATACATGGGTGCCACTCTAGGGGCTCACTTTCCTCATGCCGCGCTCTGGACCTCCGCTAGGGCCTGGCACTTCGTTATGAACAAGTCGGTGGTGTTGCCGCATGTTGTCTCTTCGGGAGAAACCCTTCTTTCCCTTCCGTATGCAGCCTGGAAACGGGCAGTCATGTTGCGGCTTCCCGTGAGCATCTCGGTAGTGTCGCTGGAGCTTGTGGAGGTGACTGAAGATCTTGCTGCAGTCTGGTTTTAGACACGGGTGCTGTTCTTTATCCTCGGAGAAGCTGTACGGAGCTGGTGATCTAGGGCTGGGTTAGCCGGAAGAACAGGTCGTCCGGATATCTTCGAAACCCACCTCACAGGACTAGGAGATGACGAGTCTGATTCGTTCTCGCGGCAGTGTCTCGAGTTGAAAGAAGGGCTGGGCTCGAGAACCCAGAGGTTTTCGAGCAGGTTAATGGCATAATTTGCTTTGGGGTGTTGGAGAGGGGGTCGATTTGGACCAAATAGTTGACTTTGGCTGGAGATGTTTGCGGGCCCCATGAGAAAAGGTAGTGGCACCGCCGCCGGGCACGGTGCTAATCCTCCTCTTAAATTATCCATTGCTGTGAACCAAGGATAGGCAGTTGGGGTGTTGTTGTATAAAAGCTGTGAAGAAGGTGACGGGGGCATTGATTGGGCGCGGAGGTTCGCTGAAAGTGCGTGGTGTGTGTAGATATGCTGTCCGTCCGTGGGGAAGAGGAGCCAGCGGGGGGGTAATGTTATACTTATTTTGAGGAAGAACTAAGAGTCCGCGATACCACTTTAATAACCAGGTTGGCAACTCCAGTTGGGTTGGACGGGCTTATGCAAAGCCGTTACGAGATACTTTTTGCATATGCTTATTCGAGATTAATTCCAGCTTGTTCCTTGTGAGGGTGGGAAGGGTTATGCTGTTCTGTTTTTTTTTTTCAGCTACTGTAATATGACATTATAGAAGCCTCTTCCCAGTTTCGGTTTAGCTACCTAGGCTTCCCTCAGCGTACGGACATCCGCCACATCTAAGTACAGCACTGCACTATACTGAAGCTGGATACGCCTTCTTGATCTCTCTGCCTAGTACCATACGATACCAGATCATAAGGTGCGTGCGCCAGAGCGATGATGCAAACGTAATGCAATATACTGCTGATTAACAAGCAGGAGGATTGACTAACAATTTCCCCTCCTTAGGGAATTTTTCCCCCATGGAGCCAGAGACCAACTACTCGAAAATGACATGGTGTACAGTCCATAGCACGAGGATTAAAGCAAGTCTAGATAGGGCATATTTTCAAAGTTTCTGTCAGTTTTGGGCTTTGCGTCCTGCAGCACAGATACAGATTGATATTTTTTTTAAATGCTACCACAAAGGAAGGGAGGGGGCGAAACCAGAGAAAGTTATCGATTGGAGCCACTGAATACTGCGCCCAAATGCAAAACGTGGGTCATGACATGGGGCACCAAAGTGAGAATGTGATCTCTGGTACTCGAGTATACGTATCCCAAGCTTGCCACCCCATGCACTATTATCTTTCATCAAAACCTAGACCTATCGACTTGTGATAAGCAGTATGCCCGGCGGGACGGTGGGGTGGGGTAATGCGGCCACCCCGAGATGGTTTCGCTGCGTGAGTACTAGCTATTAGAGCATACAAGCGCGGGATCTCCCCCACTAGTGTCGAAATTTTATCTTATACGCTGCGATGCTCTAACTTGTAAGTTACTCACAAATACTTTCATCCTTGTACTGGTTATTTACCCGGAAATTTTCGTTCAATGTGCGCAGTCGGGTATTTGGATGGACGGCCTTTGATTGGGGAAAACAGTACATTTGCATGGATAGCCGACCCAGCACCTCACCCCGCGTCAACTCCAAGTATAATATCTTAATATTCACCCTAGAATTCGCCAGGATGGGGACGAGGGTTCGGGCAGGAGATCTCAGCTAATCACCGCCCGGCCGAGAAGAGAGGGTTAGGCAACGGAAAATCTTTTGTCCGGCGCTCTGTGGGACCTAGATCGCTTACCGCGACGCTAGGATAATAAATGATTGAACTTACCTATCGCAATTCAGCCTTCACGAGTGACTATTGGTGACGACAAAAAAGGAAATAAGAGTTCGGGGAGGGACGCAGCATGACAAACCCCCACAGCAAGCAGACCTTGGGCCCCGCAGCCCGCCAACGCAGATCCTAAGTGTGAGCTAGGGGTGCATGAAAAGTAAATCTGGACTGATAAACGAGAAGGTCGGAGAAAATTCATCTTCTGGTGTTTAATTTCTCTGCACTAGACGTTAATGCGCCTAGCCAACCTATGGAATAACAACCCATTGGGACCGAGCATCTACTCGAGTAGTCACCGGTCGTGCTAGGACGCACTGCTTGGGCGCAATCGACGGGCGATCATATTTTTGAGGTCTGAGGATCGGACAAGTAGGTTGTTTTTGCGTGCCCTGCCCTCTCATCACAAAAGAGAAAAGCAAAAAAAAAACACACAAAGGAAAACACAAAGGGAAAAGGTAACACAAGATGTACGTGCACCCCAAATGGTACCATTTCTGCTTGAGGTCAGGCTCCCACAAATAGGTCCTTGTAAACCGCTAAAAACCCTTTTGGAACAGTATGGGAATTGAGCTTTATGGAGGGACATAGTTGGGACTGGATGTGGCCGGGACATGCACTTTTCCGACACGTAGCACTCAGAACAACATTATTATCGATAAAGAGGAGGGTGTGGAGGGCCCTAGTGTACCTCCCTACGTGAGTCGCCAGGCGTTAGGGAAACCAATTCATCTCTTCTAGGGATTGGACGCTGAGAACATACAATTACTCGACGGACCGGAGTTTTAAAGATTCCGTCCAGAGGTGAACATGGCTCGCGTGGAAGTGGGGGGCCCCAGTGTTGGTAAACCAGGGTACACTTTGGCATCCCTACAGGAGGGCAAGAATAGCTTGCTATTTTGAGAATACTACCGAGCGAAGGTGGAGTATCAGCGATTGGTTTAGGCTCGTGGGCAAAATTTTCCCCTGAAGTATCGCAGTCCAGCCACTGAACCCCCAATCGCCTTTGCTTACAAGTATTACTTACTTAGGAATTAAGCATTTGGGACTTAACTTCCGTCGCATCCCAATACTAGTGGTAGATGCAATTCATCATTCTCCGTGGACACCCGAAAGGCAAGGCTGTTTACGAGAGGCCACCCCTAGAACAGATACCTCAAAACTTCCGTGTTAGGATTGTTTGTATACACCACCTCACTTTTGGTTTTTTCAAATGCGATCAACACCACCCGGGACGCAGGGGACGGAAGGACCAACTTCAAGAAAACTACCAGGTGGAGACATCTTTCGGCCTTCCAATCCAGCCCATCAGAAAAACGTTCAACTCAATCTGCAAACGAACCGATGGCGATCAATTCAGCGGGAGCCTAAGCTCAGATAAACATAGCGAACCTGGTAACCTTCTGCTCAGGATTCTTGGGTGGGGGCCGTGTTTCTGCCACTAGGTTCTCCAGATACACCAGTCCTCTCTTAGAGGAAGACTTCTGATGGTGCACTGAGCCGCTATTGGACTCAATCTGTTGTTATCGCAAGGGCTTGGGCTTTTCCGGTGATGCGGTCCAAGCTCCTTCAGCCTTGCCAACTCAAGGGTTGCCGCCGGATCTAGCATCATCCTCGTCCCTGACAGCCCTCAATTAACAGCCCATATTTGCATCTAACCGAGGCATTATGTGTAATGTTGTACACACTGACTGACAGGACACAGCTCGACTACAGTCTTTCATCAGGTCTTGACGAATATCAGCGGGTGACGAACAGGGATTAGCAGGCATTTTTTGTTACCTTACTCGATTTTTTACTGGCCGAATACCCCTGTTCGTCATCCGCTGATATTCGTCAAGACCCGATGAAAGATTGTAACGTAGTCACAATTTGACGCACCCAGCTTTAAGCGGACATCTTGGATCTCGGATAACTTTACCAGTGTGCATCCAGTCAGGTGTGCGAAGTCGCTTTGAGTGCGCTTTTTAGTCCAGCCGCAACAGGCGCACCACACCCTTGCATTTGAGAGCTGTGAACAACAGAGTCCTCTAGCACCTACCAGTATTTTATCTATAATTTCTGTGGAGCGGCGACTTGAAATCTAGATATTTCCCGAACAAAAATAAAATAAGTGCCGAGCACAAGCAATTCTCCTTCCTCTTTCCAGATTTTTCCCAAGCGGAATACCGGTTCTCACACAATACGACGGGGAGACCAGCAATCAGCAACCTACTAGAAAATACCAGGGTTTGTTGGCTTCCTATTTCTGGAAAATATATACAATCCTCCTCGAGGTACTGGTCTAGACCTTTATCAGCTTTTTTCGAGCAATAACATACTTCCGCATGGATAGTTGATTTTGGACATTCGAAACATTAAAACCCTTTGTAAGCGCGGGGGTGGAAACGATCGCGTTTATAATAACTACTTGGCGCAGCAGAAGCCCAGTCTGTGCCAGAGGCGGACTGGTCCAGCGTCACTCGGAGGTCTTGGCAGGATTCTTGAAGAGCAGACTGGTCTGGGGAAAGAGAAGGTACTTTTCACTTGGTCATTAGATGCGTTATGATACAGTATGAGACCGATACTAGCCAAGGGCTCCTTAATGCGCTCCCCAGAAGGGAATGCCTATCATACATAATATGATACTAGTATCTTTTAATGTAGGCTTTGGGGCTCGGGACCCATCCATCGACCTCGGAAGCGCGCCTAGCAAGTTATGTATCATAATATTATCAGCTAATAAGAATATCATACTAGCTTGGGCGTGTTTTGCCCCACGACAATCAAAAACCCCCAGATGAGCCTAAGGCTTCCACGAGACAGAATGCTGCCCTGTGGCAATCCCCGTTAGATGCGAATTGAATCATGGAGGCAGATAGATCAATTATAGAACTCCAGAAACGGGTCCTAAATTCCAGACGCAAATTGACCACCCTCACCTGCAGCCGAACGCATACCCCCAGACAAGAGGATAACACTCGCGAACCCGGGATCCGGGAAATATAATACCAGAGGCCATTATGAGTACTGCACAGAATGCGGGAGAAAATTGAACCTCTATTGGCTCCGCCTTTAGGATAGATACCTTCCAAAAGCACCGCAAAGTCCCCACTCACAGCCACTCAAAAGCAGCGTTGATGAGATATATCTCACATCAGTCAGGTAACCTCGCTAAAAAATAAAAATAAAAAGGCGGCTGGTGAAATTGAGGTCGACTGCCGCAGCCTGTCTTGTTATTTTTTGTTTTTTGTTTTTTCCTCTGCGATGCAGCAATATGGCAAGGACCTTTTCCATCCTTATTTCCCCGATGCTTAATTAACCTAGAGGTGCCAAATATGCACTGGAGAAAAAGAAAGAAAGAAAGAAAGAAAGAAAGAAAACTCTAAAAACCTCACTAAACTGAATGACAAATAGAGTCCATGAGCAGAACTTTGTGATATTGCTGAGTCAGCACATTCAGAAACCACCACGACAACTTTGCCTCCCCCCGAAAAGTAATAAAAAACTTCAATTGGAGAAAGGAGAGGAAAACTATATAGTCATGCTTTCCCCATAGCCAGAGAGCTCTCTTCGAGCAGTTTTAGGTGGCTTGGGCCTCGCCTAGGTAGTTGGAATAGAAAAGCTCACGCTCTCCGGCTTGTTGTTATTGTGAATGATTTTTGATTACTGCAGTGCTCTGACAAAAGTCATCATTAATGACCACATTTACACCAAAATTCTTCGTAAGATAGTGATTCTGGGTATTTAAATCGTGGTATTTCAATATTGAAGTGCCTGGCGCAGTATTGAATGAGCTATAGCTATGCAAAACTGATGAGCTGGACCAATCGATGAACACCACCCAGAGGATAGAGGAATTTGTTATAGAAGTGTGAATTTCAGATTCACCAGGTGTTTAGCTATCTATTGATATATCTTGTGTTTAGTTGATTAAGAAGTGGCAGTGTAAATCCAAATTTCCTAGGCTTAGAATCACGGTCATTTTAGTGTGTTCTAGCAGTACTCGGACACTCTAACGATGACTTTTGTCCAAGGGCTATAAAATGTCCCACCTGTTCACAAAGACTTCTGCGTGGGGGTTGTACGGTAGGAGCCATCCTCTACTAAAGTGGCCTGAAATGATTGCCTGTTGTGAGATTCAAGTCTCTTCTCTTCTGTAAATCCGCCCTCCCCCAAAACTGCCAAGGGCCGTAGGTGAGGCTCCGAATTTGTGCCCCCGCTCCCTGGCTGCGATCGCCCTGATCTTATCCGAAAAAGATCTGAGCGTCCCTTGCTCGATTTGAGGCTTACGAGTGATTTCACAATATTGTTGGAGATGCCCACGTCATTCTGTAGGCGGCGAAGCAGACCTAGCCCTGCCAAAATTAGGATCACCGGAAATATCCAAGGATACGTCAGGGCTCTCATCATGAAAACCTAGTATTGGTGAAAGGTCTGAAGAAATTTATTCTATGATAATAGAGGGTAGGGACTGAATATTACACCCTATTAAACAACCAGCTATGGATAGTCTAACCGAAGGAACTCAGTCCCTCCGATCATAAAGCCCCTAAGAGCGGAGACCCACATAAAACATTCCCGCTTCCTTGCATTCCTATGAACCTATATCTAGCACCACGCGTGTCTAGCAGTCCTGTCCCCTCAAAAGCCACGATCGTACTGAACCTTCGTGGCCCAGATGGTGAATATGCTAATCACTGCTGCATTGGCCACGGTGGCCCAGAAATGCCATTCGTTTGGATTATCCCACTGTTGGACCAGTAGTCCAATGGCAAGAAAAGTTGAAGCAAATCCAATGGTGCAGTCACGAAGACAACCCATGAATACCAAGCCATATATAAGAAGAAAGAGAACCGTAGCCGTGGTGATGATATCACAGAATCTCTCTTGGCAGGTGAACTATTGACTCTTGTGTTAGAGAACTCAAAAGACATTCCCGAAAGGTTCTATACCCCAATAGCGATGCCCCAAGGAAGCATGTAAACTGTGAGTGTGAGTGGAAGGGAAAGAACAGCAAGCCTATTGATAAAGCTAAACTCGTTCGTATCGACCGGCCAACCTCTATCATCGTATTCAACCTAAGTCAGAACCAGTTCAGGAATTACCAATTACTACTTACCGGAGGTTCACTTGCTGGGCCAGGCTTTCATTGTCCGGTACTGGATTTTCCCGCTCATACTGGCGAAGTGCCCCGAACCTGCCCTCATGATCCACCCCACACCCAATGCAAAGTTGGATAAAATCGAGAAACAAGAGTAACTCGCTCCATTTGAAGAGTGAGTGAATCCAAAGAAAGGTCCAAACAAGAATAAAGATATTATGCCTTCATGTTTCATTAATCTGGAGAGTAGTGGAAATAGTTGAGGGGACAAACAAGATGAAGAATATCCCCAGGCGAGCAGCCCTCTGACATTTCATTCCTGTACTGCCTATGCCACAGTGAGTACAGGATTCAGGAGGGAGTTGGTACAGCTCTTCACCTGCTGCGCAGAAAAACCCGGAGAGATATCTCGTTTGGAAAAAGAGCAGAATGAACCAATACAGGATGACGAATTCACGTCTAATAGTGAACCATGTTGGGTTCTCATCACTGATATCCTAGTCAATGTTAGTTTGAGAGTAAATTATATGAGTGTAGGAGCTGACAAAGATTGCTTTGGCTCCATCAGGAGTATAATAGCAGAAAAACGGAAGGGCAAAAGATCCAACCAGGAAGGCGATATTGGCAAGAATCCCGATCAGTATGCAGAATCTATCATGCTCGCTCGGGATAGGAGTTGAGGATCCTAGGTCACCAGATGTTTGTTAGTTGATGGAGTAGCGTAGGAATGAAAATCTGAGTATAATCGATTCAAGTGAGAAAGAGCGTGCCTGCGATCAGTCCGGTATTCTCGGAGGCGTTAGAGCTCGACATAAATTTGACAAACTAGCCGTGAAATTTTAAGAAGCCGGGAAAGGAGGAAGAGGGGATATTCTCTTTGGTCTACGCTTTGAGCAAATGAAGAGAAAGGGGGAAAGATTTATTCGGAGGGAGAGGGAAGAGGAGGGGTTTATTCACTAGCGTAGATGGACACGCGTCTAGTGAAGATATCCAGAATCAACACCCCCCCCAATGAGAGAAGTAACTGGTTGATGGAATCATATCTTCTATATAGCCCAATCCCTCGAATTGAAAAATGCTGTCGACTCTGAGTTTTACAAAAAATTGGAAGACTCTAGCACTCCAGCCTAGTCTCCCCGAGACAGTATTCTTGGGATTGTACTGCGCAGTGCCTTAGACTCTTATATTGATCTTCTTCTCGCCAAGGTCGTTGATGTTACGGAGATTTGGCTGATTCCAAAGGTTACGGGAGTGTCACAGATCGTTCGAGAGCGTTGCAGATTATTCGGGAGCCTAATGGACCGCCCTAGTGATTTAGCAGTCTGCAGAGAATATTCTACCAATTTGTCTCCCCTTTGCTATTACCGGAGTGCACATAGGAGTTGGGCATGCGGGGAGATACAGAGATAGCTGTAGTAATCCATGGAGGGGTTAGGACCCACTACTTGTGTTTTTCCCCATAGGCCCGTCTTTACAATTAGTTTTTTGGTTAGAGAAAAAAGAAGTTGTGGAAGTTGCATCTCGTATCCTTCCTCCCTTCATATTGCCCAATTTCCAAGTGAATCCTCTCGCCATACCTCCCACCGCTATGCGACCCATTTCCCCACCCCGACAACTGAGACTCGAGATCTGGAGCCTCAGGACACTAGTCTGAGAAGACCGTAAAAAACAAGACACGGGTGCCGCAATTGTAGAGGGAACAGTTCAAACCCCATTGGTGGCTGTTGTCCACAGGTAGAACACCATCGCCGTACCCTTTTGTATTGGCACCTAAACAACAACACTGAACAGCTTGAGAGATCAAAGGATTACCATGTGGGAAGCTAATCCAAGCAGCAATCCAGTTCCCGGATATCCCCAGAGTCTCCTTCGCTTTTTGAGTAAAATGCCCTAAAAACCAGAATAATTGGACCCCACACCTGAGGCTTACAGAATTTCCATCTTTGGTTCAGGGGGAGAAGAACAGGGTGAAAGCTAGGAGATAGCCCCAAGGCCCTAGCAGGAGACCCAATTCTCCTAGCTTCCACGGTAATAATAACAATAGTGGGTCTTAATATATCGACCAAATCTCTTATATATCAGAAATTTCTCTCGGGCATTTTCCACCTAAGTATTTGCCTGTTTCGGCGTTGGAACATCAACATCCCCAAGCACTCTCGGTGCGATTCAAGTTCGTAATCCATGGTAGGCAATGGTAATAACCAGTTGACTACCGTCACCGAGGGCATCAGAACAGCTTCCTCCACCATTTCATTCCATTCAAAGGATGACCCCGATCATCCAAATCCACAATACACTGCACCAGGCCAGGCCAAAGAAAACAAAACCACCCGAGCACCATATATGAACCCCTTAGTCTGGTCCCCCGATAGGAGGTGCGCACAGGAGCCGAATCACAGAACTGGAGTTAGAAACTTTCTCACCGATATTCGGACCACATCGCGAGGCCTCTAAAACCGCTGAGCATACTTGCCAAGGAAGCTGCGGGAATTCGTCAAATACTCAAGACCTACAGACCCATAACACGCCTTTGGGGGGGGGGGGGGGGAGTGATTTCAGGGGCTC
>Ga0307509_10000168_pt1 | contig 103047 bp, 90 predicted proteins | sample 10_EM_MG_FD_202245 | JGI IMG/M metagenome (GOLD analysis project Ga0307509, IMG submission 202245) | Populus trichocarpa ectomycorrhiza microbial communities from riparian zone in the Pacific Northwest, United States - 10_EM | ecosystem: Host-associated > Plants > Roots > Unclassified | place... | reverse complement strand
CGATCTTCTCGGCGCCGAGCTTCCTCGGCGGCAAGAACCAGATGCCGATGGCCTACTCGCCCGACACCAAGCTGTTCTACGTGCCGGCCAACGAATGGGGCATGGAGATCTGGAACGAGCCCATCACCTACAAGAAGGGTGCGGCCTACCTCGGCGCCGGCTTCACGATCAAGACCTTGAACGACGACTACATCGGCGCGATGCGCGCGATCGACCCGAAGACCGGCAAGATCGTCTGGGAAGTGAAGAACGGCGCGCCGCTGTGGGGTGGCGTGCTGACCACCGGCGGCAACCTCGTGTTCTGGGGCACGCCCGAAGGCCTGCTGAAGGCCGCCGACGCGAAGACCGGCAAGGTGGTCTGGGAGTTCCAGACCGGCTCGGGCGTGGTCGCGCCGCCGGTCACCTGGATGCAAAACGGCGAGCAGTACGTCAGCGTCGTCTCGGGCTGGGGTGGCGCCGTTCCGCTCTGGGGTGGCGACGTGGCCAAGAAAGTCAGCTTCCTCGAGCAGGGCGGCATGGTGTGGGTGTTCAAGCTGCCGAAGTCGGGCACGCAGAACGCCGGTGCCGAAGCCTCGGTGAAGACCGCGAAGCTCGCCGCCGCGAACTGAGCCCGCGCGTGGGACGCCGGAAGGCGTTCCGCGGCTGGCGAAGGACCGGCCGCGATACCAGCGGCCGGGCAGTCAAGCGCGTTCGATGCGGCCGCCGCTTGCGTGCGGCCGCGTGTGTTCATTCGACGCACGCTTCTCGCGTGCGTTCTTCCATTCGACAGGAGAGTCCCGTGACCAACACTTCACGCCGCCGTTTCATCATCAGCGTGGCCGCCGTCGGCGATTGCGCATCGGCCTCGACTGCTTTTGCGCAGGCCGGCGCCCACGTGGACGAGGCCGACGAGCAGGCCGTCGCGCTCGGCTACCGCCACGACACGACCAAGGTCGACGCAAAGAAGTACCCGCAGCATGCCGCCGCACAGCACTGCGCGAACTGTTCGTTCTGGCAAGGCAAACCCGACGATGCCTGGGCGGGCTGCGCGATGTTCGGGCGCAAGCAGGTGGCCAAGGGCGGGTGGTGCCAGGCCTGGGTCAAGGCGCCCAACGCCTGAAGCGTCGGCGACCTCGGTCGTTCTTCACTGCCACGACTCGAGTTCGAGCGTGCGCGTGCCGCCGGTCAGGAACGCCGACTTCGCGGGTTCGCTGCGCTCGACGCGCACGAGGCCGACACCGGGGCAATACCACTCCATCGTGGTGAGCGGCATGTCGCGCCAGCCGCTCGCCGGATCGGCGTAGACGCGCACGCTGGCCGTGCCCTGCACACGCAGGCAGTGCGCGAAGCGACCGGCCGGCGTCTCGACCGCCTCGTCGACCGCGGCGATCGTGTAGAGCATGGTCACGCTCGGATGCGTGTGGCGTATCTCGCGCGGGAACGCGTTGCGGCGCACCAGCAGATACGCCGTCGTCGTCGACTGCCATTGTGTGCCAATGGTGTACGGCGCCTTGAGCACGAAGCGCAGCGGCTTGTCGGGTTGCGGCTCGGCATCGAGATCGCTCTTGCTCGCGACGCGGTAGATGCCGCTCGCGTCGACGCGGAGCCAGTAGTCAATGCCGCTGTCACTGCGCCGCCGCCATGCGGAAGCGCCCAGTGCAGGCACGGTCTCGGGCCCGAGCGTGCGCAGCGTGAGCGACTCGCGCTCGCTCGTGTCGTCGTCGCCGTGCGTGGTGACGCGGTAGGTCCAGCGATGCCCCGCCGCGAGCGGAAACCAGTCGTCGGCCGGTGTGTTGCGCTGGCAGCCGGCCAGGCTCGCAGCAAGCGTCGCGCTGACGGAGGCGGTGACGATGACGCGGAGGCGGCGCATCACTTCTCCGGCAACTGCGGCACCGGCAGGTCGCGCAGCTTGACGACCTGCTCGTCAGCGCCCGGCCGCAGCCACGACAGGCCCGCCTTGCCGACCTTGGGCTCGCTCGTGCCCAATTGGCTGATGCCTTCGCGCACCTTCTTCAGGCCCTCGTTCAGCAGCGCGTGCAGATCCTTGCTGTACGGGAGCTTGAACGCGCGCGGCAGGGTGGCCGGCTTGCCGTCCTCGATCGCATTGACCCAGACGTACAGGCCGCCGGCGCGCTTCGGGCTCGGCTCGTCGATCACGGCGGCGAGCAGCACGAAGCGCGCCGGCAGCGTGTCGTCGCTCGGCCAGCCCCACAGGTTGTGCACGAGGTCGTTGGCGAAGAAGTAGAAGACGGTCACGCCGACGACCAGCAAGCCCTTCAGCCACGCCGGCCAACGCGACCACAGCAGCGCGAGCAAAGCCACGAAGAGGAGCGTGACGAAGCTCAGGACGAGAGCGAGGTTCATAAGCGTTGCACCAGCGATTTCGGCAGCGTGTTGACGTTGACGACCTGGCCGTCGGGCTGGATCGTGAAGCGCGCTGCGGTCGCCTCGTCGCCGGGGCGCGCGAGCTTGAGCTGGCCGTAGAACACGACCTCGGCGCGCGGATTGACCTTGATGATGGAAACGTTCACGTCGACCGGCTGGCCGTCACGCGACTGGTAGTACTGGACGTTCACGGTGAACTCGCCCGGCACGATGCCGCGCACCGTGACGACCTCCTGGCGAAACGGGCTGACGATGCGCTGGCCGTTGATCAGGATCGCGTCGTTCGCGTCGCCGCGGTCGTCGCGGTCGAGGTACATGAGCCCGGCCTCGCGGGCGCGGAACCACACGAGGTTGCCGCCCGGGTCTTGCACCCAGGTGTCGATGTCGTTCGGGTTGCGATCGGGCCAGCCGACGGTAATGATGTACTCGGCCTTCGACGGGATGTCGCCGATCTTCAGCGCCTTCGGGTTCATCGCCAGCAGCGCGATGATGAAGCAGAAGACGAACGCGATCAGCATGTTGAACAGCATGTCGTAGAACGGATCGACCTCGGGCTCGCGCGCGACACGGCGGCGTCGCATCGTCAGGCCCCGGCTTCGGTGCGTGCGCGCGCCAGCCCGAGCCGCTGGATGTCGGCGACAAGCCGGTCGGCGCAGCGGTCCAGGCGAGTGATCTGCAGGCCGAGCAGGATGTTGCCGACGAGGCCGACCATTGTCGTCAGCAGCGCGACACCGAGGCCGGTCGTCAGGCTGCGCAGCAAGTCCTGCGACTGGCCCGCGTCGAAGCTCTGCAGGTTGCCGATGTTGAGCGCGAGGATCGAGAAGCCGATCACCTTGCCGAGCAGCCCGAGCTTGAGCTGGATGCCGTTGACCCACCACGCGGTTGTGTGCGGGCCGTGCGTGCGCTCGAGCAGCAGGTCGAGCGCGGTGGCGCTGTCAGCGCCGGAGCCGCGCAACGCGTCGAGGTAGTCATGGGCCCAATCGTCGTTGCGGTCGCTGCCATCGCGCACCGCGCCCGCGGCCAGCACCGCGCGTTGGCGCTGCAGAACGCGTGCGCGCGCGCCGCACCAGAGCGTCGCGGCAGCGAAGACCACGATGATGACGAGCGTGATGCCGGTCGGGTCGGCGCCGAGCAGCAGCGCCCACACGCCGCGCACGCCGAGCAGCCAGGTCGCGAACGCGAGCACGCCGCCGAGGGCGAGCCACTCGAGCCACAGCGGCTCGGCCATCGCCGCGTTGTCGCGGCGCGCAGCGACCCAGGTGCTCCAGCGCGCCTTGGCCGCCTTCACAGCTCGATCTCCATGCCGTCGTGTGCGACCTCGATGCCGTGGTCGTCGAGCGCGCGCCGTTGCGCGCCGCGCTCGTCGAGGATGGGGTTGCTGTTGTTGACATGCGTGAGGATCTTGCGCTGTGCGCCGGTCGCGTCGAGCACGTCGATCATGCCGGCGCGGCCGCGGAAGCGGCTCTGCGGCAGGTGGCCGAGATCGGAGGCGCTCTGCTCGGCGAGGCCAGCGTCGCGCAGTTCGTGCTCGTCCCAGAAGGTGCCGTCGACCATCACGCAATCGGCGTCACGCATCCACGCCAGTTCGGCCTCGCCGACCTCGGCAAGCGCGGGCGAGAAGAAGAAGCGCTGGCCGCTGCGCGCGTCTTCGATCTGCAGCGCGATGCTCTCGCCGACCGTTTCGCCGCGGTGACTCGCGTAGCGCGGCGTCGCACCCGGCACGGCGATCGCGCAGAAGCGCAAGTCCGGGAAGCCGGGGATCACGAAGCGCGCCACCGGTGCGGCGCCGGCCACTGGCAGCATGTGCCAGCGCACCGCGCAATAGTGCTGCAACGCGGTGAGCAGCGGCAGGCCGCTGGTCAGGTCTTCGAAGACGAGCGGTGTCGCGAACACCTCGAGCCCGTCGCCTTCGCGCAGGCTGATCAGGCCGGCAACGTTCTGCAGCTGCGAGTCCATCAGCACGACCGCCTTGATCGGCGTGCCGCGCGTGCCGGCATGCGGTTGCAGGGCCCGGTTGACGCGGATCTGCTGCGCGATGTCGGGCGAGGCGTTGAGCAGCACCCACGTCAGCCCGTCCTGCGAGACCGCGACCGAACTCTGCGTGCGTGCCGCGCCGCCGATCTCGCCGCGACGAAAGGCCTCACACTGTTTGCAGCGGCAGTTCCACTGCGGGAATCCGCCGCCGGCGCCGGAACCGAGGACGAGGATCTTCATGGCCCGATCCCGCGGGCGCACGGCGCGTGTTGCATGGGTCTCCTGTTCGATCTTGTTGTGACTGCATGCGGCAGGAAGCTTGCTTGACCACAGGCCCGATGTCCCCGAGCGCAGCGCCGTGCCGACCCGACCCGATCAGCAATACCCGTGCCGTTGGTTGGAGCGCTCCAGGCGGCGTTCCCGGGTGTCGCATTGCTCCAATCCGGAGCAGGCGTTGCGGCGGCTCACACAGGGAAATCCCTGCGCAGAAATGTGTTGTCGGCGCGCTGCGAAAGCAGCACTGCGTGCCTTCGTGAGCGTGCTCGTGCTGCTGGGCGTCCTGGTTCGCTTCGCGAACGCCGCGCCAAACTGCAGCGTGCGCGACGCCGACGATGCGCCGGCGCTGCAACGCATCGCGACCGGCGTTTGGCGCATTGCAGCCGCGCGCGGCGAGGCGGACGAATCGAACCGCGGCGTGACGATCCAGTTGCTGCTGGTGCGCGACGGGGCACGGCTCTGGCTCGTCGGCAGCGGCCCGACGCCGGCCTTCGGCGCCGCGCTCGACTGCGCGGTCCGGCGCACGCTCGGCCGCCGCGTCACCGACGTGATCAACACCCGCGCCGCGCCCGAACTGGCACTTGGCAACGCTGCGTTCGGCGGCGCGCGGTTGTGGGCGCTGCCCGAGGTGATCGATGCGATGCGCACGCGCTGCGAAGCCTGCCGTGAGCGGCTCGCGCGGCGTCTCGGCGCCACGGGTGTCAGCCTGCGGCCAAAGGACATTCGCGTGCCGTTGCGGCCCGTCGCACCACGCGGCGCGATGGCCGGTCGCCTCGGGCCCTTCGACTGGCGCAAGCTCGCGCGAGCGCCGGGCGAGCGCGTGCTGGTGCTGCGTCATCGCGCGAGCCAGATCGTCGTCGCGCAAGGCCTGCTCTGGGCCGATGACCTGCCCGACCTGCGTGACACGCGCAGCGACTCGCTGCTCGCGAGTCTGCGCGCGCTCCAGCGCTTGTCGATCGGCGCACGGCTCGTCGGCGAGCAAGGCGGTGTGACGCAGCCGGCGGCGATCGCCGTGAACATCGCCTACCTGGAAGCGCTGCACCGAGCCGTCGATGCGGCACTCGCGCGTGGCGACGTGCAGGGCGCCGCCGGCCTCGGCATCGACCTGCCGGCATTCGCCGACCTACCCGGCTATGCCACGCGCCATCCGCTCAACGTGCAGCACGTCTGGCACGAACTCGAACGGCTATCCTTCGACGACGCGCCCGGCTCGCGCCGCGACCGTCAAACCGGGCGATCGGCGACGTTCCAGCGCAGCTTGCGGTAGATCGTGTTGCGGCTCACGCCGAGCTGTTTCGACGCCGCCGAGATGTTGCCGCCGGCGGCGTCGAGTGCGGCGCGGATCATTGCAATCTCGGCCTGCTCGAGCGTGTGTGGCACCGGGGTTTCGCGCGCCGGCTCGCCGACGGGCGCTTGCGGCGCGGCCTCGGTGTGAAACACGTCGGTCGAGGCACCGAACAACTCGTCCTGCGGCGGCGGGGCGGCCGGTGCCGGCAGCCACGCCGCGGGTGCCGGCATCAGTGCCGCGGGCGCCGCTGCCGCACGCTGCGGCGCGATGCCGCGGCGTGCGTCTTCGAGGAAGTCGTCCGACAGGTGCGTCGTCGTGATGACGTGCTCGCTGGCCGACATCACGGCCGCGGTGCGCAACACGTTCGCGAGCTGGCGGATGTTGCCCGGCCATGCATAGCGGCGAAACATCTCGAGCACCGACAGGCTCAGCTCCGGCGTGTCGGACGGGCGCTCGGCTTGCAGGATGCGCTTGCACACGGCCTCGAGATCGGTGCGCTCGCGCAGCGCGGGCAGGCGCAATGCCAGGCCGTTGAGGCGGTAGTAGAGGTCTTCGCGGAACTCGTGGCGTTCGATCATCTCGCGCAGGTTGCGGTGGGTCGCACAGATCACCGCGATGTCGACCGCGATCGACTTGGTGCTGCCCAGCGGCGTGACGCAACGCTCCTGCAGCACGCGCAGCAGACGCGCCTGCAGCGACAACGGCATGTCGCCGATCTCGTCGAGGAACAGCGTGCCGCCGTTGGCCTGCACGAGCCGCCCCGGCGCGCCCTTCCTGCGCGCGCCGGTGAAGGCGCCGTCTTCGTAGCCGAACAGCTCGGCCTCGATCAGCGACTCCGGGATCGAAGCGCAGTTGACCGCCACGAAGGCCTGGCGTGAACGGTTCGAGTCGTGGTGCACGGCGCGCGCGAGCAGTTCCTTGCCGGTGCCGGTCTCGCCGAGGATCAGCAGCGGGATGTCGCGGTCGAGCACGCGGCGGATCTTGTGCACCAGCGCCTCGACCTGCGGATCACCGGTGCGCAGGTATTGCAAGCCCGACAGGCGCGCCGCGCCGGCGCGTGCCGACTCGCGCTGCGCCGCGGCGCCGGCGTCCGCATTCGACGCCGTGCTCGTCGTCGGCTCAAGTCGCTCGACAACCGGCATCGTCGGTGCTGCGTCGTGCATGCCCAGGCCGGCTGCGATCGAGCGCGAGGGCCAATCGAAACGTGCGCTGACGTGGAACACCTGGCCGGCCGGCACGCTCAGCTGCATCGGTGCCGACATCGGCATCCGGAAATGGTCGTAGACGGCAGACGCCGAGGTGCCGAACAGGCTTGTCAGGCTGTGCGTGCGCAGCGCCGCGCCGCTCATGCCAAGTTGGTCGAGCGCGCCACGGTTCGCGCCGAGGATCTTGCCGTCCGGCCCCACGACCACGATGCCTTCGAGCAGCGTGCCGATGAACTCGGCGCGGCTGTGGAAGTGCAGGCGCAGCCGGTTGTTGAAGTCATCGGAGAGCCAGTGGTTTTCGATCATGCGCGCCGACATGCGCACCAGCCCCATGGTGTGCTGGTGATAGCTGCGGTGATCGCCGGTCACGTCCAGCACGCCGAGCATGTTGCCGCGCGGGTCGAAGATCGGCGCGGCCGAGCAGGTCAGGAAGTTGTTCGCGTGCATGAAGTGCTCGTTGGCGTGAACCAGCGTCGGCGCCTCCTCGAACAGCGCCGTGCCGATCGCGTTCGTGCCCTTCGCGTGCTCGGCCCAGTTCTCGCCCGGCTGCAGTGCGACCTTGTGTGCGCGTTCCAGAAAATCGTCGTCGCCGACCGAGTGCAGGATCGTGCCCTGCGCGTCGGTCAGAACGATCATGCTGTCGGTGTTGACGATCTGTTCGAACAGCAGGTGCATCACCGGCGCGGCGTGCACGTAGAGGCGTTGGTTGCGTTCGCGGGCCACGGTCAGGTCGCTGCGGATCAGCGGGTCGAAGTCGCGCCGTTCGCCGCGACTCAGGCCGAGCGCGGCGCTGCGTTGATGCGAACGTTCGATGAACTCGACGCGTGGCGGGCGCCCGGCCTGCACGCCCACACCAACGCCTTCGGCACGCGGACCTGCGATGCACGACTGGCTCGTGAGGTCGCGGTTGTCTGTACTCATGCTGTCGTCCTCATCCCGCGGATGCAGGAGTTGTCTCGTGGGTCGGGCCTCGATGTGCCTTGTTGCGCCGTGATGCTGTTCCAAACCGGCTCGGTTGTCCATCGCGTGTCATACCCGCATGGCATCCAGTTGTTCGATCCTGGAACACATGACTCGTGGCACAGCGATTGCAGAAAGACCGCCCAGCGAGATTCGCATCCAAGATCAACGGAGACATTGACATGAATCAAGTCGTGGCCACGTCAAAAGTGGAATACAGCGGCGCACGCCGCCATCGCGCCCGGGCGCTCCTGGCGATCGGTGCTTGCTTGATCGGCCTGGTCGGCAGCACGTCGGCCGGCGCCCATGGCGACGTGACGCCGCAAGCGGTCGACACGTCGTCGCTGCCCAAGCTTGGCGAAGGCTGGCGCGAGGAAAACCCGTTCCGCGCCAACGAGGCGGCCGTCAAGGTCGGCACATCCGCCTACAACCAGAACTGCGCGCGCTGCCACGGCCTCGAGGCCATCTCGGGCGGCATCGCACCGGACCTGCGCAAGCTCGACAACGACTGCGCGACGACGAGAGACCCAGGCAAGAAGGCGGCCTGCGTGAAGGACAACGACAACTATTTCCTGACCACCGTGCGCCACGGCCGGACGCGCAACGGCGCGGTCTACATGCCACCGTTCGAAGGCACGTTCGACCAGGAAGCGATCTGGGCCATCAAGGCCTACCTGGAGACGCGCCGGGACAAACCGTTCTGATCCGGCCCACGACCGCCCACAGGACGAACGCCATGCCATCGAATCACTCCCTGCCGAAGCGCCGCGACTGCCTGCGCCGGCTTGCTCTCGGCGCAGCGGCTGTTTCGCTCGCGTCCTTCGGGTCCCGGGCTTCGGCCACGACGCTGGCCAAGGTGCGCGAACGCGGCACGCTGATCGTCGGCATCTACGAAGAGATGCCGCCGTTTCACAACGCCGGCAAGGGCATCGACGTCGAACTCGCGCAGGCGCTCGCCGATGTGCTGGGCGTGAAGATGACGCTGCTGCCGTTCCGTGCCGACGACAGCATGAACGACGACCTGCGCAACATGGTCTGGCGTGGCCACTACCTCGGCTACGGGCCGGCCGATGTGTTGATGCACGCGCCGGTCGACCGCCCACTGATGGACGCCAATCCACAGGTCGCGATCTTCGCGCCGTACTACCGCGAGCGCGTCGTGCTCGCGCGCAACCTCGAGCGCGTGCCAACGCTCGATGCGATGTCGAAGCTGAGCGGGCAGAGCGTCGCCGTACCGGGCCAGACGCTCGCCGGCTGGCTGCTGCTCGGCGCCGACGGTGGCGCCTACAAGAACCAGTTGTCGACGCAGTGGAAAGACGGCACCGAGTGCGCGCGCGCCTTGCGCCGCGGCGAAGTCAGCGTGGCCGCCGGCCTGGCCTCGGAGATGGAGTGCGAGTTGCGCGGTGACGCGCGCTTCGCGATCGACGCCATGCCCTCGCCGCGCGCGCCGCGCGACGGCTGGGCCACCGGGCTGGCCGTCAAGAGCGACGCGACCGATCTCGCACAGGCACTTCAGCAGGCGATGAACCAGCTTGGCCGGAATGGCCGGCTCGGTGCGATCTTCGCCGGCCACAACGTCGCCTGGCGCGCCGCCTGACATCAGGTTGTTCGACCTCGCGCTGCGCCTGCTGTCACGCCCGCACGCTGCCGCTGCGCCATTGCGGTACACGTGCGGCGCGCCGCGCGTGTCCGGCCGCTCCACGATGGCAATTTGTCGAGGCATGTTGACGTCCGTCAAGCCGCCGAACCGCCGCGTGACTAGTCTGCAAGGCAATGCCAATTCTTCCACCCACGGAGAGCACTGATGAAGTCCTCGATCTGTTCCCTGTTTGCGATGTTGATTGTTGCTGCACCCGCCTGGAGCGCGCCGTCGGCCGACGATGGTCCGATGCTCCGGCTCGCGAGCGGCAGCGGCTGCCTGACCTGCCACCACGTCGATGCTGGCGCCAAGGGTCCGGACGGCCTGCCGCCGATCGGCCCGGCTTGGCGCGACGTGGCCGCCAAGTACCGAGGCACGCCCAACGCGGCGGAGCAGCTGACGCAAACCGTCATGACCGGCTCCAATCCGTACGCGAGTCACTGGAAGGGCAAGGCGAGCGGCCTGGCGATGCCGCCCAACGCAGTCGCGATCAAGGTGGGCGATGCGCGCTCGCTAGTCGACTGGATCCTGAAGCTCGACGCGCCCCGTTGACCGACACGGCAAGTCACCGAAGACGGCTTGACCGCAACGGACATCGAGCAGGTCCAGGTTGGCTTCGTGATGTCGAACGAATCGCGTGCGGCCGACGCATCACGACGCTCACAACGCGTGCGTGACAAGGTTGAAGTCGGGATCCTCGGCAAATCGCTTCGACGCGAATCCGAGGCTCTTCATCAGCCTGAGCATGCTGCCGTTGTTTGCCAGCACGAGGCCGTCAATCTCGGCGAGGCCCTTGTCGCGCGCCACGTCCATGATGCTTTCCATCAGGCGCGAGCCCAGGCCCTTGCCCTTGAATTCATCGGCGACCAGCAACGAAAACTCGCAACTCGATTGATCGGGGTTGGTGACGTAGCGCGAGACGCCGACGATCTGCTCGGTCTCGGCGATCTCGCCGTCACCCGATGCGCTGCGCTCTTTCAGCACCGCGACCAGCGCCATCTCGCGGTCATAGTCGATCAGCGTGAAGCGCGCCAGCATCGAGGCCGGCAATTCGTTGAAGGTCGACGCGAAGCGGAAGAACCGGCTCTCGGGCGAGAGCCGCTGCACGAGGCTCTGCAGCATCTGGGCGTCGTCCGGGTGAATGGGGCGCACCACGTACGAGCCGCCGCCGCGCAGCGGCCAGACCTGCTCGTAGCGCGTCGGGTAGGGCAGGATGGACAGGTGGCCGTAGTTGTTCGCAGAGCCGGTCGAGGCTTGCGGCAGGTTGTCGATGACGATGCGCGCATCGACCGCGACCGCGCCGGACTCGTCGACGATGATCGGGTTGATGTCCATCTCGCGCAGCTGCGGCAGCGCGCACACCATCTCGGAGACGCGCAGCAGCACCTGCTCGAGCGCCTCCATGTCGACCGCACTGGCGCCGCGCCAGTCGGCCAGTGTCTCGGCGACGCGCGAGCGCTCGATCAGGCGCCGCGCGAGGAACTGGTTCAGCGGCGGCAGCTCCATCGCCCGGTCGTTGATCAGCTCGATCATCACGCCGCCTGCGCCGAAGACGATCACCGGACCGAACGGGTCGTCGGTCACGATGCCGATCGAGACCTCGCGGCCACGCCGCGCGCGCGCCATCTTCTGGACGGTCACGCCATTGATGCGGGCGCTTGGCATCACGCGCGTCACGCGCTCGACCATGTCGTTGTAGGTGTCGCGCGCGCTCGCGCCGCTCATGATGTTGAGGGCGACACCCTGCACGTCGGATTTGTGGCTGATCTCGGCCGAGTCGATCTTCAGCGCGACCGGAAAGCCGAGCTGCGTGGCGATCATCATCGCTTCGTTGGCGCTGCGCGCCAGGATCGTCTGCGTGACCGGGATGTGGAACGCCGACAGCAGCGTCTTCGACTCCATCTCGGTCAACACCTTGCGCCGCTCGGCGAGCACGCTCTCGATCACCAGCCGCGCGCCCTCGATGTCAGGCTTTGAGAGCGTGGACAGGGGTGGTGGTGTCTGCTGCAGCAGGCGCTGGTTTTGATAGAAGGTCGCGATGTTCGCGAAGGCGCCCACGGCCGCCTCCGGCGTGCGAAAGCTCGGGATCGCGGCGTCGTTGAGCGCGCTGCGCGCGGGGCCCACCGAGGCGTCGCCCATCCAGCAGGCGAGCAGCGGCTTGCCGAACGAAGGCCGGAGCGCGGCCAGCGCGTTCGCCACCTCGCCCGCGTCCGCCCCGGGCTTGGGGGAATAGATCGCGAGCACGCCGTCGATCAGTGCATCCTTGCCCGCTGCGACGATGGCTGCCCGGAAGTGTTCGGGGCCACCGTCTTCGGACAGATCGATCAGATCCGTGAGCGATGCGGTCGGCGGCAGCACCGGCTTGAGCGCCGCGATCGACTCGGCCGAGAGCTTGCCGAGTTCGAGCGCGATCTCGTTGACCCAGTCGGCAGCCAGCACGCCGGGACCGCCGCCATTCGTGACGATCGCGAGCCGCTTGCCGACCGGCCGGTAGCGTGAAGCGAGGCACTTCGCGGCCGAGAACAGCTCGACAAAGGAGCGAACGCGCACCGCGCCGGCGCGGCGCAGCGCCGCATCGAACACGTCGTCGCTGCCGACCGTCGCGCCGCTGTGGGTGTGCGCAGCCTCGTTGCCAGCCGGCTTGCGGCCGGCCTTCAGCACGACCACCGGCTTCGCGCTCGCGGCCGAGCGCAATGCGCTCATGAAGCGCCGCGCGCTGACGATGCCTTCGAGGTAGACGATGATGCTTTGCGTCTGCGCGTCGTTGGCGAGGTAGTCGAGCACCTGTGCGATGTCGACCGAGGTGTTCGGGCCGAGCGACACCACTGCCGAGAAGCCCACCGCGTTCTTGCTCGCCCAGTCGAGCATCGACGACGTCAATGCGCCCGACTGCGAAACCAGCGCGAGCGAACCCGCCTTCGCGAGCGGGCCGGCCGCGCTCGCATTCAGCTGCGACTTCGGTCGCTGAAAGCCCAGGCAGTTCGGCCCGAGCAGATGCACGCCTTCGCGCTTCGCGATCCGCTTCAGCTCGGTGGCATGCTCGACATCGATGCCGCTGCTGATCACGAGGGCAGCGCGGCATGCCATGCGGCCTGCGACCTCGAGCGCGGCGGCCAGGTCCTGCGGGGGCAGGGCGATGATCGCGAGGTCCGCGCGCGTCTGGGCAAGGTCGGCGAGCGTACCGCTCGTGTTGATGTCGACGAACTGCAGCGTGCCGCTGTAACGCTGCGCGCGCAGCCCCTCGCTGACCGCTTTGCCGAGCGCGGTGCGGCCGAGGTCGTCGTCGTGTCGGCCTGCGAAGACGACGATCGATTCGGGGGCGAAGAGCGGGGTCAGGCAATGCTTGTCCATCGGTTCAGTCGGCACCGATCAACACCCGGACGTGCGCCGCCGCACTCCGCCCGAGTGCACTCAGCGCATAGCCTCCTTCGAGGCAGGAGACGACGCGGCCTTCGCAATGCCGGCGCGCGATCGTCATGATCTGTGTGGTGACCCACGCGTAGTCGCCTTCGACAAGTGCGAGGTTGCCCATGTCGTCCTCGCGATGGCCGTCGAAGCCGGCAGAAACGCAGATCAGCTGCGGCGCGAAGGCCTCGAGCGCGGGCAGCCACTGGGTCGTCACGGCCTGGCGGAACTTCTCGCCGCCCGAGCGCGACGGCAGGCCGACGTTGACCATGTTCGGCCCCTTCGCGTCGTCGCCGGTGAACGGGTAGAGGCCGTGCTCGAAGATCGAGCACATCAGCACGCGGCCGTCACCGCGGAAGATGTCTTCGCTGCCGTTGCCGTGGTGCACGTCGAAGTCGATCAGTGCGACCCGCTGCAGTCCGTGCGCTTCGAGCGCATGGCGAATGCCGACGGCGACGTTGTTGAAGAAGCAGAAGCCCTTGGCGGCGGCGCGCTCTGCGTGGTGCCCCGGGGGTCGCACGCAGCAGAAAGCGGCGGGCGCTTCGCCGCTCAGCACGAGATCGGTGGCCCGCACCACCGCGCCGGCCGCGCGCAGCGCGGCCGTCACCGTGTACGGGTTCATCGACGTGTCGGGGTCGACCTGACGGTGGCCTTCGGCCGGTGACATGCCGACGGTGTCGCGCACGTGGGCGAGCGAGTGCGCACGCGCGAGCTGCGCCTCGGTCGCGAGCGGTGCGTCGACGACGAGCATGTGGTCCAGCAGGCCCTTGATCAGCAACTGATCGTGAACCGCCGCGAGGCGGTCGGGGCATTCGGGGTGGCCGGCACCCATCTCGTGGCGCAGGCAGTCGGCATGGGTGACATAAGCGCAGAGCAAGGCATCGACTCCTCGGAGGTTCGACTCTTGATGATCGGGCGTGGTCAGACGCGCTCGAACACCGCGGCAATGCCTTGCCCGCCGCCGATGCACATCGTCACCAGCGCGTATCGACCGCCCGTGCGATGCAGTTCGTACACCGCTTTGGTGGCAAGAAAGGCGCCCGAACAGCCGATCGGGTGGCCGAGCGCGATCGCACCGCCGTTGGGGTTGACCTTCTTCATGTCGAGTTCGAGGGCACGGGCCACTGCGATGGCCTGTGCGGCGAAGGCTTCGTTGCTCTCGATCACATCCATCTGATCGAGCGTGAGGCCGGCCTTCTTCAGCGCCATCCTGGAAGCCGGGATCGGACCTTCGCCCATGATCTCGTTGGGCACACCGGCCACTGCATAAGACGCCAGCCGCGCCATCGGCTTGTGGCCGGCAGCCGCCGCGACGGCCGCATCGGCCAGCACGAAAAAGGCCGCGCCGTCGTTGATGCCCGACGCATTGCCTGCGGTCACCGAACCGTCCTTCTTGAACGCCGGCTTCATCTTGGCCAGGGTCTCGAGCGTGGTGCCGGGCTTGACGTGCTCGTCAGTGTCGAAGACCACCTCGCCCTTCTTCGTCTGCTTGACGATCGGCACGATCTGCGACTTGAAGCGCCCTTCGGCGATCGCCGACGCTGCGCGCCGATGCGATTCCACCGCCAGCGCATCCTGCTCCTCACGCGTGATGCCCCATTTGGCGACCAGGTTCTCGGCCGTGATGCCCATGTGCCCGACCCCGAACGGATCGGTGAGCGTGGCGACCATCATGTCGACCAGCTTGGTATCGCCCATGCGCGCGCCGCTGCGCATCGCCGTGGACAGGTAGCCGCCGCGGCTCATCACTTCCACGCCGCCGCCCACGCCATAGTCGCAATCGCCCAGCAGGATGTTCTGCGCGGTCGTGACAATGCCTTGCAGGCCGGACGAGCAGAGACGGTTCACCGACATCGCCACCGATTCCATCGGCAGCCCGGCCTGGATGGCCGCCACGCGCGCCACGTAAGGAAAGCGGCTTTCGGTGGGGATCGTGTTGCCCACAGTCACGTAGTTGATCGCCTTCGGGTCGACGCCGGAACGCTTGACCGCTTCCTTCATGACGAGGCCGGCCAGTTCGGCTGGCTCGATGTCGGCCAGCGCCCCACCGAACGTTCCGATCGCCGACCGGGCCGCACCCAGAACCACCACATCTCGCTTGCTCATGATTTCTCCTTGAAGAATGGACAGGTCAATCAATGCCCCGAAGCCCCGGAGGCGCCAATGCCTGTCTCCGACCGCACCTGCTGCGCGACAAAGCCCGCACGATCTTGCGCAGCGCGCGGGCTCCTGTCGAGAATCGAGAACAACCAGATGCCGACAAAGCCGATGGTCATCGAGAACAGGGCCGGCGACGCGTAGGGGAAGAGCGCCGAGCCCTTGGGGTTGCCGAGTGTCACTTCCCAGACCGCGGGCGACACGAGCGTTAGCAGCACCGACGAGACCAGGCCGAGGAAGCCGCCGATCACCGCGCCGCGGGTCGTGCAGCCCTTCCAGAGCACCGACATCAGCAGCACCGGAAAGTTGGCCGATGCCGCGATGGCGAACGCCAGGCTGACCATGAAGGCGATGTTCTGCTTCTCGAAGACGATGCCCAGCACCACCGCGACGATCCCGAGGCAGACGGTCGTGATGCGCGAGACCTTCAGCTCGGCCGCGCCGTCAGCCTTGCCCTTCATGATCACGGTCGAGTAGAGGTCGTGGGACACCGCCGACGCGCCCGACAAGGTCAGGCCCGCGACCACGGCCAGGATGGTGGCGAATGCCACGGCCGAGATGAACCCGAGGAAGACGTTGCCGCCCACCGCGTTGGCGAGATGGACCGCCGCCATGTTGCCGCCGCCGAGCAGGCCGCCCTTGGCGTCGAGGAACTGCGGGTTCGTCAGCACGAAGGTGATCGCGCCGAAGCCGATGATGAAGGTGAGGACGTAGAAGTAGCTGATCCAGGTCGTGGCCCACAGCACCGACTTGCGCGCTTCCTTGGCATTGGGAACGGTGAAGAAGCGCATCAGGATGTGCGGCAACCCGGCGGTGCCGAACATCAGCGCCATGCCGAAGCTGATCGCCGAGATCGGATCCTTGATGAACCCGCCGGGGCCCATGATCGAGAAGCCTTGGGCGGCCGCTTCTGTCGGCGACTTGCCGGCTGCCGCCGCGATGCCTGTCTTCACCTCGACCGCCTTGGCGAACATGGCTTCGGGGCTGAAGCCGAAGTGGTACAGCACCATGAAGGCCATGAAGCTCGCACCGGCCAGCAGCAAGCAGGCCTTGATGATCTGCACCCAGGTCGTTGCGGTCATTCCGCCGAACAGCACGTAGACCATCATCAACGCACCGACGATGACGACCGCGATCCAGTACTCCAGGCCGAACAGCAGCTTGATCAATTGCCCGGCGCCGACCATCTGCGCGATGAGATAGAACGCGACAACGACCAGCGTGCCCGAGGCCGCGAACACGCGAACCGGCGTCTGCGAAAAGCGGAATGCGGCCACGTCGGCGAAGGTGAACTTGCCGAGGTTGCGCAGGCGCTCGGCGAGCAGGAACGTCACGATGGGCCAGCCGACGAGAAAACCGATGGAGTAGATCAGACCGTCGAAGCCGCCGACCATCACCGCGGCCGAGATGCCGAGGAAGGATGCGGCCGACATGTAGTCGCCGGCGATGGCCAGGCCATTCTGGAAGCCGGTGATGCCGCCCCCGGCGGTGTAGAAGTCGGCCGCGGATTTGGTCTTGGCCGCGGCCCACTTGGTGATGAACAGCGTTCCGACGACGAAGACGGCGAACATGCCGATCGCCGTCCAGTTGGTCGGCTGCTTCTCGGCCTGACCGAGGTCTGCGCCAGCGGCCATTGCCGTGGCACAAGCCCCAAGCAGCGCGATCGCGCCAAGCGACCTGGCGAGCATGCGGGCGCTCATTTCAGAGCCGCCTTGGCGATCTGCTCGGTCAGCGCGTCGTATTCGCTGTTCGCGCGGCGCACGTAGAGGCCGGTGATGAGGACCGTGAAGACGATGACGGCCAAGCCGATCGGCATGCCGACCGTCGTGACGCCGGCGCCCAGTCTTGTCGCCAGGAACGGCTTGGCGAAGGCGACCAGCAGGATGAAGCCGTAGTAGACGACGAGCATCGCCAGCGTCAGCCACCAGCCGAAGCGCGAACGTTTGGCCTTCAGTTCCTGGTATCTCGGATCGTTCAGGATGCGTGTTGTCAGGTCGATTTCCATGGTCAATTCCTTTCGGCGAGTTGGTCGAGGACGGCCGGGTTCTCGAGCGTCGACGTGTCTTGAGTGATCGCCTCGCCTTTGGCGATGCTGCGCAGCAGCCGCCGAACGATCTTTCCGCTGCGGGTCTTTGGCAGGTTGTCGCCGAAGCGGATGTCCTTCGGCTTGGCGATCGGGCCGATCTCCTTGGCGACCCAGTTGCGCAGCTCGTTGGCGATCCTCCTGGCTTCGTCGCCGGTCGGGCGCGCGCCCTTCAGCACCACGAAGGCGCAGATGGCCTCGCCGGTGGTCTCGTCGGGCCGGCCGACCACTGCGGCCTCGGCGACCAGCGCGGTGCACGACACCAGCGCGGATTCGATCTCCATCGTGCCCATGCGGTGGCCGGAGACATTGAGCACATCGTCGATGCGGCCGGTGATCGTGAAGTAGCCCGTCTTCGCATCGCGGATCGCGCCGTCGCCTGCGAGGTAGTAGCCCTTCAGCTCGGATGGGTAGTAGCTCGATCGGTAGCGATCGGGATCGCCCCAGATCGTGCGGATCATGCTGGGCCAAGGCTTCTTGATGACGAGGAGGCCGCCGTGACCGTCGGCCACGTCATTGCCCAACTCGTCGACGATCGCCGCCGCGATGCCCGGGAACGGCAGCGTGCACGAGCCTGGCACCAGAGGCGTGGCGCCCGGCAACGGCGTGATCATGTGGCCACCGGTCTCGGTTTGCCAGAACGTATCGACAACCGGGCAGCGGCCGCCTCCGATGTGCTGGTGATACCACTCCCATGCCGCGGGGTTGATCGGCTCGCCGACCGAGCCCAGGATGCGCAGGCTCGCCAGGTCGTAGCGATCGGGATGCACCGCCGGATCGGCTTCGGCCGCCTTGATCAGCGCACGAATTGCCGTTGGCGCGGTATAGAACACGCTGACCTTGTGGTCCTGGATCATCTTCCAGAACCGACCCGCATCGGGGGAGGTGGGAATGCCCTCGAAGACCACCTCGGTGCCGCCGAGCGCGAGCGGGCCGTAGGCGATGTAGGTGTGTCCGGTGACCCAGCCGATGTCGGCCGTGCACCAGAACACGTCGTCGGGCTTCAGGTCGAAGGTCCACCAGGTGGTGAGCGCAGCGTGAAGCAGGAAGCCGCCGCTGGAATGTTGCACCCCTTTGGGTTTGCCGGTCGAACCCGAGGTGTAGAGCAAGAAGAGAGGATGCTCCGCCCCGACCCATTCCGGCTCGCAGGTCTCGCTCTGGGCCTGCATCTCGTCATGCAGCCAGTGGTCGCGCGTCGGCTCCCAGGGCACCTTGCCCCCGGTGCGCCGGTAGACGATGACGTCCTTCACCGTTTCACAACCGCCGAGCGCGATGGCCTCGTCGACGATGGCCTTCAGCGGCAGCTGCTTGCCACCGCGCACCTGCTCGTCGGCGGTCATGACCATCACCGCGCCGGCACCTTCGATGCGGTCGCGCAGGCTGTGTGCCGAGAAGCCGCCGAAGACAACCGAGTGCGTGGCCCCGATGCGCGCGCAAGCCTGCATCGCGACGACGCCCTCGACGCTCATCGCCATGTAGATGACGACACGGTCGCCCTTCTTCACGCCACGGGCCTTCAGTGCGTTGGCCACGCGGCAGGTGCGTGCCAGCAACTCGCGATAGCTGACGCGCGTCACGCAGCCGTCGTCGGCTTCGAAGACGATGGCGATCTTGTCGCCCAGGCCACGCTCGACCTGCCGGTCCAGGCAGTTGTACGAGACGTTCAACGTGCCGTCTTCGAACCACTTGAAGAAGGGTGCGTCGCTGGCGTCGAGCGATCGGGTGAACGGTGTCTTCCAGGTCACGAACTCGCGCGCCAAGCGGGCCCAGTAGGCACTGTGGTCGGCATCGGCTTCAGCCACCAGCCTTTCGTAGGCCTTCATGCCGGACACATGCGCTGCGTCTTGTATTGCTTGAGGCGGGGGGTAAAGAATCGATTGAACTTCGCTCATGCGGGTCTCCTTTTCTCTATCGTGGATGGCATTCCATGCACGTTGCTTACAGAGTGACCGCATCGCAGCACGCGAGCTTGAGCTGCATCAAGCTTTGGCGCAATTGATGCGGCGCTGGTACATACCCATGGGTCGCGAGGTGATTCATGATGCGCAATGCCCAACGCATTCGACTTCTCGTCGTCGCCGTTCGATGGTCTCGACGCCGATGAACAGCGGCTCGTTCGCGACGCCGTCGACATCGCGTACTTCCGCGAGGGCGAGACGGTTCTCGACATCGGTGTCGAACCGTCGCACCTGTTCGTCGTCATCAAGGGCCACGTCTCGCAATTCGACGCGGGCGAGATCGTCGCGACCTATGGTCCGCACGATTGCTTCGACGGCCGCTCGCTCGTTGCCGGCCGTGCAAGCAGCCGATTTGTCGCGGCCGAGGAGGTGCTCGCCTACGAGCTCGCGAAGGGCACGGTCAACGCGTTGATCTCGCGCAACGCCACGTTCGGCGCGCTGTTGTTCTCGGACCTCTCGCACAAGCTCGGCGCACTGGCGCAGCGCCACAGCGAGCGCGAGATGCACGCCTTGACGACATCGCGCGTTGTGGAGGCGTTCCTCCGGCCGGCGCACGTCATCGACGGCAGCACCGACATCGTCGGCGTCGCCGCGCTGATGCAGGCACAGCGCACGAGCAGCGTGCTGGTGCGAGACGGTGCGCGGCTCGGCATCTTCACCAGCACCGGGTTGCAGCGCGCCGTCCTCGACGGCCGACCGCTCGCTGCGCTGGCGGTGCGCGAGATGGCGACCTTCAGGCTCGTCTCGATCTCGCCCGACGCACCATTGTTCGACGCGCTCGCGCTGATGATTCAGCATCAGGTGCATCGGCTGGTCGTCGCAGAGGGCGACCGAATCGTCGGGCTGCTCGAACAACTCGACCTGTTGAGCTTTCTGTCGAACCATTCGTACCTGATCACGTTGCAGATCGTGCAGGCGCAAGACCTTGACGCGCTAGGCGTTCAGGCCGCGAAGATCGCGCGCTTTGTCGGGCTGCTGTACCGCGGCGGCACCAAGGTCGGCCAGATCGGCAAGCTGGTGCAGGCACTGAACGCCAAGCTCTTCGAACGCACCTGGCAGTTGGTCGCACCAGCGGACCTGCAGGCCGACAGCTGTCTGTTCGTCATGGGCAGCGAGGGGCGCGGCGAGCAGATGCTGAAGACAGATCAGGACAACGGCCTGATCCTGCGTGACGACGTGAAGACGAGCGAAGCAAACATTGCCGAAGCGTGTCGGCGCTTTTCTGCGGCGCTGCGCGAATTCGGCTACCCCGATTGCCCGGGCGGGATCATGGTCAGCAACCCGGCGTGGCGGCGCAGTGCCCGCGACTTCACGGGCGTCGTGCGCAACTGGCTGCTCCGGCCCGATCCGCCAGGGTTGATGGCGCTGGCGATCTTCATCGACGCGCACGCGGTCGCGGGCGACACCTCACTGTTGACGGAGGTTCGCGCTGAAGTGGATCGGCTCATCGCAGCCGACGATGCGCTGCTCGCCCGCTTTGCCGCGGCAATCGACTCGTTCCCCGAAGAATCCGGCGGCTGGTGGAACCGGTTGTTGCTGATCGGCGAGCAGGACAAGCAGACACTCGACCTGAAGAAGTGCGGCATCTTCCCGATCGTGCATGGCGTGCGCAGCCTGGCGCTGAGCGAGCATGTGCAGGTCACCGGCACGCAGGCGCGCATTGACGCGCTGGTGGCCGCCGGGCGCTTGTCATCTCACTTCGCCACGGATCTTGCCGACAGCCTTCATCTCCTGATGGGGTTGAAACTGAAAGCCGGCCTCGCCGAACTCGACACCGCCGGCACGGTCAGCGGCGCCGTGCGAAGCGACCGGCTCAGCAGCCTGGAGCGCGACCTTCTGAAGGACGCCATGGCCGTCGTCAAGCGATTCAAGGCCATCGTTCGAAACCAGTTCCACCTGGAGGCAACGTGACGCTGGGAATCGTCAGGCCCTGGCACGCGATCAGGCGCTGGCTCGGCGCGCTGCGCCGCGGCTGGTTGCTCTACCACCTGGCCGACGAGCACTTCGCGTTCATGTACGACGATCCGCCCGCCGACGAATGGGTCGCGCTCGACTGCGAGACCACCGGCCTCGATGTGCGGAACGACCGGATCGTCTCGATTGGCGCCGTGCGCATCGTCGGCAATCGATTGCTGACCAGCCAGCGGCTGGAACTGATTGTGCGGCCCGAGCGCGCGCTGACCGTGGCGGGCATGCGCGTGCATCGGCTGCTTGAACGCGACGTGGCGCAAGGCGTCGACCCGCAGCAGGCCATGCGCCTGCTCCTCGACTTCATCGGCAGCCGACCCTTGGTCGGGTACTACCTCGAGTTCGACATCGCGATGCTCAACCGGGAGATCTGGCCGATGCTCGGCGTGCGCCTTCCGCAACCGAAGATCGAGGTCTCGGCGATGTACTACGACTTGAAGCTTCGCCAGACGCCGACCCACGCGCGCGGCGAGCCGATCGACCTGCGCTTCGCGACGATCATGAACGACCTTGCGCTGCCGCTGCGAGAGGCGCACGATGCGCTCAACGATGCGGTGATGGCGGGGCTGGCATTCGTCAAACTGCGGTGCCTGTCGACCGAGCCGCAGAATCATGCACGTCTTGCGCGGACTCACATGCTGTCTTGAGGACGCAGCCGTGGCCTGGAAGGGCAGGGTCGCGTCAACCATGTGGCCTGATGAGTTGACCGGTATGGATCGCTCGAGTTCACGATGTCGCGGGCATTCCACGGGGCGAGCGACACCGGCCCCGTGCTGCCGTGACCTTGCAGGACCATGCCGAGCGAATCGCCGACCAGCAGCACGTCGACGCCGGCGTCGTAGCAGGTCAGCATCGCGATCTTTTCGCCTTCGGCAGGCATCTTGCGCAGGCGGTGCAGTGTCATCGGCTTGCGCGTCTCGTTCATCAGAAAACCTCCGCGCTTCGCGCTGCGGTATCGCGCTTGGAACGGCCCGGTGCGCTCATGGCATGGCCCGCAGCCCGAGCCGATCGAACAGCGCCTTGTCGCGCGCGGCCTGCGGGTTGGCGGTGGTCAGCAAGCGGTCGCCATAGAAGATCGAGTTGGCGCCGGCCGCGAAGCACAACGCCTGCACCGCGTCGTCCATCTGCTCGCGCCCGGCCGACAAGCGCACCATCGTCTTCGGCATCGTGATGCGCGCGACCGCGATCGTGCGCACGAACTCGAACGGATCGAGCGGCGCGGTACCCGCCAGCGGCGTGCCTTCGACCTGAACCAGGTTGTTGATCGGCACCGACTCGGGATAGGGGTCGAGATTGGCGAGCTGCGCGATCAAGCCGGCGCGTTGCGCCCGCGTCTCGCCCATGCCGACGATGCCGCCGCTGCACACCTTGATGCCGGCCTGGCGCACGTGGGCGAGCGTGTCGAGCCGGTCCTGGTAGGTGCGCGTGCCGATGATGCGGCCGTAGAACTCGGGCGCACTGTCGAGGTTGTGGTTGTAGTAGTCCAGTCCCGCGGCGTCGAGCGACTGCGCCTGTTCGGCGTCGAGCATGCCCAGCGTCATGCAGGTCTCCAGACCGAGCGCCTTGACCTCGCGCACCATCTCGGTCACGCGCTCCATGTCGCGCGTCTTCGGGCTGCGCCACGCGGCGCCCATGCAGAAGCGGGTCGCACCCTGGGCCTTGGCGGCCTGCGCGGCTTCGACCACGTCCTGCAGCGGCATCAGCTTGCTCGCCTCGACGCCGGTGTCGAAGTGAGCCGACTGCGGGCAGTAGCCGCAGTCTTCCGGGCAGCCGCCGGTCTTGATCGACAGCAGCGTGGAGAGTTGCACCTCGCTGGCGTCGAAGTACTCGCGGTGCGCTTGCTGCGCGCGGAACAGCAGGTCCATGAACGGCAGCTCGAAGAGGGCTTCAACCTCGGCGAAGGGCCAGCGCGCTCCGGCGTTGTTGGGCCGTTCGGGTGCCGCCGTGGCTCGCGAGAGGGGCGAGGCAATCGTGGTGATCATGGTCATGCAGTTCCGTGAGTCGATGGAGGAAGGCGCAGAGGCCATTCGTTTGAAAAAACTCCGCTCGGGACAGATGTACGCGGTGCCGCTGGATTCGAGCGTTGCGGGCTTCGAGGATCACGAGGCGTGTCGACGCTCGTGGCGCCAACCTCGTGTCCGACATGTCCTGCGGTGGATTATGCTGCGTTGCAGCACACGAATTGAAGCGCCTGCGACAGGGGGCCGTGTGGTCGCATGCCGCGCGCGGCACTGCGACAGTAAACAAGCGGTCTGGGGTTGTCCCTCATGACTCGCGGCATCGGCGCTGTTGTAATCCCCATCGAAAGTGGAATCGATTCCACTTTTCAAAGAACCTCCTTCGACCTGCGAGGAAGACGAGCCGATGCCAGCTTCCGATTCCACGACCCGCTACTCGTTGCCGCTGCTGGCGCCGCCGAGCAATTCGCCCATGGCCCGCACCGGCTTCACCTGGGGCGTGGCGACCGCGTCGTACCAGATCGAGGGCGCGACCGATCGCGACGGCCGGCTGGCGTCGATCTGGGATACCTTCTCCGCGCTGCCCGGCAAGGTGCTGAACGGCGACACCGGCGCCGTCGCCTGCGACCACTACAACCGCTGGGAAAGCGACGTCGATCTGATCGCATCGCTCGGTGTCGATGCCTATCGGTTGTCGATCGCGTGGCCGCGCGTGATGGACGCCCACGGCCGGCCGAACCGCGCCGGGCTCGACTTCTACAAGCGCCTGCTCGACCGCCTCGAGGCCAAGGGCTTGCAGCGCTTCGTCACGCTCTACCACTGGGACCTGCCGCAGCATCTCGAAGACCGCGGCGGCTGGCTGAACCGCGAGACCGCGTACCGCTTCGCCGACTATGCCGACCTGATGAGCCGCGAGCTGAAGGGCCAGGTCACCTCCTGGGCCACGCTCAACGAGCCCTGGTGTTCGGCCTACCTCGGCTACGGCGACGGCCGCCACGCGCCGGGCCTCGCCAACGTGCGCTTCGCGACGCAGGCGATGCACCACCTGCTGCTGGGCCATGGCCTGGCGTTGCCGGTGCTCGAGGCGAACGATCCGGGCGCTCAGCGCGGCCTCGTCGCCAACGTCGGACGTGGCACGCCCGATCGCGACACACCGGCCGACCGAGACGCCGCACACCTCTACGAAGTGCAGCACAACGCCTGGATCCTCGACCCGCTGCTGAAGGGCGAGTACCCGGTCGACCTGTTCCGCTTGTGGCCTGGCGCCGAGCCGCTGGTGCTGCCGGGCGACATGGCGATCATCGGCCGCCCGATGGACTTCCTCGGCATCAACTACTACTTCCGTTCCAACCTGCGCAGCGATGGCGCACACGGTTTCGTCGACGTGCCGCTCGATGGCGTGGAGCGCACGCAGATGGGCTGGGAGGTCTATCCACAAGGCCTGCAAGACCTGCTGATCGGCTTCAAGGCCGCGTACCCCGCGCTGCCGCCGATCTACATCACCGAGAACGGCATGGCCTCGGACGACAAGGTCGTGGACGGAACCGTCGACGACGCCCAGCGCATTGCGTTCCTGAACCGCCATATTGCCGCGGTCGCCGGCGCAATCGAGGCCGGCGTCGACGTGCGCGGCTATTTCGTCTGGTCGCTGATGGACAACTACGAATGGTCGTACGGCTACGAGCGCCGCTTCGGCATCGTGCACATCGACTACACCACGCAGCAGCGCACCCTCAAGCAAAGCGCGAAGGCTTTCAGTGCATTCCTCGCGGCCCGCGCCTCGGGATGACGCCGCAATTTCTTCAAAGAAGGGCCGAACGCCCACCACCCGGAGACGACAACATGGTTCGCACAACAACACTCAAGCACCTCGCGCTGAGCGCCGCCCTGATGGCCGCTGCCACGGCCCATGCGCAGAAGGCCGAAGTCATCCATTGGTGGACCTCGGGGGGCGAATCGGCCGCCGTGAAGGAGCTCGCCGATGCCTACACCAAGGCCGGCGGCACCTGGGTCGACGCGGCGGTCGCAGGCGCCGACAACGCGCGTGCCGCGGCCATCAACCGGATCGCCGGCGGCAACCCGCCGACCGCGGCGCAGTTCAACACCTCGAAGCAGTACCACGACGTGATCAGCGCGGGCCAGCTCAACGACATCGACGTCGTCGCGGCGAAGGAGGGCTGGGACAAATGGCTGCCCAAGCCCATCATCGACAGCATCAAGGTCAACGGCCACTACTACGCGGTGCCGGTCAACATCCACAACCCGGCGTGGTTCTGGTACTCGAAGTCGGCCTTGCAAAAGGCCGGCGTCGCGAGCGAACCGAAGACCATGGACGAATTCTTCGCCGCGCTCGACAAGCTGAAGGCCGCTGGCCTGGTGCCGCTCGCGTTCGGCGGCCAGAGCTGGCAGGAGTGGATCACCTTCTACAGCATGCTGCTCGATGTCGGTGGCAAGGACGCCTACCTGAAGTTCTTCAAGGACCACGATGTTGCGAGCGTCAACGCCGAACCGATGCGCAAGACGCTCGCGGCGCTGAAGAAGCTGCACGATTATGTCGATGCCGGCTCGCCCGGCCGCAACTGGAACGACGCGACCGCGATGGTGATCAGCGGCAAGGCCGGCTTCCAGATCATGGGCGACTGGGCCAAGGGCGAGTTCGGGGCCGCGAAGCAGACCGCGGGCAAGGAGTTTGGCTGCTTCGCCGGCTTCGGCCCGAGCGCGCCCTACATGGTCGCCGGCGACGTGTTCGTGTTCCCGAAGACCAGCGACAAGACCGCGATCGAGGCGCAGCACAAGCTCGCCACCGTGTTCACATCGCCCGTGACGCAGGTCGCGTTCAACAACAAGAAGGGCTCGATCCCGGTGCGCACTGACGTCGACAGCAGCAAGATGGACCTCTGCGCGCAGGCCGGCGTGCAGGCGATGAAAGACCCGGCGCGCCAGATCGCGAACCCCGACATGCTGATGACGCCCGACATGGTGGGGGCGGTGCAGGACGTCATCACGAAGTTCTGGAACGGCAACCAGTCGGTCGATGACGCGGTGAAGGCTCTGCAGGGTGCGGTGAAAGGCTGATGCGGGTCGGCACACAACCGGCGGCGCGCCGCCGGCGTGCCGTGGCGGCACAGCTCGCGCTGCTGCCGATGGCGATCACGGTGCTCGGCGTCTACATCGGCACCGTGCTGTGGTCGGTCCGCATCTCGTTCAGCAGCTCGAAGATCTTTCCGACCAACGATTTCGTCGGCCTCGCGCAGTACCAGCGCCTGTTCAACACCGAGCGCTGGATCGTCTCGCTGCAGCACATCGTCGTCTTCGGCGTGCTCTTCATCGCGGCCTGCCTGGTGCTCGGTTTCCTGCTCGCCGTGTTCCTCGACCAGCGCGTGCGCGGCGAGAACGCGCTGCGCACCGTTTTTCTCTACCCGTATGCGATGTCCTTCGTCGCCACCGGCCTCGTGTGGCAGTGGATGCTGAACCCCGAACTCGGCATCCAGTCGACCGTGCGCGCCCTCGGCTTGCCCGGCTTCGAGTTCGACTGGATCGTGAGCCAGGACAAGGTGATCTACACGCTCGTGATCGCCGCCGTCTGGCAGGCCTCGGGCCTGGTGGTGGCGGTGCTGCTCGCCGGGCTGCGCGGCATCGACGAAGCCCTCTGGAACGCCGCGCGCATCGATGGCGTGCCGCGCTGGCGCTACACCTTGAGCGTCGTGCTGCCGCAGCTCGGGCCGGCCTTCGGCACCGCGTTCGTGCTGCTCGCGGTCGGCGTGGTCAAGGTCTACGACGTGGTCGTCGCGATGACGCAAGGCGGCCCAGGCAATGCCAGCGAGGTGCCGGCCAAGTTCATCATGGACAACCTCTTCACGCGCGCCAACGTCGGCCTCGCGTCGGCCGCATCGACGGTGATGCTGTTGACGGTGCTCGCGCTGCTGCTGCCCTGGTGGTACGGGCGCTCGGTGCAGTCGCGCCGGGAGGCACGCGCGTGAGCGCGCCGCCGGGCCGCCCGTCGCGCATCACGCCGGCGCGAGTCGGCTTGTATGCGCTGCTGGTCAGCTCGGCCGTGTTCTTCCTGCTGCCGCTTTACGTGATGCTCGCGACCTCGCTGAAGCCGATGGAAGAGATCCGTCTCGGCCAGCTGTTCGCGCTGCCGCTGCATGTCACGATCGAGCCGTGGCGCCAAGCTTGGTCGACTGCCTGCACCGGCCTGGAGTGCCGCGGCATCCAGGTCGGTTTCTGGAACTCGGTGAAGATCGCCGTGCCGAGCACGGTCGCGTCGATCTTCTTCGGCGCACTCAACGGCTACGCGCTGTCGTTCTGGCGTGTGCGTTGGGCCGGTGCGCTGTTCGGCGTGCTGATGTTCGGTGCCTTCGTGCCCTACCAGGTGATGATGTACCCGCTGGTGCGCGCGCTTGCGTCGGTGGACCTGTTCGGCACGCTGACCGGCATCGTGCTGATCCACACCGTCTTCGGCATGCCGGTGATGACGCTGCTGTTCCGCAATTACTACGCCGGTGTTCCGTCCGAGCTGTTCAAGGCCGCGCGCATCGACGGCGGCGGGTTCTGGCGCATCTTCTTTCAGCTCATGCTGCCGATGTCGCTGCCCATCATCGCGGTCGCGGTGATCATGCAGCTGACCAACATCTGGAACGACTTCCTGCTCGGCCTGGTGTTTGCCGGGCGTGAGAACCTGCCGATGACGGTACAGCTCAACAACGTCATCAACACCACCACCGGCGAGCGCCTGTACAACGTGAACATGGCCGCGACCGTACTCACCTCGCTGCTGCCGCTGGCGGTCTACCTGATGTCGGGCCGCTGGTTCATCCGAGGCATCACCGCCGGGGCCGTCAAGGGCTGAAAACCGAACATGTCCAACGTGATCATCGAAGCCCTCGACATCCAGCTGTCCGGCGTGTCCATCATCAGTCAGCTCGACCTCGACGTGCGCAGCGGCGAATTCCTGGTGTTGCTCGGGCCGTCCGGCTGCGGCAAGTCGACGCTGCTGCACAGCATCGCGGGGCTGATCGACGCACACGGCGGGCGCATCGAGATCGGCGGCAAGGACGTGACCTGGGCCGACCCGAAGGACCGCGGCATCGGCATGGTGTTCCAGTCCTACGCGCTGTACCCGACGATGACGGTCGAGAAGAACCTGTCGTTCGGCCCGCGCATCGCCGGCGTCGCCCGGGCCGAGATCGCGCGCCGCGTCGAGCGCGCCGCGACGATGCTGCAGCTCAACGAGCTGCTGCAGCGCAAGCCCGCGCAGCTCTCCGGCGGTCAGCGCCAGCGCGTCGCCATCGGTCGTGCGCTGGTGCGCGAAGCGGCCGTGTTCCTCTTCGACGAGCCGCTGTCCAACCTCGACGCCAAGCTGCGCGCCGAGCTGCGGCGTGAACTGAAGCAGCTGCACAAGCAGCTCGGCGCGACGATGATCTACGTGACCCACGACCAGGTCGAGGCGATGACGCTCGCGAGCCGTATTGCGGTGATGAGAAGCGGTCAGATCCAGCAGATCGACACGCCGGCCACGGTCTACAACCGGCCCGTCAACATGTTCGTCGCCGGCTTTCTCGGTGCGCCGAGCATGAACTTCGTCGAGGGGCGGCTCGAACGCGTCAATGGCGACACGCATTTCGTCGCGCCGACCTTGCACGTCGATGTCTCGGCCTACCCCTTCGTCAACCCACCGCAGCACAACTTGCCGACGGTGCTGGGCGTGCGGCCCGAGCACATCGCGCTGTCGCCGCCAAGCGCCGCGCCCGCGGGCCGCGCGACCATCGCGCTGGTCGAGCCGATGGGCTCGAACCAGATCGTCTGGCTGGACGCGCAAGGCGTGTCGCTCGCGGTCGAAGCCGATGCGCAGTTCACGCCCGCGCTCGACCGCGCCATCGCGTTCGCGATCGACGCGGCGCAGGTCTCGCTCTTCGAGCGGTCGTCGCAGCAGCGCCTCTGATGGCGACGATCAAGGACGTCGCGCGCCTGGCCGGGGTCGGCCTCGGCACCGCATCGCGCGCGATCTCCGGGCGCGGCCCGGTCTCGGAGAAGGCGCTCGCGAAGGTGAACGAGGCGGTGGCCGCGCTGCAGTTCCGGCCGTCGAACATCGCGCGCGCGCTGGCATCGAAAACGCTGGGAATGATCGGCATCTACGTGCCCGATTTCTCGGGCACCTTCTATGGCCAGATCCTGCAGACGATAGACGGCGAGCTGCGCGCGGTCGACCGCCACATGGTCGCGGCCAACGGTTGCGGCCACGGCGATGCACGCCAGCAGGCGCTCGACGGCGTCCACTTTCTCTACGAGCGCGAGTGCGACGGCGTGATCGTGATGAGCAACGAGCTCACCGACGACGACTTCGCGATGCTGTTCGAGCGTTACCCGACCCTCGTGCTGCTCAATCGCAGCACGCCGATGCGGCCGTTGCGCTGCTTCAGCACCGACCACGAGCTCGGCGGCCGGCTCGCCGCGCGCGCGCTGCTGCTCAAGGGTCATCGCGAGATCGCCTTCATCAGCGGCCCGCGCAGCGCGCCCGACAACGAGCAGCGCATCGCCGGCTTTCTCGACGAACTCGCGCGCCACAAAGTGCGCGTGCCGAAGCGCCGCCGCGCCGTTGCCGACTTCAGCTTCGATGGCGGCTATGCAGCGGCCGAGAAACTGCTCGCCGGTGCGCCGCGCGACTACAGCGCGCTTTTTTGCGCCAACGACGTGATGGCGATGGCCGCGATCTCCTGCCTCCACAAACTCGGCATCGACGTGCCCGGCGAACTGTCGGTGCTCGGTTTCGACAACAGCGAGCTGGCGCACTACACCGCACCGCCTCTGACGACCGTGAGCGTCCCGATCGCCGACGCGGCGGCCAGCGCCTGTCGCTTCTTGCTGAACCAGTGCTACGGCCTGGCCTTGCCCGTGGCGCGCCAATTCACACCCGAGATCGTGTGGCGTGATTCGCTCGGAGCAGGCCCACAAGGTCTGCCATCGCCGAGATGGCCAGACGTGTAGCGGCACCGTCTTCAGTCAGCAGACCTTCATGCCTGAGGTCGTGTTGAGCGTGTCCGGTCCACTCGTTGTCCATGACCGGGTCAACGCCGGCAGCCGAATCTCGACGCAGCGGATGTGCGGCGTCTTGCCCTTGTTTCACGGCTCGCGATGCACGGCGTTGACGTTGGATGAGGTTTGTTCGGCACTGTCAGTCCGCTCTCGGGCGCGACAACGTGCTCGCAGTCCCGGCCAGGAGCGGACAGCCACGAGGGGTGGCGTTCGGGTGGCTGATCAGTTGAGGTCTGTCCAGTACGCCGCCGGTCAGAGGCGCGCTTGCCGTCCCAAACGCCAGTGTGGCATCTATCCCCGGCGAGTCGGCTTCTCCGCCCATGCAGTGGCCCATCGGGACAGTGGCTCAAGCGCCTGCCCCAGCAGCTGACCCTGAACGCTGAGCCTGTAGCCACCGACATCGTGCTCGACCAAATTGGCTTCCGTGAGCTCTGATAGACGTGTGTTGAGCAATCGTGAATTCGTTTCACAGGCTGACTGAAGCGCCCGAAAGGTCAGCGGTGCTTCGCGCAGTTCCCACAGGATCCGCAACGCGGTTCGCCGGCCCAATAGATCGAGCGCCACCATGATGGGGCGGCCGGTGCGGGAGCCACGAACCTGTTGTCCGATCTTGGGGGTCGACATGCTTTACTTTGTACAGCATCATTCCTATCATTCACTCGGCAAATGCGTAGGAGGCAACATGTCCTTGCGAATTCAACCCGCCGTGCCGCCGTTCGACCCTGAAATAGCGGAGGTGATCGACCGTACGATGAAGGGCCGGCCGCCGTTGCGCCTCTTCTCGACTCTCGCTCGCGACCCCCGGTTGTGCAAGAAGTTTTTTGCAGGAGGCTTGCTCGACAGAGGAAACCTGACCTTGCGCCAACGCGAGATCGTCATTGACCGGACCACGGCGCGCTGTCGCTCTGAGTACGAATGGGGCGTGCATGTCGCTGTCTTTTCGAAGGCGGCCGGGCTGACCGAAGAGCAAATCAATTCCACGGCAACCGGTTCGGCAACCGATGCGTGTTGGTCGGTCGAAGACCGTCTGCTCATCCAGCTCTGCGACTCGCTGCACGACGAATGCCGCGTGGCCGACGAACTTTGGTCGGAGCTCCGCATCTTTTTCCCCGAGAACGCCCTCATCGAAATCCTGATGCTCGCCGGTTTCTACCGAACGGTCAGCTACCTGACCAACGCGATGGAACTGCCCCTTGAGGACGTCGGCATCCGCTTCCCTTCATAGCAAACGATGCGTTCGAGAAATGATGGAAGTCGACGAAGGTGTTCAGCCCAACTTGTTTCTCGTTGCCTGAACAAAGTAAGGAGACCGCATGATCAAAGTCACCGTGATGTACCCGTACACCGAAGGCGCGCGCTTCGACCACGCCTACTACCGCGATCGACACATGCCGATGGTGAAGGCCAGGCTGGGCAGTGCATGCGCCTACTACACCGTCGAAAAAGGCCTGGCCGGCCGAGCACCCGGTTCACCGCCCGCCTTCGTGGCGATGTGCGCGTTCATCTGTGATTCGGCCGAAGGCTACCTGGCCGCCAGCCAGGAGCACAGCGCCGAGATCCGGGGCGACATCGCCAACTACACCGACATCGTGCCGGTGGTCCAGTTCAGCGAGGTCGTCGTCGAGCGGTCGGATCGTTGAACGCACCGGATCGAGTCTGACGACGCTCGTTGGTGTCGAACAAGCCACGACTCTGCCACCGCCGACCTTGAGGATGTGCGTGAAGACCATCGTGGTCGCGGCGTTGGCATACCGCCCAGCCTCCTCATACCTCGCGAGCGCGGCGGGTGACGGCGCCATAACGCCCTAAATCCGGTCGGTATCGGTGATGCGGGCAGCCTGGGTATTCAAGGGAACGTAACGCGAGCCGAAGGCCAGAAGAGCACACGCGACGACGACGACGCCGAGCGCGACGGTCAGAGAGGTGGCCGTCGCCAAACTTCCGATCAACGGCGGGCCAATCATGAAACCGCTGTAACCGATCGACGTGACGGACGCGATCGCAGCGGCACGGCTGACCCCGGGCACGCGAGTCGCGGCGTTGAACAGGATGGGAGCGACAGGCGCAAGGCCGGCGCCCGCAAGAGCGAAACCGAGCAGGGCTATCGAGCCGTTCCCGGACAGCAGGACAGCGGCCATGGAGACCGTCGAAACGCTTGCACCCCATCGCAACACACTGCGTTCCGAGTGCCGCGAGCGCATCCAGTCGCCGCCGAAGCGAGCGAGCGCCATCGCGCCAGAAAAAGCGGCATACCCCAGCGCGGCTCGCGCCTGTGGCATGCCGATGTCCTGCTTCAGGTACAGGACACTCCAGTCGTACATCACGCCTTCGGCGGTCATTCCGGCGAAGATCAACAAGCCCAAGACCAGGAGCAAGCCCCGAGGCCATGCGAAATGTGCCTTTGGCTCGCCTCCGCCGTGGTCGCTTTGGGTCTTGAGCATTCCGCGAGAAGCAAGTACCGCCATCAATCCGAGCGAGGCACAGATCGCGAACAGTTGGTCGCGCGGCGCGACCCCGGCGTTGAGCAGCGCGGCGACCAGCGTCGCCCCGACCATGCCGCCGACGCTGAACATGCCGTGAAGATTGCTCATCACCGCTCGACCACTCACGCTCTCGAGTTCGGATCCCTCGGTATTGACGGCCACATCGAAGAGGCTCATGGCCGCACCGAAAGACAGCATCGAGACCACCAGCGCGGCGATGCCCGCGTGTTCGAGCGCGAAGGCCAGCATGAGGCTCATGCCCACCGCAGCAACAGCGGCGGTATTGCGCGCCCCAAGGCGTCCAACCAGATGACCTGCAAGAAACAGCATCGCCACGGCGCCGATCGCTGCGCCGAGCAAAACCAGCGACAGGAGAGCGTCGTTCAACGCATAAACCGTCTTCACCGAAGCGATGTGTGCTCCCCAGGTGCCGGCCAGAGTGCCCAGCACCATGAACTGGATGCGTGTGGCCCAGATGGCTCGGCGGACGGGAAACATGTGTCGGGATTGAAGCGCAAGGAGGGATGGCTGCATGTGCGTGGTCTGCTGAACTGTGCGACAATATGCTGATTTTTGCATGAATCAGCCGAGACCCGTCAATGCCAACTCGAGAATCGAAGGTTCCAGCTCCGCGTTTTGCGGAAGAGCGCCAGCGCGCCATTGAAAGCCAGCTGAACGAAGCCGGTCGTGTCGAGGTGGCCGCGCTTGCAGTGGCGTACAAGGTCTCCGAGGACAGCATTCGAAGAGATCTGCAGGCGCTCGCCGCAAGGGGACTCGTCCAGAAAACGCATGGTGGCGCGATCGCTTTGCAGCCGGGCGCACTGCCGATGAGTCAGCGCCTCGAGGTCCAGACCGATGCCAAGGACGCGATTGCGTCGGCCGCGGCCGCACGCGTCGAATCGAGCCAATCGCTGTTCATCGACAGCGGCTCCACGGCGCTGGCGTTCGCGCGCGCGTTGTGTGGGCCTGGTGCTCCGCGCCCCCTGTCGGTATTCACCGCCTCACTCGACGTTGCGCTTCTCATGAGTGCACAGGCTCGCGTCACTCTGCGTGTCGCCGGGGGTGAATGGTCGCCGAGCACGCGGGCGCTTCTCGGCGACATCGCCGTCGATGAAGCGCGCCGATGGCGTGCCGATTGGGCTTTCATCGGCGCGTGTGCGGTGCATCCGCGGCTTGGGCTCAGCGCGTCCGACGCGCGCGACGCCCTGCTCAAGCGAGCGATGCTCGACGGATCGGGACAGCGAGTCCTGATGTGCGATTCAACCAAGTTCGGCACGATCCAGCCCCATGCGGTTGCCGGGCTCGATCAGATCGATCATGTCATCTCGGATTCCGCGCCAAAGTGGCTGCGTGACGCGGTGACGGTTGAGAAGGTCCACGGCGGCCCCAACGCCGCCGGCGGCGCGCGCCGATAGTTCGGCAAAAAAAGGGGCGTTCGCCTCACGACGAACGCCCCTCAATGACTGGCTCGGCCTAGCCTTTCACGCACACCACCTGCTTCAACGTGTGCACCACGTCGACCAGGTCGCGCTGCGCTTCCATCACGGCATCGATGTCTTTGTAGGCCGCGGGCGTCTCGTCGATCACGTCCTTGTCCTTGCGGCACTCGACGCCTTCGGTCGCAGCGCGGTGGTCGGCCAGCGTGAAGCGACGCTTCGCTTCGCCTCGGCTCATCACACGGCCCGCGCCGTGGGAGCAGCTCTCGAACGATTCTGCGTTGCCCTTGCCACGCACGATGTAGCTGCGCGCACCCATGCTGCCGGGGATGATGCCCAGCTGCCCCGCCTTCGCGCTCACCACGCCCTTGCGGGTCACGTACACATCCTCGCCGAAGTGATGCTCCTTCTGCACATAGTTGTGGTGACAGTTCACCGCCTCGATGTGGCTCTGGAAGTTCTTGCGGATCACCGTCTTCGCGGCCTCGATCACGCGCTTCATCATCACCTCGCGGTTGATGGCCGCGAACTTCTGCGCCCAGCCGACCGCACGCACGTAGTCACCGAAGTAGCGCGCACCTTCCGCGAAGTAGGCCAGGTCGCGGTCGGGCAAGTGCACGTCGTTGCGCATCGCGTCCTGCTTCGCCAGCTCGATGAACATCGTGCCGATGAAGTTGCCCACGCCGCGCGAACCCGAGTGCAGCATGAACCAGACGAAGCCGGCCTCGTCGAGGCAGACCTCGATGAAGTGGTTGCCCGAGCCCAGTGTGCCCAGGTGCTGGATGTGGTTGGTCTTGGCCAGCTTCGGGTAGTCGCGGCACAGCTCGGTGAACTCGGGTTCGAGCTGTGCCCACGCCGTGTTCACGGACCCCGGCGCCTTCTGCCAGGCGCCCGGGTCGCGCGCGCCCGGCTTGCGGCCGTGCGGCACCGCGCGCTCGATCGCCGAGCGCAGCGGCGCCAGGTTGTCGGGCAGGTCTTCGGCGCGCAGCGTGGTCTTCGCGGCCATCATGCCGCAGCCGATGTCCACGCCAACCGCGGCCGGGATGATGGCCTTGAGCGTCGGGATCACCGAGCCCACGGTCGCGCCGATGCCGAAGTGAACGTCTGGCATCGCCGCAATGTGCTTGAAGACGATGGGCAGGCGCGCGGCGTTGGTCAGCTGACGCTTGGCTTCGTCTTCGACGGGCACGCCGCGCGTCCACATCTTCACCGGCACGCCGCCGGGCACTTCTTCTTCGATGTAGTTGATTTCTTCCATTTGAGTTCTCCTTGCGCGAAAGGCGCCTTCACGCCACGTGCAGCGCACCGCGCTCGATGCGCTTGCCAACACGTTCGATGCGGCGCCAGCCGCTGTTGTCGTTCATCGTGATCCAGCGCCGCTCTTCGGCGCGATAGAACCAGTCCTTGTCCTGTTGGTAGTAGACCTGCGCACCGATTGATTCCCAGATGTTGGAGATCTCGTTGCTGTGTGCGCGCGTCTCGTCGAAGTCCGTTGTCGCCTTCTGACCCATCTCGCTATAGCAGGTGTTCAGTTGCAGCAGCAAGGCGTTCACATCGGCCGGCATGCGCTCCGCCTGCAGACCGATCTTCACCGCCTCATCGAGCAGGATCGGATAGCCGTGCGACGGGTACTTGCCGTTCAGCGCCGTCGCTATTCCCTCGGCCTTGGCCTCATCGGCGATGTGATACGCCAGCAACTCGCGGCACAGCATGATAGACAGCGATTCCGCGCGGTCGACCGCACCGATCACCAGCGGGTGGACGTACTGGAACAACGCCTTGTATGCGTTCTCCGGCACCTCGCCCTGCTGCTCGCGCCACAGGCGGATGACCCGCTGCAGCTCGTTCAGGCTGACGCTGACGCGATCGTTGTCGCGGTCCACCGGCGAGAGCGCGTGGTTCAGCGACGTGTCGACCGCGGTCAGGTAAGCGGTCGGCCCCATCTGGATGCCGTCGGCACCCAGCGCGATCATCGTTGCGGCCGATGCGCATTCCAGCGGCACCAACGCCACGAGCCGATTGCAGTGCTGCCGCAGCAGGTTGACCAGGCGCAACGACACCTGGCCGCTGCCGCCATCCGACTTCAGGAACAGATGGATCATCTCGTGACGGCCGAGCCGTTCGAGTACGCGGTACAGCGCGACCACGTCGGTGTGGCACACCGACCCACGCGGACCGTTCCAGTAGGCCACCAGCGGGCCGCCCAGCCGCTGCGCGAGCCGAGCGATCAGCGCCTGCGTCTTCGTGAAGAGCACAGGCGGCTGCTTGACCTTGATGTCGATGATGGGGAGTTGTTCGTTCTTCATGTTGTTCTTTCGAGTCCTCGGGGAGCGCACCCAACGTGTGACGTGGCGCGCTCCCCCGACATGCACCGTGAGGCGCGATTGATGTCAACTGCTTCAGCTGAGGCGCGATCCCTTCGGCAGCCTTGCTGCCAACCACTCGTGCACGTCCGCACGGATGTGCCGGCCCTCGAGCAGAAAGTCCTCGAAGCGGCTCGGCACGTAGGGCAGGTACACCAGCGGCATGCGCGCTTCTTCGGGCGTGCGGTCGGCCTTGCGGCCGTTGCACACACCGCAGGCGGTGACCAGGTTCATCCAGGTCCAGCCGCCGCCGCGCGACTCCGGCACGATGTGTTCGCACTGCAGGTCGCGCTCGCTGAAGCGCTGGCCGCAATACGCGCACGTCATCCGGTCGCGACGAAACAGCTTGCCCTTGCTGAAGGCCGGCACCACGTCGAACAGGTTGACCCGAGACGCACCGTGCAGCGCGATGATTGGATGCACGTCGATGACCGACTGACGGCCACGCGCGACGTTGAAGCCTCCGCGCAACGTGGCCAGTGGGCCAACGCCCTCGACCCACGCCACGGCACCCGAGGCCACATGCGAAGCCGCGTGCTCGAGCGAGATCCACGCCTGGGGCGTGCCCTGGATGTCGAGCTGCAGCACGTGGCTGTGTGGGTGTGGGTGCATGGGTGGCCTCCTTTCGCGGGCCGTGGGTGGGGAACAAATGAATGGCACGTCCGGGTGGGCTCGAACCACCGGCCTCGACCTTCGGAGGGTCGCGCTCTTCCAGCTGAGCTACGGACGTCGTGAGTGATGAATTGGTAGCCCCTGACGATTTCGCTCTGGCCGGCGGAGCCGGTCAGGACGTTGCGCAGCAACGGGCCGAAGGCCACGCGCAACGCGCGTGCAAACGTCGACCTTCGCTTTGTAAGAGCGTTGCTCTGCCTCTGAGCTAAGGGGCTGGTGGTGGCAGGGGGCGACAGGATTGCTCGGGCACGCGCCCTTGGCCTTCGGCCCGCTGCAAGCAGCGTCCTGCCGCGTTCGCGGCAGAGCGAACCTGTGTGCACCGGTTCAAAGCCGGCTGTCTGAGGCCACTCGACTACATCCCGTCTGTGTCGAAATCATGGTGCGGGCGCAGGGAGTCGAACCCTGGCCTGCCGGTTAAAAGCCGGCTGCTCTGCCTCTGAGCTATACCCGCATGGTGTGATGGCGGAGAGCGAGCGGATCGAACGCCCGCGGCGACGGCGTCGCCGGCCTTGGCTTAGCAAGCCAGCCCCTTGCCACTCGGGTAGCTCTCCTTGGATTGGTCGTCCGGGGTGGGCACGATCCACCGGCCTTCGCCTTATGAGGGCGCTGCTCTGCCGCTAAGCTACCGGACTGCTGAACGTTGGTCCCCTCGGTCCGAGTCGAACGGACATGCCCTGCGGCTCCGGTTTCTGAGACCGGTGCGTCTGCCTATTCCGCCACGAGGGGGTTGTTGGGTGGTGCGTCGCCAGGGGCTTGCTCAACGCGCACAGCGCGTTGGACGCGCTGCAAGCGCGGGCCGAAGGCCGAGGGCGACAGCCCGAGCAAGCCTGACCATCCGGGGTAAGAGCCCGGTCCTCTGCCACTCGAGTTCGCGACGCATGAGATCCACATGCGCTTGGGGGTGACCGGCCGGAGTCGAACCGGCACCAGCGGGTTCACAGCCCACGGCTCTTCCATTGAGCTACGGCCACACCCAAGCGCACGCTTGCCTGGTCTCGGTGGCAGGTCTCGAACCTGCGGCCTCGTGATCCCAAATCACGCGCGCTGCCATCTGCGCCACACCGAGCTGAAAAAAGTTGGTACTCGTGGGTGGGAACGATCCACCGACCTGCGCCTTATGAAGACGCTGCTCTGCCACTGAGCTACGCGAGATCAAACTGAAACTGGCTCCCCGACGTGGCTTCGAACCACGGACCTCCTGGTTAACAGCCAGGCGCTCTGCCGTCTGCGCTATCGGGGAATGGGAGTGGACTCGACGGTCCGATTCGAACGGACGCGGGCTTACGCCGCCTGGTTTGCAGCCAGATGCCTTCGACCACTTGGCTACGTCGAGATGAACTGGTACCTCGTGCACGACTCGAACGTGCGACCTCCGGCTTCGTAGACCGGCGCTCTTGATCCCGCTGAGCTAACGAGGTTCTGCTGTCTGGTGCCAAGAGAGGGCTTCGATCCCCCGACGCACGCGCCTTCAACGCGCCGCTCTACCTGCTGAGCTATCTCGGCAAACTGATCTGGCGCCTCGTGCGGGAGTCGAACCCGCGGCTTCCGGCTAGACAGGCCGGCACTCTGGCCACTGAGTTAACGAAGCAAAATTCCATCCGGTCACGGGTTCCGGCGCCGCCCAATCGTTGCGGCCGATTTCCACCCTCGAAGCGTGAGCTCCACGAAGGTTCCTTGCTCTGGTGTCGCGTGCGGGATTCGAACCCGCGTAGCCGGACTGAAATCCCGGTGTCCTGAGCCAGCTAGACGAACACGACATGTTCTGGTGCCCTCGGCGACGCTTTGAACGCGCGACCTGCCGCTTACAAGGCGGCTGCTCTGCCTGCTGAGCTACGAGGGCGATGGAGATCCACTTCGGCTGTGCCCAAACGCGAGCATCCCGTCGGATGTGGTGTCTCGCTGCACGTGACTCAGGCCTTGGGTCGCGCACATCCCGCACCGCCAACACCATGTCACGCGGCAACGGAGTGAAAGGACACACCCGAAGTGGAGCGGATGACGAGTCTCGAACTCGTGGCCCGACCTTCCATGACACATGGCGTGGTCGCGCTCTGCCAACTGAGCTACATCCGCAAAAGGTGCAAGACGAACCATCGGCCAGTACCGAGGTCGTCTTGCGGCAAGTTGTTAAAGAGCACCCGCCGTCACTCAACAGCGTCGGTGATGCGATCCATCGATCGCAGGTCTGCGCCAATGCGCAGGCCGGTTGAAGTCAGAAAACAAAAAGGCCCGGATCCTTGCGGAATCCGGGCCTCTGCGTACAGAGATTCGAGGGTGTGCGCCTACGCGCTGCCCTCTCCCGGATGCACCTGGTCCTCGTCCCGATCAAGCTGATAGCCCGCCGGCAGGGTCAGATGCAGTGCACTCGTGCAACCGCCGAACGACTTCATCGCTGCCGCGGCACGCACGAACGCGACCAACCCCTTCATGGGTCGGCTGGCTGTGACGATGTGCGCGGATTTCACGATGGGTCTTCCTGAGAAAAGTTGGTGCTCGATGAGCAGAGGAGGCGGACTGTAAATAGTCTTTACTACGTCGTCAACCCCCTGCGACAATGTTGTTCGAACTCGTTGCATCCCAAACACAACCCGTGGCCAACATCACCGTCACTCGAAGGCAGAACGCGCTCGCTCTGTTCCAGGCTTACGCCGAGAAGGCACTCGCCTCAGGCGCATCACCCAAGGGACTGGAGCAGGCCTTCGCGGCCACGCTGCAGATCTCGCCCAGCATGTGGAGCCAGATCAAGTCGTCGCGCCCGATCGGCGACAAGCTCGCGCGGCAGATCGAATCCGCGTGCGATCAAGGTGCAGGATGGCTCGACGAGACGCGCAAGGACACGGCACCCTCGGCGGCCGAGGCTGCGTTTGTCGAACTCGCGCTGTCTGCGTGGCGATCGACCAACAGCCCAGGACGCAAAGCGTTGCGCGAGCATTTGAAGGACATGGTGGCGAAGTCCGCCTGAACGAGCCGTGTCGGTCAGGCGGCTCCGCAAGACTGATTGCAGACGGTCGGTGAGACGCGGTTCGGTGTCAACTCCGTTCAGCTTGGGTTCACGATAGGCCCCTCAAGATGCGCTCATCGCCAACTTCAGAAGTGATTTGTGACGCGCATTGCCCTCTCGTCTCGTTCCTGGTGGCCGCAACGCTGTCGGTGCACGCCCGGACGCACGTCGGCATGGCGCGTGTCGGTGGATCCTGTGGGACGATAGGGGCCGAACCAGGATTTGCTTTTTCATGAACGTCCTTATCAAGCCGCTGTGCGCACTGTTGATCGTGGTGGCCGCCCCTGCCTGGGCGGACATCAGCCGGGACGAGGCCGCCGCGGCGGCGCAACGCGTTGCCAGTGGCCGCGTGCTGTCGGTCGACAAGACCGAAGCAGATCGTCGTCCGGTGTGGCGGGTGAAGGTGCTCACTGCGCAAGGTGAGGTCAGGGTGATCCTGATCGACGCGGCGAGTGGGCGAGTCGTCGGCTGAGCCACGGGAGCCCGAAATGCGCTTGTTGCTGGTCGAGGATGAGGCGCCCTTGCGACTCGGGCTGGCGCGCCAACTCGAAGCCGACGGCTATCGGGTCGACCAGGCCGCTGACGGCGAGGACGGACTCTTCCAGGCGCGCGAATACCCGGTCGATCTGGCGATCGTCGATCTGGGCTTGCCGAAACTGGGCGGGCTCAATGTCGTCAAGGCTCTGCGGGCGGACGGTCGGGCCATCCCCATCCTGATTCTCACGGCGCGTGGCAGCTGGCAGGACAAGGTCGTGGGCCTCGAAGCCGGGGCAGACGACTATCTCGTCAAGCCCTTCGAATACCCCGAACTCGCAGCGCGCATCAAGGCGCTGCTGCGGCGCTCGATGAAGGCCGCGTCGGACGTGCTGACGCTGGGGCCCATCGCCATCGATTTCTCGGCGCAGAGTGCGTCTCTGGACGGCCACGCGATCGAGCTGACCGCTTTCGAGTACCGGCTGCTGGAGCACCTGGTGCGCGAGCGGGCCCGGATCGTGACCAAGCAGGAGCTGTCCGACTACCTGTACCCCCACGACCAAGACCGCGACAGCAACGTCGTGGAGGTGTTGATCGGTCGGCTGCGCCGCAAGCTCGACCCAGGCGGCACGTTGTTGCCGATCGAAACCTTGCGCGGACGGGGCTACCGGTTCACTCTCGCATGAGGTGGCCCGACTCGATACGCGGGCGCCTGATGGTCGGCGCCACGGTGGTGCTGATCGCCTTCGTGGCGAGCGCGGGCTGGGCGGTTCAGCGCGCCCATGAACAGAGTGTGCGCACCGCACGGTTCGCGCAGTTGCAAGGCACGGTGTACCTGCTCCTGGCCGGCGTCGAACTCGACGAGCATGGCGTGTTGGTCCTGCCGCCATCGTTTCCCGAGCCCCGGTTGTCGTTGCCCGGGTCGGGCCTGTACGCGAACATCGTCAACGTCGTGCGGCGCGAAGACTGGCAGTCCCCCTCCAGCGTAGGAGTCCAACCACCCTTTCTGCGCGACGTGGCGATCGGCCAATGGCGCTCGGAGATCGTCGCCTCCGGCGGCCGCGACTACCTTGCGATCGGCTACAGCGTGAACTGGACCGAGCGCGCACAGACCGCGCCGTTGGTGCTGTCCGTGGTCGAGGACAAGGCCGAGTTCGATCGCGAGGTCGGTGTGTTTCAGCGCACGCTGTGGACATGGCTGGGCGGTGCGGCAGCGCTGCTCCTCGCATCGCAGACGCTGCTGCTCGGCTGGGGCTTGGCGCCGTTGCGCCGTGTCGCCCACGAGATCCGCGGCATCGAGCACGGTGACCAGGCCGAGATCGAAGGCCGGTATCCGGCCGAGATCACGGCGCTGACCAGCAACATCAACACCCTGATCAACCAGGAGCGCACGCGTCAGACCCGGTACAAGGAGGCGTTGAGCTATCTCGCGCACAGCTTGAAGACGCCGCTGGCCGTGCTCCGTACCGCGCTCGGCGAGCCGACGCGCCTGCCCGGCATCGTGAGCGAACAAGTCGCCCGCATGGACGACATCGTGCAGCACCAACTGGCACGTGCGGCGGCCAGCGGTGCCTCGCGCTTCGTGCCCTGGCTGTCCATGGTTCCGGTCCTGAATCGGATCCGCGATTCGTTGATCAAGGTCTATGCCGACAAGCGCCTCGCGTTCTCGTTCGACATCCCGCCCGACCTCGCCTGGCGGGTGGATGAAGGCGATGCCTTCGAGATGCTCGGCAACGTCCTGGACAACGCCGCGAAATGGGCACGAACGCAAGTGGCGGTCAGCGCACGCCGGGAAGGGAACGCGCTGCATGTCCGCGTCGATGACGATGGCCCGGGTTTCGACGACACGCGCGCTATCTTGCAGCTGCACGTGCGTGGCGACGAAAAGGTCCCGGGCCACGGCGTGGGCCTGGCGGTCGTCAACGACCTCGTTGCCAGCCACGACGGCGAACTGGTCCTGACACGTTCTGACCTCGGCGGGGCGCGGGTCGACATCATCCTGCGGGCGGGCTGAGAAATCTCGCGTTCGTTCAGGTGGCGTTCACGGGGGGTCGCGCAAGATGACCTCACCGCAACACAAGGAGCCACCATGAAGCGCCCCTTCTTCCAGAGATTCATCGCTTCCGCCGTGCTGATCGGCGCCGCTCTCGGCACCGCATCGGTCGCACAAGCCCGGCCCGATGTCTTCGTCTCGATCGGTCTGCCGGGTTTGCCGGTTCTTCTGCCGCCACCGCTGCCACGCCCGTTCATGCGAGCCGAGCCGGTCTACGTTCAACCGCGTCCGGTTTACGAGGCTCCCGTGGTGGTCTACGAGCGTCCTTGGGGGCCGTCGTATCGGTATGAGGCCGAGCGCGACCGGGAGTGGCGACATCGTGAGTGGCAGCGCCGCGAATGGGAACGTCGCCATCACGGGTGGGAGCGTTCGCCGCACGGTGACCGTCACGGCCGCGATTGAGCGTGCCACTTGCCCGCCTGACAGGCATTCAAGGAGAACAACATGTTCAAGCGTCTTTGTCTCATCGCCCTGAGCGCGGCGGCCCTGACCACCCTCAGCGCGTGCGTGGTGGTGCCTCCACATGCGTATTCGCCGCGCTACGTTCATGACCGAGACCGCGATGGCGACGGCGTGCCCAACCGCTACGACCGTCGCCCCGACAACCCGTACCGCCGCTGAGCCAGGGCTGCGCCGAGAGGGCGTCGAACCGTGCGGTGACAGCGCCGAGGAAGGAGGGGCAAGGCAAAGGCTTCTCAGGCGCCGTCGCTGGTCACGCCTGCGGCAATCGTGTCCAAGCGCGCGACTGCCTCGGCGGGCAGTTGCAGCTCGGCTGCGGCGAGGTTCTGGCGCAGGTGCTCGACCGACGAGGTGCCGGGGATGAGCAGCAGATTGGGTGAGCGCTGCAGCAGCCAGGCGAGCACCACCTGCATGGGCGTGGCGCCGACTTGGGTGGCCACCTCCGACAGGGCGCTCGACTGCAGTGGCGTGAAACCGCCGAGCGGGAAGAACGGCACGTAGGCGATCTCATCGCGCGACAGCTGTTCGACCAGCGCATCGTCGTCGCGGTGCGCGAGGTTGTACTGGTTTTGCACGCAGGCGATGGCGCAGATGCGCCGCCCGTCTTCGACCTGCCGCGCCGTCACGTTGCTCAGCCCGATGTGGCGGATCAGCCCCTGCCGCCGCAGTTCGGCCAGCGCCGTGAGCGGCTCCTCCAGCGAACCCTCCACCGGGCCGTGGATGCCCAGCATGCTGCGCAGGTTGACCACTTCCAGGACGTCCAGGCCGAGATGGCGCAGGTTGTCGTGTATCGCCTGTTTCAGCTCTACCGGAGAAAGTGCAGGCATCCAGGACGCGTCCGACCCGCGTTTCGCCCCGACCTTGGTGACGATGACCATCTCGTCGCGATAGGGGTGGAGCGCCTCTCGAATGATCTGGTTGGTGACGTGTGGGCCATAGAAGTCGCTGGTGTCGATGTGATCTATGCCGCTCTCCACCGCCGCGCGCAGCACGGCCACTGCAGCGGCACGGTTCTTGGGCGGCCCGAAGACGCCAGGCCCGGCGAGTTGCATCGCGCCGTAGCCGATGCGTTTCACGTCACGGCTGCCGAGCCGGAAGCTGCCGGCCTTGTCGAGTGAGTTCATGGGTGGTTCCTTTCGAGAGAGGCTCACTGTAGGCAGGCGGGCCACGTACGATAAGGGGGCTAAATCTGCACAGGCCGTGCGCGAGAGCGAACAATCCCAGAGGAACTCATGGCAGAACAGCTCGGCGACTTGGCGGCTTTTGTCTCCGTGGCGCGCGCCGGCGGTTTCCGCGAAGCAGCGCGCAGCGGTGGCGTCAGTGCCTCCAGCCTGAGCGAGGCGCTGCGCCGGCTCGAGGCGCGGCTGGGCGTTCGCCTGCTCCACCGCAGCACGCGCAGCGTGGTGCCCACCGAAGCGGGCGCACGGCTGCTGGACCGGCTCGGACCGGCGCTGGTGGAGGTGGAGGCCGCGCTCGATGTGGTCAATGGCTTTCGCGACCGGCCCGCCGGCACGCTGCGGCTCAACGTGCCGGCGAGTGCAGCGCGCCTGGTGCTGCCGGCGCTGGTGCCGCCGTTCCTGGCCGCCTACCCCGACATTCGCATGGACGTGGTCGTCGACGAGAGCTTTGTTGACGTGCTCGCTGCCGGCTGCGACGCCGGCATACGCTATGAGGAGCGGCTCGAGCAGGACATGATCGCCGTCCCGATCGGCCCACGCCGGCAACGCATGGCGACCGCGGCCGCACCGGGCTATCTCGAGGCGCGCGGTCGACCCCGGCACCCGCGTGACCTGCTGCAGCACGCCTGTCTGCGCGGTCGCTTCGCCAGCGGCGCGATGCCGCCCTGGGCGTTTCAACGCAGGGGAGAGGTCGTGACGGTGGACCCGGCAGGCCCGCTGATCGTGCGCGTGAGCGGGGGTGTCGACCTGGCGGTCGATGCGGCGGTTGCCGGCTGCGGCGTCATTCACCTGTTCGAGGATTGGCTGAGACCGCAGTTGGTTACCGGGGCGCTGGAGCCGGTGCTCGAGTCGTGGTGGCAGTCCTTCACCGGGCCATTCCTCTATTACCCGGGCCGCCGCCACCTGCCCGCACCGTTGCGCGCATTCATCGATTTCCTGCAGGCGCACCGCGCGGATTGAGGGCGCTCCCGAAGGAGCGGCAACCGCTCAACGCGCGCTTGCGTTCCTGACCGAGATTGCCTCGTCTTGGTCAGGGTTGTAATACGAATCACTCGCATTTGCGTTACGCTCCTCTCATTGATGGAGCGCACATGCATCAGCGAGGCAGTTCGAAGAATGATGTTCACGATTTCATTGCCATCGGGCTCGGGCCGTTCAACCTGAGCCTGGCCTGCCTGGCGGAGCCCATTGCCGACCTGGACGGCGTGTTCCTCGAGCGCCATGCGGAGTTCAGCTGGCATCCCGGGATGCTGATCGACAACACGACGCTGCAGAACCCGTTTCTGGCCGACCTCGTCAGCCTGGCCGACCCCACGAGCCGCTTCAGCTTTCTGAACTACGCGAAGGAGCAAGGGAGCCTCTATTCGTATTACATCCGCGAGAACTTCTACCTGACGCGGGCCGAGTTCAACGCCTACTGCCGCTGGGCCGCGGAGCGGCTGAGCACGGTGCGCTTCGAACACACGGTGCAGGAGATCGTCCACGACCGCGAGAGCAGCTGCTACGTCGTCACGGGTGTGCAGGGGCCGCAGCGCAAGCCCTTCGTCATGCGGGGCCGCAAGCTGGTGCTGGGCGTGGGCGCCAAGCCGTTCTTGCCGCCTTGCTGCGTATCAGGCGGGCACCGCTATCTGCACACGGCCGACTACCTGGCGAACAAGGCGCGCTTGCAGCAACGACGCTCCATCACCATCGTCGGCAGCGGGCAGAGCGCGGCGGAGGTCTACCACGACCTGCTGAAGGACGCCGATGCGCACGACTACAGCCTGACCTGGATCACCCGCTCGCCGCGCTTCTTCCAGATGGAAGCGACCAAACTCACGCTGGAGATGTTCACGTCGGACTACATCGACTACTTCTACGGCCTGGACGCGCAGAAGAAGGAGCGCATCGTTCGCGCCCAGGCCTGCCTCTACAAGGGCATCAATGCCGGGCTGATCAACCAGATCTACGACCTGCTCGACGACCGTCGCCGGCAGGGGCGGCTGCGCACGCACCTCATCACCAACTGCGAACTGCAGGGCTGCCGCCACGATGCGGCGAACGACGACTACGAGATCGAGTTCCGCCACCTCGACCGCGACGCGCGCTACGCGCACCGCACCGAGGGCCTGGTCTTCGCCACCGGCTACCGCGAGGACATCCCGCCTTTCGTCGACGGCATCCGCGACCGTCTGCGCTGGGACGACAAGGGCCGCTACCAGCTGGCGCGCAACTACGCCGCAGACCTCAAGGGCCGCGAGATCTTCGTCCAGAACGCCGGCCCGCACACCCACGGCATGACGAACCCGGACCTGGGCATGAGCTGCTATCGCAACTCCTGGATCCTGCGCGAGCTGACCGGTGTGGAGCACTACAAGATCGAACGGCGCGTCGCGATCCAGGACTTCGCGATTCCGGCCACGCCGGAATTCGTTCGGCTCTGATCAAGCATGAGCCTGCGTTTTCACATCATCACGATGACGGTGCTGGCCGTCGTCAGTGACGCGATCCTGATTCCGTTCTACCCGCAGTTCTTCAGCGCGCGCTATGGCATCGCCAGCGCCGTCCATGCGGGCGCCTACGTCGCCGCCATCTCGATCGCCGTGATGTGCACGCTGCCGATCTGGGCACGTGTGGCGCGGCGGGTCGAGCCGCTCCATCTGCTGGTCTACACGCAGTGTGCCGCCGGCAGCTTCAGCCTGATGAGCCATTGGGCACCCGACGTCGTGACGTACTGGGTGCTATCGATGTTGATGTTCATGTGCAAGAGCAGCTACCTGCTGATGTACCCGTACCTGATGCGGCTGACACCGAAGGAGCAGCATGCGGCGACCGTCGGTGTGCTGTCGGTGACGGTGCACTTCGGCGCCATCTTCGGCGCGGCGGTCGGCGGGTTCGTGCTGGAGGCCTGGGGCCCGGGCACCAGCATCCTGGCCATGGCCGCCGGCGATTTCTTCCAGATGGCGGTCTGCGGGTACCTGATCCGCAGCGGCCAGGTCGTGCGCGTCAACAGCGGCGCGCTGGCGCAGGCGAATGAGCCGGTGCCGCGCCCCCTCGATCTGCATACGCACCTGCCGATCCTGCGGCTGGCGCTGGTGATGCTGCTGTTCGACTTCAGCGCCTACCTGATCCGGCCGTTCTTCGCGGTCTACTGGCAGCAGGTCACGGGCCTTGACAGCGAGCTTCTCTCGGGCCTCGCCTTCGCCATTCCGGGCGTGGTGGCGATCGCCGCGTTGACGCTGCAGGCGCGCATTCGGCAGCGCGGCGGGCGGCTACCCGACCACACCACCGGCAACCTGCTGCTGGGCATCGCCGGCTTGCTGTTGCACGCGGCGCCGCACCCCGCGCTGATCGTGCTGGGCCGCGTGCTCTACGGCTGGGCGCTGTTCCAGATCATCGTCAAGCTCGAGGTCAACCTGTATCGCCTGTCGACACCGCAGCGCTATGCGCACGACTACAGCGTCACCAATTTCTTCCAGAACCTGGGCGTGCTGCTGTCGTCGTTCGCGGCCGGTCTCGTCGTCGACCGCTACGGCTTGCAGGTGCCGTTCCTGTTGGCGGCCGCCGGCTTCGCGCTGACCGCGCTGCTGAACCGCCTGATCCTCAACGTGCCCAGTGCGGGCCATGTCGATCAAGCCACCGAGACAGCCACGCTGGAGGCACCGGCCCATGCGCAATGACACCGTCCACCGCCGCGCCGACGCAGCGTCTTATCGCGACGCGGCCGGCTTCGTGTTCCGCCCGCTGCGCGTTCCGGGCGATATCCCGACGCTGCACCGCTGGTTCACCCAAGAGCGTGCGGCCTTCTGGCTGATGCGCGACAAGACCGAAGACGAGGTCGCGCAGATCTACCAGGCCCTGATGGATTCGGGCCACGCGACTGCCTACCTGGGCCTGCACGAGGGCCGGCCGGCGTTCCTGGCCGAGTGCTACGACCCGGCGCACGACCGCATCCGCGACTTCTACCCGGTGCGTGCGGGCGACCTCGGCATGCACGTCTTCGTCGGGCCGTCCGAGGTGCGCATTGCCGGCTTCACGCGCGCGGTGTTCGGGGCGCTGATGCGCTTCATGTTCGCTCACCTGGGCGCGCAGCGCATCGTGGTGGAGCCCGACGCGAGCAACCACCGCATCCACGCATTGAACCGGTCGGCCGGCTTCGTCTACGACCGCGATGTGGTCTTCACCGAAAAGATCGCCAGCCTCGCCTTCTGCACCCGGCGAGATTTTGAACAGGCCACGGCCACCCACCTGGAAGCAGCCCACCCATGAACCTGACTCTCGCGAATCGACTCACACAGCACCCTGCCGAAGCCGCTGAACACCTGACGCCGGAAATCTGGGCGCAGGCCAATCGCCTGCTGCTGCGCAAGGCGATCGCCGAATATGCGCACGAGTTGATCGTCGAGCCCGAGCTTCTCGAGCCGGGCGAGGGCGGCTTTGCGCTCTACCAGCTGGCCTCGGACGATGGCAACGCGCGCTACCGCTTCGAAGCCCAACGCCTGGCGCTGCGCCACTGGCACATCGAGCCGGCGTCGATCCGCAAGTGGGTGGGCGACACCGAGCAACCGCTCGATGCTTTGCAGTTCGTCATCGAGTGCCGCCAGCGCCTGGGCATCCGCGACGAGCTGCTGCCGATCTACCTCGACGAGATCAGCAGCACCTTGTTCAGCAGCGCCTTCAAGCGCGCCAAGGCCGACGCCCTCAGCAGTGCGCAGCTCGCCGAGGCGACCGACTTCCAGGCCATCGAAACCGGCATGATCGAAGGCCACCCCGGCTTCGTCGCCAACAACGGTCGGCTGGGTTTCAACGCGGTCGACTACCGCGCCTACGCCCCGGAGGCCGGCTCCGACATCCGCATGATCTGGCTGGCCGTGCACAAGGACCACGCCGCGTTCTCCAGCATCTCGACGCTCAGCTACGAGCAACTGCTGACCGAGGAGCTGGGCGCGCCAACGCTGGCGCGATTCAAAGGCCAGCTGCGCGAGCTGAACCTCGACACGGCCGACTACCTCTTCATGCCGGCCCATCCCTGGCAATGGTTCAACAAGCTGTCGATCGCCTTCGCCGGCTATGTGGCGCAGCGCAAGATCGTCTGCCTGGGCTACAGCGCGGACCACTACATCGCGCAGCAGTCGATCCGCACGTTCTTCAACACCAGCGACCGCACCAAGCGCTATGTGAAGACCTCGCTGTCGATCCTGAACATGGGCTTCATGCGCGGCCTGTCGCCCTACTACATGTCGGGCACGCCGGCGATCAACGAGTTCATCAAGGCGCTGGTCACGGGCGACGAGTTCTTGCGCGCGAACGGCTTCACCATCCTGCAGGAAGTCGCGGCGATGGGTTTTCGCAACCACTACTACGAGGCGGCGATCCCGGTCGACACGCCGTACAAGAAGATGTTCTCGGCGTTGTGGCGCGAGAGCCCGCTGTCGCTGCTGCGGCCGGGCGAGCGCCTGATGACGATGGCTGCGCTGCTGCACGTCGACAAGCACGGCGATGCGTTGCTGCCGGTGCTGATCCGCCGTTCGGGCCTGAGCACCACGGCCTGGCTGCGGCGCTACCTGCAAGCCTACCTGGCGCCGCTGCTGCATTGCTTCTACCGCCACGACCTGAGCTTCATGCCGCACGGCGAGAACCTGATCCTGGTGCTCGACCGCCATGTGCCGGTGCGCGCGATCATGAAGGACATCGCCGAGGAATGCGCCATCCTCGACATAGCGGCCAAGGCGCAGCTGCCGGAGCGCGTCGATCGCATCGCGGTCGACGTGCCGGACCACTTCAAGCTGCTCGGCATCTTCATCGACGTGTTCGACGGCGTGCTGCGCCACGTCAACCAGGTGCTGGTCGAGAACGCCTGCTGCAGCGAGAACGAGTTCTGGCGCGCCGTGGCCGAGTGCGTGCACGACTACCAGGACGCCCATCCCGAGCACGCCGACAAGTACGCGCGCTACGACATGTTCGTCCCCGAGTTCCTGCACTCGTGCCTGAACCGACTGCAGCTGGGCAACAACGTGCAGATGGTGAACCTGTCGGATCCGGCCTCCAGTCTGAAGATGGCCGGCACGCTCGTGAATCCCCTCGCACCGTTCCGCCGCCGTCCGGCGGAGCCAGCGCAGGTCGTGGCCGAAAGCGCGGTGTGATGGTTGAAGTCTGCGCCGTGCCGATGCGCAGCCCGCTGCCGCGGGCGCCGAACCCGGCGCTTGCGCGCGTGCTCGCGCTGGCGTCTCGTGTCGTCCCGGGCTTGCGCGGCGAGCTGGGCGGTGCGCCGCTGCGCAATGCCTTGCGGCATGGCGACGCGGCGGCCGATGGCGCGCCGGCGCTGCAGGCCCTGTGCCGCCATTGGGCGGCTGCGCATCCCGAAGCCGGTGCGCACCATCTGGCCTTGCGCTGCTGGGGCCTGGCGATCTGGCAGCCGGTCTACCTGTGCGTGATCGCCGTGCATCTGGACTCTTGCACGCCGCGATTGGCCGGTCTCACGCAGCCAGTGGTCGACGGCTTTCCGCGCGGCTTTCAACTGCTCGACCACGCGCCGCTCAGCGGCGACTTGTCTACGCGGATGGATGCTGCCGCGACCGAGTTGCGCGTGCTCTGCGATGCGACGCGCACGGCGCTGACGCCGCTGGTCGCGTTGCACCCCCGCGCGGCCGACCGCCTCCAGGCCGAGTGCGTGCTGGGCGCGCTGCTGCAGGTGCATCGCCATGCGCCCGGGTGGTGCGACGACGAGGTCATCGCACTGGGCGCCGACTGGCTGGCGCGCCTGGGCCTGACCGGGGGCTGCGGCTTCTTCGCCTACCGGGCGCGCGACGGCACGCCCGCGCTCGCACTCGATCGTCAGGTGTGTTGCCACCACTTTCGCCGCGAAGGCGGCGAGAAGTGCAGCACCTGCCCCAAGCTCCCGCTCGACACGCGCATCGCCCGCTTGCTGACCGATCCGCCGTAGTCGGGCCCAGTGCCCCACCCGATGAACAATGTCGCCCGCTTGACGCAGGTTCTGCCGTCGTCGCCCCAACTGCCCGTCGACGCCTACTTCGACGAGGCCCTGTTCGCACGCGAACAGGACATGATCTTCAAGCGCTGCGCCCGCTACGTCGGGCACGCGAAGACCGTCCCGCAGGTCGGCGACTGGCGCCGCCTCGTGCACGAGGGCGGCGGCCGCGCGCTGGTGCGCAATGCCCAAGGCGTGGAGTTGATCTCCAACGTCTGTCGGCACCGCCAGGCGCTGATCCTCGGCGGTGAGCCCGGCGACGTGCGCGGGCTCGCCAACCCCAACGGCAACCTGCGCGCCGCGGGCGGCCACATCGTCTGCCCGCTGCACCGCTGGACCTACAACGATCGCGGTGAGTTGTTGGGCGCGCCGCAGTTCGAGCGCAAGCCCTGCAAGAACCTGCAGCGATTCCCGCTGCGCGATTGCCACGGCCTGCTGTTCGAGGGCGCACGCGACCCGGCGCAGGACATGGCGCCGCTGTTCGCCAGGCCCGAGTTCGACTTCTCCGACTACGTGCTCGACCACGTGGAAGTCCACGCCTGCCGCTACAACTGGAAGACCTTCATCGAGGTCTATCTCGAGGACTACCACGTGGGCCCGTTCCACCCGGGCCTCAGCCGATTCGTCAGCTGCGACGACCTGTCCTGGGACTTCGCGGACTGGTACAGCATGCAGCGCGTCGGCATCCAGCAGGCGCTGAACCAGCCGGGCTCGGAGGTCTACCGTGCCTGGCACGACCGGCTGCTGGCGTACCGCACCGGCCGCGCCCCCGAGTTCGGTGCCGTGTGGGTCACGTATTTCCCGACCCACATGATCGAGTTGTACCCGCACGTGCTGGTGCTCTCCACGCTGTACCCGCAAGGGGCACAGCTCACCACGAACGTCGTGGAGTTCTACTACCCCGAAGAGATCCACAGCTTCGAACGCGAGTTCGTCGAAGCGCACCAGGCCGCCTACATGGAGACCGTGCGCGAGGACGACGAAATCGCCGAACGCATGGACGCCGGCCGCCGCGCGCTGATGGTGCGCGGCGTCTCGGACACCGGGCCGTACCAGTCCCCGCTGGAGGACGGCATGCAGCACTTCCACGAGTGGTACCGCCGAACGATGCGGGGCGCGGCCTCGGGCGACGCTCGCCACCAGGGCCTGCCGCGCCAGATTTTTTCCCAGTGATCGTTATCTTCATCCAACTCAAAAAGGTCAGAAAGTGCCAACCAGAAGAACTCAAATTCAAGCCACCGCAGCAGCGTTTGCACTCGGCGCAGCGGGCGCGTGCGGAAGCGCCCTCGCACAGGACGTCACGTTGCCGGCCGTGACCGTCAAGGGCAAGTCGCAAGACGACACCGCACAGCACCTGAACACCAAGGTCAGCGGCGGCGCCCTGGGCGCCCGCACCCAGCTCGACACGCCGTTCTCGACCACGGTCGTGAAGAGCGAGGAGCTGGCGGAACGGCAGGTGTCGAAGCTGGGTGACGTGTTCGCGCTCGACGCGTCCGTCTCCGACAACAGCGGCGCGTACAGCAGCTGGGCCAGCTACATCACGGTGCGCGGGCTCCCGCTGGACTGGCAGAACGCCTACCGCATCGACGGCAAGCCCTTCCTGAGCTACACCATCACGCTGCCCTACGAGCACTTCGAACAGATCGAGCTGCTGAAGGGATCGTCCGGCTTCATGTACGGCTTCGGCTCGCCTGGCGGCATCGTCAACTACGTCACCAAGAAGCCGAGCGACACGCCGGTGCGCAGCATCGACATCGGCTACAAGTCCAGCAGCCTGTGGAGCGAGCACGTCGACCTGGGCGGCCGCTTCGGCGATGAAGGGCGCTTCGGCTACCGGCTCAATGCCACGCACGAAGAAGGCAAGACCTTCAACGACGGCAGCCTGCGCCGCGACTCACTGTCGCTGGCGCTCGACGCGCGGCTCACGCGCGACCTGAGCTGGGACTTCAACGCGCTGTACCAGGACCGCCGATCCACCGGCCAGACCCCGTCGATCTACCTGGGCAGCTACGTCGGCAGCAGCCTGCCGAGCGTGATCAGCGGCGCCAACCAGACCCTGCTGGGGCCGGGCCAGCACCTCACGAACAATCTCCAGCTCTATTCGACCGGGCTGCAATACCAGCTCGCGCCCAATTGGGCGCTCAGCACGAACTACAGCCACAGCACGGCCACGCGCAGCCGCAACGAAGGCATCCTCTTCCTGACGAACGCCAGCGGCGACTACAACGACTACCGCTCCGACACGCGTGAGGGTCACCGCTTCGACCAGGCGCAGGCGCTGCTGCAGGGCACGCTGCGGACCGGCGCGGTCGAGCACCAGGTGGTGCTGGGCGCGTCGTGGCAGAAGCAGGGCAACGACTACAGCAGCAATGCTGTCTACCAGCAGATCGGCACCGGCAATCTCTACAGCCAGAACACCAACAGCTACTTCAGCACGACCGACTTTTCGCTCTACCGCTTCAGCGACGTCACGCAGCGCGCGGTCTTCGCGAGCGACACCGTCAAGCTGTCCGAGCGGTGGTCGGTGCTGGCCGGCTTGCGCAGCACCAACTACGAACAGACCGGCTACACGAAGAACGGTGTCGTGACACCGACGCTGGCGCTGATGTTCAAGCCGGCGCCGGACACGACCGTCTACACGAGCTACGTCGAGTCGCTCGAGCAGGGCGCGACGGTCGGCATCACCTACGCCAACCGAGACGAGCAGCTGGCGCCGCTGAAGAGCAAGCAGTACGAGCTGGGCATCAAGACCGAACACGATCGATGGAGCGCCACGGCGGCCTTGTTCCGCATCGAGCGCGGTGCCGAATATGCGAACAGCGCGAACGTGCTGGTGCAGGACGGGCAGTCGATCTACCAGGGTCTGGAACTGGGCGCCTCCACCCGGCTGGGCTCGCAGTGGCAGCTGGGCGGCAACGTCATGGTTCTCGACGGCTCCTACGAGCGCGGCAGCAGCTACCAAGGCAACCGCGTGGCAGGCGCGCCGGACTTCGTCGCCGCGACACAGCTGTCCTATGCCGTCGCCCAGGTTCCCGGGCTCAAGCTGTCGGCGGATGCCAAGTACACCGGTGCGACCATGCTGAACGCGTCGAACGGTCTGAAGTTGCCGGGCTATGCGCTCGCCAATGTCGGAGCCAGCTACACCACGCGCATCGGCGGCTACGACACGACCTGGCGCGTCGCCGTGAACAACCTGGCCAACAAGCGCTACTGGGAATTCCAGTACGAGAACTACATCAAGCCGGGCGACCCGCGCACCGTCAGCGTGAGTGCCAAGCTGGACTTTTAAGTCCCCGGGGCGGAAATGCAAAAGCGCCCCGAAGGGCGCTTTCTCTTTCTATCAGAAGCGCACGCGCACGCCGATGGCGACGGTCGAGAGATCGTCGCCGGGGTCACCGGCCGGAATCGCTCCCAATGTCGCGGTTGCCTTCGCACGATTGGCGATGTATCCGAGCCGCGTATACAGGGCGGTTCTCTTCGAGAAGTTGTAGTCGTACCCCGCCCCGATCGCGAAGGAGTCCAGGTCACGCGTGCCGGCGACGTGACGATAGACGGGTGAGATGCGGATCGTGTTCAGGCCGACCGGGATCGTGAAACTCAGCGCATGGGTCTGCGAGTTGGGATACCCGGCGCGCTCGGGGCGCAGCAGGTTGGCGATGTAGGTCGCGGTCACACCCGGCAGCTCCTTCTTCACCGCGAAGCCGTACCACCCGTTGCGAAAGCTGGGAATGGACGCTGACGGGTCGCTGTTGTTGTACATCGCGTGCGCCTGGAAGTACCAGCTGTCGAGCGAGTAGTGCATCTCGATGCCATAGGCGCTGAGTGTCGGAGCGCCGGGCGTGGACGACTCGCGGAAGGCCACCTGACCCATGCCGCCCAGCGCCCATGTGTCTGGCGTCGAATACGACACAGCGTTGCTGATGCGCGAGTCGCCGACCGAGGCGCCCGCGCCCTGGTCCTTGCCCATGGACGACAGCGACGCCCAGGGCGAGAAGCCGGTCACGCCGGCAAAGGTGTCGATGAACGGATTGATCTGTGCCGGATATTGGCGACCGAGGCGGATCTCCCCGAGTTGCTTCGTCCCGAGCACGACGTTGGACTGACGGTTGAAGAACGACTGATCGCCCTGTGTGGTCGTGCTGCCCGCCACCCCGATGTCGGTCTTCAGGCCCGACTCCAGCCAGATCCCGGCATACATGCCGTCGCCGAGGTCCTCCTGCACCTGCACGCCGAAGCGGGAGGTGGAGGCGAGCCCGGATTCCAGCCGCTTGCTGGACTTCCCGCCCTGCCGAGCGTACTGCGCCGCGTTGTCGATCGCGCCATAGAGCTGAACGCTGGACTGCGCCCCCGCGGTGTCGCATCCGAAGACGAAGAACGGGATCAGGGAAGAGGCGGTCCGGGGAGTCATGGCAGTCCAAGGTTGGTCGTGCCGCGATGCTATGGACGCTTCCTGCGCGTGACGAGGCAACCAGGCGTTGTCCTGTTGACCGCCGGTTGCCGGAGGTGCAGAGGAAGAATCGCCCGGTCGTCACAGGAAGCCGTCGCATGCGCCACCTTTCGATCTCAAGTGTCATTCGCGTCGGCGTCGGCGTCGGCGTCGGTATCGTCGCGGTCGCGTTGTCCAGTGCCGCCGCCGCCGAGCCTCAGGGAGCACCGGTCACGACCATCGAGCCCGGCGTGGACCAGGCCATGTCGCGCACGCTCGCGACGCCGCTCTTTCGCCGCGTGCAAGACGCGGTGAAGGCCGATCACGAGCGCACGCTGGCCGACCTCAAGCTGCTGACCGAGATTCCGGCGCCGCCGTTCAAGGAACGGGCCCGCGCCGAGGCGTTTCTCGCGCGTGCGAGCGCGCTCGGCCTGCAGGCCCACATCGACGCCGAGGGCAACGTGGTCGGCATTCGGCGCGGCACGGGCGGTGGGCCGACACTCGTCGTCTCGGCCCACCTCGACACCGTGTTCCCCGAAGGCACGGATGTCACCGTCAAGCTTCGTGACGGCAGGTGGTACGCGCCGGGTGTGGCGGACGATACGCGCGGCCTGACGGTCCTCCTGTCGTGGATCAAGGTGCTCAACGAGCTGGACGTGAAGACGGTCGGCGACCTGATGTTCGTGGCCAACGTCGGCGAGGAGGAACTCGGCGACCTGCGCGGCATGAAAGCACTCTTCCGCGATCACGCGGACATCGACGGGATGGTCGGCCTTGAGCCGGACCCCGGCGGATCCATCACCATCGCCGGCGTGGGCAGCCATCGCCACGAGGTCGTGTTCAAAGGCCCGGGGGGACACAGCTATCTGATGTTCGGCCTCGTGCCCAGTGCCATCCATGGCATGAGCCGCGCCGTCGCGAAGATCGGGGACATCCAAACACCCGTCGATCCCAAGACCACCTTCACCGTCGGCACGGTGAGTGGGGGGACGTCCGTCAACACCATCGCCCCGTCCGCACGCATGGCCATCGACATCCGCTCCGTCGAGATGCCCGCCATGCTCGAGACCGAGCGCAGCATCATGGCGGCGATCGCCGAAGGCGTGGCGGACGAGAACCGGCGCTGGAAGACGAACGAGCTGACCTACACCACCCGCCTCATCGGCGACCGCCCCGCAGGCCGCACGCCGCCCGATGCACGCCTCGTGCAGGTGGCCGTGCGTGCCACCACGGCATTCGGTCGGCCGACGCCCAGGCTCATCCCCAACAGCAGCGATGCGAACGTGCCGATGTCGCTGGGCATTCCCGCCTTGATCATGACCAGCGGCGGCGAAGCAGGCGGCTGGCACACGACGGGCGAATGGTGGAAGCCGGACGGCGCGTGGCAGGATGCGCAGATCGGGCTGGCCACGGTGCTGACGCTGGTGGGCGTGAAGGGCGTCAGCGAACCGCTGCTGGCCAAGCGTTCGCCGGTCTCCCCGCCCGGGGCCGCTGGCGGATCGGCGTCAGCCGTCGACGGCCAGCGTGTCCAGTGAGTCGAACACGCGGCGTTTGCTGCGCGAGACCGAAGACGCATCGCGTTCGGTGACGGTCTTGAAGCACTCCATGAAACACCGTGCCGCTTCGCCCAGCGGCACGCCGCGGCGCGTGATCAGGCTGTAGTCGGTCTCGTTGAGCGTGTCGCTGATCGGCAGGGTGCACAAGCCCTCCCGGACCGCGATCATCTCGATCAGCGGCCAGGGCATCAGTGCCAGCATCTCGGTGTGGCGCACGAGGCTGGTCGCGATGACCAGCGAGTGGGCCACGTGGACCTTCGGCCGGTACTCTCGCAGAAAGCGCTGGAACGGGTCACGCAGATCGCAGGTCGTTGTGTCCTCGTCGGCGGGTGTCCAGTTGAGCATCCATTCGGCATCGCGCAGCTCCTCCAAGGACCGGCAGCTTGCCAGGGGATGACCCTGCCGGGCGACGACCGCCGAACTCGTGCGGAAGAGGGGTGCATGTGCGAACTCGCCGTGGAGATGCGGCGGAGCAGAACGGCCGACGCAAAGATCCAGGGTCCCGTCGCGCAACCTCGGGATGGAGACCGTCAGCACGCCTTCGAACAGCTCCAAGCTCACGGCCGGCATGCGCTTTTGGAAAAGTTGGACCACTCCGCCCAGTGAACTCATCGCAATCCACGCAGCGACGCCGACGCGCAGCACCGTCGGCGCAGCACGCGCCAGCGAGACCAGCTCCACTTCGGCGCGCTCCAGCTGGGCCACCACCGCTTGCGCATGAACGAGCAGTGCGCGGCCGGCGGCAGTGAAACGGATCCCCGCGTTCTCGCGCAGGACGAGGGCGGTGCCGATGTCCTCCTCGAGTTCGCGCACCGCCTTCGTCACGGCAGCGGGCGAGAGGCACATGGCGCGCGACGCGGCGCGGATGCTGCCCATCGAGGCGACGGTGACGAGCGCCCTCAGCTGATGGATCTTGAAGCGCGGACGGGTGCCGGCTCGACCCAGGCCTGGCGGGCAAGGCGACAACTCCATCATGGTTCCAATGGCGACAAGGTGTTGCTTCGTTGAAGATATATCTATGACTTTTCATTAATTTACTTAGAAATCAATTAGATGTCAAAGTTATCTCGCCAGAGAGCGGTCGCGGGTGAACTTGTCGGGGCAACGCTCGATTCCTGTTTCCTCGATCTCGCCCGACAGTCACAATATTTCACATTCCCAACTCCACGGCGCCGGACGGGTTCGAGTACATGCGCAGCACCACAGAAGACGACCCTTCCCCCAGTGCCGGCCGCCGCCAGTACCTGACGGTGTTGTTCTCCGATCTGTCCGGGTCCACGCGCCTCGGCGAGCAGATGGAGGCGGAAGACTTCGCCGAGATGCTGGGCAGCCTGCGCGTCCTGTGCCGCACTGTGGTTGCCAGGCACGGCGGGCAGATTGCCCGCATCCAGAGCGATGGCGTGCTGGCCATCTTCGGGTACGACGGGGTGCAGGAGGACGACGGTCGGCGGGCGGCCGAGGCCGCGCTCGATCTGCACCAATCCGTCGGCCAGATCCGGTTCAAGGGGTCGCTCGTGAGCGGCGAAGCGCTCGCACTCCATTCCGGAATTCACGCCGGCGTGTGCTTTGTCGATCGGGGCGACGTCGAGCGCGGTCGTTTCGAGGTGCTGGGTGACGTCCCCAACCTGGCGGCGCGGCTCTCGGACCTGGCCGGGCCGGGCGAGCTGTGCATCAGTGAGGAAACCCTGGGGCCCAGCGCCAACTTCTTCGAGGTGCGCGGCAAGCAGGTCGTCAGCCTCAAGGGCCGCGCGTTTCCGCTGTCGGTGTCCACCGTCGTCGGTCGCGCCAAGGCCAGGACGCGCTTCGAGGCCGGTGCGGCGCGCGGTCTCGCGCCTTTCGTCGGCCGCGAACTGGAAGCGCGGAGCCTGCAATCTCACTTCATGAGTGCGATTCGTGGCACGCCGCAGTGCGTGATGGTCGTGGGCAACCCGGGCGTCGGCAAGACCCGGCTGCTCGAAGAGCTCGTGCGTCACGTCGAGGGCCACCGGTGCCTGGTCTTGCGCGGGTTCTGTGAAAGCTATCTGAGTGCCGAGCCGCTGCAGCCGTTTCTGCAGATGCTCCGGGGGGTTCACGCGCCAGCCGCTGCTCAGGCCTCGGACAGCCCGTTGTCCGTGACGGGTGCGGCTCATGCGGACGACCTGGCCTCGATCGCGAAACGGGCCCTGCAGCCGGCGATGTCGCTGATCGACTCGAGTGCCGAGCCGCCCGTCGGCGGAGGCGGTACCGCCGTCGACATCCTGCGCGACGCGTTCGATGCGCTCGCGGCCGACGTGCCGCTGATGTTGATCGTCGACGACTGGCAGTGGGCCGACGACACGAGCGTGCAGATCGTCGACGCGGTTCGCGCCTTGAAGCGACCGATCTTCGTGTTGCTGGCCACGCGGGAACCCGAGGTCGGCCAGTTGAACGTGGTGCGTGGCGAGACGCTGCGGCTGGGCGCCTTGAGCCTGGAAGCGGTGACCCGGTCCGTGCGGCACCTGGTCCCGGGTGCCGACCCGTTCCTGGTGGCCGACATCCATCGGGATTCCGGCGGCAATCCTCTCTTCGTCGAAGAGCTGTGCCATTCTGTCGCGGCCCGCGGCGTCGAACGGCCCTCCGAGAAGTTGTACGGGGGCTCGGCATGGCTGGCATCGCTGATCGAGTCGCGTGTCGCGAGACTGGACCCGCAGGACGCCCGGGTGGTGCGTGTGGCGTCGGTGATCGGCAATGTCTTCCCGCGCTGGTTGCTGGCACAGGTCAGCGGCATCGAGGTCGACGACGAGCAGGTGCGCGCGCTGGCGTCGCAGGATTTCATCTACCCGGCCGAGCAGCTCGACATGCTGCGGTTCAAGCACGGCATCACGCGCGAGCTGGTCTACGCGTCGGTCGGCCTGCACGAGCGCATCGCGATTCACCTGGACGTCGCTCGCGTGCTCGACCAGCGGTCCGACGCGGAACCGCGCGACGACATTCTGGAGGTGCTCGCCTACCACTACGCAGAAGGCATGCTGCCCCTGGAGGCGGCCAGGTTCTCCGAACTCGCCGGCGACAAGGCGATGGGCACCCATGCGCTGGACCGTGCGCGGCTGCAGTACGGCGCGACGCTGGCGGCGCTCGACAAGGTCTTCGTGTCCGACCGTGCCTTCCTGCTGAGATGGTGCGCCGTGGCGCAGAAGCTGGGCATGGCCTGCGTCTTCGATGCGCTGGCGTTGACCGATGCGGCCAAGCTGCTGACGCGGGGCGTCGAACTCGCGCGCCAGTCGCAAGACCTGGCCGCCCTGGCGCGGGCCGAATACTGGCTGGGCTACATCTACTACGCCAAGGGCCGTGGCCGCGACGCGATGCAGCATTGCCAGCTGGCGCTGGAGGCCGCGGAGCGGCTCGCCGACGAGCGGTTGCTGGCGCAGCTGCGGGCCACCCTCGGGCAGATCTGCGCTTCCGTGTGCCGGTACGACGAGTCGCTCGCGCTGCTGGGCGTCGCCATCGACAGCAAGCGTGCCCGCGGCAAGCCCGGCGGCAATGTCGCGGTGGGGTCGGCGTTTGCGTTGGCCATCAAGGGCAGCGTGCTGGGCGATCGGGGCCTGTTCGCCGAGGCCGAGGGGTGCTTCGCGGAAATGCTCTGGCTGCTCGAAGGGTCGGTCCACCAGGTCGTCAGTTCGGTGCGCAACTGGATCGGCGTGGTCTACCTGTGGCAGGGCCGCTGGGCCGACGCGGTGGCGGTGGTGGAGGCGTCGATGCACGTCGCGGAGAACGTGAAGAGTCATCTGCTGCTGGCGCTCAGCAAGTCGATCTGGGGCTACGGCAACTGGCGCCGCACCGGCACCGCCGAGGCGCTGCAGGCGGTTCGCGACGGCACCAACTGGATCGAGCTGCGCGGTGGTTCGCTGGGGGCGTCGCTGAACTACGGCTGGCTGCTCGACATCGCCGAGACCCTGAACTCCGACGTCGAGCGGCGCCACCATGCGGCCATCCTGCTGCGCCGGGCGAGGCAGCACGACCGCCTCGGCGAGGCCATGGGTTGCCGCGCGCTGGCGCGTGCCGCCGCGAAGGTGCATGACCGCGCGGCCGTCGAGCACTATCTGGCGCTGGCCGAGCGGTCCGCGCAAGCCAGGGACTCGCGGCACGAACAGGCGAGCACGCTGCTGTGCCGGGCCGAGATCTGCATGCTGGCCGGCAACCCGAGGGCCGCCATCGAACCGCTCGATGCCGCCAGCGAGGCCTTTGCCTCGATGCAGATGGCCTGGCACCTCCAGCAGGCGGACGCGCTACGGCGTTTGCTTTAGCGTGGCAAGAATGGGCTGCAGGTACTGGGCGACCAGCTTGTCCGCGAGCTTCTCGAACCCGGCCGGTGTGGCGTGCATCTCGTTGCCCCAGTCCTGCTTGTAGGCGTCGCCGGCCAGCGTGTTCACCAGCGTGCCGCGCAGGTTCGCATGCACGAGCTGGTCGCGGTAGTTCGGGTCCTTGGCGAGTGCGGCCAGCAGCGCGTTGTAGCGGACCACGACCTGCTGCATCACGTCGAAGCGGCCCTTCAGCGTGGTGTAGCCGCGTTTCATCAGGTATTGATAGAGCACGGTGAAGGCGCCCCCCGGCGTCGACACGCCGAACACGGTGCGCCCGTCGGGGATGGGATCGTCGTAGCCTTGCCAGACCACCGGGATGGGCTTCTTGCCATCCGCGCTGCGACAGCGCTGGCCCAGCGTGTCCAGGATCTTGCGGACGTTCGCGCGCATCGCGCCCGGCGGCTTCGTGCCGTCCATCAGGCGTTTCATGGCGGCGTCGTCCAGGCCGCCCGGTCCGGTGCCGAAGGGCAGCAGGTAGTCGAGCAAGGTCTTGCCGACGACGTCGTTGCCCCCGGCCGAGATGAGGATCGCCGCCGGCCGCTTCTTCTGCTGCACCAGGCCGTCGAAGAGCGTGCCGATCGCGGCGAGGTCGCTGGACGCCAGGCGCGCCAGTTCCTTGCCCGATTGCGCCAGGTTGAAGACCTCGAAACCATGCTTGGACCGCAGCACGCTGCTCAGGTCGGGCCGCCCCAGGTAGCTGAACCAGGAGTCGCCCGCGACCAGCAGCACCCGGCCCGTGCCGACCGGCGTTGTCGCCTTGGGCTTGACCAGCGCGGTCTTCAAGGCGAGCAGCGCGGGCGCCGCCGGCGGTGCGGGCAGGGCAGGCGGTGACACCGGGCCCTCCATGCGCAAGCTCAGCGGGCTCGGCGTGGGGCGCAACGATTCACCGGTCTCCAGCAGCGCGGTCAAGATGCCCAGCAAGGTGCCGGTCGCGGCCGCATAGCCGGGGCAGGCGTGCGTGGGGTGGCCGCCCACCGGATCGCGGACGCCGCCGAAGATCGGCGAGATGTCGTCAACGTTCCGCTCGAGCAGCTCGTGCGTCGCCGACACGATGGCGACCACCACCGTCTCGTCGTTCTGCACGCGCACGTCGCCGAGCTCGTGCGCATGCACGGCGCGGCGCCAGACGACCTCGGGCGACGGGCGCAACTGCATCGAGCGATGCAGTGCGGTCTCGATGGCCGATCGGTCGATCGCGGTGGCGTAGGGCGCCGTCTTCAATGCCGCGCGCAGCGACCAGAACGTGCCGTCCAGCAGCCATTCGTTGAGCGACTGGCGCAGGTTGCCTTCGACCGTCGGCAGGAAGCCGATCAGCGCGCCCAGCAGGGTCTCGGCGACCAGGGCATCCTGGGCTGCGTCGGCTTCGGCGCTCGTCCCTGGCCGCGGGAAGGCGTCGAAGATGGCCTGAGCCAGCGGAGCGTCGTTGCCGTCGGGTGCCTTCGGCGTGCCGCCCGCGTCGCGCAATTCCTTGACCCAGGCGCGAAAGGCCGCGTTCATCGTCGTCCCGTGCAGGCTGCCGACGCGTCGCACGTCGAGGCCCGGCTGCGGCTGGAAGATGTAGCGCGAGGGCGAGACGAAGTTGCCCGGGTAGAGCACCGCCGAGCGCGGGTCCCAGTCCCAGCGGAAGACGCTGGGTTCGATGTAGGGGCTCTGGCCCGCGGCCGGCAGCCCGAACCATTCGCGGCACAGGCCTTCGAGTGCTTCGTCCCACACCTCGCCAAGGCCGAAGGTGAGTTGCCATTCGGATTCCCCGCGCGCCAGTGCGTAGTCTTTTTCGCGCTGGATCAGGCCGGCCAGCGAGGCCTGCGTGAGGCGCCGCGCGGCATCGAAGGCCGCGTCTTGCGTGATCGCGTGGATGGCCTGGTTCGGCTTGTCCGACTTCTTGCGGTACGGGCAGCCGGGGCCGCGATCGTCCAGACCGAGGTAGATGTCGCCCAACGTGGGTTCGGTGCGCTCGCGGTAGCCTGCGACCGAGTAGTGCCCCTGCGGATCGGTCAGCACAGCCATCGCCTGCGCGTGGCTGGCGGCCAGCACGCCGTAGGGCGTGCGAAGCACGCCGCCGAAATCGCGCCGGATCGCGGCCCAGATGGACGCGCTGAGAAAGTTTTTCTGCGCGTCCGGGTCTTCCAGCACGGCCTTCCACGCGGCCACGCGGTCGGCGTCGCAGTCCAGCGAGCCCAGCAGGCGGTCGATCTCGGCACGACCCCGATCGGCCGACCAGGGCCACTGCGGCACCCGGGCCGCCGCGCGTTGGCCGAGCGCCGCCAGCGCGGCCAACGCGGGCGTGAACAGATAGGCGCCCCATTCCAGGCGCACGATCGTGTTCGCCAGCACCTCGGGGCGGTTGTCGCCGTCGAGCGTCACGCGATGGACCGTGTTCGCCGGGCACTCGAAGCTGAACACCCGCTTCTCGCCGCTCGCGGGCACGCCGATGAACGGGTCGCTGCGACCCGAGTAGCCACTGGTGCTGTTGCCGCCGGTCAGCCAACGCTGCACCACCTCGAACTGCTCGGCGATGCGGGCGTTGTAGGCCATGAAGAGCATGCCGCGCGGCTGCGCGTTGACGGGGTTCGCCGCGTTATTGCGATCGAACTGGGGCCCGTAGGACATGCCTCGCCGCATCAGCCGCGGCGGCCGGCCGCCGGGGAAGTCCGGCGGCCCGTCCGGCGTCGCGGTGCGCGGATTGGCGCGGCGGATGTGCGCGTGGATCGGGCAGCGCTGGCCGTCGGCGTCGAACTGGTAGGTGAAATCGTTGCCCGCCCCGGGCGCGGTCAGTGGGGCACCGGCTTTCGTGCGGCCCATCATCTTGGCCGCCACGTCGTCCGGAGTGAGGCCGTGCACGGCGCCCTTGGTCACGATCTCGTCGAACAGCGCGACGTCCTGCGCGAGCTTGCGAACGACGAGAAAGCTGCCGTCCCGCAGCCACGGCGAGACCTCTGGCGGCCCTTCGCCTGCCGGCGGGTCGGCCGCGTTGGTCTGGCCGATCAGGAACTCGCCCGGATGGACCAGGTTCTCCTGGTAGACCTGCCCGACAGCGATGGGATCAAGCACCGGCTGGCCTGCATCGCCGTCGGCGAAGCCGAAATGCTCCTGCGCCGGCGACTTCGGGTCTGTCGGCTTCTGCAGATGCCGCACCATGGGCTCCAGCGACAGCAGCTCCATGCAGGGCGCGAGGGTCGTGGCAATCGTCTGGATGTCACCGTGGAGCGGGTGCTTGGGATCCGCCAGGTCGTAGATCCGCATCTCCGGCGGCATGCCCGGTGGGTTGCCGATGCGCAGCTGCAGCACCACGTGCACGCTCGAGAGCTCGATCGCTTCGTCGTGCCGCGGGCCGCTCGTCCAGTTGCGCCGCGGCAGCCGCCAGCGGCGCGGGTGGTTGGTGCGCACGTCGCCCAGTACGCTGCAGCGCGCCTCCATGCCTTCGCGGAACTCGAGCGGGAACGCGCTCAGTTCGCTTTCGGTCAGGCCCGCGGCGCGCAGGCCTTCGTGCGTGAAGGCGACGTTGCAGACGCGCTGCCCGTTGATCGGCTGGGCGTCGGCCGCGGTGCGCAGCGTGTTGACCAGCGTCCAGAAGGGCGCCGTGTCCGCGCCGGGCTTGAAGGCCATCAGCAGCAGCGCGCCGTGCGTGGTGAACGTGTAGGCGTCCAGGATGCCGCCCTGGATGCGGGCCTTGACGGCATGGCTCGGCGCCGTCGTCGGTGGCTCGGGCACCGTGAGGGTGGTGTAGGGCCGCAGGAACCAGTCGATCTGCTCGGGGAAGCGGATGCGCGCCTCGCTGAACGCCTCGTCCAGCAAGGTGGTGGACTGGGACATGTACAGGAACTCGGGCAGCAGGTCGCGCGCGGCGCGGTGCAGGAAGTCGCCGTCCGGCGTGTTCGGAATGAACCAGGCCGTCAACCGGTGCAGCACCGCGATGGTTTGCACGCCCTGGCGGGCGGTCTCGGGGATGCGGTCGAAGCTGCCCTGCGCCAGGTCCCAGGCCGCCGACTCCGCCCGTGGCGTCGTCCGCCGCACCGAGGCCAGGTCGGCAGCGGGCGCATCGGCCTCGCACCGCCGCGTCTTCTCCTCGTCGCGCAGGAACAGGACATCGTCGCTGGTCTGCCGCGGCCGCCCGTAGAAGAAATCGGTCTTGACCTGGATGCGCGCGATCCAGGCGTCCCAGTCGGCCAGGCTGTTGCCGTAGGCAGGCACATGGCCTTCGGTGCTGCAGAACAGCAGGTCGAGCAGCGTGCCGATGCGTTGCCACAGCACGCGGACGTAGGACTCGCGCGCCCCGTCGAAGGTGACTGCCAGCAGCAGCTGGTCTTCCGGCTCGATGACGGCGACGCGAAACGAGTGGATGCGCGCGACCCGCTCGGCCGAATCGGAGATCGATCGAAAGATCGAATACTCGTGCGACGACTCGCGAAGGGTCTGCAGCGCCTGCAACAGGCGCTTCACCCGCGTCTTGTAGGTGATGGACTCGAGCGATGGCGCCAGGCCCTTCTTGATGGGGGCGATCACCGTGAGGTCGCTCAGGCCGCCCAGGGACTTGCTCTTGGTGTTCAGTTCGATGTACATGCCACAGCCTCGCGAGTGACGTCTTCAGCGGATCGGACGCGGCATGTTGCTGACGTCGACCGCCGATGTCATCCCCCGACGGGTGGAGAGGCTCCGGCCAGCGCGTTGACCTTGGCCGGGTCGCGCCCCAGCTTGGCGGCCGCGGCGAGCAGCTCGCTCCAGGTCGTGGCGTCGATCGGGATGCCGTGTGCGAGCCGCCGCGCACGCGACTCGCGCTCGGGCTCGCCGGCCACGCGCACGCGGTCGACGCCGGCCTGCGGTGGCGAGGCCACGACCCAGTCGAGAAAGGCCTGCATCTCGGTCGAGTAGACCGCCGCATCGCCGAGGCGCTGTGGGTCGAACAAGATGGTCAGCATGCCGTTCAACACGCGCTGCCGGCCATCGGCCGCACCGTGCACTGCGAGGCCGCCGGCCAGCGCGCCGCCGAGCAGCTCGCACACCAGCGCGAGGCCAAAGCCCTTGTGCTCGCCGAAGGTGCGCAGCGCGCCCAGCGGCTCGACGACGCCGTACTTCGGGTCGGTCGTCGGCTCGCCGCGGTCGTCGAGCAGTTGCCCCGGCGCGAGGCGTTCGCCCTTGTTGTGCGCGACGCGCGTCTTGCCCTGCGCGATCATGCTGGTGGCCAGGTCGAGGATGACGGGTTCGCGCCCGGCCACCGGGATGCCGACCGCGAACGGGTTGGTGCCGAAGCGGCCGTCGCGGCCGCCGAACGGCGCGACGATGGGGCGCGAGATCACGTTGACGAAGTGCATCGAGACCAGGCCTTGGTCCACCGCCATCTCGGCCCACGCGCCGATGCGGCACAGGTGGTGCGAGTTCGCGAGCGCCACGATGCAGCTGCCGTGCGCCTTTGCGCGCGCGATGCCGAGCTTCATCGCTTCAAACCCGATCACCTGGCCGAAGCCGGCCTGGCCGTCGAGCGCCAGCAGCGTGCCGCCGTCGAGCTTGGTGAGGACGTGGGTGTTGGCCTTCAGCCCGCCTTCGAGAAAGGCGTTCGCATAGCGCGGCAGCATGCCGACGCCGTGCGAGTCGTGGCCGGTGAGGTTGGCCTGGATCAGGTTGTCGGCGACGAGCTCGATCTCGCGCGGTGCGCTGCCGAAGCCGAGCATCAGTTCGTGGACCGCGGCGCGCAGGCGCTCGACGGGAATGGTGTGCATTGGGTCTCCTGGGGCTTGAACGAACAGCACCAAGCCTACAGCCACCGCGGCCCCGCACGACACCGGCCGACGCCGGCGCGCGCGCTCAGGACTTGAAGAACGCGAGCAGGTCCGGGTTGATGATCTCGGGGTGCGTCGTGCACATGCCGTGCGGCAGGCCCGGGTAGACCTTCAGCGTTGCGTTCTTCAGCAGCTTGGCCGACAGCAGCGCCGAGTCGGCGATCGGCACGATCTGGTCGTCGTCGCCGTGCATCACCAGCGTGGGCACGGTGATCTTCTTCAGGTCTTCGGTGAAGTCGGTTTCAGAGAAGGCCTTGATGCAGTCGTGGTGCGCCTTGGTGCCACCCATCATCCCCTGGCGCCACCAGTTCTGGATGACGCCCTGATCGACCTTTGCACCCGCCCGGTTGTAGCCGTAGAAGGGGCCGCTCGGCACGTCGAGGAAGAACTGGGCCCGGTTCGCGGCGAGCGCGGCGCGGAAGCCGTCGAACACCTCGATGGGCAAACCACCCGGGTTGGCCGCGGTCTTCAGCATGATGGGCGGCACCGCGCCGATCAGCACCGCCTTGGCGACACGCTTGGACCCGTGACGGCCGATGTAGTGGGCGACCTCGCCGCCGCCGGTCGAGTGGCCGACGTGGATCGCGTTCTTCAGGTCCAACGCCTCGGTCAGCGCCGCGAGGTCGTCGGCGTAGGTGTCCATCTCGTTGCCGGTCCAGGTCTGGCTGGAGCGGCCGTGGCCGCGGCGGTCGTGGGCGATGACGCGAAAGCCCTGCGCGAGGAAGTACAGCATCTGGCCGTCCCAGTCGTCCGCCGTCAACGGCCAGCCGTGCGAGAAGACGATGGGCTGGCCGGTGCCCCAGTCCTTGTAGTAGATCTGGGTGCCGTCCTTGGTGGTGATGGTGCTCATGGCAGGGTTCCCTTGAAGTGTTGATGACTGTTTGGTGACGCCGCAGTCATGGATCATGATTCGACCGCGAATGCCTGTCGCGCAATTAAATATACGATTGGTACAGTAAATAAGCAACGCGCCACGGCGCCGCGCCGATCGTGGCCCTCAATGCACCAACTCCAGGCGCGTCACCGTGAACGCACCGCCGTCGCGGGTCGCGACGAACCTCACCTTGTCGCCGGGCTTCACCTCGTCCAGCATCTTCGGGTCGGCAACGCGAAAGACCATGGTCATCGCCGGCATGTCGAGCTCGGTCAAGGGGGCGTGCCGTATCGTCAGCTTGCCTGCTGCGACGTCGACCTTGCGGATCTCGCCATCGACCAGCGCCTGCGCCCAGGCGCCCGCGCCGTGCAGCGCGAGCCCTCCGGCGAGCGCGATGCGGGCCAGCGCGTTCATCAGCCAGCGCCGCTTCATTTGACCGTCACCTTGCCGACCATGCCGGCTTCGAAGTGGCCCGGGATCAGGCACGCGAACTGGAACTCGCCGGCCCGGGTGAACTGCCAGACGATCACGCCGTCGGCACCCGGCTTCACGTGCGCCATGTGGGCGTCGGCGTGTTCCATGTCGGGGAAGCGCCGCATCAATTCGGCATGTGCCCGCAGTTCTTCGGGCGTGCCGAGCACCATCTCGTGCAGCGTCTGGCCACCGTTGTGGACGATGAACTTGATCGTCTCGCCGCGCTTCACGGTGACGGTGGCGGGCGTGAAGCGCATCGCGTCGCTCATCGCCAGTCTGACGACGCGGCGGGCCTGCTTCGGGTCGCCTTCGCGGCCGAACGAGGTTTCTTCCGCGGTGGCAGCGTTGTAGGCGGGCTTCTTGACGTGGTCCTCGTCGCCGTGGGCCAAGGCGCCGCCGGCGGCCAGGCTCAGCGCGAGGGTCAAGCCGTAGAGCGTGTGGGTCGTGTTCATGGTCGTGGTGTGTTGAAGAAGGGTTGTGGCATCAATGGCCTTCGTGGCCGGTGGGTTTGCGGGTCCTGAGCGTGGCGGCGTCGGCCGCGGGCGCCGCCGCGCGCGCGGGTGTGGGGAGCTCGCCGGCGTACTCGCGCGCCAAGGTGGCCGGTGGGTGCGCATACCAGCCCGGGTCGCGGTAGTCGCCCGGCTTCACGTCGTCGCGGACCTTCACGACGCTGAACATGCCGCCCATGCCGATCGCGCCGAACGGGCCGGTGCCGGTCATCATCGGCAGCGTGTTGTCGGGCAGCGGCATCTCCATCTCGGCCATGTCGTGCATGCCGCGCTCGCCCATCACCATGTAGTCGGGCACGAGCTTGGTGATCTTCTCGGCGACGCTGCGGTGGTCGACGCCTATCATGGTCGGCACGTCGTGGCCCATCGCGTTCATCGTGTGGTGCGACTTGTGGCAGTGGATCGCCCAGTCGCCCGCGGCCGCGTCGAACTCGAACGCGCGCATCTGGCCGACGCCGATGTCGGTCGTCACCTCGGGCCAGCGTGCGCTCTTGGGCACCCAGCCGCCGTCGGTGCCGACGACCTCGAAGTGCGGGCCGTGCAGGTGGATCGGGTGGTTGGTCATGGTGAGGTTGCCGACCCGCACGCGCACCCGGTCGCCGCTGCGCGCGACCAGGGGGTCTATGCCGGGGAAGGCGCGGCTGTTCCAGGTCCAGAGGTTGAAGTCCAGCATCGTGTTCACGCGCGGCGTCGCGCTGCCGGGTTCGACGTCGTAGGCGTTGAGCAAGAAGGCGAAGTCGCGGTCGACGCGGAACTGCCGCGCGTCCTTCGGGTGCACGATGAACAGGCCCATCATGCCCATCGCCATCTGCGTCATCTCGTCCGCGTGCGGGTGGTACATGAAGGTGCCCGAGCGCTGCAGCAGGAACTCGTAGACATAGGTCTTGCCGACCGCGATGCCGGCTTGCGTCAGCCCCGTCACACCGTCCATGCCCGAGGGCACCAGCACGCCATGCCAATGCACGCTCGTGACCTCGGGCAGCTTGTTCGTGACGAAGATGCGCACGCGATCGCCTTCGACGGCTTCTATCGTCGGCCCCGGGCTCTGGCCGTTGTAGCCCCACAGGTTGGCCGTCATTCCGGGCGCGATCTCGCGCACCACGGGCTCGGCGACGAGGTGGAATTCCTTGACGCCGTCTTTCATGCGCCAGGGCAACGACCAGCCGTTGAGCGTGACGACCGGGTGGAAGGGCCGGCCGTCGGGCGGCGGCGGTGGCGGCTGCGTGGCCGCGGCCGATGCCGCGGCGGCCTCGGGCAGCGACGCGGCACCGACGCGGCTGACCACGGCGGCGCCGACGAGGGCGGCACCGGCCTTGAAGAAGTTTCTGCGGGCTGTCATGGGCGAATCTCGGTGGGGGTGGCGCCGGCGAGCGCGGCCTGCAGGTGGGTCTGGGCGATCCAGTGGTCGCGCAAGGCCTCGACATAGCCGGTCACGCTCGTGACCTGTTCGCGCGCGTCGGCGAGCAACTCGAAGACGCTGATCAGCATGCCGTTGTAACGAAGCAGGTTCTCGTCCGAGATGCGCTTGCGCAGCGGCACGACCTCGTCGCGGTAGTGCCTGGCCAGGTCGAAGGCACTGCGGTAGGCCGCGGCCGACTCGCGCACTTCGGACTGCGCGTTCAGCCCGACCTCGGCCGCGTGGTGGACGGTCTGCATGTAGACGGCCTCGGCGCGCGCGACGCGGGTCGCGCCGAAGTCGAACAGCGGCAGCTCGAGTTCGATCTCGTAGCCGTTCTGACGCGGTTCATCGCGCTGACTCTTGTTCTGGTAGCCCGCGTTCAGCACGTTGACCATGCGCGTCGTGCGTGTGAGCCCGAGCGACTGCGCGGCCGAGGCGGCCGAGCGCTTGGCCATCAGCACGTCCAGGCGCGTGTCCATGGCGGTTTGTTCGGTGGCCTGCGACGCCGGCGGCTCGGGCGGCAGGTCGGGCAGGCGCTCGGGCAAGGTGAAGGCCAGTTGCGCGCCGGACAACCCCAGCAGCCGCGTCAGCCGCTCGCGTTCGACGACGACTTGCTGCTTCACGCGGGCGAGCTGCGTGGTCGCGTCGGCATGGAAGGCCTGCTCGCGCATCTGCGCCAGCTTGCTGAAGTTGCCGGCCGCCAGCATGCGCTGCGCGAGCTCGCTGGACGCGTCCGCGGCGTCCTGCACCTGCCCGAAGTAGCGCACCAGCTCCTGCGCCGCGACGGCGGAGAAGAACGCGCGCCGGGTGTCGGTCGCGACGCCGACCGCATCGGCCGCAGCCTGGAGCTGCGCCTGCTCGAAGCCCTCCCGCTCGAACCGTGCGGCGGCCGGCAACGTCAGCAGCCCCAGCACGTCGAACAGCACCGCGCGATCGATCTCGACATTGCCGCCGCCGCTCAAGCGGCCGAACGAGAACGACGGGTTGCGCAGCCGGCCGGCGCGCACCCGGTCGGCCTCTTTGATGCCGAGCTCGCCGAAGCGGGCCTGCAGCCCGCGGTTGTTCAGCAGTGCGATCTCGACGGCGCTGTCGGCGGTCAGCGGCTGTTGCAACAGCTCGTCGACGCGTTGCCGCGCGGCGTCGGTGTCTTGCGGCGTGCGTTGGTAGGCGGGTGTCTGGCCGGTGCGCGCCTTCGTCATCTCGCTGACGGGGCCGAAGCCGCCGTCGGGCGAGAACGAGGCGCAGCCGGCCAGCAGCAAGGCGGCCGCCGCGGCCACCAGGTTTCTGGGGTGTGGATGCATGGAGAGCAAGGTCGTGACCGCCGCACGGGCAGCGCCCGGTCGGCCGATGCCCGTGCGACGAACGCACGAGCGCTGTCAGGCCTCTCGAGAGAGGCCGCGCAGGGTCAGCAGCGTCGTGGGGGCCGCTCTTGGCCGCCCGAGAGAAAGCTCGGGGCCTGGGCGAGCAGGGCCGGGAACCTGGCCGCGCGGAGGTCGGCCGGGGCGTTCAGACCGGGCACGCTGCTCGGCAGCGGGGCGGCGGTGCAGCAGGCGGCGCAGAGGCCGCATTTGTCGCCGGCGGCGTGGTCGTGCGTGGCGCTCGACGCGTCGTGCCGGTGGTGGTGCTCAGCGTGTTCACCGGAGGCATGCAGCGCGTGGTGGCCGCCCGACCCGGTCGGCGGGCACATCATCGCTGCCGCCACCGCGCCCCGGACGGGGAGCAGCACGGCGAGCAGCAGCAGGATGCAGAGGCGCAGCGTCTTCATGGTCCAGTCACTCTAAACGTTCCGACCATGACAAGGTCAAGCGTTGCGTTGGTTCTTTCCCGGCCGCAGCCCGTGGGTGCGCGTGTGCGCTGGCGAAGCGTCCGGGCCGCCGTCGGCCAGCGACTCGAGGATGGGGCAGTCCGGCCGGTCGTCGCCGCGGCAGCACTGCACCAGGTGCTGCAGCGTGACCTTCATCGCGAGCAGCTCTTGCGCTTTCTGTTCCAGTTCCTGGATGTGGGCCTCGGCCAGTGCCTTGACGCGGCGGCTCGGGCGCTTGCGGTTCTGCCACAGGCCGACGAGTTCGGCGATCTCGGGCAGCGAGAAGCCCAGGTCGCGCGCGTGGCGGATGAAGCGCAGCGTGTGCACGTCGGCATCACCGTACTGCCGGTAGCCGGCCTCGGTGCGCGCGGCGGCCGGCACCAGGCCGACCTCTTCGTAGTGGCGAATCATCTTGGCCGACACGCCCGAGGCCTTCGCGGCTTCGCCAATGTTCATCGCGTCCATCACGAACTCTCCTGTTGTGAGGCCAGCGGTCGCCAGCGCCGCAGCAGCAAGGCGTTGCCGACCACGCTGACGCTGCTGAAGGCCATCGCCGCGCCGGCGATCACCGGGTTCAGAAAGCCCAGCGCCGCGAGCGGGATGCCGACCACGTTGTACGCGAAGGCCCAGAACAGCCCGCGCTGGATCGTGACCCAGGTGCGCCTGGACACATCGAGCGCATCGGCTACCAGCCGCGGGTCGCCGCGCATCAGCGTGATGCCGGCGGTTTCCATCGCCACGTCGGTGCCCGTGGACAGCGCGATGCCGACGTCGGCCGCCGCCAGCGCCGGCGCGTCGTTGATGCCGTCGCCGACCATCGCGACGACTTCGCCGGCCGCGCGCAGCTGCTGCACCACCGCGGCCTTGTCGCCCGGCAGCACGTCGGCGCGGACCTCGTTGATGCCGAGTTCGCGCGCGACCGCCTCGGCGCTGCCGCGGTTGTCGCCGGTCAGCATCACGGTCTTGATGCCGAGCTCGTGCAGCCGCGCCACGGCGATGCGGGCCGACGGCTTCACCGAGTCGCCGAAGGCGAGCAGGCCCAGCAGCGAGGGGCGGTCACTGTCTCTGCGGATCAGCCACGAGACGGTGCGGCCCTGGTCCGCCAGCGCTTGCGCCGTGTCGGTCAGCGCACCGGCATCGATGCCCAGTTCGTTCAGCAACCGGTTGCTGCCCAGCGCGAGGCGTTGACCGTGCACGACCGCTTCGAGCCCGCGGCCGGGCAACGCCTGGTTGTCCTTGGCTTCGGGCACGGACAGCCGACGTTCGCGCAGCTTGTCCAGCACCGCGCGCGCCAGCGGGTGGTCGCTGGCCTGCTGCAGCGCGGCCGACAGCCGCAGCACCTCGTCCGTCGTCTGGCCATCGGCCGCGTGCAGCGCGACCAGCGACGGGTGGCCTTCGGTCAGTGTGCCGGTCTTGTCGAAGGCGACCGTGGTCACCGCGTGGGCCAACTCCAGCGCCTGCGCGTCCTTGATCAGGATGCCGCAGCGCGCCGCGACGCCGGTGCCGACCATGATCGCGGTCGGCGTCGCCAGGCCGAGCGCGCACGGGCAGGCGATCACCAGCACCGACACCGCGTTGACGATGGCCTGCTCCCAGTTGCCGGTGACGGCCAGCCAGCCCAGCGCGGTCAGCAGGGCGATGCCCAGCACCACCGGCACGAACACCGCGCTGACGCGGTCGACGATGCGCTGGATCGGCGCCTTGCCGGCCTGCGCCGACTCGACCATGCGGATGATGCGGGCCAGCGTGGTCTCGGTGCCGATCGCGAGCGTCTTCACCGTCAGCGCACCTTCGGCATTGATCGCGCCGCCGGTCACGCGGTCGCCCAGGCCCTTGGCGACCGGCATGCTTTCGCCGGTGATCAGCGACTCGTCGACATGGCTGCGGCCCTCGGTGACCTGGCCATCGACGGCCACGCGTTCGCCCGGGCGAATGCGGACCAGGTCGCCGACCCGCACCTGCGCGACCGGCAGCTCGGCCTCGACCCCGTCGCGCAGCACGCGCGCGGTGGCCGGACGCAGCGCGTTCAGCGCGCGGATCGCGTCGGCCGTCTGGCGCTTGGCCCGGCCCTCCAGCCATTTGCCCAGGCGCACCAGCGTGATGACGGTGGCCGAGGCCTCGAAGTAGAGGTGTGGCATGCCGTGACCGGCATGGCGGAACAGCAGGTACAGCGACAGCCCGAACGCGGCCGAGGTGCCCAGCGCGACCAGCAGGTCCATGTTGCCGGCGCCGGCGCGTACCGCCTTCCAGCCGGCCCCATAGAAGCGCGCACCGAAGATGAACTGCACCGGCACGGCGAGCGCGAGCTGCAGCCAGCCATCGAGCATCCAGGTGATGCCGACCAGCTGCAGCAGCATCGGTGCGATCAGCGGCAGCGTCAGCGCGGCGCTCGCGGTGACGATCCAGCCTTCGGGCAGATGGGGCGAGGGCGCGGGCTGCGCCTCTGCGGCGTTCGTCGCGGTGTAGCCGGCTTTCTCGACGGCGGCGGTCAGCGTCGCCACCGGCACGTCGGCGAGGGCCTGGACGGTGGCGGTTTCGGTGGCGAGGTTGACGCTCGCCGTGCTGACGCCGGCGACCTTGAGCAAGGCCTTCTCGACCCGGTTGACGCAGGAGGCGCAGGTCATCCCGCCCACTTGCAGCGTGATGCGGTTCGGTGCGCCGGTCGCGGCGAGGGCGGTCATGGCAATGGGTCGGGTCGATGGAAGAGTCACAGCCACAGAGTGTGGAGCTTCCAACGGTAGCAAGGTCAAGCCATGGCCAGGAATCCATGACGCTCATCAAGGAAAGGCGAGAATTCCGCTTGACCTTACAACAATGGGAAGCGGCAAACTGCGCTTCCCGACCGATTCGGATTGCAGGAGCAGCGAATGATTGCCTTCACCGTCAACGACATGACTTGCGGACATTGCGTCGGCACCATCACCCGGGCGATCGCGGCCGTGGACGCAGGTGCGCGGGTGACCGTCGATCTGGCGGCACACCGCGTCGCGATCGAGCCGCAGGCGGCCAACGCCGAGGCCCTCGGCGCGGCCATTGCCGAGGCCGGCTACACGCCGGTCGCGGTCGCCTGAAGTCAGAGGCGCAGCAGCAGGGTGGCCGCTTCGGCGCGGGCTCGGGTGCGCGCCGGCGTGTCGCCGGCGAGGTGGTCGGCGCCGCGTTCGATGAGCACGTTGTCGGCCAGCTGCGACAGCACCGGCTGCATGCTGCGCGAGACCACGATCAGCTCGACCAGGCCCATCGCGCGCAGCACGTCCAGCACGCGCCGCGACGACGTCAGGTATTCCGTGGCATCCATCGCGACATGCTTGTTCTCCAGCGCACGCAGCATGGTCACGGGGTCGCGCAGGGCCGCGAGGCGGGTGTATTGAGTTGTTGTCACCGGAAGTCCCCCCAGAAAGTCGAAGGGGGTCGGGTCGATTCGACCCCCGATGACCCTATTTCGGCGTCCCGAGCGGTGACTGAAGGGTCGGCACGCCGCTGGCTGGGCTCGGCCGATCCGGTGCCGCCTGTTGCGCGCGTGGCCGCGATCGTCGTCGATCACCCGACCCCGACATGAACGCTGCAGACACGGCTGCTTGCTCGAATACAGGAAATCCCCAGTCCTTCGGCGCAATAAAGTATCTGTTGTCGCGGGTCGGGTACTGAATCCGGCAACTCAATACGCCTATCTTCTCGTCACCGGTGCGCTGGTATGCGCCGCGTGGTTTCTAACAACGAGGAGACATGGACATGAGACTCAACACTGCGTTTGCTTTTGCGTTCGGCGTGGTCGCCGCAGCGTCGGCCCAGGCCGCCGACCTCGTCATCGCGACCGTGAACAACGGCCACATGGTCGAGATGCAGAAGCACACCAAGGACTTCGAGGCCGCCAACCCCGGCATCACGCTGAAGTGGGTCACGCTGGAAGAAGGCGTGCTGCGCCAGCGCGTCACGACCGACATCTCGACCAAGGGCGGGCAGTTCGACGTGATGACGATCGGCCTGTACGAGGCGCCGATCTGGAGCAAGAAGGGCTGGCTCACCGAGATCAAGACCGACGCCGCCTACGACGTCGACGACCTGTTGCCGGCGATCCGCAGCGGCCTGTCGCAGGGCGGCAAGCTCTACGCCGCGCCGTTCTATGGCGAAAGCTCGATGACCATGTACCGCGAAGACCTCGTCAAGGCCAAGGGCCTGACGATGCCGCCGAACCCAACCTGGACGCAGATGGCCGACATCGTCGCCAAGATCCACGACCCGGCCAAGGGGGTCTACGGCCTGTGCCTGCGCGGCAAGCCGGGCTGGGGCGACAACATGGCCTTTCTGACCACGATGGTCAACGCCTATGGCGGCCAGTGGTTCGACATGGCCTGGAAGCCGCAGATCGACACCAAGCCCTGGCACGACGCGATCGGCCAGTACGTCGACCTGATGAAGAAGTACGGCCCGCCCGGCGCGTCGGCGAACAGCTTCAACGAGAACCTAGCGCTCTTCAACGAGGGCAAGTGCGGCGTGTGGATAGACGCGACGATCGCGGCCTCGTTCATCAGCGACCCGAAGCAGTCCAAGGTGGCCGACAAGGTCGGGTTCGTGCAGGCGCCGACCGCGGTGACGAACAAGGGCGCGAACTGGCTGTGGTCGTGGAATCTGGCGATCCCGGCGTCGTCCAAGCAACCTGAGGCGGCGCAGAAGTTCATCACCTGGGCGACCTCCAAGGACTACATCAACCTGATCGCCAAGAGCGGCGGCTGGGCCACGGTGCCGACCGGCACGCGCAAGTCGACCTATGCGAACCCCGAGTTCCAGAAGGTCGCGAAGTTCGCCGCGGAAGAGAAGAAGGCGATCGACAGCGCGAACCCGAACGACAGCACGCTGCCGAAGTCGCCGTACGTGGGCGTGCAGTACGCGGCCATTCCCGAGTTCCAGGCGATCGGCATCGCGGTGGGCCAGCAGATGAGCGCGGTACTCGCCGGCAAGGTCACGGTCGACCAGGCGCTGAAGACCTCGCAGACCGCGGCCGAGCGTGAGATGACCAAGGGCGGTTACTACAAGAAGTGAGCCGACGCGCGAGGGGCGGCGCCGCTGCGCGTTGGCCCCTCGCCACCCACCCTCACGCGCGTGCTTGCGCGCCGTCGAGAAAGGCCTGCCATGTCCCGCTTCCTGCCCCGCGCCCTGATGGCGCCGGCGATCACGACGCTGTTCCTGTGGATGATCGTGCCGCTGGTGCTGACGATCTGGTTCTCGCTGATCCACTACGACCTGAACCAGCCCGGCGAACACGGCTTCGTCGGCCTCGAGAACTTCAAGTACTTCATCACCGACCCGGACTTCTGGCCCTCGGTGATGCACACGCTGCAGCTGCTCGGCTCGGTGATCGTGATCACCGTCGTGATGGGCGTGGGCCTGGCGCTGCTGGTCAACGAGCCCTTCCCCGGCCAGGGCATCGTGCGCGTGCTGCTGATCTCGCCGTTCTTCGTGATGCCCACGGTCAACGCGCTGCTGTGGAAGCACATGATGATGAACCCGATCTACGGGGTGCTCGGTCATGTGTGGACCTTCTTCGGCGCCACGCCGATCGACTGGATGACCGACCTGCCGCTGATCTCGGTGATCGTGATCCTGAGCTGGCAGTGGCTGCCGTTCGCCTGCCTGATCTTCATCACGTCCTTGCAGTCGCTGGACCGCGAGCAGATGGAGGCGGCGCGCATGGACGGCGCGAACGCGCTGCACCAGTTCTGGTACCTCACGCTGCCGCACCTGGGCCGCTCGATCGCCGTCGTCGTGATGATCGAGATGATCTTTCTGATGAGCGTGTTCGCCGAGATCTTCACCACCACCAGCGGCGGGCCTGGCAACGACAGCACCAACCTGTCGTTCCTGATCTACAAGCAGGCGCTGATGAGCTTCGACGTGGGCGTGGCCTCGGCCGGCGCGCTGTTCGCGGTGGTGCTGGCCAACATCGCGGCGGTGTTTCTGATCCGCATGGTCGGCAAAAACCTCGACTGACACCTGGACTGATGCGATGAACACGAAACCCAATGCCTTCCCATTCGTCCGAACCTTCTTCGCGTGGGCGATCGCGCTGCTGCTGTTCTTCCCGCTGTTCTGGCTCGGCATCACCGCGTTCAAGACCGAAGGCCAGGCGATCGCCGGCGACCTGTTCTTCACGCCGACGCTGTCCAGCTTCGTCGAGGTACAGGCGCGCAGCGACTACCTGCACTACGCGTGGAACTCGCTGGTCACCAGCGTCGCGTCGACCATCCTCGGCCTGCTGATCGCCGCGCCGGCCGCGTACTCGATGGCCTTCTTCCGCACCCGCAAGACGCGCGACATCCTGATGTGGATGCTGTCGACCAAGATGATGCCGGCCGTCGGTGCGCTCGTGCCGGTCTACGTGATGGCGCAGACGACAGGCATGCTGGATTCGCTGCCGGCGCTGATCATCGTGTTCACGCTGTCCAACCTGCCCATCATGGTGTGGATGCTCTACAGCGCGTTCAAGGAAGTGCCCAACGACATCCTCGAGGCCGTGCGGCTGGACGGCGCAACCGTGTGGGACGAGTTTCGCCATGCGATCCTGCCGCTGACGATGGGCGGCATCGCCTCCACCGGCCTGCTGTGCCTGGTGCTGAGCTGGAACGAGGCCTTCTGGTCGCTCAACCTCACTGCCGCGCACGCCGGCACGCTGGCCGCGCTGATCGCGTCCTACTCCAGCCCCGAAGGTCTGTTCTGGGCCAAGTTGTCGGCGGCCTCGCTGCTCGCCATCGCGCCCATCATCGTCTTCGGCTGGTTCAGCCAGAAGCAACTCGTCCAAGGCCTGACCTTCGGCGCGGTGAAATAAGGAGAACTCGTCATGGCATTCCTCCAACTCAAAGGCATCGTCAAGGAGTTCGGCCCGGTCCGCACCATCAAGGGCATCGACCTCGAGATCAACAAGGGCGAGTTCATCGTCTTCGTCGGGCCGTCGGGCTGCGGCAAGTCGACGCTGCTGCGGTTGATCGCCGGGCTCGAGTCGACCACGGCCGGCTCGCTGCACCTCGACGGCCGCGACATCACCCACGTCCCGTCGAGCAAGCGCGACCTGGCGATGGTGTTCCAGTCGTATGCGCTGTACCCGCACATGACGGTGTTCGACAACATGTCGTTCGCGCTCAAGCTCGCCAAGGTCGACGTTGCGGTGCGCAAGGAGAAGGTCGAGCGCGCCGCGAAGATCCTGAACCTCACGCAATACCTGCAGCGCACGCCGAAAGAGCTGTCGGGCGGCCAGCGCCAGCGCGTCGCGATCGGCCGCGCGATCGTGCGCGCGCCCAAGGTGTTCCTGTTCGACGAGCCGCTGTCCAACCTCGACGCCGCGCTGCGCGGGCAGACCCGCGTCGAGATCGCGAACCTGCACCGCAGCCTGGGGGCGACGACGATCTACGTGACCCACGACCAGATCGAGGCGATGACGCTGGCCGACCGCGTCGTCGTGCTGCGCGACGGTCTGATCGAGCAGGTCGGCGCGCCGCTCGAGCTGTACGACCGGCCGGCGAACCAGTTCGTCGCCCAGTTCATCGGCACGCCGCAGATGAACGTGCTGCCGGCGGCGACCTTGCCCGAACTCACGCGCATCGCGGGCGCACGTCTGCCGGCCGACGGCTCGGTCGGCGTGCGGCCGGAGTTCGTCCGCATCGTGGGTGCGGGCGAAGGCATCGCCGGCAAGGTCGAGCTGGTCGAGTCGCTGGGCTCGGACACGCTGATCCACACCCGCGTCGGCGCGAACGTGCCGCTGGTCTCGCGCCAGAGCGACCGCACCACGCTCAAGCTCGGCGACACGGTCGGCGTGCAGATCGACCCGGCCGCGCTGCTGTTCTTCGACAACCAGGGCCGCGCGATCCGCGAGATGCAGCGGGCTGCGTGACCATCATGAGCAAGCCTTTCGTCATTCTTCACCTGGGCCTGGGATCGTTCCATCGAGCTCACCAGGCCGTCTACCTGCACGAGCTCATCAAGCAGGGCGACACGAGCTGGGTCCTCGCCGGCGGCAACCTGCGCCCCGACATGGCCGACACCATCGATGCGCTGCAGCGGCAGGGCGGGGCGTACACGCTCGAGACCGTGTCGCCGGCCGGCGATCGGCACTACGAACGCATCACGTCGATTCAGCGCATCATTCCGTACGAACCCTCGCTCGCCGGCTTGATCGACGTCGGCGCCGACGCGGCCACCCGCATCATCTCGTTCACCGTTACCGAAGCCGGCTACTACCTTGACAGCGAGCACCGGCTCGAGACCTCGTACCCCGAGCTGGCGAGCGACCTCGCCGGCACGACGCGCAGCACGATCTACGGCGCGCTCGCCGCGATCCTGAACGAGCGCAAGAAGCGCGGCGGCGGCCCGGTCACGCTGCTCAATTGCGACAACCTGCGCAGCAACGGCGAGCGCTTCATGGCCGGCTTCACCGATTTTCTGACGCGCCGCAACGACCTGGCCTTGCTGGCCTGGGTGAAGAGCAGCACCAGCGCGCCCAACGACATGGTCGACCGCATCACGCCGCGCCCGCTGCCCGAGGTGGCGCAGCGCGTGAAGGCCGCGACCGGTGTCGACGATGGCGCGCCGGTGATGGGCGAGAAGTTCATCCAGTGGGTGATCGAAGACCACTTCATCGCCGGCCGCCCGGCCTGGGAGAAGGTCGGCGCCGAGATGGTCAGCTCGGTGCTGCCGTATGAAGAGGCGAAGATCCGCATCCTCAATTCGAGTCACAGCTGCTTCGCCTGGGCCGGCACGCTGATCGGGCTGAACTACATCCACGAAGGCGTCGCGCACCCGGCGATCCGCCGGATGGCGTTCGACTACGTCACCGACGACGTGATCCCGTCGCTGCAGGCCGACACGAACCCGTACCCGCTGGACCTCGCCGCCTACCGCGACGTGGTGATCGACCGCTTCAGCAACCCGCATCTGCGCGACACCAACCAGCGTGTCGCGGCCGACGGCTTCGCGAAGATCCCCGGCTTTCTGTGGCCGACGTTGCGCGAGTGCCTGGCGCGCGGTGCGTCGATCGCGGCCACGGCCAGGCTGCCGGCGCTGTTCTTCGAGTTCCTCGCGCGCTGGCACCGCGGCGAGCTGGCCTACGAGTACCAGGACCAGGGCATGGACGCGGCCAGCGCGCACGCCTTCTTCGAGACCACCGACCCGCTCGCCGCCTTCAGCCGCGACCCCATCCTGTGGGGTCCGCTGGCCGGCAACGCGCAACTCGTCGCGGCCCTCGCGGCGGCGCATCGCGAGGTGCAGGCCTTCGTGAGGGAGAACACCCATGGCTGAGCAACTGGCTGCACAGCATGCGCTGATCACCGGCGCGGGCGGTGGCATCGGCCTGGCCGTCACGCAGGCCTATCTGAACGAAGGTGCGCGCTGCACCGCGGTCGATCTCGGCGCCGCGCCGCCTGCCGAACTGGCCGCGCTCATCGCCGCGCACCCGCAGCAGGTCCAGTACGTGGCCGCCGACGTGTCCCGGGCCGACAGCATCGCCGCGATGATGGCGGCCGCACGCACGCGCTTCGGCACCGTCACCGTGCTGTTCAACAACGCCGCGGTGTTCGACCTCGCGCCGCTGCTCGATGCCGACGAGCGCAGCTACCAGCGCATCTTCGACGTGAACGTCAAAGGCCTGTTCTTCACGATGCAGGCGGTGCTGAAGCAGATGGTCGCCGATGGCGCAAAGGGCAGCGTCATCAACCTGGCCTCGCAGGCCGGCCGCCGCGGCGAGGCATTGGTGGCGCACTACTGTGCGAGCAAGGCCGCGGTGATCAGCTACACGCAGTCGGCCGCGCTGGCGATGGCGCCGCACGGCATCCGCGTCAACGGCATCTCACCGGGTGTGGTCGACACGCCGATGTGGGCGCATGTCGACGCGCTGTTTGCCAAGGCCGAGGGCTTGCCGCTCGGTGCGAAGAAGGAGGCCGTCGGCCAGGCGGTGCCGCTGGGCCGCATGGGCGTGCCCGAAGACATTGCCGGTGCGGCGGTGTTCCTGGCCAGTGCCGCGTCGTCCTACATCACCGCGCAGACCCTGAACGTGGATGGCGGCAACGTCATGAGCTGATGACGCCGTGACGGTTCAGAATCGCCCTTCCATGAGCCACAAGCACGCGCGGACCCCCGAACTCGAGCACGATTTCGTTCGTGACCCGACGCTGGGCTACGAGCCCGAGGGCAGCTACGGCTATGTGCGCTGTCTGGAGCACGGCTTTCCGAACCCACTGGTGCGCTGGCACTACCACGAGGAATACGAGCTGCACCTGATCCTGCAGACGCGCGGCAAGGTCTTCGTCGGCGACTACATCGGCCACTTCGAGCCGGGGCACCTGGTGCTGACGGGGCCACGTTTGCCGCACAACTGGATCTCGGTCGACGTCGGCCCGGAGGGCGTGGCGAAGCGCGACGTGGTGCTGCAGTTCTCCGACGAGCCGCTGCGCCGTGCGGCCGAGCTGATCGCCGACCTGCGTGATGTGCTGCCGCTGCTGGAGCGGGCGCGCCTGGGCATCGAGTTCTTCGGTATGACGGAGCACGCCCACGACTATCTGCAGCGCATCAAGACCCTGCACGGCGTCAAGCGCTTCAGCGAGTTCCTGAAGTTTCTCGGCGAGCTGGCGGAGTGCACCGACTACCGACTGCTGTCGAGCATGCCGCTGCAGAGCTTCGATGATGACAACTCGCTGGCGCAGATCAGCGCCGTCGTCGACTACATCAGCGAGCATGCGACCGAGTCGTTCTCGATGGCCGAGCTGAGCCAGCGCGTGGGCATGAGCGAGAGCCAGTTCTCGCGCTATTTCAAGCGCGCCACCGGCAACACCTTCACCGACTTCGTGAACCGGCTGCGCATCACGCGCGCCTGCCAGCTGCTGATGGAGACCGACCGCTACATCAGCAACGTCTGCTACGACTGCGGCTTCAACAACGTCGCCAACTTCAACCGGCGCTTTCTCGAGATCAAGGGCATGACGCCCAAGGAGTTCCGGCGCCAGGGCGAGGCCAGGTTCGGAACGGCGTCACGCTGATCCACCGATCTGTGGCGACTTCCCCCATCGGGTGGATAGAAATCGTGACCCATTGCACCGATGATTTGCTCCGTTGGGCAGGCGCACGACCGGCCGGAGCAAACCAGATGAAATTCGACGAACGCAATGTGGGTGACTACAAGATCTTCGCCGGCGCGCTCGAGGCGCCCAAGGGCGACGGCTACATCGCCGCGATGATCGTCCAGCGAGTTCAAGGCGTGCCCGGTGCCCCGCGCGAAGCCTTGCGCGACGAGAGCCTGGCCTGTGGCCACCGCTGGGAATCGGCGGCCGATGCGCTGGCCTATGCGATGAGCAAGGCGCAAGAGGCGATCCGCAACCGCTCGACCATGCTGGCCTGCTGACCCTCTGTTTCCGAGCGGCGCACCGTTGCCGCAAGGCCCCGCGCGACGCGGGGCAATTCCGGTCGGGCCTTAGACTTCGCGCGCTTCTCGATACCGCGCGCAAGGACCCGACCGCATGCCTCACAACGTCAGCCTGATTTCCACGATTGCCGCGGGATTCGGCCTGGCGCTGCTGTTCGGCTACATCGCGGCCCGCGTGAAGGTGCCGCCGCTGGTCGGCTACCTGCTCGCTGGCATCCTGATCGGACCCGCCACGCCGGGCTTCGTGGCCGACGTGGACCTCGCCGGCCAGCTCGCCGAGATCGGCGTGATGCTGCTGATGCTGGGCGTCGGCCTGCACTTTTCGCTGAAAGACCTGCTCGCCGTCAAGCGCATTGCGATCCCCGGCGCATTGCTGCAGATCGCGGTGGCCACCGCGCTCGGCATGGGAACGGCCACGCTGTGGGGCTGGGGGCTGGGCGCATCGCTGGTGTTCGGCCTGGCCTTGTCGGTGGCGAGCACCGTCGTGTTGCTGCGCGCGCTCGAGTCGCGCGGCGTGCTCGAATCGGTCAACGGCCAGATCGCGGTCGGCTGGCTGATCGTCGAAGACCTGGTGATGGTGCTCGTGCTGGTGCTGCTGCCGGCGCTGGCGCCGCTGCTGGGGGGCGGCGCGGACGCTGCGCCGGACCAGAACATCTGGCTGACGCTGGCCATCACGCTGGCGAAGGTGGCCGCCTTCATCGCGCTGATGCTGATCGTCGGGCGGCGCGTGTTCCCGCGCTTGCTGTGGCTGGTCGCGCGCACCGGCTCGCGCGAGCTGTTCACGCTGTGCGTGATCGCCGGCGCCGTCAGCGTCGCTTATGGCTCGGCCAAGCTGTTCGATGTGTCGTTCGCGCTCGGTGCGTTCTTCGCCGGGATGATGATGCGCGAGTCGGAGTTCAGCCACCGCGCGGCCGAGGAGTCGCTGCCGCTGCGCGACGCGTTCTCGGTGCTGTTCTTCGTCTCGGTCGGCATGCTGTTCGACCCGCGCGTGCTGGTCGACGAGCCGTTGAAGGTGCTCGCGGTCGTCGCGATCATCATGGTCGGCAAGACGCTCGCCGCGGTCGGGCTGGTGATCGCTTTCCGCTACCCGTTGAACAGTGCGCTGACGGTGGGCGCGAGCCTGGCGCAGATCGGCGAGTTCTCGTTCATCCTGGCCGGGCTGGGGGTCGCGCTGAAGCTGCTGCCGGCCGAAGGGCAGAGCCTGATCCTGGCCGGTGCGCTGATCTCGATCGCGCTGAACTCGCTGCTGTTCAACGCCATCGGGCCGGCGCAGCGCTGGCTGCGCGCGCGCTCGGCGCTGGCGCGCCGTCTCGAACAGCCCGACGACCCGCTGGCCGAGTTGCCGGTGACCGTCGACCCCGCGGTGCTGACCGGGCAGGTCGTGCTGGTCGGCTACGGCCGCGTCGGCAAGCGCATCGCGGCGTCGCTCACGGCGCAGGGTGTGCCCTTTGTCGTGGCCGAACAGAACCGCGAACTCGTCGAGAAGCTGCGGGCCGTCGGCGTGCCGGCGGTGACGGGTGACGCGTCCGACCCGGCGGTGCTGATCCAGGCGCACATCGCGCGCGCCGGCATGCTGGTGATCGCGACGCCGGACACGCTGGGGGTGCGCAAGATGGCGCAAACGGCGCGCGCCTTGAACCCCGGCATCGAGCTGGTCGTGCGCACCCACAACGAGGAAGAGGCCGCGCTGCTGGAGCAGGAACAGGTCGGCAAGGTCTTCATGGGCGAGCACGAACTCGGGCTCGGCATGGCGCGCCATGTGCTGGCACGCATGGGCCGGATCGGCGACGCGGCGGTGTAGAGGCGCCGCGGGCCGGCGCGGTGAGCGCCGGCGAGGGCTTCAGCTCACGCGGCGAGCGCGGCCGTGGCGGCAGCCAGGCACTTGTTGCATTTGCCCAGGCCGGGCAGCCGCGCGTCGGGCTTGCCGTCGCCGGTCTTGAAGTTGGCCTGGCAGCGGCGGCAGACGTACATCTTCGAGCTCGACATCATCGGCTTGACGCCCGGTTCGCCGGCGGGGCGCGCGGCGACGTATTCGGCTTGGGTCTGGCGGAGCTTTTGGGTGGTGTCAGAGGTGGCAGCAGACGGAGAAGGGCGACGGGTGGCCATTGCGATCCCTGAAAAAGAGTGCGAACGAGCGCGTCGAAAAGACGCGATCAACCTCTCAATTGTCCCAGCATTCGGGGCTTCGCGTGCGAACCACCCCGAAAACGTTCATGGGATTGTGTTTCAGGCCGATTTTGCGAGCAATGTGAAGTGCTCGACGACCGGGGGCACCGCGAAGAACGGGCCGACGATGGCGCGCCACTGCGGGAACAGCGGGCCCTGGCGGAAGTCGACGGTGTGGTTCTCCAGCGTGTCCCAGTGGATCATCAGCACATAGCGCTCGGGCGACTCGATGCCCTTGCGGACCTCGAAGCCGCTGAAGCCGACGGCCTTCGAGATGACGGTGGCGATGCCATGCTGGATCGCGGCGTCGAATTCGGCCTGCTTGCCGGGCGGGATGCGGATGTCGGCGATCTCGAGAATCATCGTGGGCCTTCGAGCGGTGGCGGGTCGGCCAGTCTACAAGGGCGTCAGACGCCGAGTGCGCGCGCCAGCCCGGCGTGGTCGGCGGCGAGGTCGGCCGAGGTGCCGGCCATCACGACCAGGCCCTTTTCGAGCACGACGGCGCGGTCGGTGTGCGCCAGCACCGCGCGGTAGTTGCGGTCGACGATCAGCGTGCTGATGCCGGTCGCGCGGATCTCGCCGATCACGCGCCAGATCTCGGCCACGATCAGCGGTGCCAGGCCTTCGGTCGCCTCGTCGAGGATCAGCAGCTTGGGGTTGGTCATCAGCGCGCGGCCGATCGCCAGCATCTGCTGCTCGCCGCCCGACAGCTGCTGGCCACCGTGGGCGAGCCGCTCGGTCAGCCGAGGAAAGGTCGCGAGGACGCGCTCGTAGGTCCAGTCGTGGCGGCCGTCGACGCCTCGCCGGGCGGTCATCACGAGGTTCTCGCGCACCGACAGGTTGGCGAAGATGCCACGCCCCTCGGGCACGTAGCCTATGCCCAGCCGGGCGATGCGTTCGGGCGGCTGGTGGGTCACGTCCGCGTCTTCCCAGCGTACCCGGCCTTGCGCGGCACGCACATAGCCCATCAGCGTGCGGATCAGCGTCGTCTTGCCCATGCCGTTGCGGCCCAGCAGGCCCAGCGAGGTGCCGGCGGGCAACGCCAGGTTCACGCCGCGCAGCGTGTGGCTGTCGCCGTAGTAGGTGTGGAGGTCGTCGATGTGCAGCATGGTCAGTGGGCCTCGCCGAGATAGGCGACCTGCACGTCGGGGTTGCTGCGGATGTTCTCGGGCACGTCGCTCGCGATCACCGTGCCGTTGACCATCACGGTGATGCGGTCGGCGATGCGGAACACCGCGTCCATGTCGTGCTCGACCAGCAGCACCGCGTGGTGGCGCTTGAGTTCGGCGAGCAGCGTCAGCATGCGACCGGTCTCCTCGGCGCCCATGCCGGCGAGCGGCTCGTCGAGCAGCAGCACGCGCGGGTTGGTCGCCAGGCACATCGCGATCTCGAGCTGGCGCTGGCCGCCGTGGCTGAGCGCGCCGGCCGGGCGCGCGGCGTCGGCCGCGAGGCCCGCGGCTTCGAGGGCGCGCTGTGCGGCCTCGAGGCTGCGCGCGCAACGTTGCGCCGATTGCCACACCGCCCAGGCGCGCGGCTGCGCGGCTTGCGCGCTCAGGCGGCAGTTCTCGAGCACGCTGAAACTCGGGAAGATCGTGGTGCGCTGATAGCTGCGGCCGACGCCGGCGCGCGCGCGCCGGGGCTGCGACCAAGCGCGAATGTCCACGCCGGCGAACTCGATGCGGCCATCGCTCGCCGGCAGTTCGCCCGACAGCATGTTGATCAGCGTCGACTTGCCCGCGCCGTTGGTACCGATCACCGCGTGGACTTCACCGACGCTCAAGCTCAGCGACACGCCGTCGACGGCGGTCAGACCGCCGAAGCGGCGCGTCAGGCCGGTGGCGCGCAGCAGCTCAGCCATGGGCTGCTCCGCTGAAGCGCGAACGCACGCCGATCAGCCCCTTGGGCAGCAGCGCGACGAACGCGATGATGGTGAAGCCCAGCGTCATCTGCCAATGTGAAGCCACAGGCCCCAGCAGCGACTCGAGCTGGAACAGCTCCTTCAGCAGCGTGAACGCGATCGCGCCGATCACCGCGCCGCGCAGGCTGCCGATGCCGCCCAGGATCAGCATCAGCAGCACCGCGCCCGACTCGTGCCAGCTCAGCAGCTCGGGGTTGACCGCGCCGTCCTTGATCGCCAGCAAAAAGCCCGCCAGGCCCGCGATCGCGCCCGCGATCACGAAGGCCGCGAGCTTGTAGCCGAAGGTCGCGAAGCCGGCCGCGCGCATGCGCTGCTCGTTGACGCGGATGCCCGCGAGCGCGTGGCCGAAACGCGCGCGCATCAGCAGCGCGAGCAGCGCGTAGGTGGCGACCAGCGTGACTATGACCGTGTAATACAGGTGGCGCTTGTCGTCGAGGTTCAGCGCACCCAGCGCCGGCTTCGCATAAAGAAACAACCCGTCGCTGCCACCCGCGAGCTTGGTGTCGTGAAACACGAAGTAGGCCATCTGCGCGAACGCGAGCGTGACCATGATGAAGTACACGCCCTTGGTGCGCAGCGACAGCGCGCCGACGAAGAGCGCGTAGCCGGCCGCCGCGAGCACGGCCAGCGGCGCGACGGTCGCGACCGAACCCCCGCTGTCGCCCGCCGCGAGCACCGTCACGTAGGCGCCGATGCCGAGGAAGGCGGCGTGACCCAGGCTCACGAGGCCGGTCACGCCGACCAGCAGTTCGAGGCTCAACGCGAACACCGCGTAGATCGCGATCTTCACGACCAGGTCTTGCGTGTACGGCGTCAGCACGGCCGGCAAGGCGAACAGCGCGAGCGCGGCGACGACGGGGACGATCCAGGTTCGTGTCATCTCAATACGCCCGCTTCATCAGGCCTTCGGGCCGCCACACCAGGATCACCGCCATCAGCAGGTACACGCCCACCCCGCTGTACTCGGCGAAGAAGACCTTGCCGAAGGTGTCGACGAAGCCGACCAGCAGCGAGGCGATCAGCGCGCCGGTGATCGAGCCGATGCCGCCGATCACGACGACGACGAAGCAGGTGATCAGCACGCTGCCGCCCATGCCCGGGTAGACCGACGACAAGGGCGCCGCGATCATGCCCGCCAGCGCCGCGAGCGCGACGCCGCCGGCGAACACGACGCGGTACAGCAGCTTGATGTTCAGGCCCAGCCCGCGCGCCATGTCGCGGTTGCTCGCGCCGGCGCGGATCATCATGCCCAGCCGCGTGCGGTTGACGACGAAGTACAGCCCGAGCGCGACGACGACGCAGGCGAGCGACGCGAACACGCGGTACCAAGGGTAGGCCATCAGGCCGCCGAGCTGGAAGCCACCGTTCAGCCACTCGGGCGTGGTCACGCCGTGCACGTCGTTGCCGACCAAGAGGCTGCGCGCCTCTTCGAACACCAGGATCAGCGCATACGTCATCAACACCTGCTGCAGGTGCTCGCGCTGGTACAGAAAACTGAAGAACGCCCACTCGAGCACGAAGCCGAACACAGCGGCGAGCGCGACGCCGACCAGCAGCTTGGTCAGGTACCAGTCACCGAAGTAGGGCGCGAGCACGAACGCCATGTAGGCGCCGATCATGTAGAAGCTGCCGTGCGCGAGGTTGATCACGCCCATGATCCCGAAGATCAGCGTCAGGCCGCTGGCCACGAGGAACAGCAGCAGGCCGTACTGCACGGCGTTCAGGCATTGGACGAGGAAGGTGGGAAGGTCCACGGCGGCAGGCACAAGAAAAAGGGCGGCGTGAGCCGCCCATCACCAAGAAGGGCGGCAAAGCCGCCCGCTGGAAATCAGCGAAGCGTTCGATTCCCGAAGGCTACAACTTACAGCCGCGCGCCGGATCGGCCAACGCCTTCACCGCCACGCCGCGGAACTCGTTGTTGTTGCCGGTCGCCTGGCGCAGGTAGATGTCCTGCACCGGGTTGCCTGCCGCTGAGATCGTGAACTTGCCGCGCGGGCTGTCGACGACGACCTTGTGCATCGCGGCCGTCACGGCGTCGCGCTTGCTCAGGTCGCCCTTCACCGCGTTGACACCGGCCGCGAGGATCTGCGCCGCGTCGTAGCCCTGCACCGCGTACACATCGGCTTGCGACTTGTAGGTCAGCGCGAAGCTCTTGCGGAACGCGTTGTTGCGGGCGGTGTCCAGGTTGTCGGCGTAGTGCAGCGTCGTGAACATGCCTTGCGCGGCCGGGCCTTGCGCCTCGAGCGTGCCGTCGGTCAGGAAGCCCGGGCCGTACAGCGGGATGCTCTTGTTCAGGCCGGCGGCCGCATAGTCCTTGACGAACTTGACTGCGCCGCCGCCGGCGAAGAACGCATAGACGGCATCGGGCTTCTGCGCCGCGATCTCGGTCAGCAGCGCCTGGAACTCGACGCCGGGGAAGGGCAGGTTCAGCTCCTTCACGACCTTGCCGCCGCCCTTCTCGAAGGCCTCGGCGAAGCCCTTCACCGACTCGCTGCCGGCCGCGTAGTTCCAGGTGATCGTGATCGCCTTCTTGTGCCCCTTGTCGGCCGCGACTTTGCCCATCGCATAGGCCGGCTGCCAGTTCGAGAACGAGCTGCGCACGATGTTGGCACCGCACATCGGGCCGGTGATCGCGTCGGCGCCGGCGTTCGGGATGATCAGCAGCGTGTTGCTCTCTTTCGCAGCCTTGGCCATCGCGAGCGCGACGCCCGAGTGCACCGTGCCGACCAGCACGTCGACCTGGTCGCGCTTGATCAGCTTGTTGACGTTGTCGGTGCCCTTGGACGGCTCGGACTCGTCGTCCACTTTGAAATACTGGATCTCGCGCCCGCCCAGCTTGCCGCCCTGCTCCTGCACATAGAGCTTGAAGCCGCTCTCGATCATCTGCCCCAAGCTCGCATAAGTGCCGGTGTACGGGAGCATGAATCCGACCTTGATCGGGCCGGTGGCCTGGGCTTGTGCACCGAAGGCGGTGACAACCAGCGCGGCAGCGGCGAGGGGGGCGAGGTTCAAACGCATGGAGGTCTCCTGCTCAGGACGGTGAATGTTCTAGGATGAATCGGGCGGCTTCCTGCGCCAGCAGCGCGGGTTGGTCCCGGTGCGGTGAGTGTCCGCATTTGGCGATCACGAGCAAGCGGGTTTTCGGCAGCTTGGCAGCGATGCCGCGAACCTGCGCGAGTGTGCCGTATTCGTCGTCCTCGCCCTGAACCGCCAGCACGGGGCAGCGGATGGTCGCGAGCTCGTCCTCGATGTTCCAGTCTCGGAACGCCGGGCTCAACCACACGTCGTTCCAGCCGCGAAAGGCCGAATCGGGGTCGGTGTGGTAGCGCGCCAGACGCGCGCGGAGGTCGGTCGTCGCATAGGCTGTGCGGGCCTGCCCGATGCTTGCAATCGACACGTCCTCGACCTTGATGTGCGGCGCGACGACGACGATGCCGGCCACATCGAAACGCGCCGCGTGCAGCAGCGCGATCGAGCCGCCGTCGCTGTGGCCGAACAGCCAGGGGGTCTCGATCTGCAGGTGCGCGAACAGTGCGGGCAAGACGTCGTGCGCCTGTTGGTGCATGAAGTCGGGCGACCAGTTCTCGTCGGCAGGCTTGGGTGAGGACTGGCCATAGCCGTAGCGCGAGAACACGAGACCGCGAAAGCCGTTGTCCGCGCAGAAGCGCTCGGGAAAATCCTTCCACGTCGCGACCGAGCCCAGGCCCTCGTGCAGGAACACGACGGGGGGCAGCGGCGAGTCGGCGTCACCGACCCATTCGTACTCGATCCGCAGCGGCCGCCCGCGCCACTCGATCTGCGCAAAGTCGATCACGTCGCCGAACGCTCGCGCAGGCGAAAACGCTGGATCTTGCCGGTCGCCGTCTTCGGCAGCTCGTCGATGAACTCGATCACGCGCGGGTACTTGTAGGCCGCGAGGCGCTCCTTCACGAAGGCCTTGAGTTCGTCGTCGGTGACCGCAGTGCCGGGCTTGCGCACGACGAAGGCCTTGGTCTTGGTCAGGCCGTCGGCGTCTTCGATGCCGATGACCGCGGACTCGAGCACGGCCGGGTGCTGCATCAGCGTGGCCTCGACCTCGAACGGCGAGACGTAGATGCCGCTGACCTTGAGCATGTCGTCGCTGCGGCCGGCGTAGACGTAGCAGCCGCGTTCGTCGACGCTGTACTTGTCGCCGGTCTTGGTCCACTCGCCCTGGAAGGTCGCGCGCGACTTGTCGCGCTGGCCCCAGTACATCAGCGCGCTGCTCGGGCCGGCGACGAACAGGTCGCCGATCTCGCCGGCCTTGGCTTCGCTGCCGTCTTCGGCGACGAGCTTGAGCTTGTAGCCCGGCACGACCTGGCCGGTGCTGCCGTAGTGCACGTCGCCGGGGCGGTTCGACAAGAAGATGTGCAGCATCTCGGTCGAGCCGAGGCCGTCGACGATCTCGCAGCCATAGTGGGCCGTGAAGCGCTCGCCGATCTCGCGCGGCAGCGCCTCGCCGGCCGACGAGCACAGCCGCAGCTTCACTTGCGAGCGCGCCGGCAGCTCGGGCGACGCGAGCATGCCGGCGTAGCCGGTCGGCGCGCCGAAGAACACCGTGACGCCATGTTCGACCCAGCGCTTGAACACCGCCGTCGGCGTCGGCCGCTCGGCCGCCAGCACCGTGGTGGCGCCGACGCTGAGCGGGAAGGTCAGCGCGTTGCCCAGGCCGTAGGCGAAGAACAGCTTGGCCGCCGAGAAGCCGACATCGCCCTCGCGCAGGCCCAGCACCGGCGTGCCATAGAGCGCGGCCGTCCAGTACAGGTTGGCGTGGGTGTGCACCGTGCCCTTGGGGCGGCCGGTCGAGCCGCTGGAATAAAGCCAGAAGCCGAAGTCGTCGGCACGGGTGTCCGCCGGCATGGCGAGCGGCGGCGCGGCCAGCAGCGTCGCGAACGCGCGCGCGCCGGTGGGCAATTCGGCCGCGGCCGCGGCCGAGACGATCACCGGCAGCGCGCGGCCCTGCACCGCCGCCTGCAGCGTCGGCCACAACGCGCCGGACGTGAGCACCGCCTGCGCGGCGCTGTGTTCCAGCATGTAGGCGTAGTCGTCGGCCGTCAGCAGCGTGTTGACCGGCACCGGCACCAGGCCGGCGTAGAGCGCGCCGAGAAACGCGGTGACGAAGTCGACGCTGTCGTGCATCACCATCAGCACGCGTTCTTCACGCTTCAGGCCCAGCGCGAGCAGGCCGGCGGCGCAGCGGCGCACGCGCTCGTCCAGCGCCGCGTAGCTGAGGCGCTGCGTGTCGTCGATGTAGGCGAGCCGCGCACCGCGCCCGGTGTTCAGCGCGAGCAGGTGCGCCGCCGCGTTGAATCGCTCTGGCGGTGGGTTAACCTGCGGCTCGTTCGCGGTCGACACTGGCGGCATAATATGTAATATGTTGCATGTTTGACCAACTATAGCGCCGAATTGCCGGCCCATACTCCGCGCAAACCCGAAGGCTTCCCTCTTGGACCAACCCGTCGACGCCAAAGACCCGTTCCTGACCGCGCTGGGCGAGCGCACGCGCGCGCTGCGGGCGCGGCGCGGGCTCACGCGCAAGGGCCTGGCGAAGGCGGCGCAGGTGTCCGAGCGGCATGTCGCGAACATCGAGATGGGCGTGGGCAACGCCTCGGTGCAGTTCCTGCGCCAGCTCGCCCAAGCGCTGAGCTGCTCGCTCGCCGAGCTGGTCGGCGACGAGACCACCAGCTCGCCCGAATGGCTGATGATCCGCGAGATTCTGCGCGGCCGCAGCGAGACCGACCTGATGCGCTCGCGCACCGTGCTGGCCGCGCTGTTCGGTGCGCCGGCGAGCGAGGCGGCACGGCGCCAGCGCATCGCACTGGTCGGCCTGCGCGGCGCCGGCAAGAGCACGCTCGGGCGCGCGCTGGCTGAGCGCGAAAAGCTCCCTTTCGTCGAGCTGAACCGCAGCATCGAGGCGCTGGCCGGCTGCACCTTGCCCGAGATCCACTCGCTCTACGGGCCGGCGGCCTACCGTCGCTACGAACGACGCGCGCTCGAAGAGGCGATCGCCCAGCACCCGCGCGCGGTCATCGCGACGCCCGGCGGCATCGTCTCCGACCCGGCCACCTTCAACCTGCTGCTCGCGCACTGCTACACCGTGTGGGTGCGCGCGACGCCCGAGGAACACATGAGCCGCGTGCTGGCACAGGGCGACACGCGGCCGATGGCGGACAACCGCGGCAACGCCGAGGCGATGAACGACCTGCGCCGCATCCTGGACAGCCGCGCGGCGTTCTACTCGAAGGCTGACGCGGTCTTCGACACCAGCGAGATGGAGCCCGAGGCGGCGATCGCCGGCCTGCGCAAGCAGCTGCGCGACCAGCTGAAGCCGGCCGGCTGAGGGCGCGATTCCGGCGGTTTCTTGCGTTGTGCCGATTCATGCAGTATATTGCATCTACTGCGCCAACCAGGAGTGCCTCATGAACCCGATGTCCACCGCGGTCGACTACCAGACCCGCCCCGAGATCTACAAGCACTGGACGCTGAAGGTCGAAGGATCGGTCGCCACGCTGGTGATGGCGATCGACGAAGACGGCGGGCTGCGCGAGGGCTACAAGCTCAAGCTCAACAGCTATGACCTGGGCGTGGACATCGAGCTGAACGACGCGATCCAGCGCATCCGCTTCGAGCACCCCGAGGTGCGCAGCGTGATCGTCACCAGCGGCCGCGACCGCGTGTTCTGCTCCGGTGCCAACATCTTCATGCTCGGCAAGAGCAGCCACTCGTGGAAGGTCAACTTCTGCAAGTTCACGAACGAGACGCGCAACGGGCTCGAGGACTCCAGCCGCCATTCGGGGCTGAAGTTTCTCGCCGCGGTGAACGGTGCGTGCGCCGGCGGCGGCTACGAGCTGGCCGCGGCCTGCGACGAGATCATCCTGGTCGACGACCGCTCCTCGAGCGTCAGCCTGCCCGAGGTGCCGCTGCTCGGCGTGCTGCCCGGCACCGGCGGCCTGACGCGCCTGACCGACAAGCGCAAGGTGCGCCACGACCACGCCGACATCTTCTGCACCACCAGCGAAGGCATCCGCGGCAAGAAGGCGAAGGATTGGCGCCTGGTCGACGAGGTCGTGAAGACGCAGGGCTTCGCGCAGCGCGTGCAGGAGCGGGCGCGCGAGCTGGCGGCGCTGAGCGACCGGCCGGCCGATGCGAAAGGCGTGGCACTGACGCCGCTGAACAAGACGGTCGTCGCCGACGCGATCACCTACGGCCACGTGGCTGTCGTGATCGACCGCGCCGGCCGCAGCGCAACGCTGACCGTGAAGGCACCGAGCGGTGTGCAGCCGACCGATGTGCCTGGCATCGAGACCGCGGGCTCGAACTGGTATCCGCTGCAGATGGCGCGCGAGCTCGAAGACGCGATCCTGCATCTGCGCACGAATGAACTCGACATCGGCACCTGGCTGTTGAAGACCGAAGGCGCGGCCGCCGACGTGCTCGCGATGGACGCGACGCTGCAGGCGAACGCATCGCACTGGTTCGTGCGCGAGACCGTCGGCCTGTTGCGTCGCACGCTGGCGCGGCTCGACGTGTCGTCGCGCTCGATGTTCGCGCTGATCGAGCGCGATTCGTGCTTCGCCGGCACCTTGCTCGAGATCGCCCTCGCCGCCGACCGCAGCTACATGCTCGCGCTGCCCGACGAGCCCGACACGGCGCCGAAGATTGCGCTGTCCGCAATGAACTTCGGCGTGTACCCGATGGTCAGCCACGAGACGCGCCTGCGGCGCCGCTTCTACGGCAACGCCGACGAGCTCGGCGCGGCCGAGGCCACGATCGGCAAGACGCTGGACGCCGACGAAGCGCTCGCGCTCGGCCTCGTCACCTCGGCCCCGGACGACATCGACTGGCCCGATGAAACCCGCATCGCGATCGAAGAGCGCGCCAGCATGTCGCCCGACGCGCTGACCGGCATGGAGGCCAACCTGCGCTTCGCCGGCAAGGAGACGATGGAGACGCGCATCTTCGGCCGCCTGACCGCGTGGCAGAACTGGATCTTCGTCCGCCCGAATGCGGTCGGCGAGGGCGGCGCGCTGAAGGTCTACGGCACCGGCACCAAGCCGCAGTTCGATCGCAACCGCGTTTAACGTTTCAGCCTGAACGAAAGCAGTCCATGAGCAACATCGACTACAGCAGCAAGATCCCGAACAACGTCAACCTGTCCGAAGACCGCACCTTGCAGCGCGCGCTCGAAGGCTGGCTGCCGAACTACCTCGACTGGTGGCAGGACATGGGCCCGAGCGGCTCGCACGGCTTCGACGTCTACCTGCGCACCGCGACCAGCACCACCCCCGACGGCTGGGCCACCTTCGGCCACGTCAAGATGCCGGACTACCGCTGGGGCATCTTCCTCGCCGCGCAGGAGGCCGATCGCAAGGTCAACTTCGGCGAGCACAAGGGCGAGGCCGTCTGGCAGGACGTGCCCGGCGAGCACCGCGCGAACCTGCGCCGCATCATCGTGACGCAGGGTGACACCGAGCCGGCCTCGGTCGAGCAGCAGCGCCACCTGGGCAACACCGCGCCGAGCCAGTACGACTTGCGCAATCTGTTCCAGGTCAACGTCGAGGAAGGTCGCCACCTGTGGGCGATGGTCTACCTGTTGCACAAGCACTTCGGCCGCGACGGTCGCGAAGAGGCCGAGGCGCTGCTCGAGCGCCGCTCCGGCGACGCCGACAACCCGCGCATCCTCGGCGCCTTCAACGAAGAGACGCCGGACTGGCTCGCGTTCTTCATGTTCACCTACTTCACCGACCGCGACGGCAAGTTCCAGCTGAACGCACTGGCCGAGAGCGGCTTCGACCCGCTCGCGCGCACGACCAGGTTCATGCTGACCGAAGAAGCGCACCACATGTTCGTCGGCGAGAGCGGCGTGTCGCGCGTGATCCAACGCACCTGCCAGGTGATGAAGGAGACCGGTATCGAGGACCCGGCCGAGTTGCGCAAAAAGGGCGTGATCGACCTGCCGACGATCCAGCGCTACCTGAACTTCCACTACAGCGTGACCATCGACCTGTTCGGTGCCGACCAGTCGAGCAACGCGGCGATCTTCTACAGCTCGGGTCTGAAGGGCCGCTACGAAGAGACCAAGCGCACGGACGACCATCTGCTGAAAGGGGACGGCTACAAGATCCTCGAGGTCAAGGACGGCGCGCTGGTCGAGAAGGAAGTGCCGATGCTCAACGCATTGAACGAGGTGCTGCGCGACGACTTCATCAAGGACTCGGCCGGCGGCGTCGCTCGCTGGAACAAGGTCATCGAGAAGGCCGGGATCGCGTTCCGCCTGACCTTGCCGCACAAGGCCTTCAACCGCCACATCGGCACCTTCGCCGGCATTCGGGTGAGCCCGGATGGGCGCGCGATCAGCGAAGCCGAATGGGCGGCGAACGTCAACGACTGGCTCGCGACCGAAGAAGACCGCGCCTATGTCGCGTCGCTGATGGGCCGTGTTGTCGAGACCGGCAAGTACGCGAACTGGATCGCGCCGCCCGCCATCGGCATCAACAAGCAGCCGGTGGATTTCGAGTACATCCGCTTCAACTGAACAGGCGCATCATTCGTTCATGAGCGTCGTCGCCGAAGCCGTGCTGGTCAAGCAGCACCTGATCGACCCCGAGGTCTGCATCCGCTGCAACACCTGCGAAGAGACCTGCCCGGTCGATGCGATCACGCACGACGAGCGCAACTATGTCGTCAACGCCGAGGTCTGCAACGCCTGCGGCGCCTGCCTGAGCCCGTGCCCGACCGGCAGCATCGACCATTGGCGCGTCGTGCCGCGCGACAAGGTCTTCAGCATCGTCGAGCAGTTCGGCTGGGACGAGTTGCCGACCACCGAACAGGCCGGTGCGACGACCGCCGACGATTCGCTCGCAACGCTGGTCGGTGGCGACGATGCGCCGGCGCAGGTCAACGCGGCCGTGTCGCCGTCGTCGACGAAGCCGCCGCATTCGGCCGCCGCGCCGCAGACCAATCTGCATGGCGTGAAGAACCCCATCACCGCGACGGTCGCCGGCAACCTGCGCCTGACCGCCGAAGGCGCGAGCGGCGACGTGCGCCACATCGTGCTGGACTTCGGCTCGCTGCCGTTCCCGGTGCTCGAAGGCCAGTCCATCGGCATCATCCCGCCCGGCGTCGACGCGCACGGCCGGCCGCACCATCCGCGCATGTATTCGGTGGCGAGCCCGCGCACCGGCGAGCGCGAGGGCTACAACAACCTGTCGCTGACGGTGAAGCGCGTCACCGAGAGCGACGCCGGCGAGCCCATCCCCGGCGTGTGTTCGAACTACGTCTGCGATCTGCAGAAGGGCGATACGGTGCAGGTCACCGGGCCGTTCGGCGCGAGCTTTCTGATGCCCAACCATGCGGGTTCGAACCTGCTGATGGTCTGCACCGGCACCGGTTCCGCGCCGATGCGCGCGATGACCGAGCACCGGCGTCGTCTGCGCGCAATGGGACAAGCGTTGCCGGGCCGGTTGATGCTGTTCTTCGGCGCGCGCCGGCCCGAAGAGTTGCCCTACTTCGGTCCGCTCACCAAGCTGCCGGCCGATTTCATCGACACGCGCCTGGCGTTCTCGCGCGTGCCCGACCAGCCGCGCCAGTACGTGCAGGACCGCATGCGCGAGCGCGCCGCCGACGTCGCCGAGATGTTGCGCGGCGACAGCTATGTCTACCTCTGTGGTCTCAAAGGCATGGAGACCGGCGTGCTGGAAGCGCTGCGCGATGCGTGTGCCGGGGCAGGTGTCGACTGGCCTTCACTCCACCAGAAACTGGTGGACGAGGGCCGCTTCCACGTCGAGACTTACTGACCCGACGCTTCTACACTCCGGTGAACCCGGCGATGCCGGCCGCACCGAAGCTGCCGATGGAACTCGTTGAGCGTGATAGCGCACTGCAACTGCTGCACGACGGCCTGCGCTCGGTCGCGCGCGGGAGCGGGCACACCGTGCTGTTGTCTGGCGAGGCCGGCATCGGCAAGACGAGTGTGCTGAAGACGATTGCGGCGCAGCGCGGCAACGTGGTGCTGTGGTGGGGCGCGTGCGATGCGCTGCAGACGCCCCATCCCCTGGCGCCGTTGCAGGACATCGCGCGTTCGACCGAGGTCGCCTTTCGCGAGTTGCTCAGCGCCGACAACAGCCGCGCGGCGTTGTTCGAAGCCGTTCTCGCCGAGTTGCAGCGCAGCCGGCAGCCGACACTGGTGGTGATCGAAGACGTGCACTGGGCCGACGACGCGACGCTGGATCTGCTCCAGTTCATCGGTCGGCGCATCGATCGGGCCGCCTGCCTGCTGGTGCTGTCGTTCCGCGACGACGCGCTGGCGGCGACCCACCCGCTTCGGCGCGTGCTGGGCGAGTTGCCGCCCTCGCTGGTGGTGCGCGCCGATCTGCCCCGTCTGTCGCCCGCGGCGGTCGAGTTCCTCGCGCGACGCGCCCTGCGATCGCCCGCGGGTGTGCATGCGGCGACCCAGGGCAACCCGTTCTTCGTCACCGAATTGCTCAGGCAGGGCGCCGACGGCGTGCCGCCCAGCGTGCAAGACCTGGTGCTGGCGAGGTTGGCGCGGCTCAGCCCGGGCGCGCAGGCCATCGTCCGACTGGCGTCCATCGTGCCCGCGAAGATCGAGCGCTCGCTGGTCGACCGGCTGCTCGGCGCGGACCTTGCCCGGCTTGACGAGTGCCTGAATTCCGGGCTGCTGACGGCCGAGGGTTCGGCGCTGGCCTTTCGCCACGAGCTGGCGCGTGGCGCGGTCGAAGCCGCGCTGTCCGCGCCGGTGTCACAGTCGCTGCATGCACAGGTGCTGGCGGCACTTGCGGATGCCGGCGAAGCGCTCGTCTCGCTCGCGCGCCTCGTGCACCACGCGACGCGGGCCGGGGACCGGGCCGCGGTGCTCCGCCATGCACCCGACGCGGCGCAGCAGGCACAGCGACGCGGCGCGCACCGCGAGGCGGCGGCCCACTGGCGAACGGCCTTGCAACACGCAGATGCGCCGCCCCAGGTCGATGACGCCACACGCGCCGCGTGGCTGGATGCCTGCGCCGCCGAGTGCCAACTGACCGACCAGTTGGACGACGCCATCGCCGCGCGTCTGCGCCTGGGTGCACTGCACCGGCGCAGCGCCGACGCGCCGGCCGAGGCGCAGAACCTGAGCCGGCTCGCGCTGGTTTATGTGCTGGCCCTGAAGAACGCCGAGGCCGACGCCGCGAGCCGCTGCGCGATCGAACTGCTCGAGGCGCTGCCGCCTGGGCCTGAGCTGGCCGATGCCTACCGCGTCGAAGCCCAGCTGCGCATGCTCAACCGCGACTGCGAGGCGTCGGTGGTCTGGGCCGAGAAGGCCATCGTGCTGGCCGAGCGCTTCGGGCTGCGCGAGGTGCTGGCTGCAGCACTCAGCGCGCTCGGCACCGCGACGATGTTTCTTGACTACGACGCCGGCTGCACCCACCTGCGCCGCGCGCTCGATCTCGCGCTGGCCGACGGCCTGTACCCCATCGCCGCGAACATCTACAGCAACCTCGGATCGGCGTCCGGCGAGGTCTTCCGGCTGCACGAGGCGCAGCGCCATCTGGGCGAGGCGATCACTTTTGCGCACCGGCACGAGATCGATTTCTATCGCAACTATGGTGTGGCCTGGCTGGCCTTGTGCGAGATGCACCTGGGCCGCTGGGAAGATGCGAGCGAGCACGCGCTCGACATCGTGCGTCAGACCAGCCACCGCAGCACCGCGCGCGTGATGGCCTTGGTCGCGCTGGGCCGCTTGCGCGCGCGCCGCGGCGACCCGGGTGCCGACGAGATCCTGAACGAAGCGCTGGAGCTGGCGGTGGCCAGCAACACGCTGCAGCGTCTCGCGCCGGTGCGCGCGGCCCGTGCCGAGGCCGCGTTTCTGCGCGGCGACCTGCGCGCGGTGATCGACGAGGCCCAGCCCGCCCTCGCGCTCGCGACCCGGCACCGGCATCCCTGGTTCAACGGCGAACTGGCCTATTGGCTGCATCGGGCGGGTGCGCTGCCCGAGGTTCCAACGCCGTGCGCCCAGCCGTTTGCGCTGCAGATCGCCGGCGAGTGGCGCGACGCGGCGGCAGCTTGGGCGGCGTTGGGCTGCCCCTACGAGCAGGCGCGTGCACTCGCCGAAGGCGAAGTCGAGGCCCGGCTCGAAGCGCTCACCCGCTTTGAAGACCTCGGCGCCGGCCCGGCAGCCGACGCGGTGCGCCAGGGGTTGCGGGCTTTGGGCCAGCGCGGCCTGCCGCGCGGCCCGCGGCCCTCGACGCAGGCCAACCCGCACCAGCTCACCGCGCGCGAGATGGAGGTGCTGCGCCTGTTGTGCGAAGGCCTGAAGAACTCCGAGATCGCCGAGCGCCTGTGCCGCTCGGTGCGCACCGTCGACCACCACCTCGCGGCCGTGTTCGCCAAGCTCGGCGTCGCGACGCGTACCGAGGCCGTCGGGGCCGCGCTGCGGACCGGGCTGGCCGCCCAAAATGGGCAAGGCGGCGCCGCAATCTAGGCAAGTCCGCCGTGGCTGCGTTCGACGGGCGCTCCTATCCTGAACTCGACGGTTGATTCCGGCCGTCGCCACTCAAGGAACTCACATGCCACGCTACATGGTCGAACGCACTTTCCCGGATGGTCTGCGCATCCCTGTCACCGAACAAGGCGCGCAGGCCTGCGGCGCCGTGGTCCAGACGAACGCCAAGAGCGGCGTCACCTGGGTCCATTCCTACGTGAGCCAGGACCTGAAGAAGAGCTTCTGCGTCTACGACGGCCCGACCCCGGAGGCGATCCGCGACACCGCGCAGAACAACAACCTGCCGATCGACAGCATCACTGCGGTCAGCGTGCTCGACCCGTACTTCTACCGCAGTTGAAGCCATCCGGCCGAGCGGGCGGATGCCGCTTCACACCGGCTGTTTGGTCGTGCGCAAGTAGGGCTTGATGGTCTTGAAGCCCGGGAAGGCCTTCGCGGCGTCTTCGTTCGACACGGCCGGCGTGATGATCACGTCGTCGCCCTGCTTCCAGTTCACCGGCGTGGCGACCTTGTGCTTGGCGGTGAGCTGCATCGAGTCGAGCACGCGCAGGATCTCGTCGAAGTTGCGGCCCGTCGTCATCGGGTAGGTCAGCATCAGCTTGATCTTCTTGTCCGGGCCGATGATGAAGACCGAGCGCACCGTGGCGTTGTTCGCCGCGGTGCGGCCGTCGGCGCCGACCTCGTCGGCCGGCAGCATGTTGTAGAGCTTGGCAATCACGAGATCGCTGTCGCCGATCATGGGGTACTTGACGGCCGATCCTTGGGTCTCTTCGATGTCCTTGGCCCAGTCGGCATGGCGCGCGACCGGGTCGGCGCTCAGGCCGATCAGCTTGGCGTTGCGCTTGGTGAACTCGGGCTCGATCTTGGCCATGTAGCCGAGCTCGGTGGTGCACACCGGGGTGAAGTCCTTGGGGTGCGAGAAGAGGATGGCCCACTTGTCGCCGATCCAGTCGTGGAACTTGATCTTGCCCTGGGTGGTGTCGGCCTCGAAGTCGGGGGCGGTGTCGTTGATGCGCAGTGACATGGGGCTCTCCTGAGTAGAACGGGGAGCGCGCAGTCTAGGCCAGTCGCAGCAGCCGCTTCGCGTTCTCTTTCAAAATCAATGGCTGCACCTCGGGCTTGAAGCCGGCCTCGGCGAAGTCCTTCATCCAGCGGTCGGGCATGATCAGCGGGTAGTCGCTGCCGAACAGGATGCGGTCCTTCAGCTGCGTGTTCGCGTACTGCACGAGCTGCGGCGGAAAGTACTTCGGGCTCCAGCCCGACAGGTCGATCCAGATGTTGGGCTTGTGCATCGCCAACGACAGCGCCTCGTCCTGCCAGGGCCAGCTCGGGTGCGCGACGACGATGTCGATGTCGGGGAAGTCGATGGCCACGTCTTCCAGCAGCATCGGGTTGCTGTTCTGCAGGCGCAGCCCGCCGCCGCAGCGCATGCCCGAGCCGATGCCCGAGTGGCCGCTGTGGAAGATCGCCGGCAGCTTGTATTCGGCGATCACCTCGTAGATCGGCCACGCCATCTTGTCGTAGGGCTCGAAGCCCTGAACCGTGGGGTGGAACTTGA